>OGYY01000098.1_pt1 | contig 86129 bp, 85 predicted proteins | sample 1576671 | NCBI WGS metagenome assembly OGYY01 (sample SAMEA3541593, study PRJEB24748) | human gut metagenome | biome: human gut; feature: human-associated habitat; material: faeces | place: China | collected 2012 | reverse complement strand
GTCGCCAGCGGTGGATTTTGAGTCCACTACGTCTACCAATTCCATCACACCGGCAGAGGAGACTTTACTATTATAGCCGAAGCGGCGGCGGATTGCAAGAGTAATTTTCCCGCCCATCACTCCGTAGCTACGGCCAACAGCTCCGGAACGGTGTCCACGATGCACCGGGCGCCGGCCTGCTCCAGCAGCGCCCGCCCCCGGAAGCCCCAGGCCACTGCCGCCAGCGGCAGCCCCGCCCGGTGGGCCATCTCCACGTCTACCTCGCTGTCGCCCACATACAGGGCGTGCCGGGCGTCCACCCCCAGCTGCTCCATGGCGCTCCACACCATCTCCGGTGCGGGCTTGGAGGGGATACCGTCTCGCTGCCCCAGTGCTGCCAACCCCGGAAAGAACCGGGCCGCCAGCGTACGGGTGGTCTCATCCGGCTTGTTGGATACCACCGCCAGCTTCAGCCCCCGCTGACGCAGCTGCTCCAGCAGCTCCGGGATGCCCGGATAGGGGCAGGTTTGGACGCAGTTGTGGGCCTGATAGTAGGCCCGGTACTCCGCCAGCACCTTCTGCTCCTGAGGATATCCCTCCGGCAGCGCTCGGTGGATCAGCGGCCCGGCACCGTTTCCCACGAAGCGCCGCACCTCCTCAAGGGTCCGCAGAGGCAGCCCGTGAGCCGCCAGCACGTGGTTCACGGCGCCCTGCATATCCGTCAGGGTGTCCAGCAGGGTGCCGTCCATGTCAAACAGGATCGCATGATATCTGCCCATGGCTGCCCTCACCCCCGGATCAGGGTGGTCAGACCGGCGTGGGCGGCGGCCTGCTCCGCCTCCTTCTTGCTGTGGCCCTGACCCTTCCCGATGGGCTGCCCGTTCAGCAGCACACGGGAGGTGAATACCTTGGCGTGGTCCGGACCGCTGGCGGAGACCAATTCATATTGCAGCGTCTGGTTGCTGCGCCGCTGCACCAGCTCCTGCAGCTCCGTCTTGTAGTCCCGGCGGCGCTCCTCCACATCCGTCTCCCGCTCCTTATCCAGCAGGACCCGGTGAATGAGCGCACGGGCCGCCTCCAACCCGCCGTCCAGATACACGGCGGCAAAAACGGACTCCGTGGCGTCCGCCAGTATGGACGCCCGCTGCCGGCCTCCGCCGGCCTCCTCGCCCTTGCCCAGCTTCAGATAGGATCCCAAGTCGAGACTCTGGGCCACCTCGTGCAGACTCTCCTCGCAGACCAGTGCGGCCCGGATGCGGGTCAAGTCCCCCTCCGGCAGATCCGGGTGCTTGCGGAACAGATAGTCCGCCGTCACCAGACCCAGCACGGCGTCCCCCAGAAACTCCAGCCGCTCATTGCTATGAATGCCCAAGCTGCGGTGCTCATTGGCGTAGGAGCTGTGATATAAAGCGCCCTCCAGCCGCTTCCGATCCTGGAAGGTATAGCCCAGACGCTCCTCTAAAGTACGCATTGCATAACTCCTTTCCGTCCGGAAAAGAAAGCCCCGTGGACAAACTCCAACGGGGCGTTCTTTCTTCACGGTCGTGTCAGCTCATCTTATTGTACAGATAACGAACGCAGTCACCGACGGTTTTCAGCCCGGTCAGGTCGTCCTCGTCGATCTCACCGACGTTGAATTCTTCTTCCATGGCCATTACCAGCTCCACCAGATCCACAGAGTCAGCGCCCAGATCATCCACAAAGGAGCTGTCCATGCTGATCTCGTCAGCATCAATGGCGAACTGTTCAGCGATCAAATCCTGCATCGTCTTGAAGATGTCTTCCATCGTCATAAGATGATTCCCCTCCTTTCGGGTATCGCTCTGAAAGATAATACGGCAATTACCGCCGTGTGTCAACACCTTTTCTGTGAATATTTTCTCGAAGTGGAGTTTATTCCCGTTCCACCTTCATCAGGGCCACATTTTCCTCGATATCCCTGATAATGCCGCTGCGGGCCACCTGCACCGCCTGCCCCATGGCGTTTTCGATGGCCTCGGCGTTGGAGGAGCCGTGGGCCTTGATGACCGGCCGGGAGATACCGATGAAGGCGGTACCGCCCACCTTATTGGGGTCCAGCTTGGCCTTGAAGGCGTTGAGCCCCGGCATGACGCACAGGGCCGCCAGCTTAGTCAGCAGGTTTTTCTTGAACATGGCTTTCAGGGCGCTTCCGGCGAAAGAGCCTACGCCCTCCATGGTTTTCAGCAGCACATTGCCGGAGAAGCCGTCGCAGACGATGACGTCGCACCCGCCCTTGATGGCCTCCTTGGCCTCAATGTTGCCGATGAAGTTCAGGTATCCCGCCGTGTGGGCCTCCCGCAGCCAGCGCAGGGTCTCCTTCTGGAGCTCGGTGCCCTTGCTGTCCTCGGTGCCGATGTTCAGCAGTCCCACACGGGGGCGCTCTACCCCAAGCACCCGGTGGGCGTAGTAGCTGCCCAGATAGGCGAACTGTACCAGATATTCCGGGGTACACTCGGCGTTGGCGCCGCAGTCGATGAGTACCGCCTGACCGGTGGTGGTGGGAATTACCGGGGCCATGGCCGCCCGACGGATGCCCCGGATGCGCTTGACGATGAGGGTAGCGCCGGTGAGCAGAGCGCCGGTGCTGCCGGCGGAGACCATGGCGTCGGCTCTGCCGTCCCGCAGCATGGTCAGTCCCACACCCATGGAGGTGTCCTTCTTCCGGCGGAACACCGTGGCGGGGTCGTCACACATCTCCACCGTCTCGGTGGTGTGGACGATCTCCATGCCCTGGGGCAGCGTCTTTTCGCCGCAGGCCTCCAGCGCCTGCAAAATAGCGGTGGTGTCGCCGGTGAGGGTGACGTCCACGCCCCAGCGCTTCTGACCGGATAGCGCACCCTTGACGATCTCCAGCGGGGCATTGTCGCCGCCCATGGCGTCGATGATGAGCTTCATGACAGGATCTCCCCCTTCCGGGCTTCGATGATGGCCAGCGAGCGCTGGCTCAGCTCGGCATTCTTGTTGCGCTTGCCCTTGACCCGGTGGTCCAGCGGCGGGATGATGCCGAAGTTGATGTTCATGGGCTGGAATACCCCCACGGTCTGATTGCTGACATACAGCCCCAGAGCGCCGATGGCCGTTTCCTGCGGGAAGTCGATGGGGGCCTGCCCCTTCAGGCGGCGGGCCGTCTCCACTCCCACCAGAAACCCGCTGGCGCAGGACTCCACATAGCCCTCTACGCCGGTCATCTGTCCGGCAAAAGCGATACGGGATTGGGACTTCAGCCGGTAATACCGATCCAACAGCCGGGGGGAGTCCAGATAGGTGTTGCGGTGCATAACGCCGTAGCGCAGGAACTGAGCGTCCTTCAGAGCGGGGATCATGGTGAATACCCGCTTCTGCTCCGGCCACCGCAGGTGGGTCTGGAAGCCCACCAGATTGTAAATGGTACCGTCGGCGTTGTCCCGCCGCAGCTGTACCACGGCGTAAGGCTCCTTCCCGGTCTTGGGGTCCGGCAGGCCACGGGGCTTCAGCGGCCCGAAGCGCAGGGTGTCCTCACCCCGGCGGGCCATGACCTCCACCGGCATACAGCCCTCAAAGACCTGCCCGTCCTCGAAGCCGTGGACTTCCGCCTCCTGGGCGGTGGTCAGCTCCTGCCAGAAGGACAGATACTCCTCCTTGGACAGGGGGCAGTTGATGTAGTCCGGAGTACCCTTATCATAGCGGGAGGCGAAGTAGGCACTGTCCATATCCACGCTGTCAAAACTCACCAACGGAGCGGCAGCGTCGAAGAAGTTCAGAGTGGTCTGCTGTCCGTCTCCCAGCAGAGCCAGCAGGCGGTTCGCCAGAGTGTCGGAGGTCAGCGGCCCGGAGGCCACCACCACCTCGCCCTCCGGCAGCTCTGTCACTTCGCCGGGGACCACGGTGATAAGCGGGTGATTCCGGATCTCCTCCGTCACCATCCGGGCAAAGCCCTCCCGGTCCACCGCCAAAGCGCCTCCGGCGGGGACGGCGGTGGCGTCGGCGCAGCGGAGGATCAGGCTGTCCAGTCGCCGCAGCTCCTCCTTCAGCAGGCCCACGGCATTCTCCAGCCCCGCTCCCCGCAGGGAGTTGGAGCAGCAAAGCTCGGCAAACCATGGGGTCACATGGGCGGGGGTCATCTTCTCTGGCTTCATCTCCCGCAGGGTCACGGGGATGCCCCGCCGGGCCAGCTGCCAAGCACATTCGGAGCCGGCCAGACCGGCGCCGATCACAGTTACAGGCTCCATTTATTCCTCCGTTTCAGCGTCAGCCTTCTTGGCGGCAGACGTGGTAGCTTTCTTAGTAGCGGCCTTTTTGGCCGTAGTGGTTTTCTTGGTAGTTGCGGCTTTCTTGGTGGTAGCCTTCTCGGCCGCCTTTCTGGAAGCCGTCGCTTTTTTGGCTGCGGCCTTCTCCACTGCCGTGGATGCTTCGGCAGCCTCCTCCGTAGAGGGCTGTTCCGCAGCGGCCTTCGCCACGGCGGAGGCAGGCTTTTTGCTCGCCGTCTTGGCCGTGGATTTTTTGGCGGCGGTTTTGGCCGTGCCGGTTTTCTTAGCGGTGCTTTTCTTTGCCGCAGTTTTCTTAGCTGTGGTGGTTTTCTTGGCGGCGGGCTTGTCAGATGCCTCCGTTTGGACAGTTTCGGACGTCGGCTGACCGTCCGCTGCGGTACCATTTGTCCCGCTTTCTGTCCCATCGGACGCAGCAGTCCGCTTGGGATAGCCTCGCTGATCCTCCGGCAGGAAATTTTCGCACGCCGGGTTGATGCAGAAGGGACGCTTGAACCCCCGGCCGGATTTTTTGAACATGGTGTGGCCGCAGACAGGGCAGTCGTCCTTCACAGGTACGTCGAAGGTGACGAAGGAGCAGGCAGGGAACTTCTCACAGCAGTAATAGTTATACTGCTTGCCGGATTTCTTGCTGACACCGGTGCGCTTCATGAGCCGACCGCCGCACACAGGGCAGCGGCCCGGCATCTCCACCACCAGCGGCTTGGTGAACTTGCACTCCGGGTAGCCGGGACAGGCCAGGAACCGGCCGAACCGGCCGGACTTGATGACCATGTTCCTGCCGCAGAGGTCACACTTCTCCTCGGTGACCTCGTCGGGGACCTTCAGATAAACACCCTCCATGTCCTTCTCCACCTGATGGAGATTGGACTCGAAGCTGCCGTAGAACTGGCGAAGCAGCTGCTTCCACGGCAGCTTTCCGGACTCCACCTCATCCAGCTCCTCCTCCATGTGGGCGGTGAACTTCACGTCCACGATGTCCTTGAAGCGGTCGCACATAAGGCCGTTGACCACGTCGCCCAGCGGCGTCATTTTCAGGTACTTGCCGTCCTTGATGACGTACTCCCGGTCCAGAATGGTGGACACCGTGGGCGCATAGGTGGAGGGGCGGCCGATGCCGTTTTCCTCCATGGCCCGGATGAGGGAGGCATCGGTGAACCGGGCGGGGGGCTGGGTGAAGTGCTGGGCCGGGTCAAAGCCCGTCAGCGTCACCACCTCGCCCTGTGCCAGCGGGGGCAGGGCGGGGGCCTTCTCCTCCTTCTCGTCGTCCCGGCTCTCCTCGTATACGGCGGTATAGCCGGCGAACTTCAGGCTGCTGGCGCTGGCCCGGAAGCTGTGGGCTCCGGCGCCCAGCTCTACGCTGACGCTGTCATAGATGGCGTTGGACATCTGGCTGGCCAGAAAACGGCTCCAGATCAGGCGGTACAGCCGATACTGCTCGCTGGTAAGATCGCTCTTGACCCGCTCCGGGGTCAGATTCACGTCGCTGGGGCGGATGGCCTCGTGGGCGTCCTGCGCCCCGGCCTTGGTCTTATACTGCCGGGGGGCGGCGGGACAGTAGCCTGCGCCGTAGCGCCCGGTGACGAAGCTGCGGGCCGCCGCCTGCGCCTCGTCGGAGATTCGCAGGGAGTCGGTACGCATATAGGTGATCAGACCCACGGTACCCTCGCCGGTGATGTCCACGCCCTCATACAGCTGCTGGGCGATGGCCATGGTGCGCCGGGGGGTCATGTTCAGCTTCCGGGAGGCATCCTGCTGCATGGTGGAGGTGGTGAAGGGCGGGGCGGGGGAGCGCTGCTTATCCGTGCGCTTCACGCTCTTGACGGCAAAGGGCAGATCCTGCACCTCCGCCTGAATGGCGCTGACCTCCTCCTGAGAGGCAGGCTCATATTTCTTGCCGTCCTTGCCGTAGTATCTGGCCCGGAAGGGGACGCCGCCGTCGTTTTTCAGCAGGGCGTCCAGCGTCCAGTACTCCTGGGGGACGAAGTCCTTGATCTCCTTCTCCCGGTCTGCCACCAGACGCATGGCCACCGACTGCACCCGGCCTGCCGACAGGCCCCGCCGGATCTTTTTCCACAGCAGGGGGGACAGCTCATAGCCCACGATGCGGTCCAGAATACGCCGGGCCTGCTGGGCGTCCACCAGATCCTGATCGATCTCACGGGGGTGGTGGATGCTCTCGGTGACCACCTTGCGGGTGATCTCGTTGAAGGTGACTCGCTTGGCTTTTTCGTCGCTGAGGTCCAGCAGGTTCTTCAGGTGCCAGCTGATGGCCTCACCCTCACGGTCCGGGTCGGTGGCCAGATATACGGTGTCGCTGGCCTTGGAGAGTTTTTTCAGCTCATTGATAAGCTCCTCCTTACCCCGGATGGGGCGGTAGTTGGGCTCGAAGTCGTGCTCGACATCCACGCCCAGCTTGCTTTTGGGCAGGTCACGCAGATGTCCCATACTGGCCCTGACCTCGTAATCCGGTCCCAGATACTTGCCGATGGTCTTGGCCTTGGCAGGGGACTCCACGATCACCAGATTTCGGGCTGCTTTTTTTGCCATGTTCTTATCCTTCCTTTTTACAACCGGATCTCCACCGTGCGGACGAAGCGCCGTGCTCCGTGCTGCGTGGCATATCCGTCGATCTCTAATACCGTCAGGGCTGACAGCACCCGCCGAATGGGCAGGTCGGCCCGCTCCGCCACGTCATCGGTGAGCAGAGGGGCATCGGTGGTCAGCACCTGTAGGATGCGGATCTGATCGTCCGTCAGACCCGCCGTATCCGCCGTCAGGTCCAGTACCGGCAGGGCGGGGGGAGTTTCCTTCTTCTCCGGCTTCGCCGTGGACGCTTCCTCCGCCCTTTGAGCGGGGAGACCGTCCTGCTCCGGCACCGGAGGAAGATTCTCCGACGAGGGGCGCAGCCGGTGGGGGAACCGGCTCCGGTACCCCTCCAGAATGTCCCAGCCGCAGGTCACAAGTCCTGCGCCGTCCCGGATGAGGCGGTTGCTGCCCCGGCTGTTGGGGGCGTCGATGGGGCCGGGGACGGCGAACACGTCCCGTCCCTGCTCCAGCGCCGTATTGGCGGTGATGAGAGCGCCGCTGCGCTCCGGGGCCTCCACCACCAGCACCGCCAGACTCAGGCCGCTGAGGATGCGGTTGCGGACGGGGAAGTGGCTGCCCATAGGCTCCGTTCCCGGCGGGTACTCGCTCAGCAGCACGCCGGTGGCGGCGATGTCCTCGTAGAGCCGCCGGTTCTCCGCCGGATAGACCACGTCCACGCCGCCGCCCAGCACGGCCGCCGTAAAGCCGCCAGCCCGCAGAGCGCCCCGGTGGGAGGCTCCGTCGATGCCCCTGGCAAGGCCCGACACCACCACGGCACCCTCCTTCGCCAGCTGGTAGCCCAGCTCCTCGGCGGCGGAGATGCCATAGGGGGTACACGTCCGGGTACCCACCACGGAGACGGCGGCCTCCTCGTCGAACAGGGGCATCCGGCCCCGGCCATACAGCAGCACCGGCGGGTCATAGATGTTCCGCAGCCGGTCCGGGTAGAGGGCGTCCTGCATGGTCAGCAGGAAGATATCCCCCTTGGCGCAGCGGGCCAGCACGTCCTCGGCCCGGTCTGTGGACTTGTCCGACAGCAGCGCCGCCTGAGAGGAGGACAGCCCCTCCACCGGGGGGAGATCCTCCGGCTGGGCGTAGTATATGTCCTCCGGCGAGGGGAAATGCTCCAGAAGCAGAAGCTTGCTGCGGTTGGTCAGCCCCGGCAGGGTGGTGAGCCATACCCAGTATTTCAGAGCAGCCATGTGAGATCCCTCCTTATCGCCAGCTTTCCCACAGCAGCACCGCTGCGGCAATGGCCGCATTCAGGGATTCGCAGCGGTCCGACATGGGGATGCGGATGGTTTGATCGCACAGGTCCAGCACCTCCCGGCTCAGGCCACGGCCCTCGCTGCCGATGGCCAGCGTGCAGCGTGTGTAGTCCGCCTGCCGGGCGTCCACGGTGTCCTCCCGCAGGGCGGCCCCGTACAGGGGCAGGCCGCTGCGGTGCAGCAGGGCCGCCAGTTCCTCCGGTGTGCCGGAATAGATGGGGCGGCGGAACACGGCCCCCATGGAGGAGCGCACCGCCTTCCAGCCGTAGGGGTCGGCGCAGCCGCCGGTAAGCAGCAGGCCGTCGGCGTCGAAGGCATCCAGCGTCCGCAGGATGGTGCCTACGTTGCCGGGGTCCTGCACCCCGTCCAGCAGTACATACCGCCGGCCGGTGAGAGTCTGGGGCAGGGGAGCCTGAGGCAGGCGGCAGGTGAAAAGCACCCCTTGAGGGGTCTTTACCGGGGAGATGGAGGCCATGACGTCCTCCGGCACCTGTACCTGCCGGATATGCTCCGGCAGCCGGGGCAGGGGGGAGGTAGACACCACGGCGGTGATCTCCGCCTGCCACAGCAGGGCCTCCTGCAGCAGCTTGGGGCTGTCACAGAGAAATTCCCCCGTCGCCCGCCGGTAGGCGGCGGAGCCGACCAGCTTGCGAATATGGCCCATGAGGGGGTTGTGACGGCTGGTGATATGCTCCATAGGGACTCCTTTCCCGGCGTTTTCATGCACCGAAGGGATGATTTGACACCTTATTCTAAAGGATTCCTTCGGTAATTTCAAGCCCTTTCTGCCGGGAAGGGCAAAAAAGAGGAGATTTTCCACGGAATATTCCAAAAAACTTCTTGACTTTTGGCGGATATCCGGTATAATAATTAGGCCTGCGTATGCAGGTAAATCCTTGCTCTCACCGCAGCGTGAGGGCCATAAGTCCAAAAGGAGGTGCAAAAAGTATGGCTAAGATTTCCGCCAACTATGAGGTCGTTTACATTCTCGACCCGGCACAGGGTGAGGAGGCTATTGCCGCCAATGTGGCAAAGTTCCAGGCTCTGGCTGAGCAGCACGGCTGCTCCGACGTGGTCGTGGATGAGTGGGGCAAGCGTCGTCTTGCTTACGCCATCGATTACAAGACCGAAGGCTACTATGTGCTGATGAGCTTCACCAGCGCACCGGAATTCCCCAAGGAGCTGGATCGTATCCTGGGTATTACCGAGGGCGTGATGCGTTCCATGATCGTCTGCAAGGACGAGTAAGGGGGAAGCACAATGCTGAACAAGATTTTCATCATGGGTCGCCTGACCAGGGACCCGGAGCTGCGGCGTACTCAGAGCGGTACGGCGGTCACCAGCTTCTCTTTGGCCGTGGATCGGGACTATAAGTCCCAGAGCGGCGAAAAGGAGACCGATTTCATCGATGTGGTGGCTTGGCGCAGCACGGCGGAGTTCGTCTCCAAGTATTTCACCAAGGGCCGCATGGCCGTGGTGGAGGGGCGGCTCCAGATCCGTGACTGGAAAGACAAGGAGGGCAACAACCGCAGAAGTGCGGAGGTGGTTGCCGACAATGTCTATTTCGGTGATAGCAGACCCGGCGGTGCCGGTGGGAATAACAGCGGTTATTCTCAGGCTCCCGCCTACGGTGCTCCCACTGGAGGGTATTCCGCCCCGGTGGGCGGCCCGTCCGATTTTGCCGAGATCGACGAGGAGGACGGCGACCTGCCGTTCTGATGTGCCAAGGCACATGAAATCTTTATAAGGAGGAATTTTCCATGGCTATGGAACGTGAAAATAGAGCGCCCCGTGGCAACGGCCGTAAGCGCCGTAAGGTTTGCCAGTTCTGCGTGGATAAGTGCGAGCATATCGATTATAAGGATGCCGCCAAGCTGCGTCGCTTCATCAGCGAGCGCTCCAAGATCCTGCCCCGCCGTACCACCGGTACCTGCGCTATGCATCAGCGTCAGCTGACCGAGGCCATTAAGCGTGCCCGTCAGATCGCTCTGCTGCCCTTCGTTACCGAGTAAGTTGGTCATCAAAAAGAGCCTGCCAGTCGGCAGGCTCTTTTTTTGTCCCGGAGCCGGAGGCCTTGGGACAGGAGGATGATCTGGCCCGATGGGAGATCAGGGCAGCAGCGCCTGAATTTCAGACAGACTCCGGGCGAAGTGGATGCCCCGCTGGCGCTCCGGGGAGGAGAGCCCGGCGGAGATCATGTGGTCCAGAAGGGCCTTCAGGTGGCAGTAGTAGCCGTCCAGATCGTAGAGGATGCAGGGGGCGGACAGCTGACCCAGCGATACCTGCGACATGACCTCCGTGATCTCCTCCAGTGTGCCGGTGCCGCCGGGGAAGGCGATGAAGGCGTCCCCCAGCTGAATCATTTTGGCCTTGCGCTCCGCCATGCTTCGGGTGACGATGAGCTGGGTCAGACCGTCGTATTGCAGCTCCTGCGCCATGAAGCACTCCGGCTCCACGCCGATGACGCTGCCGCCCTGCGCCAGTGCGCTTTGGGCCAGCAGGCCCATGAGTCCGGTTTTGGAGCCGCCGTAGACCAGTGTGTGGCCCGCGGCACCGATCCATGCGCCCAGTTCCCGGACGGCCTGCGCCAGATGGGGGTCGGTGCCGCAGCTGGCGCCCAGATATACGGTGATGTGCATAGGCGATACCTCCGTGGGTGATTTGTGTCAGTATAGCACGATATGGAGAGAAAAACAAGGACAGGCGGGAGCCTGTCCTTGTGTGAAGTGCGGGGATATCAGCCCCAGAGGGCGGTGAGCATGGGGATGATCTGCTTTTTCCGGCTCATGACCTTGGGCAGGAAGAGGCTGTTGTCCTTGGGCTCGGCGGAGAAGGCATTGCGGATGACGTCATCGCTGCCCACATACAGCAGCTGCGTACCCTCCATCAGCACGTCCGTCAGCATCAGGATCACCATGTCGTAGTGGTGCTCCGTCTGATCGTGGCGCATGGCCTCCAGAAACTCCTCCCGGCGCTGGAGCATATCCTCGGAATCCAGACAGGTGATCTGGCCCACGCCCAGATTCTGCTCAGCAATGTGGAACTCCTTGAAGTCGCTGTGCAGCAGCTCCTCGGCGGATTTACCGTCAAAGCTGCCATCGAAGAGAAGCTTGCCCAGCTCGTTGAGGGAGACGTTGGCAATGCGGGCCATGCGCTCGGCCATGGCCACATCCCGCTTGGTGCAGGTGGGGGATTTGAACATGACAGTATCGGATAGAATGGCTGCTGCCATCAGGCCTGCCATAGCCGGGGAGGGCATGACGCCGTGCTCCTGATACATTCCGGTGATGATGGTATTGGTGCTGCCCACCGGCTCGTTGCGGACCCGGATGGGCTGGGTGGTCTGGATATCCGCCAGACGGTGGTGGTCGATGATCTCCAGAATCTCCGCCTGATCCAGACCCTGTACGGCCTGCGCCCGCTCATTGTGGTCCACCAGCACCACACGCTTGCGCCGGGGGCGCAGCAGGTGATACCGGGACAGGGTGCCGACGACCTTTTCGTTCTGGTCCAGCACCGGGTAGCAGCGGTAGCGGCTCTTCAGCACCACCTCCCGCACGTCGTCAATATAGTCCGACAGATGGAAGCAGACGATGTCGTCAGTGTGGCAGGGGCGGGAGATGGGGATGGCCTGATAGATAAGACGGGCCACCCGGCTGGCATCGTAGGGGCTGGAAATGATGCAGGTATTTTGAGCGTCTGCCAGCAGCGCTTGATCTACCTCCGTCTGGCACAGGATCAGGCAGCCTACATTGGTCTCCAGCGCCCGGCGAATCATGTCCGGCTGGTCGCCGCACAAGACGATATGCTCCCGACCGTTCCACAGCAGATTCTCGCAGCTCTGGGGCAGGGCAATGACCACGTCGCCGGTAACAGAGTCCACCAGATCACCGGTGTCGTTGAGCACACGGCCCTCGATGACGCTCAGAAGATTGAACAGGGGCAGTGCCTCCACACGGGGCTCACTGATGGTGTTCATGCTGTAGGTGGCGATGTCGCCGGCGGAGAGGGTCCCATACAGGGTGCCGTCCTCGTTGACCACGGGGATGGCGGATATCCGCTGTTCCCGCATGATGTGCCATGCTCGGTCCATGGTGACGGTGGCGTTCAGGGCAGGCGGCGTATCATAATCCAGATCCGCCACCTGTGTGCGGACATTTTGGATCAGCTGGGGTGGCTGGAGACCGAAGCGATCCAGCAGACGCTGGGTCTCGTCGCTGACGTGGCCCAGATAGGCTGCCACGTAGTCCCGGTCGCCCAGAGCATTCCGCAGAGCGGCATAGGACATGGCAGCCACGATGGAATCCGTGTCGGGGTTCCGATGCCCGACTACATAGATCTCGTTCATACAATAGCTCCTTTTTTGTTCCGTGGGAGTGATTCATGTACTAATTATAATTATTATACGGCGTAAGGGGAATTTGTCAATGCGGGGATATGCCGGAAAAGGGGAGAAAAAAGGCTTCCAAATCCGGCAAAGCGGCGAAAACTGAGGAAAAGCGGCACTGTGCGTCGGTTGTATACAATGTGCGGGGATGTGTCGCTGTCTCTTGACCTTTTGAAAAAGCGGCGGTATAATAAACGGACTGTAAAGAAGTTTTATCCAAAGGAGAGGGGTGCCGAATTGAAGAGCAAAAACCAGAGCATGGACATGACGCAGGGCGTCATTTGGAAGCAACTGGCGTATTTTGCCCTGCCGCTGTTTTTAGGCAATCTCTGTCAGCAGCTGTATAACACGGCGGACAGCATCATTGTAGGAAAATTTGTGGGCAAGGACGCCCTGGCGGCGGTGTCCAGCAGCGGGAACCTCATCTTTATGATGACGGGCTTTTTTATGGGCCTGTTTGTGGGGGCCGGCGTTATCATCAGCCGCTATTTCGGCGCCAAGTGCTATGATCGGCTGGAGGCGGCGGTGCATACCGATCTGGCCTTCGCCATGGTCTGCGGCGTTTTGCTGATGCTGGTGGGCATCTTCCTGACCCCCCAGATCCTGGTGTGGATGCGGACGCCGGAGGACGTGCTGCCCCAGTCCATCCAATATTTCCGATTGTACTTCATGGGCAGCCTCTTTATGATCGTCTACAACGCCTGTATGGGCATTTTGCAGGCGGTGGGCGACAGCCGCAGTCCCCTGCGCTACCTCATCATCTCCTCCATCACCAATGTGACGTTGGATCTGATCTTCGTGGGAGCGCTGAAATGGGGTGTCAACGGCGCCGCCATCGCCACGGTGGTGAGCCAGATGGTCAGTGCTGTGCTGTGCTTCCGGAAGCTGATGCAGGCGGACGGCCCCTATCGGCTGGTTCCCAAGCGCATCCGCTTCGAGCTGCCGATGCTCAAGCAGATCACGGCGCAGGGCATCCCCTCCGGTGTGCAGAACTCCATCATCGCCATCGCCAACGTGGTGGTGCAGTCCAACATCAACACCTTCGGCTCCGATGCCATGGCGGGCTGCGGCTCCTACGCCAAGGTGGAGGGCTTTGTGTTCCTGCCCATCACCTCCTTTGCCATGGCGCTGACCACCTTTACGGGGCAGAATCTGGGCGCAGGACAGTATGACCGGGCCAAGAGGGGGGCACGGGTGGGCTTCACCTGCTCCATGCTGCTGGCGGAGCTTATCGGATTGACACTACTGCTGGTGGCCCCCTATGCCATCGCCCTCTTTAACGATGACCCGGCGGTCATCGCCATCGGCGTACGGCAGACCCGGACGGAGGCGCTGTTCTACTTTGCACTGGCCTTCGCCCACAGCATCTCCGCCGTGATGCGGGGAGCGGGCCGGGCCAAGATGCCCATGTACACCATGCTGGTGTGCTGGTGCGTCATCCGTGTGACGTATATCACGCTGGCGCTGAAGGTGTGGCCGGATATTATCACCATCTTCTGGGCATACCCCATTACGTGGTGTCTCAGCTGCGTGGTGTTTCTGCTGTATTACCTGAAGGCCGACTGGGTCCATTCGTTCCAGAAGATGCACTGAAGCCTTTCACATAAGCAAAAGGGACGTCCGGATAACCGGACGTCCCTTTTTCTGTCATAAATTCTTCACCCGCAGGGCACGGATGGCATTCAGCACGGCGATGACCATGACACCCACGTCGGCAAAGATGGCCGCCCACATATTGGCGATGCCCATGGCACCCAGTACCAGACACAGGCCCTTGACACCCAGCGCAAACACGATGTTCTCGTACACGATCCGCAGGCATTTGCGGGAGATGCGGATGGCTTTGGAGATCTTCAGGGGGTCGTCGTCCATCAGCACCACGTCCGCCGCCTCAATGGCGGCATCGGAGCCCATGGCACCCATGGCGATGCCGATATCGGCACGGGACAGCACCGGGGCATCGTTGATGCCGTCGCCAACGAAGGCCAGCTTGCCGTCGGCGTTGCTCAGCAGGCGCTCCACCTGCGCTACCTTGTCCGCAGGCAGCAGCTCGCTGTGTACCTCGTCCACGCACAGTTCTCCGGCCACGTGGTCGGCCACCCGCCGGATATCGCCGGTGAGCATGACGGTCTTTTCCACGCCCGCCCGCTTCAGGGCGGCAATGGCCTCCTTGGCGTGGGGCTTCACCACGTCGGAGATGACGATGTGGCCGGCGTACTGACCGCCGATGGCCAGATGGATGATGGTGCCGACGCTATGGCAGTCGTGCCACGCAATGCCCAGCCGGTCCATGAGCTTACTGTTGCCCACGGCCACGTCGGTGCCGTCCACCTTGGCGGTGATGCCATTGCCGCTGATCTCCTGCACGTCCGTGACACGGTGGCGGTCGATCTCGCCGCCGTAGGCCCGCTGGAGGCTCTTGCTGATGGGATGGGAGGAGGCGCACTCCGCCAGAGCGGCGTACTCCAGAACCTTCTTCTGGGGCATGGTGTTGTGGTGAACGTCGGTGACGTCAAAGACGCCCTGGGTCAGGGTGCCGGTCTTGTCAAAGACCACCACACGGGTTTTGGAGAGGGTCTCCAGATAGTTGGAGCCCTTCACCAGCACGCCGGCCCGGCTGGCACCGCCCAGTCCGGCGAAGAAGCTCAGGGGGATGCTGATGACCAGCGCACAGGGGCAGCTGATGACCAGGAAGGTCAGGGCGCGGTAGACCCAGATGCTCCAGTCGCCGCTGAGGCCCATGACCAGCCGCACCACCGGCGGCAGCACCGCCAGCACCAGAGCGCCGATGCAGACGGCGGGGGTGTAGATGCGGGCAAATTTGGAGATGAAGTTCTCGGAGCGGGATTTGTGGGAGCTGGAGTTCTCCACCAGCTCCAGAATTTTGGAGACGGTAGATTCACCGAAGGCCTTGGTGGTGCGGATCTTCAGCACGCCCGTCATATTGACGCAGCCGCTGATGACCTCGTCGCCGACGGCGGCATCACGGGGCAGACTCTCGCCGGTGAGGGCGGCGGTGTTCAGGGTAGAGCTGCCCTCCGTCACTACGCCGTCCAGCGGGATCTTCTCGCCGGGCTGCACCACGATGATGCTGCCCACAGACACGTCATCCGGATCAACCTGCACCAGCTTGCCGTCCTGCTCAATGTTGGCATAATCCGGGCGAATGTCCATCAGGGCGGTGATGCTGCGACGGCTCTTGCCCACGGCGTAGCTCTGGAACAGCTCGCCGATCTGATAGAACAGCATCACGGCCACGGCCTCCAGATAGTCGCCGCTTTTCTCGTAGACGGCCAGTGCAATGGCACCCACGGTGGCCACCGCCATCAGGAAGTTCTCGTCGAACACCTGACCCTTGATGATGCCCCGGAAGGCCTTGCGGAGAATATCATAGCCGATGATGAGATAGGCAGCAAGATACAGCACCGTCCCGGCCACACCGCCGATGGAGAAGAGCTTCACCACGGCCACCAGCACCGCTGTGGCAATGATGCGCCAGAGGACCTTCTTCTGCTTCTTTGTCATGTCGGTCACGTCCTTTCATAAAACGTGCCGGAGGTCCTCCGGCACATTTCGTTATCTTACAGATAGATCTCGCAGTCGTCCTCGACCTTTTTGCAGTTTTTCAGCACCGCCTTCATAACGGCCTTGGGGTCGCTGCCCTCGGCAAACTCCACGATCATCTTCTGGGTCATGAAGTTCACCACGGCGTCCTGCACGCCCTCGGTCTTTTTGGTGGCCTCCTCCATGAGGTTGGCGCAGTTGGCACAGTCCACTTCGATCTGATAAGTCTTTTTCATAAAAATGCTCCTTCCGTGCGGCGGCTTTCAACCATTAAGCACTTGTTTAATCTTGATGATCATACTATAATAGATGCCGACGAGAAAGTCAATGCGGAAAGACGCTTCCCTTCCAAACGGGCGAAAAGTCCTTCCAAACGGAACAGAAAGGCGGGAGAACCATGGGAGAATTGCCCCATCATCATGAGGACCGGAAGCGACTGGAGCGGCTGCGAAGCTTCATTCAGGAGCCGGAGAGCTTTCAGGAGGTGGCCAATCTCTGCCGCCTGCTGTCGGATAACAGCCGGGTGCGGATCTTCTGGCTGCTGTGCCACTGTGAGGAGTGCGTCATGAATCTGTCGGCGCTGGTGGGTATGAGCAGCCCCGCCGCCTCCCACCATCTGCGGCAGCTGAAGGACAGCGGCCTCATCGTCAGCCGCCGGGTGGGGAAGGAGGTCTACTACCGGGCGGCGGATACGGAGGTGGCCCAGCTGCTGCACCAGATCATCGAGCGCACGGTGGAGGTGACGTGCCCCCAGTCGGACAGCCAGCTGGTGTCCGGTGCGCCCCATCTGCCACCGCTGGATCAGCACGACTACTGCGGCAGCTGTCCGGCGGAGCAGCTGGAGGTCATCCGGCAGGTCCATCGGTTCCTGACGGAGCATCTGGACAGCCGCATCACCATCGAGCAGCTGTCCCGGCAGTTTCTCATGAACCCCTCCACCATGAAGGAACTGTTCAAGGAGGTGTACGGCAGCTCCATCGCCGCCCATATCCGCCAGCACCGCATGGAGCGGGCCTCCGCTCTGCTGCTGGAGAGCGACGACAGCGTGGCTCAGATCGCCCGGACCGTGGGCTATGAGAGCCAGAGCAAGTTCACCTCGGAATTCAAGAAGGCATTTTCCATGCTGCCCACGGAGTATCGAAGGCTCCATAGGCAGGCGTAAAAAAGAGCCGAAAGCCACAGGGCTTCCGGCTCTTTTTTATGAAGCTCATCTCTTTTTGGCACGGGCCAGAGAGAAACCGAACACGATGCCGCAGAGACCGCCCACGATGTGGGTCATCTGGGAGATGTTGTCGCTCTCGGAGAGACCGTCCACCACCTCGTTGCCCAGATACAGGGCCACCACCAGCAGCATGGTCAGGGGGATGCCGCCCCGGCGCATCTCGGTGAAGGAGTTCAGCACGATCATCATGAACACTACACCGCTGGCTCCCAGCAGCGCCGTACCGGGGAAGAAGATGAACTGCACCAGTCCCGTCACCAGAGCCGTTACCAGAATGGTCATCAGCAGGTTGCGGCTGCCGTACTTTTCCTCCAAGCCCGGCCCCACCAGCAATAGCAGCAGCATATTGTTCATGTAGTGGCTGTAACCGGAGTGGCCCAGCACATGGCCGAAGAAGCGCACATAGGTCAGCGGGTCCGCCAGCGACGATCGGTATACACAGAAGAACCGGGTGGTGCTGACGCCGCCTGTCCAGCCGTCCAGCAGCAGGACCAGCAGGCTCAGCAGGGCAAACAGCAGCACCACCGGGGCATTGAATCGGATCACCAGTTTTTTCACGCATCATACCTCTTTCCAAATGGGAATATTTCGATTATAATAGATTTATCCAAATTTGTAAACCGAGGGGGAAGCATTGTTGAAAAAAGCTTGGAAGATCGTGCTGGCTGTGGTGCTGGCGCTGCTGGTGGTGGTGCTGGGGTACGTGGCCTATGTGTTCATCGACTATCACCGCATCGGGGATCAGGAGCTGACGGTAGAGCGGAACGCCGCTGCCACCGTGGAGGCGGGGAAGGAGTACGGCATCCTCTCCTATAATATCGGCTTCGGCGCTTATGAGGACGATTACAGCTTCTTCATGGACGGCGGCACGGAGTCCCGTGCGTGGTCTGAGGAGCGGCTTACCGCCAATATCGAGCGCATCGGGGCGTTTTTGCAGCAGCAGGATGCCGACCTGTACCTGTTGCAGGAGGTGGATCGGGACTCCACCCGCAGTTACCACGTGGATGAGGGCGCCATGCTGACGGCGCAGCTGCCGGGGCTGGGTTATATCTGGGCGCAGAACTACGACTCGCCGTATCTGTTTTACCCGCTGGACCAGCCCCACGGCAAGTCCGTGTCGGGCCTGCTGACCCTCTCCTCCTTCGGCATCACCGAGGCCCGGCGGGTGGAGCTGCCCATCGAGGCCGGTGTGATGAAGCTGGTGGATCTGGATCGGTGTTACAGCGTCCACCGCATCCCCGCTGCCGACGGCCGGGAGCTGGTGCTGTATAATGTCCATCTGTCCGCCTACACCTCCGACGGTACCATCGCTGTGGAGCAGCTGGAGCTGCTGCGGGCGGATATGCAGGCGGAGTATGAAAAGGGCAACTGGTGCATTGCCGGCGGCGACTTCAATAAGGATCTGCTGGGCCAGTCGGAGGAGATCTTCGGCGGCTCTGCCGAGGGCTACACCTGGGCGCAGCCCCTGCCGGAGGGTATCTGGGACGGCACCAATCTGTCGCTGGTGGCTCCGCTGGACGAGACGGACCCCGTCCCCAGCTGCCGCAACGCCGACGCTCCGTATCACGAGGGACAGTACGTGCTGACGGTGGACGGCTTCGTGGTGTCGGACAACGTCACCGTGGAGCAGGCTGTGGTGGAGGACACGGGCTTTGCGTGGTCGGATCACAATCCGGTGTCCATGCGTTTTGTGCTGAACTGAGCGAAAGAGGGAGGGCGTCTGCGCCCTCCCCCCTCGGTGGAGGAAGGTATATCAGCGGGAACGAAAATTTCCCTGAAAATTATTGCAATTAGGTGTTGACAAATGCGGGCTTTTGTATTATACTGACCAAGTCAGTTGCGGTGAGCAAACGGCGCAAGTGAATATGGGGGTATAGCTCAGCTGGGAGAGCGCTTGAATGGCATTCAAGAGGTCAGCGGTTCGATCCCGCTTATCTCCACCAAAACAGGGTATTTTCGATGAAAATACCCTGTTTTTATAACTTTTTGAAGGATATTATTTTCCTAAAACTTGCGCTACTACCAATCTACTACCAATACCCGAAACGGCTACAAAGCGTCGGTGATGCGGCGGAGACTATCCACATCCACGTCCTGATAGTGCCGGAGCATTTCGGCGGAGGTATGGCCGATGAGACGCAGCTTGTCCTTGTCGGGAGCCGGCACGTCCTTAAGGAGTGTGGCAAAGGTATGGCGGCAGCTGTGGGGCGTGTAGCGGTGACGAATGACGCCGTTGCTCTCCTCCATGGGATTGTCAAAGCCGATGGCGTCCAGAGCGGCGTAAAATGCTGTCCGGTAGTCTCGGAGACTCAGGCGTCCGCCGGAGGCGCTGACAAACACAGGTCCGGAGGTCCGGCCGGCCAACAGCCGGTCAATGATGGGCTGGATCTTGGGCGAGATCGTGACGATACGGCTGCGGCCCGCATCCGTCTTAGCGCCGCCAACAAAGCTCCGCAGTCGGGGGTCGTAGTCCTCGATATCCAGCGCCAGCAGCTCCGAGGGTCGGAAGCCGAGATAGCATTGGGCCACGATGTACTCCCCGTAGGGGAGAGACGCCCCGGCCTGCTGGAGGGCCTGCACGGCCTCCATGGGAAGCGCACGCTTCTCCTCGGACACGCCGCCGCCCACGATGAGGTATTCTCCCAAATTCAGCGTCGCCATATGCCGGGGGATGGCGTACTTGTAGAGCAGGCCGCAGAGGGCCTTCATGTTCTCTCTGGTGCGCTTCCCGGCGGGGCAGTCATCCATGCACTCCTGCAGGTCGTCCACGTCGATGTCGGCCAGCTGAGCACTCCAGAGGGGGCGGAAGTGCTTGATGGCGGCACGGTAACAGCCGAGGGTGGACTCGCCGGCCCGGTGGGTGGGATACCACTTGTCGTATAGCTCCTTGTAGGTGATGTGCCGACTGCGCTCCTGCGCCGGAGTGACGGCCAGCAGCGGCAGATACTCCAGCGCCTCCTTTTTGGTGCGGAAACCGGACTTGGAGCGAGTCTTGCGGCGGATGCTGCCGTCCTCGGCGGTGTACCAGCCGCAGATCCGCACGGCGATCCATGTCTTGCTGGGCAGCTGGTAGACGCTGCCGGTGCCATTGCCACGGCTCCGGGGGCGGCGGGTGATATCCTGCTTGGCCCCGCAGGACAGGCAGTATTTGGAGCCGTCCGGCAAGGCGGTGCGGCATTTGCGGCAGACCATAGGCGTTCCTCCTTCTATCATTCAGCCGTTCCGGTGTTCGACCGGAGCGGCTTTTTTCATGCCCGGCACGGTGCATATTTGCCGATGCCGGGGAGATACTTACACTATAGGGCAGCTCCGGGCATGGTGTCAAGGGCTCCGGCGGCGGGACAGGTGTAGTATATCACGATATTTTGGACTGAATCCCGGCCAAAATGGGACACAACGCCCAATATGTGCTACAATGGCGGCGGAATGAGGAAAACAATCAAAAGGGAGCGAGAGCGATTGGAACTCTCACAGCGCCAGCTGGCGGCGCTGGTAGGCGTCGGGAAAACCACCATCGGAGAGATAGAGAGGGGGGAGAGACTGCCGAACGTGGTAACGGCTATCCGCATTGCCAAGGCGCTGCACACCACCGTCGAGGAGTTATGGAGCGAGGACTATTATGGACAATAGACAGATGTGGATGGAACAGATCCTCCGGTTGTTGGAATTGGCCACGGAGGAGCAGCTGCGGGTCCTTTACACGGCGGCGCTGTACATAGTGTGAGGGCGGCGGCAGAATCCCAAACGCTTGGGATTCTGGCAAGAGAGGGGCGGCGGGACCGCCCCTTTTCTTTTTTGAAAAAATACGTATAAATACGTAAGAAGCTATTGACATACGTGCGAATACGTGCTATAATATATAACAGAAAGGAGGTGAGACAGTGCGATATGCCGAGCTGACAAAAGAGCTTCGGGCGGCAGGTTGCTACATACTCCGACACGGAAAGCAGCACGACATATGGTATAGTCCGATTACCGGGAGACAATTTTCAGTGCCACGGCACATGAGAGAAGAAGTCCCAGCTGGAACGCTCAAGTCCATTCGGAAGAGTGCGGGGCTGTAAAAGGCTCCGCCCCCTTCCGGGGCATAATACATAGAAGCAGAAGTAAGAGCAACGAGAAGAAAAACCACAAGATTAGGAGGAACATTATGGCCAAATATGTGTATCCGGCAGTTTTTACACATGAGGCGGAGGGGGGCTATTCCATCACCTTCCCGGATTTGCCGGACTGCGCCACCTCGGCGGAAACGCTGGAGGAGGGAATTGAAATGGCGGCGGATGCGCTTTGCCTGATGCTGTACGACATGGAGGAGGGCGGAGCCGTTCCGCCGGAGCCCTCCGATGTAAGGAGTATCGTCTGCGCCGAAAACCAGTTGGTGACGCTAATCCGCTGCGACACCATCGAATATCGGAAGTTTTTTGACAACCGAGCGGTGAAAAAGACACTGACCATTCCGGCGTGGCTGAACACTATGGCGGAAAGACAGGGGGTCAATTTTTCCATGATCCTGCAAAATGCACTGAAAGCGGAGCTGCATATTTAACGGATGACAAGCAAGAGAGCGGAAACCGGGCGGTCTCCGCTCTTATTGTGCTCAGATATTCAGTTGCTGCGGTAGGCGACAAGGTCCACATCTACCAGTGACACAATGCCGCCGGTGGGACAATCCACGTGCTGACTGGGGGCGGGGAAGGGCTTTCCATCGTCCTCCATATCGATCCCCACCAGGCCCATAGCATCACGGGCCATGGCAATGGCTTCCGCCAGATCTTCGCCTTGGGTATTGATCTCCAGATCCGGCACGTAGGCCATATAGCCGCCTGCCGGGTCCTCCGTAAAGATAACGGGATATACAAGTTTCATGCGATTACCTCTTTTGCCTTATCCGAGGTGCAACTGGGTACGCAGGGCATCTTGCAGCACCTGAGAAAAGTTTACATTCCGCTCCAGCGCAGCGGCATTAAGCCAAGCGGGGAGGGTGACGGTGCGGTTGACGCTGCGGTTGACCCGTGCCAAGCGGACGGAGGGCATATACACATCCACAAGGACGGCCCGTTCGCCGTCCTCCAGCTTTACATCGGCCAGAGGGGTGGGGGCGGGGATATCCTCGCCGTCCTCCTCCAGTCCGCAGAGGACGCAGCCCAGCAGTTCCCGTGCGGACAGCAGCGCATCCGTATCGTCGGTGCCGCTGGTGGCAACATCCAAATCGGGGAAGGTGACGGCGATCTCCTGATCCGGAGCATAGCTAAAGACAGCGGGATAGAAATAGCGTTCGACCTGTTTCATAAAATGACCTCCTATTCGAGTAAGTCAGGAGGTCTGGGTTACCGGAACAGTAACCCAGACTGTCGTTCAATGCTGGCGAGGGTTTTACGGGGGATGTCCTTGTCGGGGTGCTTAACAGTAACACGGCCCTTTTTGGTGGGGTGCTTGAACTGGTGGTGGCTGCCCACTACATTGACCTCGAACCAGCCATCCGCCTTCAGCAGTTGAATAACCTCCCTTGACGAGTAGCTCTTCATAAGTATTTCCTCCTGACAATGATATAATAACACATATAATTATATTTGTCAATAGGGAAAACAAATATTTTTACACACATTTGAAGCAAGAGAGCGGAGACCGGGCGGTCTCCGCTCTCTTATTTTGCGTCGGTGGGGGGCTCTTCGGGCTGCTCCTGAAGCAGCTTACGGGCCATCTCTTCCATGAGCTGCCATTGCTCCGGGGTGAGGCGGGCCAGGACGGAGACAAAGCGCCGCTGGAACTCGCTGGAGGGGTCCCGGATCACCGTGGCGGCGAAGCGCATGATCTCCTCCTCACGGGATAGGTGCATCAGCATCTCACCCTCACCGGTGCGAAGCCAGCGCTCGTTGACGCCGAACTCCCGGCAGATGTCCACGATGGTGCGGTCGCTGGGTGTTCCGTCCTTTGCGAGACGGGAAATGTGCTGCTGCGAAACGTTAATCCTTTCGGCGAATGCCGTTTTGGTAAGTCCGCTGGCCCGGATCACCTCCGCAATGCGGGTATTGATTTCGCTCATAATTCACCTCCTTGTCATCATTAAACCACGGAATATAACATCTGTCAAGAATTTTCACACTTGAGGAGTAAAATAATGATTGACAGTACGCATTAAGTGCGGTAATGTACAACTAAGGTGTGGCGCAACACACCTGACGGGCACCTGCTACTGCTTGTGATTGCGTTTGATGCGCTGGTTGTAGAACTCCCCGACAGAGTCTGCGTGTATAAATTCCAAATACAGTTCCGGGCGGATGTTGTTGTAAGTATAGACCCGGCCGGACTTCGTGCGGACGAAAAGCTGATCCCGGAAGGGCAGATAGCCAACATGGGATATGTAGGAGGATTCTACAGCATAGAGCGTAATCACTTGCCCGTCATGGTAATAGGGGCAGGTGCTGGCCGGGTTGAGCTTGGAGGGCGGTTTCGGGTCCGGCCTGATTTTAATAGGCGGTTTGGGACCGGGCGCGGAGGATAGCTCCGGCGCAACCTTCAGAGGTTTATTCTCCGCCTTGTGCTGCAACGCAGGGCGGGGAATGGACTTCACTTCCGGAGTCGGAAGCGGCTTCGGCGGTGTGGGTTTTGGCTTGGGTTTTGGCTGATTGCGCAGGCGGCGAACGCAGAGAAATTCCGTGGGGAGCTTAACTGCGGCATAAGAAAAGATACAGCAGGCGAGGATCGAGAATATAAATTCAAATTCCGTAAAGCACGAATAGAGAATACTTGCGATTGAAATTGCCCAGCCTGCAATTTTCTTGGCATTTCCGGGGTGATTACGGACAGGATGATACCGCAAATACGCACATATTCCCCAGAACACACAATTTGTGGCGAGGACAAGCAGACACAAGCCGCCGCAACTCACAAAGAGCACATAGGAAAGGCCGACAACGGAAACGAGGTTCGCAAAAGCAACGACACCGATGATGGCGGCGTACTTTGGCGTTATGCCAAAGCGATAATTGAATCTACTGTGCGTTTTGGAGTAGTTGTCAACGAAGGGAAGACACATAATGCCGGAGATGACTGAAGCGGTGAGACATATGAAATAAAAGATTATGAGCGGACTGCCCCACACATCGGATAGAAAAGCGGGCGTGCTGTCCGAACCTGCTGAATTGCCTGGACTGCCGCTGTTCCAGCTGGTTCGATCATCGAAGTCGTAAGGGCATTTCCCGTCGGTGTGCTGATGGGCTGGGTAGCCATGGTGATAGTGATATTCCCCGGTGGAGTGGTCATAGTGGCCGCCGTTGGCGTCTGTGTCTCCGGGGTGGGCAAGGGCGACCGTGCAACAGGACAAAAGCAGGATGCAGGCGAAAATGGGAATCAGATACCGTTTTCGCATGAAAATACCTCCCTTTGACGACATCATACCACATCGGCAAGGGAGGGGGCAAGGACGAACTGAAAGGGGGGTGAGGACATGAGCGTTGGAGAGCGGATCCGGCAGCTTCGATGGAAGAAAGGGGTGAAGCTGGGGGAGCTGGGAGCGAAGGTAGGCCTGACGGCGGCGGCCATGAGCCGGTACGAGCTGGGACAGCGGAGGATATCCGTGGAGCTGGCGGCAAGGATTGCCGAGGTGCTGGGTGTGCCGATACAGGCGCTTCTTCCCACAGAGCGAGGCGGCGGGAGCGGCCAGAGGGGAGAGCGGACAATTTCCATTCTGACGGCGCTGCTGCACTACCACGAGAGCGTGGAGGCCGCCATTGCCGGAGAAGCACCGGCGGCGGGACCGGTGGATGAATACGCCGAGGCGCTGCGGGAGGCCATCCGGTGCGTCGAGGAGGTGCATAAAGCATAAAAAGACCTCCCCTGTGCAGATGCAAGGGGAGGGGGGTTACTTCTTATCGGAGGGAGATTCCCTATACTTTGGGATTTCGGTCAATTCCTCTATGCGCTTGGCGGCCTCCTCCTGACCCTGCGGATTCAGGAGCTGGTAGGCTTGACGGACCCGAAAGAGGTTGTCATCGAGCGTATCAAAGAGCGCATCGAAATTGCGAAAGAGAATACAAAAAGGAAAGAACGGCTGCTGCGAGGTCGTTGTGGAGATGGAACATACCGGGAAAAGAAAAGCCGATAACGTAACCACGCTGGTCAAACTCCACGTCATACTCCTTACCGACTTCGATCTTTCGTTAATTTGCAGCACGCAGCGCAGCCGCTGCCTATTTGCAATATAATTGTAAATCAACATCCATCCGATAATCGGGAAAAGGGCTTGCTTTTTCCGACGGCGGTGGGTATAATATTACATTGTTTTAGCGGGTCATCCCGCCGTATTTTTGTAATGTGACAAGGAGTGTGAGACAATGACCGAGGAACGAAACACCGCCGCCCCTGAGACGGAGGAGAGCAGAAACTTTATTTTGAACCTAATCGACCAGGACATCGCAGAGGGTGGTCAGTTCCAGGGACAGACCGTCCACACCCGGTTTCCGCCGGAGCCCAACGGCTATCTGCACATCGGCCACTGCAAGGCCCTGTGCATCGACTTCGGCACCGCCGAGAAGTTCGGCGGTCTCTGCAACCTCCGCATGGATGACACCAACCCCGCTAAGGAGGATACCGAGTACGTGGACGCCATCCAGCAGGATATCCATTGGCTGGGCTTTGACTGGGGCGACCGCTTTTTCTACGGCTCCGACTACTTCGAGAAGGACTATGAGTATGCCGTGGAGCTCATCAAGAAGGGGCTGGCCTACGTCTGCGAGCTGACGCCAGAGGAGTTCAAGGCCAACCGGGGCGACATCGGCATCCCCGCTACCTCCCCCTATCGGGATCGGCCCATCGAGGAAAATCTGCGGCTGTTCGAAAAGATGAAGAACGGTGAGGTGGAGGAGGGAAAGATGACCCTCCGGGCCAAGATCGATCTGGCCAGCGGCAATCTGAATCTCCGTGACCCCATCATCTACCGCATCCGCTTCATCAATCACCACCGGCAGGGTACCAAGTGGTGCATCTACCCCATGTACGACTTTGCCCACCCCATTCAGGATGCTCTGGAGGGCATCACCCACAGCCTGTGCTCACTGGAGTTCGAGTCCCACCGGCCGCTGTATGACTGGGTGGTGAGCAATGTCTCCATCCCCTATCACAAGCCCCGGCAGATCGAGTTTGCCCGTCTGGGCATTGACCACACGGTGATGTCCAAGCGCAAGCTGCGCCAGCTGGTGGAGGAGAAGCTGGTCTCCGGCTGGGATGACCCCCGGATGCCCACCCTGTGCGGCCTGCGCCGCCGGGGCTACACCGCCCGCTCCATCCGCAATTTCTGCGAGCGCATCGGCGTGGCCAAGTCCCCCAACACCGTGGAGTACGGCTTTCTGGAGCATTGCCTGCGGGAGGATCTCAACGCCACGGCCCAGCGCACCATGGCGGTGCTGCACCCGGTGAAACTCACGGTCACCAACTATCCGGAAGGACAGAGCGAGACCTTCACCGTGGAGAATAACCCCACCGATCCCACGCAGGGTACCCATGAGATCACCTTCGGCCGCCACCTGTGGATCGAGACGGAGGATTTTCTGGAGATGCCTATTCCCAAGTATAAGCGCCTGTACCCCGACGGCCCGGAGTGCCGTCTGAAGGGCGCCTACCTCATCCGCTGCACCGGCTGTGTCAAGGACGAGAACGGCCATGTGACGGAGGTGCTGTGCGAGTACGACCCCAACAGCCGGGGCGGCGACCCCGCCGACGGACGCAAGGTCAAGGGCGCTACCCTCCACTGGGTGGATGCCGACAACTGTCTGGATGCCGAGGTGCGGCTGTACGACAACCTGTTCTCCGATCCCCAGCCCGACGGCCCGGACAAGAATTTCCTGGACTGCCTGAATCCCGACTCCCTGATGGTGCTGCGGGGCTGCAAGGTGGAACGCAGCATGGCCGCTGTGGCAGAGGAGTTCGACCGCCGGGAGAACCGTACCGGCGTCAACGCACCCACCTTCCAGTTCATGCGGACCGGCTATTTCTGCATGGATAACCGGGACTGCACGGCGGAGCATCTGGTGTTCAACCGCAGCGTTTCTCTGAAGGACAGCTTCAAGAAGTAAAGAGGAGCTGTCGGAAAACAAACAAAGGCCCGGAGGTCACAGACCTCCGGGCCTTTTGGCTAAAGCCCCTTGGGGGGTTATTTTTTTTCGGTTCAGCAGCCGCATCACCGTCATCACGGCACCGAACAACACACCGGCCACCGTCCAGATGACCTAACTCCGCTCCGGCGGCACCTCCAGCGGCTCCTTCTCCAGAAAGGCGTACTCCTTTTCGCCGCAGGACAGGAACAGCGCCACGGCCACCAGCACCAGCAGAGCGCACAGTCCGGTTGAAGTGAGATGACATGGAGCTGCCGGGGAGTGCAGCGGTGCAGAGCCGTAAAGGGGCAGATGACAAACAGCGAGGGCCAACGGCCCTCGCTGTTTTATGCTGTTTACTTTTTCTTGCCGCCATGGGAGGCCTTCATGCGCTTTTCGTGGTTGAGGATGGTCTTGCGGATGCGGAGATTCTCCGGTGTGACCTCCAGCAGCTCATCGTCGGCCAGAAACTCCAGACACTGCTCCAGACTCAGACGGCGGGGCGGCACCAGCCGCAGGGCATCGTCGGAGCCGGCAGCCCGCATATTGGTCATCTGCTTCTTCTTGCAGACGTTGACGGTGATGTCCTCCTGCTTGGGACTGACACCCACCACCATGCCCTCGTAGACCTTTACGCCGGGGCCGATGAACAGGGCGCCACGGTCCTGCGCATTGAACAGACCGTAGCTGACGGACTCGCCGGTCTCGAAGGCCACCAGAGAGCCGGTGTTGCGCCGGTTCAGGTCGCCCTTATAGGGGGCGTAGCTGTCGAACACGGAGGCCATGATGCCCTCGCCACGGGTATCCGTCAGGAACTCGTTGCGGTAACCGAACAGGCCGCGGGCGGGGATCAGAAACTCCAGCTTCATGCGGCTGCCCACGGGGGTCATCTCCAGCAGATCGCCCTTCCGGGCGCCCAGCTTCTCGATGACGGCGCCCACAGACTCACTGGGGACATCCACCACCAGCCGCTCGATGGGCTCGCACTTCTTGCCGTCGATGGTCTGATACAGCACACGGGGGGGAGAGACCTGGAACTCGTAGCCCTCCCGGCGCATGGTCTCAATGAGGATGGACAGACTCATTTCGCCACGGCCCGCCACGTTGAAGGCGTCGGTGGCGCCATCCAGCTCCGTGACCCGCAGGGAGACATCCTTCAGGGTCTCACGGAACAGCCGCTCCCGCAGCTGGCGGGAGGTGACGAACTTGCCCTCACGCCCGGCATAGGGGGAGTCGTTGACGGAGAAGGTCATCTCCATGGTGGGAGCGGAGATCTTCACGAAGGGCAGAGGCTCCACACAGGAGGTGGCGCAGATGGTATCACCGATGGTGATATCGGGGATGCCGGACAGGGCGATGATGTTGCCGGCGGTGGCCTCGGTGATGGGCTTCTTGCCCAGTCCCTCGAACTCGTACATGGAGACGGCCTTGGCCTTCTTGGCGGGGGCGTCGGGGTCGTGGTAGTTGCAGACGGCGATCTCCTGGTTCTGCTTCAGCACACCACGCTCGATGCGTCCGATGGCGATGCGCCCCACGAACTCGTTATAGTCGATGGAGGACACCAGCATCTGGAAGGGCTGATCCAGATCCGCCTCCGGGGCGGGGATGTAGCTGAGGATGGTGTCGAACAGGGGCTTGAGATCCGTGCCGGGGACGTCGGGGGAGTAGGAGGCCACGCCCTGACGGGCCGAGCAGAACAGCATGGGGGAATCCAGCTGCTCCGGGGTGGCGTCCAGATCCAGCAGCAGCTCCAGCACCTCGTCGATGACCTCGTGGATGCGCTGGTCGGGGCGGTCGATCTTGTTGACCACCACGATGACCCGGTGGCCCAGCTCCAGCGCACGGCTCAGCACAAAGCGGGTCTGGGGCATGGGCCCCTCAGCGGCGTCCACCAGCAGGATAACGCCGTTGACCATTTTCAGGATGCGCTCCACCTCACCGCCGAAGTCGGCATGGCCCGGCGTGTCCACGATGTTGATCTTGGTGTCGCCGTACTGGATGGCGGTGTTTTTGGCCAGAATGGTGATGCCACGCTCACGCTCCAAATCGTTGGAGTCCATGACACGCTCCACCGTCTCCTGATTCTCCCGGTACACGCCACCCTGCTTGAGCATCTGGTCCACCAGCGTGGTCTTGCCGTGGTCCACGTGGGCGATGATGGCTACGTTTCTCAGTTTTTCGTTCTGCAAAGGAAAAACCCCTTTCTTTTCGTGGGTATAGTTTTACATCAACCTTAACAGTATATGCTCTTTTGGAGCCGGATGCAAGAGGTTTTTCACGCTTTCCGGCATTTTTTGTCAGTCCAGCTTCCCTCTGGCGTGGAGGACATCATCCTGTGTGAGGGTCATCAGGTCCTCCTTGGTGACGGTCTCCATGGCGGCCAGACGGTTATTCTGGGCCACCAGAATGTGCTCGAAGATGTTCCGCACGCCACGGGCGTTGCCGAAGGTCTCTGGGTCGCCGTTTTCCTCGGTGATGTAGTCCCGCACCAGCTCCTCCACGCCGTCCGACAACTGATAGCAGCCCTTTTTGCACTGCATCTTGAAGATATCCAGCATCTCATCGGAGGTGTAGTCCTCGAAGAGCAGGAAACGGTTGAAGCGGGATTCCAGTCCGGGATTGGAGTGGATGAACCGATCCATCAGATCGGTGTAGCCCGCCACGATGACCACCAGGTCGTCCCGGTGATCCTCCATGGCCTTGAGGATGGTGTCGATGGCCTCCTGACCGAAGTCGTTCTCGCTCTTACCGTTGAGGGCATAGGCCTCGTCGATGAACAGCACGCCGCCCAGCGCCTTCTGGATGACCTTTTGGGTCTTGATGGCGGTCTGGCCCACATACCCGGCCACCAGACCGCTGCGGTCCACCTCTACCAGCTGGCCCTTGGAGAGGATGTCCAGACTCCGGTAGATACGGGCCATCATCCGGGCCATCATGGTCTTGCCGGTGCCGGGGTTGCCGGTGAACACCATGTGCAGGGACATATCCGTGGTGGGCAGGTCGTGCTGGCGGCGAAGCTTGTAGACGGAGGCCATGTTGATGAGGTTGCGGACCTCCTCCTTGACGGTGGCAAGGCCGATGTAGCTGTCCAGCTCCGCCTGCAGGTCCTTCATGTCCTCCTTGGGCAGGGGCTCCACCACCTCCGTTTTCTCAGCCTTGGCGGCAGGCTGACCGCCGGCGGTCTTGCCATCGGACGGCTGGGCGGGCATTTTGCCGTCGGCGCTGCCTACAGGCTTCCCGCCGGAGGGCGGGGCGGAGGGGGACTTGGGGGACAGGACACCCTCGAAGGGAGTGCCCCAAAAATCGTCGCCCATGCTGCGGAGGTTGCGCTCCGTCATGGTGCGGATGACCTCCAGCTGCTGGAGGATGATCTCGTCTTTTTTATCCATTGTCGATTACTCCTTTGTCGAGAGTTTGATATGGGCCATGGCCCGGAACAGCAGAGAGGAGACGAAGCCCGTGAGGGCTCCCGTCAGCAGGGAGATGCCCAGCAGGAAGGGAAGGTAGCCCAGTACGGCGGTGTTGCCCAGCGTGATGAGGGCAGCCGCCATCTGGCCCAGATTATGGCCGGCGGCGCCGCCGATGGAGACACCGTAGATGGACAGGCATCTCAAGCGGCGCAGGAGAATCATCACCAGCATGGCGGTGAGGCCCCCCAGCAGGGAAAAGAGCATGGCGGAGGCGTTCCCGGCGAAGAGACCGCCCAGCAGGCACCGGGCCGTGAGAATGGCCAGCGCCGGGAGAGCGCCCAGCTGATACAGGGCGAACACGGTGACGATGTTGGCAAGGCCCAGCTTCACGCCGGGCAGGGGGATCAGCAGCGTCACGGGAAAGAGGTTTTCCAGCGTGCTGAGCCCCAGTGCCAGCGCCGTCAACACGGCGCACAGAGCCAGCTGTCGGGTGGAGATATGTTTCATGCGCCGCCCCCTATCCCAACACCACGTCGGCGTCCGATGTGCCGCCGGTGAGCTGGATGACCACCTGCTCCGGCAGGCAGACGATGCTCTGGCCGGAGCGGGTGATGCGGCCGGTGTGAACGCAGTCCTGCCCCGGACAGTCGCTGTGGACAACGCAGACGCCGCCGCTGTCCACCTGAATCTCCAGATGATAGTCGCCGTCGATGGCGACGGTTTTTGTCTCCGTCAGGCCGGTGAGGCGGATGGTCTGAACCAGAGCGCCCCGGTGGGTGATGGTGACGGTCTGGGGGGCGCCGGTGCGGCGGCCGTAGAAGCACAGAGCCGTCACGATGGCCAGAGTGGCCACCAGCGCTGCCACTGCACCGTCCCAGAGGGTGGGGCGGAGCTTAGGGGAGAATGGATGCGTATTCATAGCCGCTGCCCTCCGTGGGAGTGATTTTTTCGGAAAGACCGGGGGTGTACAGCACCTGTCCGGCGGTGGTGATGAGGATCATCTCGAAGCCGCCGTGGGTGCGCCAGAAGGCCTGCGCCCCGGCACTGCCCATCACATAGAGGGCAGTGGAATAGGCGTCGGCCATGGTGCCGTTGTCACAGAGGATGGAGACGGACAGCAGGTCGCTCTCTACGGGATAGCCGGTCTTGGGGTCCAGAATGTGCTGGTAGACCGTGCCGTCCGGGGCGGTGTAGTAGCGCTGATAGCCGCCGGAGGTGACGGCGAAGGAGTCCGTCAGGGCCACGGTGACGGCGTAGCCGTCGGAGCGGGGGTCCTGAATGGCCACCACCCACGGCTGCCCGTTGGGCTTGGAGCCGCAGACGTAGACATTGCCGCCGAGGCTGATGGTGCCGGAGGTAATGCCGTGCCGGGCGAAAATGGCAGCCACCCGGTCGGAGGCGTAGCCCTTGGCGATGCCGCCCAGGTCGATGGCGCAGCCGTCGTCCAGCGTGACGGTGTCCCCTGACAGGTGCAGATGCTCCGGCCCCACCAGTGGCAGCAACACATCGATCTCCTGTTGGGTGGGGATGCGGGGGCTGTCGGTGGTGATGCCCCATAGGGAGACCAGCGGGGCGATGGTGATATCGAAGGCGCCGTCGGTGGCGGCGGTATAGGTCTGGGCCTGAGCCAGCAGGGAGGCCGTTTCCTCGGAGATGGTAACGGCGCCGCCGGTGTTGATCTGAGAAATCTCGCTGGTGTCAATGGTGCGGGACAGGAGTCGCTCCAGACGGTTGATCTCCCGGCTGGCGTCCGTCAGGGCGGCTGCTGCATTTTCACCGTAGGCGGTGAGGTCCATCACCGTGTCCATGGCGAAAAGCTGGACGGACTCCGGCTGCTTTCCGCCGCAGGCGGTGAGGGACAGCACCATGCATAGGGCCAGCAGAAGGCAGAGCAGTCGTTTCATAGCTCCTGCCGCCCTTCCAGCGCACGGGTGAGGGTGGCGTCGTCGGCAAACTCCAGATGTCCGCCCACGGGGATGCCGTAGGCCAGACGGGTGACCTTCACGCCGAAGGGCTTCAGCAGCCGGGCCAGATACAGGGCCGTGGTCTCGCCCTCGGTGTCGGGGTTGGTGGCCATGATGACCTCCCGGATGCCGCCCTGCGCCACCCGATCTACCAGCGGCTTGATCTGGAGGTCGTCGGGGCCCACATGGTTCATGGGGGACAGAACGCCATGGAGGACGTGGTAGCGGCCATGGAACTCTCTGGCCCGCTCCATGGCGATGACATCCCGTGGATCCGCCACCACGCACAGCAGACTTTCGTCCCGCTTGGGGTTGGCACAGATGGGGCAGGGACCGCCGGCGGTGAGGTTGCGGCAGATGGGACAGAGGGTCACCTTCTGCTTGGCCTCCACGATGGCGTTGGCAAATTCCTGCGCCTGCTCCATGGGCAGATTCAGCACATGGAAGGCCAGACGCTGGGCGGACTTGGAGCCGATGCCCGGCAGACGGGCGAACTGCTCCACCAGTTTTTCAAGGGGCGCAGGGAAATATTCCATAATATAATGTCCTTTTCAGTGAAGATATTGCGTAAATGCAGAGGATCAGCCACGCAGCTCCCGGATGCGGGCGGGGATGTCCTCTGCCTTATAGACGGAGGAGCCGGCCACCAGTACGTTGGCGCCGCTGGCGGTGCAGAGCTTGCAGGTGGCGGGGTCCACGCCGCCGTCTACCTCCAGCTCGCAGGTGGGATTCATGGCGTCGATGTAGCGGCGGATCTCCTGCACCTTGGGCATCATGCCGGCCATGAACCTCTGGCCGCCGAAGCCCGGCTCCACGGTCATGACCAGGATCAGCTCCACCTCATTGATAAAGGGCAGCACGGCGGAGGCGGGGGTCTTGGGCTTTACCACCACACCGGCCTTCTTGCCCTTGGCGTGAATTTTGACGATAGCGGAGTGAATATTCTCCTCCGTGTCCGCCTCCACATGGCAGGTGATGAGGTCGCCGCCTGCATCGCAGAACTGCTCCACATACCGCACGGGACGGTCGATCATCAGGTGGACGTCCAGCGGCAGATCCGTCACCGGGCGGATGCACTTTACCACCGGGATGCCGATGGAGATATTGGGGACGAACAGGCCGTCCATGACGTCCACGTGGACATAGTCGGCGTCGGAGATGCGCTGGATGTCACGGCCCAGATGGGCGAAGTCGGCGGAGAGGATGGAGGGGGCGATCTTGATCATGATGACTGTCCTTTCTGCGGAACCGCTGGCTCCGCTGCGGCATAGGATACCATAAGCGGCGCAGGGCCGGGCGGGAGGGACGCCCCCGCCGCAGCCGCACCCACAGCGTCCGGCTGCCGCTTTTCAGATAGGGGGTCGGCGGAGCGTTCTGCCGGCCCCCGTTGTGCATAGCTCATATTCTATCATTATATCAATTTCCGTCATTGATTGCAACGCAGAAAACGGATTGTCCCGGAGAAATGCGGAAGAAAGGCGGGGCAATCATGACCAATCTGTAAATTCTGCACAAGAGGGCTTTACCTTTCCTCACTTTTCGGCTAAAATAGCATCGTCAATTTCTGAGGACGTTATCTCTTCAGAGGAAAGAGGCAAGCGTATGAGTTTCTTCCAACGGGTCGGCAACGCTATGGCCCGGTTCATGTACGGCCGCAACGGCGGAGATCGGCTGGGACTGGTCACCATCTGGACGGCCATTGTCATCGACGTGGTGTGTCTGTTCATCAAGGGGTATCAGGTGCCGTATCTGATCCTGTCCACCCTGTCTACGGCCATGGTGCTGTGGGCGCTGTGGCGGATGTTCTCCCGGAATCTGGCCAAGCGCCGGGCGGAGAATGCGTGGTTCATGAGCAAGGTGTGCTGGCCGGTGAAGAATGCCTTCGGCCTGACCCGGATCCGGATGCGGGATCGGGAGCACAAGTACATTGCCTGCCCCAAGTGCCGGACGGTATGCCGGGTCCCCCGTGGGAAGGGACGCATCGTCATTACCTGCCCCAAGTGCCGGGAGGAGATCCATACCAAGAGCTGAATAGAAGCTGCTGCAAGGCCCGTTTCCTGTGAGGGAAACGGGCCTTCTGGTGTGTTTGGGGGGCGTTCTGCCTTTGGCGGGTGGCGTTCTTCTTTTGTGTCTCCGACGGCATACTTTTTGCCAACAGCAGCAAAAAGTATGCAGAAGCACACACCGTCGTGTCGGCCGATTTCCAGCCACGTTGTGGCGTGAAAATCGGGACACTTCCTCGAAACCACCTCGCTGTATCTGCCGCAGGCGGCGCTTCGGTAGTTTCCGCCAAAAACCGATGGTTTTTGGATTCCCTTTACGCCTTATATCAAATACGGCTCTTTTGCCCACTTTTCCGGCTACTGGGAAAAGTGGGCTGTCGGAGACATAAATCGTAATAGCCACTACCGGCAGAAGGTTACCCGTGGGAGACAAAAAAGAAAGCCGCCTGTCGGATATAAAAAGGCAATGGAATACAAGTGAATTTCCGCAAAAGGGGGCGAACCAGACAAACGCCCGCTGCTCTGGCAAACCAGAGGAGCGGGTGTTTGTGGCTCACAGCACCTTGCTGAGAAAATCCTTCAGGCGGGGATCCTGGGGATGGTCAAAGAGGTCGGCGGGGGCGCCCTCCTCCAAAATTCGGCCGTCGGCCATGAACACCACCCGGCTGGCCACCTCACGGGCGAAGCCCATCTCGTGGGTCACCACCACCATGGTCATGCCGTCGGCGGCCAGCGAGCGCATGAGGTCCAGCACCTCACCCACCATCTCCGGGTCCAGCGCAGAGGTGGGTTCGTCGAACAGCAGCACCTCCGGCTCCATGGCCAAGGAACGGACGATGGCGATGCGCTGCTTCTGTCCGCCGGAGAGCATATTGGGGTATTCATCGGCCTTATCCGCCAGACCGATGCGCTCCAAGAGTGCCATGGCCTGCTGCCGGGCCTCCTGCGGTGTTTTCTTTTTCAGGGCCACCGGGGCCATGGTGATGTTTTGCAGCACGGTCTTGTGGGGAAAGAGATTGAAGTGCTGGAACACCATACCCATTTTCTGACGGTGAAGGTCGATGTTCACGGATTTGTCCGCCAGATCCGTACCGTCGAAGTAGATGGCGCCGGAGGTAGGCTGCTCCAGCAGGTTCAGGGAACGCAGGAGGGTAGATTTGCCGGAGCCGGAGGGGCCGATGATGGCCACTACCTCGCCCCGGTAGACTTCCAGATCACAGTGATCCAGAGCCACCACGCCGCGGCGGAACTCCTTGGTCAGCTGCTGCACGGAAATGAGCGCATTATTGCTTGTCGCCACGACGCATCCTCCTTTCGATGGCCTCGATGCCCTTGGAGGCCGGATAGTTGATGCAGAAATAGACCAGTGCCGCCAGCGTGTAGGGGGCCAGCGAGATGCCGGTGGAGCCGGCGATGGTCTTGGCGGCGAACATCATCTCCGCCATGCCCAGCACAGAGCAGATGGAGGATTCCTTCACCATGGTGACCATCTCGTTGGCCAGCGCAGGCAGGACATTCTTCACCGCCTGCGGCAGCACCACCAGACGCATACTCTGCCATTGGGAGAGGCCCAGAGAACGGGCGGCCTCCGCCTGTCCCTTATCCACGGCCAGAATACCGGCACGGAAAATTTCCGCCACATAGGCAGAACTATTCAGGGCCAGCGCCACCACGCCGGGGATGAAGCGGCTGATATCCACGAAGCCGAAGAGGGTCAGCCGGGGCAGGGAGATGGCGTAGAACAGGCCGTAGTAGATAATGGACAGCTGCACCAGCATGGGGGTGGAGCGGAATACGGCGATGTAGGCGCCGGAGAGCCAACGCACCGGCTTTTTCCGGCTCAGGCGCATAAGGGCCAGCCCCAATGCCGGGAGAATGGCCAGCAGCACGGACACCACGGCCAGCAGCAGGGTGTACTCGATGCCACGGACGAAGGCGGTGCCGTATTTGGGCAGGAAGGAAAAGTTGAAGAAATCGGTAGGGTTCATGTTGGTGAACAGGTCGCTCCACCACATGGGCGTCATCTCCTTTCAGATGGAAGAATACCCGGCGCAGCGGGTCGGATGCAGTTTCGGATCAGTTGGATTCCACGGCCTTGGTGGCCAGCTCGTTGGCGGCATCGATGAAGCTCTGAAGCTTGTTCTCACTGTTGAGCTTGGCGATAGCGGCGTTGATGCCGGGCAGCAGCCCCTTGGGATCACCCTTGGCCACGGCCACGCAGTAGGCGGAGGCCTCACCCAGCTCGCTGGAGGCACCGGCGATGACCAGATCGGGGTTGGATTCGGCATATTGCTGCGCCACGCCGCCGTCCACCACGATGGCATCCACCTTGTCGTAGGTCAGGTCATTGATCAGATCCAGCACGGACTGGAGAGACACGGCGTTGGCACCGGGCATGGAGTCGGCGATGATATCCAGCTTTGTGGTGGCGGCCTGAGCGCCTACGGACTTGCCGGCGAAATCGGCCAGCGTCTTGAACTGGTCGGCCTTGTCAGCCTTCACCAGAATGGCCGGGGGAATATCGTTATAGTAGGGGTCGGAAAAGTCGGCGTTCTCCAGACGGTCGGGGGTGGCCTCCATGGCGGCCAGCACCATGTCGAAGTCGCCCTTGCCCAGAGAGGTCAGCAGGTACTCGAAGGCCATGTTCTCCACCTGAAGGGAAAGACCCATGTCGTCGGCAATGTACTGAGCCACGGACACGTCGATGCCGGCGTAGGTCAGTTCACCCTTGTCATCGGGATACATGAATTCGAAGGGGGCGTAGTCGGCACTGGTCCCCAGAATCAGAGCGGTTTTCTTGTCGTTGCTATCGTCGTTGCTGTCGGGGTTCTTGCTGCCGCAGGCGGCCAGAGACAGGATCATGGCGGCGGCCATCAGAAGGGCCAATACTTTTTTCATCTCTCATACCTCACTTTGTATTTGTTGTGCCGCCTGTGCAGGCGGCCTTGTGGATGGAAGGCTCCGGGCGTTCCGGAGGATGTGGTTATGATACAACGGAGATGAATAAAAGTCAAGTGCAAAATGAATAAAATTACAACAAAAACGAGAGAATCATGCAAACTGCTCGCTTCTGGACTGAATATTGCGGAAGAAAGAAGCAAATTGCACAAAGGAAATGCAGCGAAAATGAATAAAAATACGAATATACGGAGGCGAAAGAAAAAGTAAGAGAGCCGCCCGCAGGCGGCTCTCTTAGGATGTCTCTATGTGACGCTTCAGGGGAGGATGCGTCCGGCCCCCAGATAGCAGGCAGCGTAGTAGCTTTCGTAAAGGGAGTTGACCTTCACACCGCCGGAGGAGCTGGCGTGGATGAACTGACCGCCGCCCAAATAGATGCCCACGTGGCTGATGCCGCCGAAGGTATCGAAAAACACCAGATCACCGGCCTGCCGCTCCTCGGAGGAGACAGATGTGGCGGTGTAATACTGGTCGCTGGCCCCATGGGACAGGGAGTAGCCGAACTTGGCGAACACAGCCATGGTGAAGCCGGAGCAGTCGGTACCGGAGTAGCTGGAGCCGCCGTAGACATAGGGCGTACCCAGATAGGTGTAGGCGTAGGCGATGAGCTCCTCCCGCACGGTGTTGGTGGCAGAAGTACCCTCATAGTCGGCATAGTGGACTGGCTGGGCATACTCGGCGGGGATGTAGCCGGTGGACTGGCCGAAGGTTACCTGGTACCAGCCGTCCTGATAGTCGTTGAGGCGGGCCACCTTGCCGCTGTCGATGGTGAGGGAGGTGGCGGTGTCGTTATCGGCGGCACTGCGAAGCCGAACGGCCTCGGTGAGCTGCACGCCGTCGTACTCGCTTAGCAGGCTCTGACGGGCGGCCTCCTTGGCGGCGGCGTCAGCGGCGGCTGCGGCGGTGTCCGCCTGCTTGCGGCGGGCGGCGTCCTCCTGGGCCTGACTGGTCTTGAGGGCCTCGGTGGGCAGCTGGGAGAGGGAGATGGTCTCCTCCTCCGGCAGGCCCAGCTCCAGCGCCAGAGCCAGACCCTCGCCGCTGGGCAGAACATTGCTGGAGCGGCTGGTGAGCCCGGCGGCATCCAGCGCCTCCACAGCGGCGCTGTACTGCACCTCCTGTTGTACGGTATCACGTTCATCGGCGCTGGCGATCCAGATGCTGGACACCAGCAGCGCAACGGCCAGATAGAGACAGGCAAATTTTCTGGACATATGCTTTTGCCATCCTTTCTGCGTTGGTTTTGGAAAACTACGAGAGATATCATACCACAACTCTATCAAAAAAGCTACACAAAAATTACAAATTGATAACAAAATTTTCAGAATGGTAAAAAACGCCCGGAAATTTTGGGCAGGATGCACAAGGCACTGTGACGGAAATGGGACATATCGATGGGGAAGTGTCGGGAAAAGCAAAGGGGAGCCTACGGCGGAAACGACCGTTGACTCCCATATTCTGTGAAAAAGAGGCCCGGCGGCGGGCGAAAAGGTTACAAGAGACGGCGCTGTCCCTCAGACCTTGGCGGGCCAGCGGGCTATAAGACGGCTCAGCAGCACATCATAGACGAAGAACAGGGCGACGCCCATGGCGATGGTGGCGGCCAGCAGCCAGCGGCCGGTGGCTGCGAACTCCTCCACCACGGCGGGCAGGCAGAATACATAGAGGATCAAGGCGTACAGCGCCGCCATGGAGACGGCGGCCCACAGCAGCTTCAGCGTCAGGGAGAGAAGTCGGCTGCGGAGGGCGTCCAGTCGGGGCTTCAGCAGCGGATAGTAGCCGGTGAAGCAGAACAGCAGCGATACCTCCTTATCCGGGCACAGCAGCAGACCCAGCAGGGCGATGGCCCCATAGCAGCACCATGCGTACCGTGGGCGGGAGCGCACCGGCAGCAGGGCGATGGAGGCCAGAATGGGGCAGATATACAGGGCAAAGGGGACGATGCCCCCCAGACACAGCAGCACCACGCCCAAGGCGGTCAGTACGCCGCACAGGGCCAGCAGGCGGGTGGTTCCTTTCATGGCGTCACGTCCTTTCCCCTCTACTATAACATAGGAGCGGGCGGGGCTGCAACGGAGAAAAACGGGGGAGGTGTCCTAAAAGCTGGCGCTTCACTGCGGAAAATTTTTCCTGCGGCGCAAAAGCGGCGGCGTGACAGTCGTGCGGGACGATTGCCATGTCTGGCGGAATTTAACGCCGATGAAACCGGCGGCTGCGGCGCAAAGTAATGGTGTCGCCGGCGACGAAAACAAAAAATAAGAGGTGATCCGATGCATGAAACGCAAGCAAGGCGAGGCGTGCGGCGGGGCGCTGCCGTACTGCTGGCGATGGTGCTGGCCCTGTCGCTGGGATGGCAGCGGACGTGGGCCGATGAGGAGCGGCAGTTGATCCCCGTGGGCAAGGCCGTGGGCATCAAGCTGTTTGCCGACGGTGTACTGGTGGTATCCGTGTCGCCGGTGCAGGGAACGGAGGAGACTCGCTCCCCGGCCAAGGAGTGCGGCCTGAAAGAAGGAGATATCCTGCTGACCTTCAATGGGGAGAAGATCCGCTCCACAGAGCATTTACAGGCCATGCTGGCGGAAAACGGCGAAACGGCGGCGGAGCTGACGGTGCAGCGGGACGGGAAAACGCTGGAGGTGACGGCCAGTCCAGTGGTTTGCGAGGACGGCGGCATCCGGTTGGGTGCGTGGATCCGGGACAGCATGGCGGGTGTCGGCACGCTGACCTACTATGACCCCGCCACCGGTAGTTACGGCGCTCTGGGCCACGGTATCACGGATGTGGACACGGCGGAGCTGATGCCGCTGGCCAGCGGCTCTATTATGGAGACTATGGTGAAGGCGGTGAAGAAGGGGCAGCGGGGCGACCCCGGCGAGCTGAAGGGAGACTTTACCGTGCAGCGGGATGTAGGCACGGTGACGGTCAACAGCAACGAGGGCATCTTTGGCACGGTGGAGGATGCGGGTTTTATCTCCGGCGAGGCGGTATCGGTGGCAGAGCCGGAGGAGGTACACGCCGGGGAGGCGTCTATATTATGTACCATTTCCGGCAGCGATACCCGTGCCTATGAGGTGGAGATCCTGCGGGTGAACCCCCGGAGCCGGGACGGCCGGGATCTGCTGCTGCGGGTGACGGACCCGGAGCTGCTGGAGACCACCGGCGGCATCGTGCAGGGGATGAGCGGCAGCCCCATTTTGCAGGACGGACGGTTGGTGGGAGCCGTGACTCATGTGCTGGTGGCAAACCCGGCGGAGGGATACGGTATCTTCCTGGAGAATATGCTGACCACGGCGGGATAAGCGCCCTGTGAGACAGGAGGCCTGGAGCATCGGCCCCGGGCCTCCTGCGCCGGGTTTACCGGGATTTTCTCTGCAAAACGATTGACAGGCGGGGCGGTGGGGCTTATATTGTACCGTAAAGGACCCATAGAAGCTAAGGCGTAGCGGACAGAAAACACTCGATAGAAAGAGAAAAGGACGGGGAGAGCGATGAAATACGCATTTTGTGGTGGCAAGCTGCTGGACGGCACACGGGAGATGCAGCCCCGTGAGGGACTGGTGCTGCGGACCGACGGCGACCGTATCACGGACATCGTACCGGAGGGGATGGATCTGACGGGCTATGAGGTGGTGGACCTGAAGGGCGGCTATCTGATGCCGGGACTCATCAATATGCACGTCCATCTGGCGGGCAGCGGCAAGCCCCAGAAGAAGCAGCGGGACAACGAGAAGCTGGTAAAGACCATCCTCTCCACGGGCCTGACCCGGAAGGTGGCCTACGGCATGGTGGCGGGCTTTGCCAAGGACGAACTGTTCTCCGGCGTCACCACCATCCGTACGGTGGGCGGTCTGGCGGACTTCGACACCCGGCTGCGGGACGATATCCGGGCCGGACGGAGGGTGGGTCCCCGTATTCTGGCGGCCAACGAGGGCATCTCCGTCCCCGGCGGCCACATGGCCGGGTCTGTGGCAGTGGCGGCCCACACCATCGACGAGGCACTGGAGCAGTTGGAGAAGGGGCGGCAGCAGGGCGTGGATCTGGTGAAACTGATGATCACCGGCGGTGTGCTGGACGCCAAGGAGAAGGGCGTGCCGGGCGAGCTGAAGATGCCGCCGGAGATGGTGAAGGTGGTGTGCGAGAGGGCTCATGAGATGGGCTACACCGTGGCGGCCCATGTGGAGTCGCCGGAGGGCGTGCGGGTGGCGCTGGAAAACGGCGTGGACTCCATTGAGCACGGCGCCAAGCCCGATGCGGATATCCTGCGGCTGTTCCGGGAGCGGGGGGCGTTTTTGTGTACCACCATCTCCCCGGCCCTGCCCTATGCGCTGTTTGACCGGTCCGTCTCCAACGCCTCGGAGGTGGAGCAGTACAACGGCAACGTGGTGTTTGAGGGCATCATCGAATGTGCCAAGGCGGCGCTGGAGCAGGATATCCCGGTGGTGCTGGGCAACGACGTGGGCTGCCCGTGGATCACCCAGTACGACTTCTGGCGGGAGCTGTACTACTTCCACAAGTATGTGGGGGTGTCCAACGCCTTCGCTCTGTACACCGCCACCGGCCGCAGCGCCCAGCTGGCGGGTATCGGTCAGGAGACCGGCGCGCTGGAGCCGGGAAAGGCGGCGGACCTCATCGTTACGGCGGCGGATCCACTGGCCGACCTACGGGCGCTGCGCCATGTAGAGCTGGTCATGTCCCACGGGCAGCTGCACCGTGCGCCGCAGGTGAAGCACCGGAAGAACGTGGAGGCGGAGCTGGATCGGTTCCTGTAAGGGGAGATATCTGACAGACCGTCGAAAATTGAATGAAGCGTGAGTTACAATATCGCCCGGCATTGAAAGCACGACGGGCGATATTTTTGTTGTATTTTTCATCGGCTTTAACGGGTTTTTGATATGAGATGCGTTTTTAAGAGGATTTTTCGACACAATAATCTTGAAACTATCAGATAAATATGATAAATTATACACAAGCTGCACGACAAATGGGAATGGCTGGAGAACATTTGGGGGCGGCGGAGCAAACTGTGGAAAAGGATTGGATGCGATGGAAAAAAGGACGAGAGTGCTGCTGGCGGATGCGAATGAGGAGTTTCGCATTTTGCTGAGGCAGCTGCTGGAGGAAACCGGCGAATTTGAGGTGGCGGCGTCCACCGGCGACGGGCCGATGGTCATGGAGCTGGTGCGCCGCACAAAACCGGAACTGATCCTGATGGACGTGGTACTGCCGGGGCTGGATGGCTTCGGCATCCTGCGCCAGCTGGCAGAGGAGCCGGGAGAAAGGAAGGTGATCGTCATATCCGCATTTTGCAGCCAGCAGGCCGTGAGCCGGGCGGTGGAACTGGGCGTGTATTTCTTCTTGCCCAAGCCCGTCAACGAGGAGTCTCTGCTGGAGCTGATGCGGCAGGCGGTACATCCGGAACAAGAGGAGCCCTACCACTCCCCGGCTTTAGAGGGGATGGTAACGGCCATCATTCACGAGATCGGCGTACCGGCCCATATCAAGGGCTATCAGTATCTGCGGGAGGCCATTTTGCTGGCGGTGGACGACATGGACGTCATCAACGCCGTCACCAAGGTACTGTACCCGGAGGTGGCACGGCGCTTTTCCACCACTCCCAGCCGGGTGGAGCGGGCCATTCGCCACGCCATTGAGGTAGCATGGGATCGGGGCGACCTGGAGACCCTGCAAAAGTACTTTGGATACACGGTGAATTCCGCCAAGGGCAAGCCAACCAATTCGGAGTTCATCGCCATGATCGCTGACCGGCTGCAGCTGCAGCGCAAGAAGAAGCGGGCATGAGGGGCACATAGGATAAGGAAAACAGAGTGTCCGCCTCCTGCGGTCTGCATGGGGCGGGGCTTGAGAGGGAGAGGCGCTGCCTCTCCCCCTTTTGTGGCGGCGGGGCTGTTGAAATTTCCCGAAAGCTGTGCTATACCGAGCCATCAAGTCGCATTTAGCTGCGAAGGAGTTTTTTCAATGAGCCGCATAGCTGCCGGGTCTGCGGAGGGTGCGGAGCAGGGGTACCGTCCCTACCTTCAGGCTGCTCTGCTGATGGACCTGTTTACGTTTTTGTTTTTATGTGCGGAATATTTATACGTGGACGTGCTGTCCCGGATGGTATCCGGGGATCGGGCCGTGCTGGCGCAGAATGAGGCACTGGGCGTCAGCGCTGTGGGCTTTCTGCTGTATCCGCTGGCGGAGCGCTCCTGCCGGGAGCGGCTGCTGCTGGCGCTGCTGGTCCTCAGCGGTCTGGCGGCGGGCTTCGTGTTCGACTGGAAGAGCCGCCAGTACATGGGGCCGATCATATACTGCGTGATGATGCTCTCCGCCACAGACCGGTGACGGCGGCCGGATGGCCCTTTGGGTGGGGCTGCTGCTGGCAGGCGCTATGGGTACGGCGGAGGTCACGCTGCACAAACAGCGGAAAGAGCAGCGGCAATGATCCCTCCGCTGCGATCAGAGGAACCTTTCTTATAGCGGAGACAGCCTGTCGGTTTTGGTAGGGACTTGCGGGCGCTGCAAAAAAGCCGTCCCCTGTGCAAAGACAGCACAGGGGACGGTTCTTTGATATGGAAGGGGTCAGGCGGCCAGAATTTCAAACTTCAGCACGCCCTCGGCGGCGGTGATCTCGGTCATCATCTCCTCCAGCGACTCGTGCATCTCGCTGGTCTCGGCGGTGACGGTGACACCGGCGCAGCCGTTGGTGGGAATGGTCTGGTTGATGGTCAGTATATTTGCCCCGGAATTGGCAAAAATAGACAGTATGTTGGACAGTACACCCGGCGTATCCTTCAAGAGAGTATAGAAGGTGATGATGCGCCCGGCCTTCATGTTCTGGAAGGGCTGCACCGCATCCTTATATTTATAGAAGGCGCTGCGGCTGATGCCGGCCTTGCAGGCGGCCTCGCCCACGGTGTCGGCCTCGCCTACCTGAAGCATCCGCCGGGCCTCCGCCACCCGCAGGAATACCTCCGGCAGGGCGTCCGCCGCTACGATGTAAAACTTTTCATTTGCCATGATCTTACACTCCTTTTGCCGGTCCGGGGACGGGCGGGATTTCTCTCCTCTGCATCATACCATGTATTTGGAGAAAATACAACTGTTTTTATAAGAAAGAGGGGACGGTTTTGCGGGATCCGAAGCTGACGTTTCTCATCCGGTGCGCCTACGGGGCGGTCTGGCTGGCGCTTATATGGCTGATGGTGCGGTATGTGCTGGTGTGGCTGCTGCCGTTCCTCATTGCACTGGCGCTGGCGGCGCTGCTGGAGCCGGCGGTGGTACTGTGCCGGAGAAGGCTGCACCTGCGGCGGGGCTTTACGGCCACGGTGCTGAGTTTGGTGGTGCTGGGAACGGTGGCGGCGGGACTGGTGCTGCTGGCCATGGTGCTGCTGCGGCAGGTCTGTGAGCTGTCGGGCCGGCTGCCGGGGTATCTGGAGGCTCTGCCCCGGTGGACGGAGCTGGTACGGGGCAGGGCGCAGCAGCTGTGCGCTGCCTGCCCGGAGGGACTGCGGAGCTGGCTGGAGGCTCTGCTGGACGGGCTGTCGGCTCAGCTGGCGGAGCTGCTGGAGAGCATGGGCCAGCGGTGCCTGCGGGCGGTGACGGCGGCAGCGGCGGCGCTGCCGCAGGCGGTGCTGTTCTGCGCTACCACGCTGCTGGCGGTGCTGTTCACCGCCGGAAGCTATCCCCGCATCCGGGCGTTCCTCCGGCGGCAGCTGCCGGAGGACAGGCTGCGGCAGGCCAGAGGCGTCAAGGCGGATCTGCTGGCCACCTTGGGAAAGTGGTGCAAGGCCCAGTGCATCCTGCTGGGGGTCACCTTCTGTGAACTGCTGACGGGATTTCTCCTGCTGCGGCAGGGCTATGCCCTGCTGCTGGCGGCACTGATCGCCGTCATCGACGCCCTGCCGGTGTTCGGCACGGGGACGGTGCTGGTGCCGTGGGGGGCGCTGTGCCTGCTGACAGGGAACGTTCCCAAGGGGCTGGGGCTGCTGGCCCTGTACGGCGTCATCTCGCTGGTGCGGAGCGTGCTGGAGCCTAAGATCATGGCGGCGCAGGTGGACCTGCCGCCGCTGGCGGCGCTGGCGGCCATGTATGTGGGCTTCTGCGCCTTCGGCGTGGCTGGGATGGTGCTGTGTCCCATGGCGCTGCTGTTTGTCAAGCAGCTCCATGACAGCGGGTGGCTGCGGCTATGGAAATAGTGCTTTTCACTGGGGAAAAGGTGTGATATAATGTCCCGTAAGCGATATGCTGTACGGGAGGGATGAGATATGAGCAGGCAGCGTAAAGCGGATCTGTTGCTGGTACTGGCCACCGCATTCTGGGGAGTGTCCTACTACCTGCTGGATCTGTGCCTGACGGAGCTGCCGCCGCTGACCCTGAACGCCTTTCGGTTCTTGACGGCGTTTTTCGTGCTGGGGGCCATCTTCTTCCGGAAGCTGCGGGGCATCTCCCGGCGGACGCTGCTTGCCAGCATCCCCATCGGGCTGTGCCTGGTGCTGACGTACATCGGCTGCACCTATGGTGTGCTGTATACCTCTCTCTCCAACGCAGGCTTTATCTGCGCTCTGCCGGTGGTGGTGACGCCGCTGCTGGAGTGGCTGTTTCTGCGGAAGCGGCCGGATCGGCGGCTGGCGGTGGCGCTGGTGCTGTGTACCGTGGGCATGGGGCTCATGACCCTCAACGGGGCGCTGCGCCCGGCGCTGGGAGATATCATCTGCCTGCTATGCGCCGTAGCCTACGCCGAGGATCTGGTGCTGACGGACCGGGCGGTCCACGATCCGCAGGTCAACGCCCTGCAGCTGGGCATTTTACAGCTGGGGGTGGTGGGCTTCGTGATGCTGGGACTGGCCTTCCTGCTGGAGAAGCCCTGCCTGCCCCAGACCCCTGCCGTGTGGGGAGCGGCCCTGTTTCTGGGAGTGTTCTGCTCCGGAGTGGGCTTCGTCATCCAGACGGTGCAGCAGCAGTACACCTCCGCCAGCCATGTGGGGCTGATCTTCACGCTGGAGCCGGTGTTCTCTGCCATCGTGGCGTATTTCTTTGCCCATGAGGTTTTGCAGCTGCGGGGCTACATCGGGGCGGCGCTGATGATGGTGAGCCTGCTGGTGATGGAGCTGGACTGGAAGAGCCTGCTGCGCCGGAGGGAGTAAGGGGCTTGCATCCACCGCAGCGGCGTATTATAATGACGGGGCGCAGCATACAGCTCCGCAAGCGCTTGCCGAAAAGCAGGTTTTCGGCGGGAAATGAAGGAGGAATCTGAATATGATCCATCCCACTGTGGATATCCATACGTATCTCAAGCCCGGTGTCCGGGTCCATCTGGCGGGCATCGGCGGCGTGTCCATGTGTCCGCTGGCGGAGGTGCTGCGGGGCATGGGACTGACGGTGCAGGGTTCGGATATGTCCGAGAGCGATACCGTACGGCACCTGCGCTCACTGGGCATCGACGTGGCCATCGGCCACTCGGCGGAAAATCTCAAGGACTGCGATCTGGTGATCCGCACCGCCGCCATCCACGACGAGAACCCGGAGATCTCCGGAGCCATCGCACGGGGCATCCCCGTATATGAGCGGGCGCAGGCCTGGGGCGCCATCATGCAGAAATACGCAAATGCCGTGTGCTTTTCCGGTACCCACGGCAAGACCACCACCACCTCCATGGCAACCCACATCTTCATGGAGGCCGGGGCCGACCCCACGGTGATGATCGGCGGTACGCTGCCGCTGCTGCACTCCGGCTATCGGGTGGGGCAGGGGGACACCATCATTCTGGAGTCCTGCGAGTACTGCAACTCCTTCCTGAACTTCTTCCCCACGGTGGCGGTGATCCTTAACGTGGAGGAGGATCATCTGGACTTTTTCAAGGATCTGGCGGATATCGAGCACTCCTTCCATGCCTTTGCCGATCTGGTACCCCAGCGGGGCTATATCATCTCCAATGCCGACGACGCCGGCGCACGGGACTCCGTGAAGGGACTGCAGCACCCGGTGTTCACCTTCGCCGTGCAGGATCGGACGGCGGACTGCGTGGCGGACAACGTGTCCTTCTTCGACGGCTGCCCGGTGTTCGATGTGGTGATCCACGGGGAGGTCTATGCCCATGTGGAGCTGAAGATCCCCGGCAAGCACAACATCCTCAACACGCTGGCAGCGGCGTCGGCAGCGTATGTGCTGGGTCTGCCCGGCGAGGCGGTATCCCGTGGGTTGGAGACCTTCCACGGCGCAGGCCGCCGCATGGAGCACAAGGGGACATATCACGGGGCGGAGGTCTACGACGACTACGCCCACCATCCCGGTGAGCTCCATGCTCTGCTGACCACCGCCCGCACCATGGGCTATCAGCGGGTCATCTGTGCCTTCCAGCCCCACACCTACTCTCGCACCAAGGCACTGTTTTCCCAGTTCGTGGAGGAGCTGAAGCTGCCGGATGTGACGGTGCTGGCGGAAATTTACGCCGCACGGGAGCAGAACGACATCGGCATCTCCTCGCAGGATCTGGCACGGGAGATCCCCGGCGCCATCTACTGCTCCAGTCTGGAGAAGGTGACGGATACGCTGGCCTCTTTGGCCCAGCCCGGCGACCTGATCCTGACGGTGGGGGCCGGAGACATTTTCCGGGCCGGGGAAAAGCTGCTGGAAAGAGCGTGAGAGCATGAACGTATCGCCTGTGTATCACGGCGCCCCGGCGGAGAGCCGGACGCCGGTGGAGGACCGCACCTATGCGGCGCTGGAGGAACTGGGCATCCCCTTTGACCGGGTGGATCACGATCCGGCGGAGGATATGGCGGACTGCGCCGTCATCTCTCAGGCGCTGGGGGCGGACATCTGCAAGAACCTGCTGCTGACGCCCCGGAACCGGTCGGCCTTTTACCTGCTGGCCATGCCGGGGGACAAGCCCTTTGTGACCAAGGAACTGTCTAAGCAGATCGGCTCCTCCCGGCTGAGCTTTGCCACGGCGGAGGATCTGGAGCAGCTGCTGGGCGTGCAGCCGGGCTCGGCGTCGGTGCTGGGACTGCTGAACGACACGGAGCATCGGGTGACGCTGGTGCTGGATCGAGCGGTGGCGGAAAGCCGGTGGTTCGGCTGCCATCCCTGCCGCAATACCAGTTCCCTGCGGCTGCGGACAGAGGACGTGCTGGAGAAATTCCTGCCCCACACCGGCCATGTGCCGCTGGTGGTGGAGCTTTGACAACGAAATTGTGCGCCGGACGGGAACACCATGTACCCTTCCGGCGCTGATTTTTTCCACAGACGGTGAACTTCCCCGTTGACATAATGCAATAAATGGGATATGATGATGTTATCATAAGAAAAATGGGGCATGGTCGGCATTTTGTCGGTGTCCCGGTGGATATGCGGTGGTCAGATAGGGAGGAGCACCCATGGGAAAGTATGTACGGATATTGTGCGGCGTGATGGCGGTGCTGGTGGCCGCCACGGCGCTGGGCCTGTGGCAACTGGCGGAGGCTCCGCAGTATGTGGCTGCGGCGGAGAGCCGGGGACAGGCCAAGCCGGTGAGCTTCGGTACGGACACGGCGCTGGTGCCGGTGCATCTGGAGAGCCAGACTCAGGAGGAGCAGCTGGTGCTGCGGGTCCTGGCAGCGGACACGGAGGAGCCAGTGCGGGGAGCGCTGTTCGTGGTGGAGCTGATAGACGGCGACGGGCAGAAAACGGTCTGTAAGGACTGGGATCTGGACGGCGTCATCACCACGGAGGCCATGCCGGAGGGGGACTATACGGCCCACCTGCGGACGCTGGCGGGCTTTCTGATGCCGGAGGACACCGTGGTGACGGTGGAACCCATGAAGCGAGAGGTCATCGACGTGTCGGATCAGGTGGTCTCCTCCGACGAGGTGGACTCCCGCACCGAGGACGGACAGTACGGCGACAAGAAGCCGGACGATGCCGGCAGCGGCTCCAGCGAGGAGCTGCCGCCCTCCATCGACACCCCGGACCCGGAGCCGGAACCCACCCCAGACCCGAAGCCCACCCCCGATCCGGACCCGGAGCCGACGCCGGAGCCCACACCGGTGAAGCGGGGCTGGCAGACGGAGGACGGCGTGAAGTACTATTATAATGCCGCCGGTGAGCGTGTCACCGGCACGCAGGTCATTGACGGCACCGCCTACCGGTTTACCCCCGGCGGGGCGCTGATGGGCCGCATCGGCATCGATGTGTCCGAGTGGCAGGCCAATGTGGACTGGCAGAAGGTGAGGGCCTCCGGCGTGTCCTATGTGATCCTGCGGCTGGGCTTCCGGGGCTACGGCACCGGACGTCTGGTGCTGGATAGCTCCTTCCGCAAGAACATCGAGGGCGCCCGTGCGGCAGGCTTGCAGGTGGGCGTTTACTTCTTCAGTCAGGCCGTCAATGAAAAGGAGGCCATTGAGGAGGCCAGTATGTGCGTGCAGTACGTGCAGGGCTATCAGGTGGATATGCCCATCTTCATCGATCTGGAGGATGTTTGGGATCCGGATGACGGCTCCGGCGGACGGGCCAACAACTTGTCCGTGACGCAGCGCACCAGCGTGGCCAGAGCGTTCTGCGATACGGTGCGAGGTGCCGGGTACAAGGCAGGCATCTATGCCAGCTACTACTACCTGCTGGATCGGATGCACATAGGCCAGCTGGAGGGGGATAACTACATCTGGATGGCCAGCTATGCCGATTCCACCAGCTATCCCCGCAGCCATGATATGTGGCAGTACACCGACAACGGTCGGGTGCCGGGCATCACCACATGGGACGGCAAAGCCGCCAGCGTGGATATGAATGTGTGGTACGAGTAAGCGATTTTGAACAGAAACGGAGGCGGACGCTGCGGCGTCCGCCTCCGCCGTGCTGCTGCGTAGTGAGATTTTTTCAAAAATTTCCGCAGAAAAAGAGGAAATCACCACCCGAATGGGTATAAGAAATTAGAAGTCGTTTTTCCGACGGTCTGGGCCGGAGAACGCACGACCCTCCGGCGCACCGTGCCGGGGGAAAATTCAGCGGAGAGGAGGGAGCCGGATGCCGTTTCCCCAGAATTTTCTGGACGAGCTGCTGGCCCGCAGCGACATTGTGGATATCGTGGGCAGTTACGTCTCGCTGACGCCCAAGGGCGGCAGCTACTGGGGCTGCTGTCCCTTCCACAACGAAAAGACTCCCTCCTTCCATGTGCTGCCGGACAAGCAGTTTTACCACTGCTTCGGCTGCAAGAAGGGCGGCGGCGTCGTGAACTTCGTCATGGAGATGGAGGGACTGACCTATCCGGATGCCATCCGATTTCTGGCCAAGCGGGCCAACCTCCCGGTACCGGAGGAGAGCAGCGACGGAACGGAAAAGCTCCGCAGCCGGATGCTGGCGCTGAACCGGGATGCCGCCCGGTACTATTACAGCGTGCTCCAGTCTCAGGAGGGGGCGGCGGTGCAGGCGTATCTGGACAAGCGCCGCATCCGCCGTGGCATTGCCGTGCGGTTCGGCATGGGGGCGGCCCCGGACAGCTGGGATGCCCTGCTGACGGCGCTGACCCACAAGGGCTACACCAAGCAGGAGCTGATCTCCGCCGGTCTGGCGGTGAACGGGAAGAACGGACGGCTGTACGACAAGTTCCGCAACCGGCTGATGCTGCCAGTCATTGATGTGCGGGGCGACGTGGTGGGCTTCGGCAGCCGCGTGCTGGACAAGTCCGAGCCCAAGTATATGAACACCCCGGAAACACTTACATACAGCAAGCGCCGTATTCTGTACGGCATGAATCTGGCTAAGAAGTCCAAGCGGTCCAATATCATCCTCTGTGAGGGCAATCTGGACGTGGTGACGCTGCATCAGGCGGGCTTTGACAACGCCGTGGCCTCCATGGGTACGGCGCTGACCCAGGAGCAGCTGCGGCTGCTGAGCCGCTACACCAAGGAGCTGGTGCTGTGCTACGACAACGACAACGCCGGACAGCAGGCCACCCGCCGGGCGCTGGAGCTGCTGAACAACTCCGAGTTTTCCGTGAAGGTCCTACAGCTGCCACGGCGGCTGGTGGACGGGGAGTACATCAAGCAGGATGCCGACGACTTCATCAAGCTTCAAGGGCCGGCGGCCTTCGAGCGGCTTTTGACCGGCAGCGAAAATGGCGTGGAGTTCCGACTGGATCAGATCGCCGGGAAGTACGACCTGACGGATGACACCCAGCGCATCGCCTATGCACAGGAGGTCAGCGAGGAGCTGGCCAAGCTGGAGAACGCCGTGGAGCGGGAGGTATACACCACCCGTGCCGCTCAGGCGGCGGGCCTGACGCCTGAGGCCATGCGTCTGGAGGTGGAGCGTACCCTGCGGCGAAAGCTGGGCAAGGAGCGCAAGGCCCTCCGGCGCCGGGAGCTGAATCCCGCCGTGTCGGTACAGCCCCAGGAGCGAGGTATCCGCTACACGAACGTGCGGAGCGCCATGGCGGAGGAAGGGGTGCTGCGCCTGCTGCTGAAGGACGAGAGCGTCTTTCCGGAGGAGGCACCCCTGCGGCAGGAGGAGTTTTCCTCGCCGCTGCTGGGCCGGGTGTTTGACCGCCTGTGGCAGCTGCGGCAGGAGGGACGGCCCCTCAGCGTGGCCGGACTCAGCGGAGAGCTGTCCGGCGAGGAAATGAGTCATCTCACCGGCGTATTGCAGAAGCCGGAGGCCACGGCCTCGGCCCAGCGGGCGCTGGCGGATTATATACGCATCATCCGGGAGGAGGCGCAGAAGCGGAACGCACAGGGCGATCCCCTTCTGGCGGCTCAGGAGAAGTATAAAGAAAAAAAGGGTTACGGAGGAAAGCAAGCATGAGTGAGAAGTTGAATCAGCAGCTGGAGCAGCAGGATCTGGAGGCCATGGCCGACCAGCTTTTGGCGGAGGATGCCGCCAAGCGGGAGGAAGAGGACTCCAAATCCCGCAAGAAGCTGGACGATAAGACCATTGCCGCCCTTCCGGCGGCGACCCTCATCACCGCAAACGAGAAATTGAAGGATCTGCTGGCCAAGGGCTGCAAGACCGGGAAGCTGGACCCCGGCGAGCTGTCGGACGTGGTGGATACCATGGATCTGGACGGCGACCAGTTGGACCGCATCTACGATTCGCTGGCGGATCTGGGCATCGAGGTGGGCAGCGATGAGTTCCTGACGGACCTGCCCGATGACGGGGAGCCGCCTCTGGAGGAGATCGCCGAGATCGAGGAAGAGGAGTTGGTGGACCCCAACACGCTGGTGGACAGCTTCAACATCGACGACCCCGTGCGGATGTACCTGAAGGAGATCGGCAAGGTGCCGCTGCTGACGGCGGATGAGGAGATTCATCTGGCCACGGCCATGTCCGCCGGCAATGCCGCCAAGGAGCGTATGGCGGCAGCGGAGAAGGAGGGCGAGGTCATCCCGGAGGAGGAGCTGGCCGCCCTGAAAAAGGACGTGAAGCAGGGGGAGAAGGCCAAGCAGAAGCTGGCAGAGGCCAACCTGCGTCTGGTGGTGTCTATCGCCAAGCGGTATGTGGGCCGTGGGATGCTGTTTCTGGATCTGATCCAGGAGGGCAATCTGGGCCTTATCAAGGCCGTGGAGAAGTTCGACTATACCAAGGGCTATAAGTTCTCCACCTACGCCACGTGGTGGATCCGGCAGGCCATCAGCCGGGCCATTGCCGATCAGGCCCGCACCATCCGCATCCCCGTCCACATGGTGGAGACCATCAACAAGGTCATCCGGGTATCCCGGCAGCTGATGCAGGAGCTGGGCCACGACCCCTCCCCGGAGGAGATCTCCGAGGAGATGGGGATGCCCGTAGACAAGGTGCGGGAAATTCTGAAGATCGCACAGGAGCCGGTGTCGCTGGAGACGCCCATCGGCGAGGAGGAGGATTCCCATCTGGGAGATTTCATCCCCGACGAGGGGGTGTCCGAGCCCAGCGAGGCCGCCAGCTTTACCCTGCTGAAGGAGCAGCTGGTGGACGTGCTCAGCACCCTGACGCCCCGTGAGGAGAAGGTGCTGAAGCTGCGCTTCGGCATCGAGGACGGACGCACCCGCACGCTGGAGGAGGTGGGCAAGGAGTTCAACGTCACCCGTGAGCGCATCCGTCAGATCGAGGCCAAGGCTCTGCGGAAGCTCCGTCACCCCTCCCGCAGCAAGAAGCTGAAGGATTTCCTGAACTGAGGTGAGCGGGCATGATCGTTTCCTTTGATCGTCTGCCGGAGCAGCTGGTGTCCGGCTTCAAGGGCGGGGACGGTGTGGTGTCCGTCCGGGCCTATGACGATGACATGGGCCGCATTTTGCAGCTGACGGTGCCGGTGGGTGGTAGCATCGGCCCCCACACCCACACCGACAACTGCGAGGTGATGTGCATCGTCTCCGGCACGGGGCTGTGCCATGACGACGGCACGGAGGTGACCCTGACTCCCGGTATGTGGCACTACTGTCCCCAAGGCCACAGCCACAGCGTCCGCAACACCGGCGAAGAGCCGCTGGTGATCCGTGCGGTGCTGCCCAAGGGCAGATAATGGGGATTTAGACGAAATCCGGAGGAAATGCTTCGGGAATTTTGGAACAATCGGGGAAATCCCAGAAAAGACTTGACAAGAGGGGATGGGAGGGGTACAATGCCACCATCCCAAGAATGCTTGAGGAAAGGACGGACGGCACCATGAAGAAGCTGCGTACCAACATGATGATGCTGGGGATGTGCATGGGCTCCATGTGCATGCGTCGCTGCGCCAATTCGGTCGTCTGCTTTCCGGCATCTGTTCTGTGACCCGTCACCGGGTGAACCAAGCTAACGAACAGCGGAAGGTCGCATGACCTCCCGCTGTTTTTATTTTGCCGAAAAGGAGCTGATCCCTTTGATCCTGCTGACCCAGCGAATGTGTCCTCTGGACACGGTATCTGTTATGAATCACACAGGCGAGAGGGGCCGCCGGACTGTCCCCATACAATAATCAACTATTCAAGAGAGAAGATAAAGGAGAAAACATCATGAAACATTCCGTATTTGCAAAGATCGCCACGCTGGCTTTGGCGCTGGTACTGGTTCTGAGTCTGGCCGCCTGCGGCAAGAAGTCCGACAGCGGCGTGAAAATTCTGGTCCCCAACGACACCACCAACGAAGCCCGTGCGCTGCTGCTGCTGCAGGAGAACGGCATCATCACCCTGAAGGACGGTGCTGGCATCACCGCCACCAAGAACGACATTGTGGATAATCCCTACAATGTGGAGATCGTGGAGGCCGAGGCTGCTCAGCTGCCCTCCCTGCTGGCGGATGCCGAATACGCCGTCATCAACAGCAACTACGCCATCAACGCCGGCCTGAATCCCGTGAAGGACTCCCTGCTCATCGAGGGCTCCGCTTCCGCCTATGCCAACATTCTGGCCGTGAAGGAGGGTACCGAGAACACCGATGCCGTTAAGGCGCTGAAGGCTGCTCTGGAGAGCCAGCAGGTGGTGGACTATATCAACGAGAAGTATGACGGCTCTGTGGTGTCCGTGGTCACCAATCCCACCGATGGCTATGATGCCTCTGTGAACTATGATGCTCTGAACGGCACCACCATCTCCATCGCCGGCTCCCCCACGCCCCACGCCGAAATTCTGGAGGTCGCAAAGCAGATCCTGGCAGCCAAGGGCGTGACGCTGGACATTCAGGTCTACAACGACTATGTGGTACCCAATACCGTGGTGGATGACGGCACCGTCACCGCCAACTACTTCCAGCACCTGCCCTATCTGGAGGACTTCAACGCTCAGAACAACACCCACATCGTGTCCGTGGGCGGCATCCACGTGGAGCCCATGGGCCTGTACGGCGGCAAGCAGACCACGCTGGACGCCATCAGCGGTAAGTAAGAGAGAGGAGGGGAGACGTCTGTGATCGAATTAAAACACGTCAGCAAGACCTTTGACTCCGATTCTGGAGGGGTAGATGCGTTGAAGGACGTCTCCCTGACCATTGAGGACGGGGACATCTACGGCATCATCGGCATGAGCGGTGCCGGTAAGAGCACGCTGGTGCGGTGCATCAATCTGCTGGAAAGACCCACGGCGGGCGAGGTGGTGGTGAACGGCCAGCGGCTGGACACCATGGCTCCGGCCCAGCTGCGGGCGGCTCGGCGGGAGATCACCATGATCTTCCAGCGGTTTAATCTGCTGATGCAGCGCACCTGCCTGCAAAATGTATGCTTCCCCATGGAACTGTCCGGGGTGAAGAAGGCGGATGCCGTTCGCCGGGCCAAGGAGCTGCTGGAGCTGGTGGGTCTGCCGGACAAGGCACAGGCCTACCCGGCGCAGCTGTCCGGTGGCCAGCAGCAGCGCATCGCCATTGCCCGTGCGCTGGCTACCCAGCCCAAGGTGCTGCTGTGCGACGAGGCCACCAGCGCTCTGGACCCCAACACCACCCATCAGATTTTGGAGCTGATCCGGGACATCAATCAGAAGCTGGGCATCACCGTGGTGGTCATCACCCACCAGATGAGCGTGGTCAAGACCATCTGTAATCATGTGGCCATTCTGGACGGCGGCGAGGTGGCGGAGAAGGGGCTGGTGTCCGAGGTGTTTGCCGCCCCCAAGTCCGCCGCAGGACGGCGGCTGGTGTTCCCCGGCGGCGCCGATGCGCTGGTGTCCGACCCGCAGGCGGTGCGCCGGGTGCGGCTGACCTTCCGGGACAGCGTCACCACCGGCACGCCGCTGGTGGCGAGACTGGCCTCCGAGGAGGGCATCCTCTGCACGGTGATCTCCGCCTCCACCCAGAAGCTGTCGGAGGAGGTCTATGGCAGTATGCTGCTGGGTATCCCCAGCGGCCAGTTCCAGCGGGCCATGGATTATATCGGTACCATGAGCAACATTCGGGTAGAGGAGGTAGACGGCCATGTACAGTGATCTGTTTTCGGCAAGCTCCGTGCAGGATTTGATGGCGGTGCTGCCCAGCCTGCCCTACGCCATTTGGGAGACATTCTATGTGACGGTGCTCAGCACCCTGTTGTCGCTGGTGCTGGGGCTGCCGCTGGGCGTTCTGCTGGTGGCGGGGGAGAAGAACGGCGTGCTGCCGCTGCCCCGCTGGCTGCTGCAGGTGCTCAACGTCATCATCAACCTCCTGCGCTCGGTTCCCTTCCTGATTCTGATGATCATGGTATTCCCCCTGTCCCGGCTCATCATCGGCACGGCGGTGGGTACCACAGCCACCATCGTTCCGCTGGTGGTGGCGGCCTTCCCATTTGTGGCCCGTCTGGTGGAGAGCAGTCTCCGTGAGGTGGACCCCAACATCATCGAGGCGGCACAGAGTATGGGTGCTACACCCCTGCAGACCATCTGCAAGGTCATGATCCCGGAGAGTGTGCCGTCCCTGATCCAGAACGTCACCATCGCCCTGACCACCATTCTGGGTTACTCCGCCATGAGCGGTATCATTGGCGGCGGCGGTCTGGGTAAGATCGCCATCGACTACGGCTACTATCGCTACAAGTATCTGGTGATGCTGGTGGCGGTGGTGATCCTGATCCTGCTGGTGCAGTTGTTCCAGAGTCTGGGTACGTGGCTGGCCCGCCGCAGCGATAAGCGGCTGAAAAGGTGAAAAATTGCATAAAGTATGAAAAAGACGACCGTGGTACATCGTACCACGGTCGTCTTTTTCATCATATCGAGACATCAGCCCCGCATTTTTGCCTCAATGGCCTTGCCGGTGGGGGTGTCCGCCAGACCGCCCAGCGCCGTCTCCCGGAACTCCACGGGGATGCGGCGGCCCACCTCGCCCATAGTGTCGATGACCTCGTCCACGGGGATGCGGCTCTCGATGCCCGCCAGCGCCATATCCGCCGCACTGACGGCGTTGACGGCACCGACGACATTGCGCTTGACGCAGGGAACCTCCACCAGACCTGCCACCGGGTCGCAGATCAGACCCAGCAGATTCTTCAGAGCCATGGCCACAGCGTGGCAGATCTGCTGGCCGCTGCCGCCCCGGAGGGCCACCAAAGCCCCCGCCGCCATGGCGCTGGCGGTGCCGATCTCCGCCTGACAGCCGCCGGCAGCACCGGCGATACAGGCCCGATAGGCGATGACGGCGCCGATACCGCTGGCTACATATAGTGCCTCCAGAATCTGGCGCTGGTTCAGCTCCTCATACTTGCACAGGGGCAGCAGCACGGCCGGCAGTACGCCGCAGGCTCCCGCCGTGGGGGCCGCTACAATGCGGCGCATACAGGCGTTGGACTCCGCCATGCTGAGGGCCTCTGCGATGACCTCGCTGACGTAGCCGCCGGACATGGCCTTGCCCCGGATGGCGTACTGGCGCATTTTCAGACCGTCGCCCCCCACCAGCCCGCTGACGCTGCGGCGGTCGCCGGTATAGCTGTCGGAGGCGTCTACCATGGCCTGCCATGTGGTGAGCATCTTGGCCAGAGAGGACTCCCGGCTCACCTGCCGCTCCTCCATGTCCGCTGCCAGCACCACCTCCCAGAACTCCTTACCCTCCTGCTCCATGCAGTGCAGGATATCCGCCATCGAATCAAGAGACATGATCCTCATCCTCCTTATCATAGTAGGTCACCGACAGGATGCCCGGCAGCTCCGCCAGAAAGCTCACCTGATGGGGCTTGATGTGCTGATCCGTTTCGATGACCATCAGGGCGTCACCGCCCCGCTTGTGGCGGCACAGGCTCATATTGGCCACGTTGATCCGCAGCTGGCTGAGGATGGTGGTGACGGCGGCCAGAGCACCGTTTTCATCGTGGTTGCGGACCACCAGCGTGTTGTAGTCTCCGGTGAAGCTGACGTCGATGCCGTCCAGCTTGTTCACCACGATGCGGCCGCCGCCGATGGAGGCGGCCTGCAGCTCCAGCTGCTTGCCGTGGGCGTCCCGGACCTCGATGACCGCCGTGTTGGGGTGGGCGTCCCGCAGGTCGATCTTATCCACGGTGAAGTGCAGACCCGCCTTCTCCGCCTCCTGAAAGGCGAAGGGGATCCGCATATCGTCGGGGTTCATGCCCAGCAGACCCGCCACCAGCGCCCGATCGGTGCCGTGGCCGGAGCCGGTCTCGGCAAAGGAGCCGTGGAGGTGAATTCTGGCCTCCATCGGCTCACCGCCCAGCAGTGTACGGGCCATCTTGCCGATGCGGGCCGCTCCGGCGGTGTGGGAGCTGGAGGGACCCACCATCACCGGGCCTAAAATATCGAAAATGTCCATGTAACATGGCCTCCTGTCGTGATATGTACCATACGTTCGGTATCATACCACATCCCAATGCAAAAAGCGAGAGGGTTTCAGAAAAATTTTCAGCTTTGGGCAGGGTATATCATTTTTCTTGTTTTTTCGCCCGGTACGGAGTATGATGGAGACAGTATCATGCAGAGAGGAGCACTGCCTATGAAGATCGCACTGGTGGATGATGATCCCAGGGCTCTGGCGCAGCTGGAGCAGTATCTCACCGAGCAGCTGGGCCGGGAGACGGAGATCTCCCACTACGGCAGCGGGGAAGCGCTGCTGGCGGACTGGCGGCCCGGCGCCTTCGAACTGGTGGTGCTGGATATCTACATGGGCGGCGCCACAGGCATGGAGGTGGCCCGGCGGCTGCGGGCCGATGACGGACAGGTGCGGCTGGCCTTCGCCACCTCCAGCAACGACTTCGCCAGCGAGAGCTATGAGGTGGGGGCCTGCTACTATCTGCGAAAGCCCTTCCGGCCGGAGGGAGTCCGGGCCATGCTGGAGCGGCTGGATCTGGAGGCGCTGGAGCGCTCCCGCCGGCTGCGGCTGCCGGACGGCAGTCAGGTGGTGCTGCGGAGCATCCGCTACGCCGCCTCCGACGGCCACCGGGTGACGCTGCACTGCAAGGATGGGGACCGTACCCTGCGGACCTCCTTTGCCGCCGTGGAGCCGCTGCTGTGCGCCTATCCGTGCTTCTGCGGCATCTGCCGGGGCGTGGTGGTGAACTTCCACGAGGTGGCCGGCCGGCAGGAGGACGTGTTCCTGCTGAAGGACGGCACCCGTCTGCCCATCAGCCGCCGGAGGTTACGGGAGGTGCAGGAGGCATACTCCGCCTTCCGCTTTGACCGGCTGCGAAAGGACGGTGTCGACTGATGCCGCCGCTGTATCGGATGCTGGAGGTCTGCGTTTATTCGCTGACGAACTTCCTGCCCTTTCTGGCCATGGCCCTCTATCCCTTCCGGCGGAGGCTGCGGTTTTCTCCGGCGGTGGCGGCGGCGCTGGTGGCAGTGCTGACGCTGCTGCAAATGGGACTGGGCCTGTGCGCTGCCTTCTTCACGCCGGGGCGGGCCAGCCTTCTCAGCGTCGTCAGCACGGGGCTGTACGCCGTGTTCTACTTTCTGGCGGTGCGGGCCTATCCCGGCAAGACGCTGTTTACCCTGCTGATGATCTCTAATCTGGCCAATCTGGTGGTGATTGCCGCCAAGTGCCTGGAGGGACAGCTGTTCCCGGCGCTGGCGGTGCAGTCCTACCGATGGTCCTTCGCCCTGATGATGCTGGCGGTGGAGGCGGTGCTGTTCCTGCCGCTGCTGCTGTATGTCCGGAAGGTCTATACGCCCGCCGTGGAGCAGGAGACATCGGGGCTGGCATGGCGCTATCTGTGGCTCATCCCCGCCACCTTCTATCTTATCTGGTACTACGTCATTTACGGCAACACCAACCTGACAGGGCTGGAGATCGCCCTGCGGCCCAGCAGCACCATCGTGCTGCTTTTCATCAACACCGGGGCGGCGCTGGTGTACTATGTGGTGGCCCGACTGGTGCTGGAGCAGGAGAAGCTGGTTGCCCTGCAGCAGAAGAACTATGCGCTGGCCATGCAGAGCCTGCAATACGAGAACCTGCAGGAACGTATTGCCGAGGCCCGGCAGGCCAAGCACGATGTGCGCCACCACATCGCACTGCTGCAGGATTGCCTCCGGCGGAAGGACTACGACGCCATGCAGGCGTATCTGGATCGGTATCAGGAGACGCTGCCCGACGCCCGGCAGCTGCAATTCTGCGGCAATGCCGCCGTCAATGCCGTACTGTCCTACTTTGCCCAGCAGGCGGCGGCCCAGCAGGTGGAGTTCTCCGTGAAGGCCCAGCTGCCGGAGTATACCGGCGTCGCTGACCCGGATCTGGCGGTGCTGTTCGGCAATCTGCTTGAAAACGCCCTCACCGCCTGTATGCAGGAGGCATCGCCCCGCATTGTGGTCCGCATTACCGCCGATGCCCACACCCTCTGCGCCGCCGTGGACAACACTTTCACCGGCGCAGTGCGCCGCACCACCGGCGGATTCCTCTCCACCAAGCACGCCGGACTGGGGCTGGGGACGGCCTCCGTCCGCAGCATCGCTGAGAAGTATCACGGCGTGTGCCGACTGGAGCCGAGAGACGGAATGTTCTGCGCCTCCGTGCTGCTGGAGCTGCCACAGGAGAAGCTGTGAAAAAAGACCGCCGGGATGTCTTACGGAGACATCCCGGCGGTCTTTTTGTATGTCCGTTTATTCCGCCACTACCGGCGCATCCAGCCAGTAGATGACGTAGCACTCCTGCATTTCGCCCATGAAGAAGAAAATGTTCTCCCCCATCTGGATATGCTCTCCGAAGGCCAGATCCGGCACGAACAGACGGCCGCTGGTACGGCCATGCCCCTTGATGGTGAAGCCCTCCGGTGTGGGATGCTTCCGCAGCTCGTTGGCGGCCTCCTCCAGCCCCGGAAAGTGTAGCGTCCGCTCCAACTCCGCCAGCTGCGTGGCCCCATTGATGTACACCAGATTGTTTTCATCCTTGAACCAGTTGATACGCATACGTACCTCCTAAGATGTAGTGTCTCCAGTATACCACAGCTTTTCACCTTTGTCAGCAAAAATTCCCGTCATGGGCCGTGGGCTTCTGTCCCCCTGCGTTCTGCCATGGGAAAAATTCACAAAAAATGGTAAAAAACCATTGAAATTTTTATCGTTCGATTATATAATCAAAGAGAAATCAGGCAGAGATGCTCCGCAAAGACGAAAGGAAGCGTATGAAAAATGCTGACGGACAAGGAGCTGGCCGCTGTGCCGGAGGAGCTCCTGGAGGATCTGCTGCGCTACTCGGAATACGGCTGGCGGGAGAGACGTATTGCCACGCTGCTGGCCCGCCGCTATCCGGTGGCGCTGACGGAGGCGGACGTGCGGAAGCTGCGCCGTCTGGGGCAGAAGAAGCTGCGCCAAGCCTGAATCGGCAGAGGGAGGCCCCGCAGGGCCTCCTTCTGCTGCGGATGTATAGCTGCTGAACAGGACCCCCCGGAGGGGGCGGCTGGGCCGCCTCCTCCGGGGGGTTTGCGTATGGCCTGCGTTACAGGTTCTTCTCGTAGGACTCGATCATCTTCTTGAACGTGTGACCCGTACGACTATCGTCAGCAACAGCCATTGCGGCCACTGCATTCTCGTCTGGCTTCTCGGATACACCAATGATGTTACCTGCACGAACTCTGAGATTTGCCAGATACTTTTCCGTGACTTCGCCGGTGAATATCTTGATCTGGAGCTGCATGGTGGTTTCATCGACCATGGTGGCGAAGATCCTGTCAATGAACTTGTCCACGAAATCTTTGTTGACGACACCCTTTACTGCATCCCGCTCAGCTTCCTTCAGCACCTGGCGAATGGTATCAAGGTGCTTTTTCAAATCATCGGCAGACTCACGCTGGGCATATAGTTCGGACAGTAGTTCTCTTGCTGTGTCTATTTCAGCAGTACACTGCTTGTTCATGGACAGGAAATCCCGGTCGCTCATTTCTCCGGTAGCGGCGAGCTGGAGTAGCTTCTGCTTCTTTTTTTCCGCCAGTTCAATGATTTGCTCCTGTTCTTCAATTTGCTCAGCGATCCCACCGCTGCCCGCCAAACTGGTATATAGTTCCATGTATCGCTCAATCTGAGCTTTTGCATCTGCCTCGGTATCCCTCAACACTTCCAGCAGGAGAGGCTTTATCTCGCTTTCGTACACTGCAAAGGACGGACAGGAGTCGCTTCCGTTTTTGATTTTGCCGGAGCATACCCATTTACTGTTTTTGTTACCGGAGCGGTCAACAGTGTCCCGCCGATAGTAGGCTGCACCGCAGTGGGTACAGTATAATTTTCCGGTCAGAAGGTTTGCGTGGTTGCTGATTCCCTGGCGGGCCTTTACATCCTCGCTGCGCTTTTTCAGCACGGCATTGGCCTGATCCCAAATTTCTTCCGTTACGATTGCGGGGACAATTTCTCCTGTTTCATCCTTGAACATGACCCATTCCTCCGGTGGGAGGAACTTCTGCTTTTTGGTGAACATATCCACGACCTTGACCTTGTTCCCCACATAGTAGCCTTTGTACTTGGGATTTGCGATCATGTTAGACATGGTGGTGTGGGCGATTTTGTTGCCATTGTGATTGCGGTAGCCCTTATCCCAGAAGATCGTTTCAAGTTGCTTCATGGAATATTCGCCGGTAGCGTAACGCTCAAAGAGTTCGCGGACCATTGGCGCTTCGGTTTCGTCGATGACCAGTCTTCCGTCAGCTTTTGTGTATCCGAAGATGCGGCTGTTGCCAAGCACCACGTTGGATTTGATTGCCTGCTGATGACCGAACTTCACGCGGCTCGAGAGCTTGCGCAACTCGTCCTGTGCGATGGAGGACATGATTGACAGGCGTAATTCTGAGTCCTCGTCGAAGGTATTGATGTTATCATTCTGGAAGAACACACCGACGCCGTATCCGAGAAGTTGCCGTGTGAACTGAATGGAGTCCAGTGTGTTTCTCGCAAATCTGGAGATCTCCTTTGTGATTACCAAATCGAATTTGTCCATAGCCGCATCGTCAATCATACGATTGAAGTTCTCACGCTTCTTTGTAGAAATGCCAGAGAGGCCTTCATCAATGTACCCAGGGACGAATGTCCAGGTCAGATTTTTTCTAATAAGATCCTCGTAGTAGGCGATCTGGTTTCCAAGCGAGTTGAGCTGTTCGTCGCTCTCGGAGGATACTCGGGCATAGTAGGTCACCCGCAACGGGATATCGTAAACAGAACGTGTCTTGAGCATCATTCGGATGGTATGAATGTCCATGACTCCGCCTCCTCACTTTTCGTTTTATCATTATCATAATCAGTATATCATTTCTGTATGAACAAAGCAATATGAATTTCGGAAAAAGGGGGAGCATCGTGTGCGATGCTCCCCGAGAAAACTATTTAGTGGTGGACGGCGCTAACCCGTTGATCAGATTTTTCATACGATTTCGTTCTGTTTCCGTGATCAAGCCCTTTTCGAACAGCGTCTGGTTGTAATAGTGAAGCCAGATCTGTTCTGCCGCGTGTCTCTTTTTCTGTTCCAGTGATTGGGTGTGCTGCGCAGTCACTGCCGCCCACCTCCTTTGCTGTAAAAATTATTGCCCCGACAGGAAAGAAAAATACAGGTCTTGAGTAACACCTCTATCTGAAAATGAGAAAGGCAGCAGACCGTTACATGGTCTGCTGCCAGGTTTGTGTTTGTTCGTTCGATTGAAAGTCCGGTTCTGTTGCGGACTTGTGTCTGTTTGCTGCAATGACCGATCCAGCCAACAGGCCAATTGCTGCGCCGAGATTTTGCGCTGCAGTCTTGGCCTCCATCTTACGGCACCGTTCCTCCGGATCATCGCTGTCGGCATCCATGGCACTCAATCCAGCAAGAACAGATGCCGCACCAATTCCCACACCACCAGAATGATGGCGGGCAGATACATCTGCAGCTGGATTCGACTCGCGGACCTTTTCACGGAATCGCTCGCCCTGGAGAGTTCGGTAGAGTATTCCGCGCTGGCTCTCCCAACCTGTTTCCCGAACTCCTTCAGTGCCGTTTCCTGATCCCGCTGTATTCTGTTCAGAGTGCGCTCCACGTTGTTCTCCATCTGCGTCCAGTGACTGGTGCTGCTCTCGGTCAATTTCTGCACCTCCAACTGCATCTCGGAGATTGCTGCTCTGTGCTGCTCCATCAAAGACTGCACCTGTGCTTTGAGCTTTGCGTCCATCTGCTCGTCCGTGAGCAGATGCTCCACGTTTTCCTGGAGCTGCAGAACAGACTGTCCGGTCAGTTCCACCGCGTTGGTCAGGCCTGTCCAGTTCTCCTCCGTCAGCGTGACTGCCTTCTGGATATTTCCAGCCTTGTCTATATTGTGGCTCAGAGCCGTTTGCTGCATAGCTTTCATATCCGCCATGCTGGGTCGTGCATTGCTGTGCTCGAATGCAGAATTCATATTCCATGTTCTCCTTTAAATATTTTTCTTCGTGTAAACGAAAATCCCGACAGCTTTTGCCGTCGGGTGTGGTGTAGGTGATATTCGCGCGGCTGTCTGTCCACTTGACCTGATAGCCCTCACTCTGCATCAGCTCGATGAACTGCTCCTTGTTGACAGCGTACTTCATGCACTCGTCGATCTGAATGGCGAGAGCCACCTTCCAGCTCTCGCCGCGCATCGCCGCGTGATACTCCGACTGCCTGATTCCCGAGGTCTGCTGTTTCTTCGGTTGGCAGATGGACAGGCCGTGACGCATACAGATTGCATCTGAGAATTTTCGGAGCTGCGTCAGATCGCCTTTTTCGAAATGCAGTTTCCTGCCGTTTTCAAAACTGACTGAGTTGATAATGAAGTGGGAATGGATGTGCTCCGCGTCGGTGTGTGTTGCAACGATGACTTCGTAGTCCTTCCACTGCTGCGCCAACTCCAGAGCAACGGCGTGTGCTTTCTCCGGTGTGATATTTTCATCCGGGTGGAAGGACTGCACGAAATGAAAATACATTTTGCCGTCACACTTGCCGTACTGAAGTTTGGTGCTGATGAACTGTGTGTAGCAAATCTCGGGCTGGCAGTTGATACCTGTAACCAACTGCCGGCCTTCGAACTCGGTCTTCTTCTCCTGCATGACGTAGTCCAATGCAGCAGACAGTCCGGCGCGGCATTGTCCTTTCGGACGGTTGATGGGTGTGACCGTTGCCATGGTTCACACTTTCCTCTCCAGAACCTCTTTCAGCAGTTTCTGGATCTCCAGATAGAGCTCATAGGTTTCACCAACATTAACGGAACTGATCCTGCCCATGTTTGCCAGTGTGATGAGCTGATTGAGATTCGTTCCCTGCCGCCGCAACGCACGGGCGCAGTCATCGAAGCCATTGATGTGTACGATCTCTTTCACGACGGCGCATGTCGTCAGGTACTTTGTCAGATCCATCCCTGCGGACTTTGCGTTCCGGCGGATGAGCTCTGCGTCACCTTCCGTGACACGGAAGGTCAATGAAACTGGTTTTGTGCGGTTAGCTTTTTTCATCAAATGAATACCTCCGTAATAAAGTGGGTCCGGGCTTCTGCCCGGGAAAGAGATGCCGAAGGCAGTCCGCCGCAGCCCCATTGGGCGGCGGTGGACAGCCAAAGGCGATGCTCGCTCCCTCCCGAAGGAGGGAACTTTCTCCCTCTGCCGTAAACTCTCGCCGTTTCCTCAAACACGGCGGAAACTCGTGGCAGATTCCGAGGTGGGGTGTTTACCCGGCAGAGGCGGAAACAGCCGACAAATCGTCTCCTGTGGCTCACAAGGGTCGATAGGGTCAACCCCTGGCGTGTCGACACTTTCGGCACGGTGCAACTCGATGATGCGCTTTCCATTGCTGCGGCGCAGACAGGCTGTAACACCGATTTGTCTTAGGGTTACAAGGCTTTCCGAGATTAGACGCGCCGCTTTCTTCGGCGTAATCCCCAGCGTTCCGTCAGGGTCGATCTCTTCAGCGAACTCCGTGGGAGTGCCGATATACTCAGTACGGTTCGACATGAATACAGAGATGGCGGCAGGGATGCTTCCGCCGGGAGTGACCTTGCTGTCACAGATGAGCTGCCACACATTATCCTCGTTCCGTTCCAGCTCTATCTCTCTGTATTCAATATCACGACCAATGCAGGAGAGTTTCGCATGGCCGCTGCCACGCTTGTCCTCCACCAGTGTGAAGCTGGAATCCACTGCACCGCTGATGGCGGTGGTACCGGAGATGCGGTTGAACACATCTTCATCACCTTCCTTGCGCAGATGGTGAACGAGCAGCATGGCAATACCGTGCTGATCCGCAATACGCTTGAGCAGAGAGAGATCACGGTAGTCGTTGGCATAAGCGTTATCATTTTTTGCGCCGCGCACCTTCTGCAGCGTGTCAATGATGATCAGAACCGTGTCCGGATATTCTTTGAGAAACTGGGTGAGCTGCTGCTCCAGACCTTTCTCCAGAATGTTGCTTTCGGTGCAGAAGCGAACACTGGACGGGACCTCGTCCGTGATGCTGAAGAGCCGGTTCTGGATACGGCGGGTGGAATCTTCCAGGCAGAGGTAGAGTGTGGTGCCCTGCTTTGTCTGGAGATTCCAAACGCTTTCTCCCTTGGCAATGGTGGTTGCCAGCCAGAGAGCCAGCCAGGATTTTCCCACCTTCGGTGCGCCGGCCAGAATGTGCAGGCCCTGTGAGATGAGCGAGTCCACCACAAAGTTCAGTGGCTCCACGGGGATGCTCATCAGGGTTTCACCGTCGATGGTGTTGAGGGGTTGGATGTTGCTTTTGTACATATGGTATACCTCCTTAAAAGAAATAGAATACTGACCTCGCCGAAAAAGTGGGGCCAGTATTCTTGTTGCATCTGAACGATTTTGTGATATGATGTAGCTGTGCAGATTATGGGGTTGCGCTTCTTCCAGAATGAAAACAGAGGTGATTCGATGCCGCAAACTAAATACCGGATCTATGAACTCTCAGCCAGAACGCTTATGAGCTATGCCAGAGAGGAAAATGGTGTATACACATTTCAGTTGAACCGTACTGCAACGGACCACTGTATGATCCCCGGCGCAAAACACGAGCAGGATAACTGTGCCTTGTTCTTTCAGCTGATGTGTCAGCTCCGCGGCGACCGCTACCGAGAACGCGAAGGAGAGGGAGTGATCACCGACCTTGCGGACCTGATCTTTTACATGGACTTCTCCGGCATCTTTGACCGCCGGGGTAGCAGCCATATGCAGCGAATTCGCCGGGAGAAAGCGAAAGACATGTTCCGCCCTGAAGGTGTGACGCTGGACTTCGGCAGAGGCCCCCACCGCTATGTCAGCTTTGAACGCTCAGCCAGCATGAGCCGCCAGTCCAGATTGTCTTTTATTCGTGCTGACCTGTATGTGATCATGCGCCAGCGTATCATGCTGGACATGACCTTGGATCGCTGTCAACTCAGTAAACTCTACGCCTACAACGGTTTGATGTTTTCCTCCGGAACACGGGTGGACGGAATCCGAATCGACAAGCCCCACCGCGTGATCGTCGTGGACAATCCCAAGAAGCTCATGCAGCGAGTGCCTGTCATTACCGTGGTAGAGGGGGATAAGTACGGAAAATATTATCGTGAGGAAACGATTGAAGATATCAACATCACTTGTTTTGACGGCGTTGGGTTGATCTCAAAGGAATATGCAGAGACCGTGGACAAGGCATACTGTGGCCGGCATTGTCATACCTCTTTCCAGATTCGCCTGCCCTACATCAAGGGAATGCTCCACCAGGTTGACTTTAAAGATTTCTTGAAACGTTCCGGAACGCAGGTCATTCAGGACATTTGGGGTATCAATCACCCAATCCAGAATGTAGATATCATTCTGCCCCGCAGCCAGTTCAAAGCAGACCGCTGGCTCCAGGAAAACGATATGAGCTGGAAGGACTATTGGAAAGCGTTTCGAAAATACCGGCACGCCCTGTATATCACCAACACGAATAAGGAACAGGCTGAATCCCTTGTTGCGTTGAACTATCAATTTCTGTCCACGGTATCCATTCAGCCGGAGGAATTTCGCCCCGCCGATCTTCCCGACGGTTGGAACAGCAGTCCGCAAACAGATAAGCGTCAATGGCTGACCAAGGCGACCGAGACTGCTTACTACAATTTCTGTGCCAACGGTTATTTCCGCAAAAAGTATTTTTTGGACGGTCTGAGTCAACCGCGCAAAAGCCGTGCGTACATTCTTGCCGCGATGCTGAACAAAAATCCCCGCTTCATCAACGAGCCAATTTACACCGACGCTCTGGAAACACAGGCGAAAATACTGTTAAAGAATTACGCCATCGGTCACCTGCTGGTGCCAGGAGACAATCGGTTTCTCTCCGGCGATCTGCTGGAACTACTGCGTCAATTGATGTCGCCCCGCGTGTTTCAGATGCCCGCAGAGCGTGTGTTTTGTGATGCCGTCACTGCAGATTTCTTTGCGGAGGACAGCTTTTATGCGCCCGGCGCCACTTATGAGCACGACGAGAGTTGCACGCTACTTCGCAATCCACACATCGCCCGCAACGAGGAACTTCAGCTTTCCATCTATCCGGACGGGGACGAGCTGCGTGAACATTATCTCGGTCATTTGACTGATGTGGTCTTTGTGTCTGCCGATTCTTTGGCAGCGGAGCGCCTGGGCGGTGCTGACTACGACGGTGACCAGATTAAGACTATTGCCGATCCCATCCTGAATCGCTGTGTCAAACGCAATTACGAATACGAGGTACATCAGCAGCTTTCCAACAACGCCAATCTGCCGCTGCTGAAAATCCCGTCCCTGTCCGCTCCACTGTCTGATCCCAACGACTGGCGGGAGCGGTTCCGCACGGTGGAGAACACCTTCGCTGCCCGCATCGGTCAAATCTGCAACGCCGCCATGGATCGCAGTGTGATTGCTTACAGTGACAGCGCCGACCCAGAAGAGCGGAAGCGCTGCCGCAGAGAAATTGAGACGCTGGCCATTCTCAGCGGTCTGGAGATCGACGCTGCCAAAAGCGGTGTACGGCCCGACCTTGACGAATACATCGGTGCGAAACATGTTAAGCGCAGCACCTTCCTCCAGTACAAATATTTGGCTGAGCAGGCAGAGGAAACGCGGCGTGCGTGGTATGAACCGACCCACAAAGAGAAGCTGGACGCATTCTTTTCCCGGACTGACTGGAGTGCGGTCGAGTCCCACATTGAGAAGCTGCCCTATCTGGCACGACAGTTAGAGCGGAACACGCCGCGAATCAAACCTACCCCCGCAGAGGACAGAGAACTATTTACCTTTGCGCAGGAGGGCAGTTGGCAGGACCGGCTCAATCCCAAAACTCTTTCCTCTGTTTCTGAGCTATTGAAGGATTATGAGCGTTGCCTTTCACGCATCCGCGCCTGCTGCGTCCCGGTAAAGGACAGGCAAAAGAAAAGTGACATCGAGCGCATCCTATATGCCAGAGGGCAAGAAGATTTATATGACTCCGATGAGCTGTACGCTTTCTTACGTCAGCTTCCACCGGAACGCATCACAGCACTGCGGCATTCCATTTCTGACCAACAATGGCCCTTCATGGCGGCAGACAAACGAGAATTGTTTTTGGCGGAGTACCTGCCGGAAGCGACCAACTATTATGATTTGCTGACTGACTTCCGGCAGAGCGGCTATCGCGTCCTGGGCGATTTGGTCTGCGATATTGACGACGAAAACAATGCGCTGGAGCGCAAGCAGCTCCTGCGCGAAACGGACACTTCCAATTTTACCGCTATGATGAAAGCCTACATGGAGCATTCTTTTTCCGCCGACTACAAAGAACCTGTCTCGAAAAAGTGCCGCGAACTACTGAACAAAATCGTGCGCCCCAGTATCGCCGTACAGTATGTGGTGGCGCTGGGCAAGCGGGATCTGCTGTGGGAACTGCTGCTCGACCAAATCGAAAAGAACGTGTTGGAGGTGTCCTATGCTGAATGAGTGGCAGGAGTTTCTGGACTACACCGGAATTGTAGCCTACACCGCCAAGAGCAAAAACGACATCTCCTATATGGGTCGCTTCACCTTTACCACTATTTTGGAATTCAAGGGTCTGGCTCGGGTCCTGACGATTATCGCTCGTGGGTATATGTTCCATGATGCAGACGGTAATGTCCTTGAGGGCGACCCGAGGGAGCGTCTGGACTATGTACACAAGGTGTTGTGTGCCTGGTGCAGTGTTCCGGACAGCAAAAAAGCCGCGCCCGAGAAGGCGCGGCCGGATAAGAGCCATTTTGAAGAACTGCACGAAAGTTTTCCCGAGCTGGTTGGTGCGGACGGCAGCGGCTGGTTCCACCGCCATGTCCATTGCCTTGTATGCTTTGTGCTGAACAATCCAGATAAGGTGCGTAAGACTGTCATCCCAAAGGCAGAGGTCATAGAAAAAAGTTTTGACGCCGCATGGCGGAATAAGGTGATTCAGTTTCAGGTGCCGCTGTTTTCTGAGAATACCAAAGGGGCCTGGACACTGCGCTTCGATGATATTATCGCCGATGCGCTGGAGCTGGGACCACTGCAAAATGCGGAACGTGAGCTGCCGCTGGAGTATCTGGAAAAGCTGCGTGCGGTCACGCCAAAGGTGATCCCACTGGAAGTCATAAGAGCGCTGGTTCTCTATTACATGGCGCACAGGCAGGACGATACCGACTGGGTCGTGCTCCCGACAACCAATTTCGAGGTATATTTTGGTACGGCTTTCGGAAGAAAGTATTTGCCTGCCCTGCCGAAGGAAGTGTTTGAACGCGGTGACTCCGGATATGGCATCGGGCGTTACCTGGTGAAAGCAGATTATGCACCAAACTTGAGATAGAAAGTTGATTGGTTGGAGGATGGAAATTTAGCTGAACGAAAAGCAAAAATCCGGCTGAATGGAGTTGTAAAATTCGGCTGAATAGACTATAATAGACTCAGCTTATAGTCGAGGTGAGTGTTTATGGATAAGCAGAACTATAGACCCCGAGTTATTGATACAAAGGTTAAAGAATATCTGTCTGCCTTTGGCGCCGTTTGTATTGAGGGTCCCAAGTGGTGTGGAAAGACCTGGACTTCCTCTTATCACAGCAAAAGTGAGATCTATATCGGCGATCCCGCCAATAACTTCCAGAACCGCCAACTGGCCGAATTGTCTCCCGCTCTGGTTTTGGATGGTGAAACTCCGCGCTTAATTGACGAATGGCAGGAAGTTCCTCCCATTTGGGATGCCGTGCGGTACAAAGTGGATCAGGTTGCGGAAAAAGGACAATTCATTCTGACCGGTTCTGCGACTCCGAACCACAAAGGCATCCTGCACAGCGGTGCAGGCCGTATTGCCAAGCTGCGGATGCGTCCCATGTCCCTATACGAGTCTGGAGATTCCTGCGGGAAGGTTTCCTTGGAAAAACTGTGCCACGGCGAGTTGGCCCCTGCATTAACCGGCGAAGTGGATCTGAAAAAACTGATTGAACTGATCATTCGCGGCGGATGGCCTGGCAGTTTGGGATTACCTATTGAGCAGGTTGCTCTGCTTCCTTTGGAATATCTCAATGCTGTTATCGACGATGATGTGTACCGCATTGACGGTGTGAAGCGAGATACATCCAAGATGCGCTTGCTGTTGCGCTCTCTGGCCCGTAACGAAAGCACCACTGTCACCAATAAGACTTTAATGAAAGACATTAAGGCAGTAGATGACGAGGATATTGACTCCAATACGGTGTCTGCCTATCTGGATATTTTCAAGCGGTTGTTTATTACGGACAATCAACCGCCATTCTCATCCGGCATCCGTTCCTCCGTCCGTATCAAGCAGGCTGAAAAGCGGCATTTCTCCGACCCTTCTCTGGCCTGTGCTTTGCTGAAAGCTGCTCCTGCCGGACTGATGGGCGATCTGGAGACGCTCGGTTTCTTATTTGAAGCGCTCTGTGAACGAGACCTTCGGATCTATGCGGAGTCCTTCGATGCAAATCTGTACCACTATCAGGATTATAAAAATCAGGAAATTGATGCTGTGATTGAACTGCCCGATGGCCAATGGTGTGCTTTTGAGATCAAGCTGGGTGCCAACCAAATCGACGCTGCTGCAGCGAACTTGCTGGAGATCAAAAAGCAGATTTCGGAAGATCCCAAGGGAAAGCCTCCTGCGGTTCTCTGCGTGCTGTGCGGTATGGCAAATGCCGCATATCAGCGATCCGATGGGGTGTTTATTGTGCCGATTACTGCACTTAAACCTTAATGCTAACTTGGCAGAGTTAAGTTAAAAGTTTATAGCTTTCATTTTAGGGAAAATTCCCCGAATCAAGGAGGATCTGCCAAGATGGCAATCAAGAAAAATGAGCTATACAGCTCCCTTTGGGCGAGTTGTGATAAACTGAGGGGCGGCATGGATGCCTCTCAATACAAGGACTATATCCTGACCCTGCTGTTCGTGAAGTATGTTACGGACAAGTTTAAGGGCGTAAAATATGCCGATATTACGGTCCCCGAAGGCGGCAGCTTCGACGATTTAGTTGCATTGAAGGGCAATAAAAATATCGGTGAAGAAATGGACAAGGTCATTGCCAAGCTGGCAGAAGCCGGGGAGAACAATCTCCGCGGCGTGATCGACAATGCCCATTTCAATGATGAAGCTAAGTTGGGCAGCGGCAAAGAAATGGTGGATAAGCTCACCGGCTTGATTGCCATTTTCCAGCGTGACGAATTCAATTTCAAAAAGAACAAAGCCAGCGGTGACGATATTCTTGGCGATGCCTATGAATATCTGATGCGCCATTTTGCCACGGAAAGCGGCAAGAGCAAGGGCCAGTTCTACACACCGGCCGAAGTTTCCCGTATTCTTGCCAAAGTGATTGGCATCGACAGCATCGAGGAGCGCGACGAGGGTTACTCCGTGTATGACCCTGCCTGCGGTTCCGGTTCACTTCTGATTCGAGCAGCGGATGAAGCCCCCTTCGAGATTGCTATTTGGGGACAGGAAAAGGAAGTAACCACCGCAGGTCTCGCCAAGATGAACCTTGTCCTGCACAACAAGGCTGCCGGTGAGATCAGAGCAGGAAATACATTTTCTGCTCCCCGCTATTTTGAAGAAGGTTCCGATGATGAGGTACTGAAGCGTTTCGACTTTGCGGTGGCCAATCCTCCGTTTTCTTTGAAAAACTGGACGGATGGTCTTAAGGATTATGGCCGCTTTGATGGCTATGGCGACAGACCGCCTGAAAAGAACGGCGACTTTGCGTGGCTACTCCATATTTTGAAGTCTTTGAAAAGCACCGGCAAGGCTGCGGTCATTCTTCCCCATGGTGTTCTGTTCCGTGGCAATGCGGAGGCGACTATCCGCAAAGCTATTATTGACAAGGGCTATATCAAGGGCATCATCGGTCTGCCCTCCAACCTGTTTTATGGCACCGGTATCCCTGCCTGCATTATCATCATCGATAAGGCTGATGCCGCCGAGCGCAAGGGTATCTTTATGATTGATGCCAGCCATGACTTCGTTAAGGACGGCAACAAGAACCGCCTTCGTGAGCGGGACATCTACAAAATCGTCACCACATTCAATCAACAAATCACAGACGATCCCAAGTATGCCCGGTTTGTTCCCAATGATGAGATCAAGAAGAAAAACGAGTATAACCTGAATATCCCCCGTTACATTGACAGCTCTACGCCGGAAGATCTGCAGGACATTGACGCCCATCTGCATGGCAGTATTCCTGCGACAGATGTGGATTCCATGGAGAAGTATTGGGTACTGTTCCCCGGTCTGAAAGACAAGCTGTTTTCTCAGCTGCGGGATGGCTATTATCGGCTGAACATTCCCAAAGAGGATATCCGCAATGTGGTCTATAACGACCCTGCGTTTTCTGCCTACACCGAGCGCATCGACAATGCCTTTGATGCGTGGATGCAGATGGTGGATTCCGGGCTTCGGAGCATTGATGAAGATACGGAAGTCAAGCCCTATATCGTGGAACTGTCGGAGCAGTTGATTGACTGCTTTGATGGTCTGGAGCTGATGGACAAGTACGATGTCTACGAGGTGCTGCTTTCCTACTGGCACGAAGTCATGGGCGACGATGTTTATCTTGTGTCGGTGGATGGCTATGGTGCCGCCCGGACATGGGAAAACATCATGGGGGAATACACCTCCGGCAAGAAAAAGGGTCAGGAAAGGGTCGTTGGCTGGGAGGGCGTTTTGCTGCCCAGGGCACTGATTGAGTCCGTATTCTTTGCCACCGAACGCAAGAAAATCAATGAGGCGCAGGCCATTGCCGAAGAGACCCAGAGCAGACTGGAAGAGTTTGTGGAGGAGCAGACTGCCGATGAGGGATACCTGAAGGACCACCTCAACGACAAGGATAAGGTGGATGCCAAGTCTGTCGCCGCCCGCTTGAAGGTACTGAAAAAGGCCGAACCCAAGGGGGAGGAATATGCGGCATTGAAGCGGTTTATGGATTTGACGGATTCCCTTTCCAAGCAGAATAAGGCCGTCAGGGAAATGAACGCCGAATTGGAGGAAAAGGTTCGGGCGAAGTATGCTTTGTTGACCGATGAAGAGATCCTGGATCTGCTGGTAAACCGCAAATGGTATGCCACCATCTTTGAAGGAATCAAGGCGCTGTATGTCACCATGTCCCACCAGATGACCAACCGTATTGCGGAACTGGTGGAGCGGTATGAGGATACCCTGCCGGAACTAACCGCTGCTGTTGCTGATTATGAGTCCAAGGTCAAGGCTCATCTGAAAAGGATGGGATTTGTATGGTGAAGAAGGGGTATAAGCAGACGGAGATCGGTGTAATTCCAGAGGATTGGGAAGTCAAGCCGTTGAAAGTGGTTGCTCCATTGCAACGAGGGTTTGATTTACCTTATTCCAGCATAAAAGATGGCATATATCCTGTTGTTTTTTCTAATGGTATTGGCGCGTACCATAGTTCCTACATGGTAAAAGGTCCTGGTGTAGTTATGGGTAGGTCGGGAACGATTGGAAAAATACACTATGTAAAGAGTGATTATTGGCCGCATAATACCACTCTATGGGTCACAGATTTTCATAATAATGATCCTTTGTTTGCTTCCTATCTTTTTAAAACCATTCCTTGGAATCTATACAATTCTGGTTCTGGTGTTCCGACATTAAACAGGAATGATGTTCAGGACTATTTAGTAGCCATTCCGTCCCCAAAAGAGCAAACAGAAATTGCTGCAATATTGTCAGATGTCGATACCCTAATCAATTCTCTTAAGAGGCAAATCGTTAAGAAAAAAGCCATCAAGCAGGGTGCGATGCAGGAACTGCTGACTGGTAAACGCCGCCTGCCGGGATTCTTTGGGGAGTGGCAATCATTTGTGTTTGGATATCTATTTGATTTCATCCCCAACAATGCCTTTACGAGAGCACAGATGGATGTCAGCGGCAGGGTCAAAAACATCCATTATGGAGATATTCTCACGAAATACGGCGCCTATATTAGTGCCGACAGCAAGGACATTCCTTATATCGCAAAAGAAATTGATCTAAGCCGCTTTTCCGAGAAATGCTATCTGCAATCCGGTGACCTTGTTATTGCTGATACTGCAGAGGATGAAACTGTTGGCAAAGCTCTTGAAGTTATCAATGTGGAATGTCCTGTGTTGGCTGGACAGCATACCCTGCTGTGCAGGCCAAAAGTACGCTTTGCAGAAAAATTCCTGGGCTATTACCTGAATGCGGCCTGTTATCACGATCAGATGTTGCCCTATATTGTCGGTACAAAGGTTTCTTCTGTCAGCAAGGCCAGCATCGCACAGACAAAGTTGGTTGTCCCGAAATATGAGGAGCAGCAAGCAATTTCGTCCATTCTGGCTGATATGGACGATGAAATCACAGAACTGGAGCAAAAACTCGCAAAATACCGCCAAGTCAAGCAAGGCATGATGCAGCAGCTTCTGACGGGTAAGATCAGGCTGGTGTAATAGGAGAAAACAATATGGAAACAAAGATTGTAGAATTGCTATCCGATAATACAGCCCTGCCGGTTCTGTTCATAGGTTCCGGCCTCTCCCGAAGATACCTCGATCTGCCAGATTGGGAGGGGCTACTCAAACAATACTGCGTCAAACCGTTTGAATATTACAATGACAAGGCTGTAAGAGCTTGCCGTGATAATCCGGAGATGCGACTGCCAACTGCGGCTGACTACATTGAAGAAGATTTTAATGAACATTGGTACATCGACGATGCTTACGCAGAAAGCAGAGAAACGCACAGAGAGGAAATGGAACGGAAAATCTCTCCATTTAAAATCTGCATTGCAGATTATTTTCGCAATGCAAGCAATCATGTTGTAGAGAAATATCAGGAAGAGGTTGCGTTTTTAGGGCAGATTGGCAACAAGAACATTAGCTGCGTAATTACAACGAACTATGACTGCTTTTTGGAAAAATGTTTTGGAGAAGGTCAGTTTCAAACCTACATAGGCCAGGATGATTTGCTCTTTTCTACCACCTATGAGGTTGGCGAGCTTTACAAAATTCATGGTTGCTGCACCAAAGCGGAGTCTATTGTAATCAATGCAGACGATTACATCAAGTTTGCCAAGAAAAGTGCCTATCTGAGCTCAAAAATCTTGACTATGTTTTTGGAGCGTCCGATCATCTTTCTTGGATACAGTATCAACGATGCAGATATACAGAGAATTCTGGATTCGATAGCAGATTGTCTGGAAGATTACCAATTGGAGCAGTTGTCTGAGAAGTTGATATTCATCGAGCGAAATCGTGATCCTAAAAAGCCGGACAAAATCAGTGAACGCAGAATTACCACTCAAAGCGGTAAGACCATCAATATGAAAAATGTGTCTCTGCATGACTACACTCCGCTGTATAAAGCCATATTGCAGAATAGGGCCAAGTATGATGTAAAGGTGCTGAGACGCATAAAAAGTCAATTATATGAGTTGATTCAACAGAATAAACCCACCGAAAAACTGTATGTCGCTACAAATATTGAAGACGATACAGAAAAAGTTGACTTCGTCATTGGCGTCGGCGTATATGGCAAATTTGGTAAGGTCGGTTATAGAGGAATCAAAACAGAAGAGTTGTTCCTTTATGCATTAGGGCGTTCTGAACTTCAGTATGACGATGTAATGCTGCTAAAAGAAGCAGTTCCATCCCTTTACAGAGGCAGAAGCCACCTCCCCGTTTGTCAATATGTAGCCGCTTGTTCGGACAAGGAGTGCTTAAACGAAAAAGTCCGCCTGTCTGTTAAAGACAAATTTGATGATTTCCTCTCTACTGGAGAACGACACCGAATTAGGACGAACGGAAACTACAAGGTAAGTGGCACAATTCTTGAACACTATGAAAAACATGGTTTGACAAAAACGCTGTCGAATATTCCTTTGATTGCACCGACAGAAATTGATCATGACGATTTGCTGGCCTTCATCAACAAAGCACTTGATGACGACCCGGTATTGCTGGCTGTTGATGGAAGCGGTCACCAGTCACGCTCCCAGTTCAAGAAATGTATTAGTATTTGGGATTGGCTCAAATTCTCTTCTGCGGCTAAAGCTAACATTACTAAGCTTGATGCCCGATCAGAGGAGTAAGTAGTAAAATGGTTTCGAGGGGGACTATTGAATGAAAAAATCGAATAATTTATTATATCTCGCTTTGTTGGCAGCTTCATTGATGGCATTCGGTTTTTCGTTCTGCTTTTCTTCTGTGGATCGAGAGTTTACACTACTGTCCTCTATAGGCTGTAGCGGCATTGTATCGGTGCTTGTTGCGTGGCTGATCGAACGTGCCAATGAACGGATACAAAAGACACACGACCGAGAAATCGTAGAATTATTATTAGATGGGTTTGATATCAGAATAACCGCTGAGATGCAAAGAGCACTTTCCAGATGCGCCCGCGAAAATAATGTAGACTTGGATAAGAGTTATTCCGTAATGGAAATTCGATCTATGTTAGAGGGTGTGAATAGTGCCGATACTTACTTCAAGGGATTCCCCCGTATGATGGAAAAATGCGTTAATGCTCAACTGCCGCTGGCATTGCTGAGTTTTGAAAAGGGCGATGGCGGCATGAAATTATATGGATTGTTCAAAGCCCTCAGTGAGTGTATGTCCACAATTCAAACCCTTGAAGAACAGCCCGAGGCTGCTGAAATCATTAAATTCCTTGGATTGGAGTCTTTTAAGACCATAGACGAGATATACAAGGTCCGTTCGAAAGAACCGAAGTATGAGCTTCCAAATGAAACCAAGCAATATCTGGTGAAGTACAGGGCTGCAGTTGACAGAGAGAAGGTGGATGCATAATGCCCAACATTGGCGACAGCGAGCGCAAAACGCAAAACCGTGTGGTCAAGTTCTTTCGGGACAAGCTGTACTATACATATCTGGGGAACCTGCATGACAGTGAAAACCGCAATATCATGCAGGAGCAGCTGCATGCCTGGCTGCTGAAACAAGGCTACTCCGAAAAGCTTGCATCCAATGCAGTGGATGCCTTGGTTAAGACCTCCACCAATCTGCAGCAGGGCCTGTACCACGCCAACAAAGAGGTTTACAGTCTGCTGAAATACGGTGCCAAGGTCAAGGAGTCCGTGGAGCAGTCCCCCAAGACGGTATATTTTATTGACTTTGAAGACGTCAGCAAAAACGACTTCTACATTGCGGAAGAAGTCACCATTGTAAGCAACAACACCAAGCGTCCGGATATCGTTCTCTATGTGAATGGTATTGCGCTTGCAGTGATCGAACTGAAAAAGAGTAGTGTGTCCGTGTCCAACGGCATCCGTCAGAATCTGACCAACCAAAGATCGAACTTCATCGAAGATTTCTTTACGACTATTCAGTTCTGTATGGCCGGGAACGACAGCGAGGGCTTGCGCTATGGTACGCTCCTTACCCCGGAGAAGCACTATCTGGAATGGAAAGGCGACGGCTTTACCGAGCATCCGGCGGAACGCGATATTGTTGATATCGAAGTTGAGGAATACTGTGAGGGGATTCCCGGCAAGTTGGAAAAACAGCTTTTTGCCCTGTTTTACAAAAAGCGTTTCCTTGATCTGATCCACAACTTTGTAATCTTCGATAAGGGCATCAAAAAGGTCTGCCGCTATAATCAGTACTATGCCATCAAGCGGGCGCAGCATCGTTTGACGGACAAGAAGCACGGCGGCATCGTTTGGCATACCCAGGGCAGCGGCAAGAGTCTGACGATGGTGTGGTTCTCCAAGTGGATTTTGGAGAATAATCCCAATGCGCGTGTATTGGTCGTTACCGACCGCGAGGAATTGGATGAGCAAATCGAAAAGAATTACAAGGGTGTGGATGAGAATATCGTCCGCACTAAGAGCGGAAAAGATCTGCTTGAACGCATGAACGCTTTCGATGACCGTCTTCTGTGCTCTCTGGTACATAAATTCGGAAAGCGCGGCAGCGACAGCTCAGAAACGGATTACGAAAAATACATCGAAGATTTGAAAAACGCATTGCCCAAGGATTTTTCCGCAAAGGGTGATATTGTGGTGTTTGTGGATGAGTGCCACCGCACTCAGTCCGGCAAGCTCCACGCGGCCATGAAGACGATCCTTCCCAATGCCATCTTTATCGGTTTCACAGGCACGCCGCTTTTGAAGAAGGACAAAAAGACCAGTCTGGAAACCTTCGGCGGATATATCCATACCTACAAGTTCAACGAAGGTGTTCGAGACGGTGTTGTGCTGGATCTGCGATATGAGGCCAGAGATGTGCCGCAGGGCATCACCTCTCAGGCCAGGATCGACACATGGTTTGAGGCAAAAACTGTAGGTCTGGCTCCCAGAGCAAAGGCGAAGCTCAAAGCTTATTGGGGCAACCTGCAAAAGATTTTCTCCTCTCGCTCCCGCTTGGAGCAAATCGCCAATGATATCATCTTTGATTTTGCCACCAAGGCACGACTGATGGATGGAAACGGAAACGCTATCCTTGTGGCCGGTTCTGTGTATTCGGCATGCCGATACTATGAAATCTTCCAAAGCAAGGGTTTCCGGAAATGCGCGATTATTTCTTCCTATACGCCGCAAGCCGGTGATTTAAGAACGGATACTGTCAGCGACGAGGAAGAAACCGAAACATTTGAAAAATACAGCACTTATCTGAAAATGATCGGCGTTGACCCGTCGGAGGACAAGACGCAGATTGCCAAAAAAGTAGAAGCTTTTGAAGCGGAAGCAAAACGCAAGTTTGTGGACGAACCTGCAAACATGAAACTGCTGATCGTAGTTGACAAGCTGCTTACCGGTTTCGATGCTCCCAGCTGTACCTACCTCTACATCGATAAGGCGATGCATGACCATGGCCTGTTCCAGGCGATCTGCCGAGTCAATCGTCTGGATGGCGAGAGCAAAGACTTTGGCTATATTGTAGATTACAAGGAACTATTCGGAGACTTGGCGGATGCCATGAACAAGTATACCGCCGGTGCCTTTGAAAGCTATGATGCCGAGGATGTCGATGGGCTTTTGAAAGATAGAGCTACAGAAGCGAAAAAGTATTTCGTTGATACCCTGGAGGAATTGAATGAGCTTTGCGAGGGCGTCGAATTGCCCAGAAAAGAGCTCGACTATATTCACTATTTCTGTGGTGAAAGTGGTCGCGACGAAAATCAGGACGAAGCCTTTGCTCGCATCCGCGAGAAGTTGTATAAACTCGTTGGGCGTTTGATTCGCGCTTTTGCGGAGTTAAAGCCTCGTATGACGGATTTAGGGTATACCCTTTCCGAGCAAAGCACATTGGACGACAGGGTTGCGTTCTATGTGAACATGCGTGACACGATTGGTAGGGCCAGCGGCGATTTTATTGATCTGAAAGCCTACGAACCGGGTATGCGGTATCTGATTGACAACTACATCTCAGCCAGCGAGTCGCAAAAGATCGGCAGCATGGATGACTTTACCCTGCTTGATTTCATTATCTCGCAGGAAGATAAGCTGAAGAGCGAGCAAAAAGGTGAGCAGGAGAGTGCGGCAGAAACCATTGAGAACAACATCCGCAAAAAGGTTGTTGAGCGAATGGTCATCAACCCTGCTTATTACGCAAAAATGTCTGAAATCCTGGAGCAGTTGATACTTGACCGCCGCCGCGGAGTGATTGCCTACGGGCAGCTGCTGGACACATACATGGAGCTGGCGAAAAATGTTGCAAAGCCCGAGGAGAACACAAAGTACCCTGAGAGTATTCGTTCCAATGGCGCACTGCGGGCGCTCTATGATAATTGCGGAGAAGATGAGGCGACTGCCTTGAAGCTGCACAAAGCCATTGTCAAGGCACGGCTCGATGGTTTCCGAAATAATCCGGTTAAGGCAAATAAAATCAAGCGAGCGCTCTATCAACTTTTGAATGACGATAGCGAAGTGGAGCGAATTTATCAAATCGTTGTGGAACAAGAGGAGTACTGATGGAGATAATTGTTTCCAATATTTCTGTGGAAGTTATCAGAAAAAATATTAAAAATATGCATCTCTCTGTGCTTCCACCGGATGGCAGAGTTCGTGTATCAGCACCTACGCAACTGACGGATGAAGCAATAACGATGTTCGTTCGGACAAAACTCGGCTGGATCAAAAAACAACAGGAGAAGTTTCAACAGCAGCCGCGCCAAAGTGAGCGGCAGTATGTGTCCGGGGAAACATTATATGTTTGGGGTAAGCAGTACTTTCTTCAAGTGGAATACAGCTACAAAGGCAATGCTCTCACACTTTCGGGTGACAAGGCTATTCTGACGGTTAGAAAAGAAAGCAGTCCAAAGCAGAGAGAAAGCTTCGTAAATGAATGGTACCGCAACCTCTTGAAACAGGAAGTGGCGAAATATCTTCCCAAGTGGGAGAAAACTACGGGGCTTTACTGTAGCAGTTGGCAAAGCAAATATATGACGACCAAATGGGGAACCTGTAACCCTACCAGTAAGAAAATTTGGCTAAACCTTCAATTAGCAAAAAAACCGATTGAATGTTTAGAATATGTAATCTTACATGAACTTGCGCACTTGAAAGTTCATAACCACGGTCCTGAATTCACGGCGATTTTAGACCAATATATGCCATATTGGAGAGAACACAAACGCCGACTGAATGATAGCACCCTTGACTATCTACCAAGCCAACTTGAGTAATCAAGATTTTTCCTATCTTTTCACCTTTCACAAACTATTTTACATGAATCATATCTATACCTGCGAGCGCCGAAATTGCGCAAAACTCTCGTCAGACAGATTGTCGTCAGACGAGAGTTTTGCGTTTCCTTCAAGCGATGATTGTTGCTATGTATCTTACCTCAACTTCATGCCCCAGTGCTGTTCGGTCAGCCCGTTTGAAACTCATAGTTCGTACGGGGCAATTGTTCTTGACCATCTGGCCGCCCACGGAACCGGCCTCACGGGAGGTCAGGTGGCCGTTGTAGCCCTCCTTCAGGTTCACGCCCACCTCTTGCGGTGTGTATTCACCTCAAAGAATCGGCTTTTTTCACTACTTAAAAATGCAAAGTGCAAAAAAGAGGCGAAATACGAGATAAAACGGATATTTGGTCGGAATCACTCATTTACATTGGTCAGATACAAAGGTGCAATGAATATTCTTCGGATGCATCTGAATTTTTAGTTTACCTGTAGAGAAAATACAGCCTACTCGTTATAGGATGCAATTACTTGCTGTGCGCGTTCATTCTCCTGCTGAAGCTTATGTTTATCCTCAGCGGTTTTGTCAGATATACGATATGCGTCAACCGCAAATTCCAGAATGCGAAAAGCTTCGGCGTATGCTTTTCGCAAATATTTGAGACTAAGTGCGTTGCGGAAGGTAGAGGCAATAAACGAGATAATTAGCAATACTGCAATGGGGTATGTCTCTGCGCCGGGAGTTAAGGCAATGTATGCGCTGAGGCCGGTTGCTGCAATTTCCAAAATGATAAGGATATAGTCTGCGGCAACACAAATGGCATAACATATCCGTAAAACATAGCCCTTTTTTGAATATATGAGGTACTCAGAATCGTTTGTTTCTGAGGAGCTTACTCCGGTCTTAGGGCGCTTGGATATACGCCAAAAGGCAATACCGATAAGGACGAGTGCAACTACCACAACAGAAACACTCGAAATAAGAAAAGTACGCACGATTCCTACTGCTAACATATGAATCCCTCCCAGTTTAAGTTAGTTATAGTATCAATTCTATTGCATTTTTAATGGTTACGCAACGAGGAATTCTATAGTCTATAGTGAGAGTGAACGATGGAATGGTGGATGAGGTTGAAACTAAATAAGGAAATTACCAATACGGTGAATAAAAAAGAGGCGGTGTGAATCGCCTCTTTTCCTATAGAATAAATGGAAAGGAGGAACGCCCATGGCTGTATTCAGAGTGGAGAAAACGCGGAACTATACCGTGATGTCCAACCAGCACCTGCGGGACAAAAGACTGTCGCTGAAGGCAAAGGGACTGCTGTCCCTGATGCTGTCGCTGCCGGAGGACTGGGACTACACCATGAATGGGCTTGCCCGCATCTGCAAGGACGGCATCGGCAGCATCAGCGGCGGGATCCGGGAGCTGGAGGCGCACGGCTATCTGATCCGTTCGCGTGTCCGCAGCGCAAACGGGCAGCTCGGCTCTATCGAATACACCATTCTGGAACAGCCTAAAGCGCCGTCACCTACACAGGAAAAACCTATACGGGAAAATCCCGTACAGGCAAATCCAATGTTGGACGCTCCAATTCAGGAGAACCCCGCCCAATTAAATAAAGAAGAATCAAGTAACTATCCATCAAAGACAGATTTATCAATTACGCAAGAATCAAGTCCTATCCTATCAAGTCCCCCAGTCCCCAGGGAGCGGAGCGGGCAGGACGGGATGCGAAAGCGGGAAAGCTATCGGGCATTGATCTTGGAGAACATCGAATATGACGTTCTTTCGCAGAACGTGCAGTTGGATAAAGACCGGCTGGACGAGCTGGTGGAGCTCATGGTGGATACCGTCTGCTCCAACCGGGAGATGATCCGTGTCGCCGGGGACGACTACCCTGCGGAGGTCGTCCGGTCACGGTTCCTGAAGCTGAACGCCTCGCACATCGAGTATGTCCTTGACCGGATGCGGGAGAACACCACCTATGTCCGCAACATCAAGAAATATCTGCTGGCGGCGCTGTATAACGCCCCGGTCACGATGGACAGCTATTACACATCCCTCGTCAGCCATGACCTGTACGGCAGCGGAGATCGGAGCCTGCAAATAAAAAGTCAAGCCCCAATTGAAAGAAAGGTTCAATCGGGACTTGAGTAAAAAGGGTATAGCAAAGCTGCCGGTGAACAACAGGGTTCATCAGCTGAGAGGTGTCCATGAGCAGATTACTCGGCTGTTTCGCTGTTCTCGGCAGACGCGTCCAGATTTGCCATGCATTCCTTCGCCCGGGCGTAGTAGATGCGCAGGAACTTGTTGGCACTGGCTGTCATGTAGGCATACCCCTATTCCGTTCCGGAAAAGCACTGGCCGGAGGTGCCAAAATTCCGGGATATCACCACTTTTACGAAGGAGGCGTTTTTTGAAAAAACAGGACTTGAAACCGTTACCATCCTCTCTGGCGGCTTTCCCTGCCAGCCCTTCTCCACCGCGGGGCAGCGAAGGGGCTTTGCGGATGAACGCTGCCTGTGGCCGGAAATGTGCCGCGTTATACCCGTCTATCGCCATCTTCCGCAGATACGCGCCGTACCGATGTGTGGGGAGCTGCGCCATCTTTTCATCTATGAGCCGCTTTTCCTCCTCCGTCACATAGAACTTCATCTGAATGTTCCGCTTTCGGTTTGCCATGGGCAGCCTCCGTTTCTCATAAGGGTCTGGGGTCACGCCTGTCGGCTCGGTCAGCGCTTCAAAGCGTTTCACGCTTTGAGGTCTCCACCGGAGCCCCGCGCCCCAGCAAGCAATTTTGACTGTTCGGGCAAGGGACCTGAACAGCGCAAAATCCGCAAGCGGGTACTCGCTTGCTGTGCTTGCTGACTACTCCGTGCTCCTGTTTTCCCCCTCTACCCATACTACAATCTGAACAAGGCGTTTTGGCCAGATTTCGGAGGATTTTTCAAAAAAATCAACCTTATCCGCAACTTTTCTCTGAACACTTCGCCGGACGCCTTGTGTTTCTTCGGATATTCATATATAATGTATTGTGTTGAGTATTATCCATGCGGAGGTACGGTATGAACGGGATCAAGGGCTATATCTCCATTCGGGAGGTGTCCTACCGTTGGGGCGTGTCGGAGCGGCGGGTCAACCAATATTGCGCCGAGGGGCGGATCCCCGGCGCGTCCCGGTTCGGGCGCTCATGGGCGATCCCGGAAAATGCGGAAAAGCCGTCCGACCCGCGCTTTCAGGAACAGCACCGCGATCCCGACAGGACAAGCATCTGACGGATACCCCTCTGCATCTTAGCATCCGCAAAAAGGAAGTGAACGCTATGACCTGCGATGAGAGCTTGTATCGCCAATATCTGAGCGGCGATGACGAAGGGCTTAATGCCCTGATGAAAAAATACGGTGACCCCCTGACCCTGTATATTGACGGCTATCTGCACGACGTTCACGAGGCGGAGGAGCTGATGCTGGATGTTTTCGCCTATCTGTTCACAAAAAAACCGAAGATACGGGACGGCGGCTTCAAGGCGTATCTCTATAAGGCCGCGCGCCACA
>OGYY01000093.1_pt1 | contig 87037 bp, 68 predicted proteins | sample 1576671 | NCBI WGS metagenome assembly OGYY01 (sample SAMEA3541593, study PRJEB24748) | human gut metagenome | biome: human gut; feature: human-associated habitat; material: faeces | place: China | collected 2012 | reverse complement strand
CAAGAGAATCAGCAAGATGCTTCTTCTCTCCTTTCAGCGCATTATTCTGCTCCCGGATACGCACGGTCATCTTGGTGATCTCGCTTTGCAGAATGGATAGTTCGCCTTCCTGAGCCTCGCTGACAAACAGATGATCCGCATTATGAAGCACCAGATCGATTTGTTCTGATATCTGAGCTATGCTTTTATACCGGGATCTGGTAAATACAAAAAATGCCGCCCCAAAAGCAGCGGCAGAAACAAAGGCCAGTATCCCTGCTGCCGGATGGATGGCAAATCCTGCCGCAGCTAAGGCCACGGTAATAAAAATAAATAAAACAGCAAACCACCGTATTTCTCTATTCCGAAACATAACTGCCTCCCAGCCGGTATCCTGTCCCCCGGACGGTGAGAATGATCTGCGGATTTCCGGGGTCATCCTCAATCTTCTCCCGCAAACGCTTAATGTAAACGGTAAGGGTATTGTTATTGACGAACTCGCCTGCCGCGTCCCACAATTCGTCCAACAGCCGATCCCGCGTAATGATCACATTAGGGTTGTTGATAAATATAAGCAGCAGCCGATATTCCAAGGCGGATAAAAAGACCTCCCGCCCGCTCTTTTTCACAACGCCGCTGGCGGTATCCACATGTAGATCGCACATCTCAAAAGCCGATGGCGAGCTTCCGTATTTCCGCAAGGCCGTACGAATCCGCGCAGTCAGCTCGCGTGGGCGGAAAGGCTTGATAATATAGTCATCCGCTCCCATAGTCAGTCCGGTGATCTTGTCCATATACTCTGTTTTCGCCGTCAACATGATCACCGGAAATGTATATTTCTCCCGAATCCTTTTCAGGATCTCAAAACCGTCGATATCCGGAAGCATGACATCCAGAATAGCCAGATCGATCTTCTTTTCAAAAATGCAGTCCAGCGCATCCTGCCCGGTGTAAAACTTGTACACCGTATACTGGTCATTTTGCAGATATAATTCAATTACATCCGCAATTTCCCGCTCATCATCCACTACTAATATATTCATACTCATACGAACCTCCTTCGGCTCTGTCCCTCTTTACAGTTCACAGTTGTTTACTGTTCTTGGGAATGGGATCACATCTCTGATATTGCTCATTCCCGTCAAATACATAATACATCTTTCAAAGCCAAGTCCAAATCCGGAGTGCCTTGTAGAACCATATTTCCGAAGATCCATATAAAATCCGTAATCTTCTTCCTTCAGTCCCAGCTCCTTCATGCGGGCAGCCAGCTTATCATAATCATCTTCCCTCTGGCTTCCTCCGATGATCTCCCCGATTCCCGGAACAAGACAGTCTACTGCTGCAACCGTTTTATTGTCATCATTCATCTTCATATAGAAAGCTTTGATATCCTTCGGATAGTCCGTTACAAATACCGGACGCTTGTAAACTTCCTCTGTCAGATAACGTTCATGTTCTGTCTGAAGGTCTGCTCCCCAGGATACTTTATATTCAAATTTATCATTGTTCTTTTCCAGTATTTCAATCGCTTCTGTATAAGTCACTCTCGCGAAGTCAGAAGAAACGACATTATTCAGACGGTCAAGAAGTCCTTTATCTACAAAAGAATTGAAGAAATTCATCTCTTCCGGCGCATTTTCCAACACATAGCTGATCACGTATTTCAGCATGGATTCTGCAAGAGCCATATTATCATCAAGATCTGCAAAGGCCATCTCAGGCTCGATCATCCAGAACTCTGCCGCATGTCTTGTCGTATTGGAATTTTCCGCACGGAACGTGGGTCCGAACGTATAAATATTCCGGAAAGCCTGGGCGTAAGTCTCTCCGTTTAACTGACCGCTGACTGTAAGGTTTGTCTCTTTGTTAAAGAAATCCTGGGAATAGTCCACCGTACCGTCCGGATTCTTTGGAACGTTTTCCATATCCAATGTGGTTACACGGAACATTTCCCCTGCTCCTTCGCAATCGCTTCCTGTGATCAGAGGAGTGTGCACATAGACAAATCCTCTCTCCTGGAAAAATTTATGGATCGCATAGGCGGTCAGGGATCTTACCCGGAATACAGCCTGGAATGTATTCGTTCTCGGCCGGAGATGGGCAATCGTCCTTAAGAACTCAAAACTGTGGCGTTTCTTCTGCAGCGGATAATCCGGCGCGGAAGCTCCTTCCACTGTCACTTCCTCTGCCTGGATCTCAAAAGGCTGCTTTGCCTGCGGCGTTGCCACAAGCGTTCCTTTTACAATGATCGCCGCCCCTACATTAAGTTTGGAAATCTCTGCAAAATTTTCCATTTTATCGTGGTACACAACCTGCAGCGGTTCAAAAAAGGAACCGTCGTTTACAACAATAAACCCAAACGTCTTGGAATCCCGGATGCTCCGTACCCATCCGCCTATGGTGACTTCTTTATCCAAATAATCTTCTCTGTTTTTATACAGCTCTTTGATCGTTGTCAGTTTCATATCCATTTACTCCTTTAAATTTCCCTTTGCTTTTTGCACGTTTCCCCCATTATAGCATACTGTTTGGTGTTGTGCCACACCGGGAAGTCAAAAAAGGGGTTAAGACCTTTTTATATTGCCTTTTTTATATTGCTGTGATAGAGTGTAAGAGATGAAAACAAGGGAGGTGGCTTGATGTCGTCTATTCGCTAATTTGGGGACAATAAAAAAGGGTTTTCTCATCCAACGATTATGATGGGTTTTTTTGTTGTACTTATTTTGCGGATAAATGATTCAGGCTGGCTTTATATACAGGCGGTTTTTATTTGAGTGCCTGTACTATCTCTTCGGGGCGGATTATATCCATTTCAGTCTAACTGCACAAAGTAAGCTGCGGATAACTCTGAATAATGAGTTATCCTTTTTTATTGTCCTTTTTCATGTAACATTCAACAACACAGAAAGGATAAGTATTATGTACAAAACAAGTAAATGGAAATCGAAATTTTTAATAGTTGCCCTGGGACAGGCAATATCATTACTGGGAAGTCATGGCGTTCAGTTTGCGCTGATCTGGTGGCTTGCCGAAAAGACTTCCTCACCGTTAATGCTGGGAATATCCGGACTTGTAGCATATCTGCCCATGACCTTGTTCAGTCCTCTTGCAGGAATTGCCGCTGACCGGATAAACCGTAAATTTATTTGCATCTTTTCAGATATGACAATGGGAATCATCGCTATGGTCTATGCTGTTTTACTGCATTTTTTTGACCTGCCTGTATGGACTGTTTTTATTATGCTGTGCGTAAGAGGAACGGGAAGCACCTTCCAGCAGCCGGCAATCCAATCCATCATTCCTCAGCTCGTTCCGCCGGAACAGCTTGTAAAAACAAATGGATGGATGCAGTTAATGAATGCCGGTTCCTTCTTCCTGGGACCCATCATCGGCGCATCCCTCTATGCTGCATTTCCCATGTCAGTGGTTTTGATGAGCGACGTCATCGGAGCCGTCCTGGCAAGCGCAGCATTAGCGGTTGTAAAGGTGCCTAAGTTAGAAAAACAGAGGATGGAAAGTCAAAATATGGCTCTGCAGTTTAAGGAAGGCTTAGAAGTTTTTCAGCAGGACAAAAAGCTTTTCTGTCTGATCGTATGTGAAGCGCTTTGCATGTTCTTTTATGCTCCGCTGTCTTCTTTCTATCCGCTGATGACCAGCGACTATTTCCGGCTGTCTGCAATACACGGAAGTGCGGTAGAGCTTGCTTTTGCAGTTGGAATGATGGCTTCATCGCTTCTGTTTTCCAGTGTGCTGAAGATCAAAAGAAAAATAAGGACCTCTTTTATCGGACTGTTGGGAATGGGGATTTCAGCAGCAATCTGCGGTATGCTTCCGCCGGTGTATGCAGGATGGATTTTCTTTGCCGCCGCCTGCATCTGCCTTGGCGCCTCCGGAAATATCCACACCATTCCTCTGACTGCATATATACAGGAAACAGTTGCCGCAGAAAAAATGGGGCGGGCGTTTTCAGTGCTTACTCTGATTTCTTCCGTAACAATGCCTGTGGGCCTGTTGATAAGCAGCCCTATAGCAGAAAAAGTCGGCGTAAATACTTGGTTTTTCATATCAGGAGTCAGCATGGTCCTGATAACAACCTTTATTTTGCTTTTCCGGCAGATAAAAGAGAAGGCATATAAGGTTTCATAAAGCCTTGCAAGCCCCGGTCAGATATGCTATATTAAAGACACAAAAGGAACAACCGCCCACAAGGGGTTGACCTCGCAAAATGGTTAATAGAAATGCCACCCTGATACCGGTCAAAGTTCCGGGGTGGTTTTTCTATGCTGAAAACATTACTTCATAAACGTAAATACGAATGTCAGTAATGCTAAAACGAACATTCCAAAAGCCATTAAATCTTTAAAATCAAACGGTTTTACACTCCATTGAAAGGAAGTGAAGCTATGCCATTACTGCAGCAAAACAAAGAATATACCATTGATGATATTTATGCCCTGCCGGACGGACAGCGGGCAGAGCTGATCGACGGCAAAATGTACATGATGGCGCCGCCAACACGAAGACACCAGCAGATACTAGGGGCTCTCTATCGCAAGATTGCTGACTACATTGATAAAAAAGGCGGCTCCTGTGAGGTCGACATTGCCCCGTTTGCCGTATTTTTGAACAAAGATGACAAAAACTATGTCGAGCCGGATATAAGTGTTATATGCAGCTTTGACAAGCTCACAGACAAAGGCTGCACAGGTGCTCCGGACTGGATCATCGAAATTGTCTCTCCGGGCAGCAGACGAATGGATTATTTTACAAAGCTGTTCAAATACCGTACTGCAGGTGTCCGGGAGTACTGGATTGTAGACCCGGAAAAAAATCGTATCCTCGTTTACAATTTTGAATTAGAGGATACCGGAGATCATTCTTTTTCCGACACCGTTAAAGCCGGAATCTATGATGATTTAGAGATTGATTTCAGTTCAATAGACATCTAAGCTACAGACTGCTGCCCATTTCACCACTGGAAGGGCAGCTTTTTTACTACGAGGCATTTTAAATTCCTGCTTTCCTCCACTCTCTAATAGCATATATGTATACATGCAAAAAGCTGCACGGGATAGAGTACTTTCATTTTCCAATGTCGGACAAATCTCGGACATTCCTTGATTTTTCCACCCTGCCATGTTATACTATTCCCCGTTGCAAAGCCCACGAAAACCAAGGTCTATCGGGCTTGCCGCCGATTCCCGGCATTAAATGAATCGAGTGTTCGAGACCTTCCACTCGTAAAACAAAACTAAAGGAGAGAACAGAATATGAGAAACAAAAACGCAGCATTTTTAACCCAGGCGGCCATGATCGCCGCTATCTATGTTGTCCTGACGTATGTCTTTGCACCGATTTCCTTCGGAGAAATTCAGGTACGAATTGCGGAGGCGCTTACGATTCTTCCACTGTTTACCCCAGCAGCGGTTCCCGGTCTGTTTATCGGATGTCTGGTGGGAAATATCATTGGAGGCGCACTGCTGCCCGATATTGTTTTCGGAAGCATTGCCACACTGATCGGTGCCATCTGCACCTATCTGCTCAGGAATCAGAAACCGGTATTCGGAACTATCCCGCCGATGGTATCCAACACGATCATTGTGCCTTTTGTTTTAAAATACGCATACGGCGTCGCCCTTCCCATCCCGTTTCTTATGGTTACGGTGGGCGTTGGTGAGATTATTTCCTGCGGTATTCTGGGTATGATTGTCTATTATGCACTCAATCGCTATAAGGGAACATTGTTTTCCCGGCCTGCTGCTTTAAAATAAGGAGGGATACCTCAAATCTCATCAGAGCAGGAGGTATTCTAAAAAAGGATATCATTATCTTACTTAATAGAAAGAGGAGGTTTTTCAAAACCCCCTCTTTCTATTATATTTCCCGTATCTCGCATCGCCCTTTTCCGCTTTGTTTGATTTCATATAAAATACCATCTGCAGCCTTATATATACTGGAAAAAGATCTGGGCTCCATGCTGTATATTCCGCCTACTGATACAGATGTGCTTACAGACGGACACCTGTTCTTTGCCTCCTCAACATAATCTTTTATAATCTTTTCAACCTTATTTTGAATTGCCTCTTTATTAAAACAAGGCTGTGCATAGACCGCAAATTCATCACCGCCCAACCGAATAACTATGTCTGTCTTTCGAAATGTCTCCCGCAGCTGTTTTGCAAAGAAGCGAAGCATCTTATCTCCGGTTCCATGACCATACATATCATTCACACTTTTAAAATTATCCAGATCGATCATTAGAAAGATATATGGTGCATCACTGTTATTCATCTTGGCTGTTACGGTAGCCTCCCCGCCTTTCCGATTATATATTCCAGTGAGAAAGTCCCGATTGGATTCTTCAATGAGGTTTTTCTTCACCCTGACGCTCTCGGAAATATCTACGAGAACGCTGATGATCGCTGAACGTCCATCTTCTGCTATAATCTTTCGCCCTATATCATACACCCACAAACTGGAACCGTCTTTTTTCTTCACGCGATATTCGATGGCATATTGTTTTTCCTGTTTTAAGCAATCCAGAACATGCTTTTCTACCATATGGGCATCATCTTCATGAATAGAATTAATGACCAGTCCTTCTGTCTCTTCTACAAATTCATTGTATGTGTATCCCATCATTTCCAGCATCGTATCGTTTACTACATAAAGCGGAAATCCGTCCTCAATATATCCTCCGATCACTCCTCCCGGCATCATCTGGCAGATAATGTCCAACAGTTCATGTTGGGCTGTCTCATTGAGTTTTTCTGTCTTTTCTGAAAAAAAGCGCAGCGGAAAAAATTCTCCGCTTTCCTGATATGAGCTGGCTTCCGACATATGGAGAGCGGTCGCTAAAAATTCTTCCCCCACTCTCCGGAATCCTCCGGTAAAACGGGTAAGGTAGCGGATCTCTTCCTCGCTTCCATTTAATCTGACGGCAGTCTCTACCTTACAAAGACATTCCCAGCTGTTCTCCCCTGTCTGCTTTTCCTGATAATCCATAATTTTGTACTGAATCGGATCCGGTATACTCTTAATTTCTTCCTCAAGCAGCCTGGCAAATTCTTCTTTATTCGTCGCTGTTTCCTCATCGCCGGTTCCCAAAGAATACAGGTCGTCTGCAACTATTGACAGGGTTTTTGCAATGTTCCTCTCTTTCAGATAACAGTCAAAGAACCGGGTAAGAACAGGATAGATCACTTTCTTTTCTACCATCTCCACACGACCTCCTTTTCTATTCTTTCCAAAATTTTACAATAAAAACACGCTACTGATACAGCCTGCGCAGAGGTTTTTCCGCCTGCATGAAACACTTCAGAAGTTTCGGATTAAACACTCCGCACTCTCCGTCCCGGATCATCCGAAGCGCTTCTTCCACCTCAATAGCTCCTTTGTACACCCGTTTGCTCACTAGTGCATCGTAAACATCCGCCAGAGAAACAATCTGAGCCCACATGGAAATTTCATCTCCTTTCAGGCCATCAGGATATCCCCTGCCGTCCCATCTCTCATGGTGATGTTCTGCAATATCATATGCATACTGAAACATCTGGTGCTCCATAATATGCGGAATCTTTTTTAAAAGCTGGGCGCCCTGAGTTGTATGGGTTTTCATAATCTCATACTCTTCCGGAGTCAATCTGCCCGGTTTATTCAAAATAGCATCGGGAATCGCTATCTTACCCACATCATGCATGATAGCAGCCATCGCAATCTGTCTGATCTCTTCTTCCTTCAGTCCTTCTCCCAACTCTGTATTTCGCAGAAGATATTCCGTAATATCATGAATCCGATGTACATGTTCTCCGGATTCTCCGCTTCGAAATTCAATGGCGGTAGACAATGCTTCCACCATTCCCATATTGAGCAGAATAATCTGCTCCGCCTGTTTTAAAAGCTCACTCTGCTGCTCCTCCACCTTACTGCTAAGCCTCTTCCTCGCGCGGAAAAGCTCTATAACAGAATCAATACGTCTTCTTACTACATAGGGGATAACAGGCTTATGGATAACATCCATTACTCCCAGTGAATACGCCGTTTTCAAAATCCTGTCATCTGCTTCAGCAGTGATCAGAAACACTGGTATTTCCGTCTGAGTCCCTTTTTCATTCAGGATCTTCAACACTTCTATTCCATCCATAACAGGCATGACCACATCCAGCAAAACCGCACAGTAACGTTCTGTCTGTGCAAACAATTTTTCCAATCCAATCCTGCCATTTTCTGCCTCTTCCACACAATACCCGGAAGAAAAAATATTTTCCAGAATTGCCCTGTTTATTTCATCATCATCCACGATCAGTATTGTGTTATTTCTATTTACTGTCTCTTCTCTGTCCTTGCTGCTGTCCTTTTTCATCGTCCACCCTCCTGACCTGGTATCTCTTTTTCTATTTTTCCCCGGAAGCTGCTTCCCATTCAATTTTTAAGCAGCTTCTCCATCGTTTCTTTTAATATCTGGAAATCAATCGGTTTGGAAACATGTGCGTTCATCCCCGCTTTCTGCGTGGAGACAATATCCTCTGCAAAGGCGTTTGCCGTCACTGCAATAATAGGAATGGTCCCTCCGTCTTTTTTCTCTGAACAGCGGATTGCAGCAGCAGCTTCGCATCCATCCATCACAGGCATCTGCATATCCATTAAAATGATGTCAAAATAGCCTGTCGGTTTTCTCTCAAACAGCTCCACTGCCTCTTTCCCGTTCCAGGCTTCCTCCGACTCCATACCGAAACTTTTCAGAATTTCCTGTGCAATCTCCATATTGATCATATTATCCTCGGCAATAAGCACCTTCTTTCCTTCCAGGAAAGCTTCTTCGTTTCCGCCTTTTTCTTTTGCTTCCTCCTGTGGAAGAACCTGCTCTTCACTGATCTGGCAAGGGATCATTATTTCAAATTCCGTTCCCTCTCCCAGCTCACTTTCCACTTCTATGGTCCCTCCCATCTTATGCACCAGTTCATGCACAATGGGCATTCCAAGCCCTGTCCCGGCGACATTCGCTGCCCCGAACTGCACTTCCCTTTCAAAAGGCAGATACAATTTTTTCAGAAATTCCCGGCTCATACCTGCACCATTATCCTGAATGCGGAAATGGTACTTGCGATATTTGCTGTTGCTGTCTTTTTCCTCTGTTACTGTCATCTCCACTTTTCCATCGTCCGCAGTAAACTTAAAGGCATTTGACAAAATATTATTTAAAATCTGCTGAATCTTTCCCCAATCTCCTCTGATATAGATGTCTTCTATATCGATATGGGTCAGGAATTGCTTTTCTGTTTCTTCCGTCTGTAGCCGGAAAATTTCTGCAAGTTCCTTCAGATTTTCCTTTATCCGAAAACTCTCGCTTCGAAGTTCCAGCTTCCCTTCTTCCATCCGGGAAATATCCAGTATTTCATTAATCAGTTCCAGGAGCTGATTTCCAAGCTGTCCGATCCTGCTTAGCGTCTCCGCTGTCTTATCTGCATCCTCGGTATGATTCTTTGCAAGTTTTGCCATACCGATGATTCCATTAAGCGGAGTTCTCATATCATGGGACATTTGGGAGAAAAACATATTTTTGCTCTTTGCCATGCTGTCTACCGAATCCAGAGAATCTTTTAAAAGCTCCAGCATGGACAGATCATGTTCCTTAGCCTCATTAATATCCCTGAAACCAAGTACCACTGTTCCCTTCTGCAAAGATTCATCATAAAGCATTTGAACATGCACCCATCGGTATTCCCCGTTGAAAAGTCTTTTGAAATCTCCTCCAAAATCCCGGATCCGTTTTTGCACCAGTTTTTCCATGTTTTCTGTAGAAAAGGTATTCAAAAATTCTTCATAATCTTCTTTTCTTATCAGCTCCTTCATGATATCCAGAAGCTGGCTGTATTCCCCTTTCTGCAGGAGCCTGTTCCTCACATAGTCAGACCCTTTCAGCATCGTATACTGTCCGCTTTTCAGATCAATCTGATAAAGTGCGTAATAAGAATTCCCCAGCACACCTACGATCTCATTGTAAACTTTCGCTTTCCTGCTTGTCCGGTAATCGGCTACTGCAAAAATGATCACAGACACAACAAAAATTCCCATAATTCCCAGAAATACATTCCAGGCTCCTTCATAGGATTCCAGCAAAGTGTCATAAGGAATCGTAACGACCGAATACCATCCTGAATCCAGCTTGTAATAATATACGCCTCTCTTGACACCGTCCACTCCTATAATATAAGAATCATAAGTATCAAATTCTCCTTTCAGGATTCCTGCAAAAATTTCATCAAATTTCTCCTGAAGATCTTCATGGCTTTTCACAGTAAGATTGTATTTCAGAAGCTCTCCTTTTGAATCTGACAGAAAATAGTTCGTCCCTTCCGGAAGGCGCTGTTTTCTCTCCTGTTCCAGCTGATGGTCCGGATAAAGATCCACTGCCACCACGTCCTCTGTTCCCTTGATCTGTTTTGCCAGAGTCACCACGGTCTTATTCAGCCGCACATCGATATAAGCATCTGTATAAATAGTCTCCCCATCCGCTTCTATCGCCTGCTGATACCACTGTGTCCCCAGTGGATCAAATGTTTCATCTCCTTCCCAATAAGTAGCTGCATAAATTTTCCCATCTACAGATACATAGGCCTCCACATCATCAAGCCCCATCACCTCATCTGCAAATTTCAGATATTGCTGGATCAGCTTCTCATAACTGTCCGTTCGGTTTTCCGGTCTCAACTGATATTCCAGCGTTTCCAGCACAGTTTCGTACTGATTTGTAACAGCCACCTCATTCAATGCATATACATGAGCTGTTTCGCTTCCCATTGTTTCTGCGCTGTCAAGAACTGCTGCACTCATCCTCTGTATAGCAACAGGGATAACCAATATGAGAATAAGCATTGAAAGGAAGAGATAGCCATATCGCTTTTTACGCTTTTTCTCCATCCTTCTTTATTCCATTCTCCAGTTTTATTGATTCTTTCACACCTTCCTGCCCTGGAAGTGCATTGGCATGACGGTATTTTCTGGCATTTTCCAACTCACGGTAATGCTCTCCCTCCCAGTAATCATCCAGGCGCACCGGCATATTCTGCACCATTTTCATCATCCTGGAATTAATATTAAACAGCCCCTGCTGCGCACTTTCAATCTCTTTTATATACTGTTCGATCTTATATTTCGCCGCGATAAGCTGAATCCCTTTTTCTTCCAGCTGAGCATTGATCCTTGCCGCAATGATATCCTTTTGTTTCTCTGTTTCAACCTTTGCTGTTTCGATCATCTCTTCTGCCCGCTTCTTCGCTTCCTCCTCAATGGCTTCTGCATTGCGGTTGGCGTCATCCATAATCTTGGAAACTGTTTCATAATCAAAAAATCCGCCATCCTGATTTTTCTTCAGATTTTCCAGCGCTTTTTCCTGCTGGGCCATTCTCTCCTTTAACGCAGCATTTTCTTCCTGAAGGACTTTGTATTCGCCCTCCGGCATATCCTGATCTGCTCTTTCCGACTGATCCTTTGCTTCCTCCAGCAGCCGGTGCAGTCTGTCGTTTTCTTCCTGGAGCTTAGCAGTCTCTTCCTGAAGTTTTGGCACTTCCAAGTCCACCTGCTCTGCCTTTTCCTGACTGTCCTCCATCTTTCTTAACAGATCTGCTTTTTCCTTTTGATGAAGCACTTTTACAGATTCTATTTCATGCTCCAGTGTCTTAATATACTCCTCTACATCTGTTTTGTTAAAACCTCCGAACAGTGATGTCCGGAACATTCCATTGCCAGCCATATCATTTTCCTCCTTTATCTGTTTATGTTTCCTCTATTCATAAGTGTATATGATCTGAACATTATCTGTCTGTCTTCCTTCCATAGCAAGAAGAATATGTTCCTCCTCATCCGGATCCGTGATTCCTATGCCTATTTGATATCCCTGCCGAAATTCATCTGTAAACGGGATATGGTTTGTTGTCTCAACTGTCTCTCCCGGCACCAGATCTGACAGATTGATCTCTATATTTTCCCAGTATTTCAGTTCCCCGTCAGAATTGTATACATACATAGTGACAGGCCAGTCCCAGTACAATGGCGCAAGACCTGAATTTTCCCATGTCATCGTCACTTCCAGCTCTCCGTCACGGAAAGAATATTGGGTACTTAAACGTGAAATGTAATAGCGGTATCCCAGCTCTTCCCGGATACTCTCTGCTACACTTCCATCTTTCAGATCTCCTTCCGGGCATTTGGGACCGATAAAAGTCGTATGAGAATCCCGGATCATCTCCAAAGTCTCTGAAAGCCGGTCTGACAAAAGCTCTTCCATAGTATATTCGCTGGTAAACTCTCCTCCGCTTGGCGCCTTCTCCCAGAAATCTTCCATCGGTTCATACTCCAGTGCTTTTCCGGAGGTTTCAAAACTTCCTCCATTTTGGATCCAGTCCAGCCACTCTTCCGTATCACTTTCACTTCCGATCATGTCATTGTAAAGCCCCAGATCTCCATCTGCCGCCATCACAAAATTTCTTCTCATCAGAAGCCTTGCATTATGAAAGTTATCGGAATAATCCAGCACATAATCCCAGCATACTTCTGCATCGGGAAGCGGCTCAAGACCTTCATCCGTATTGGTATGCCATTCTCCCCAATGTCCCAGACTTCCAAGTTCCACATAAGCCACGAAGTCATCTTTATTACAGTACTTTGCAAGCGCCTGAATTGCCAGGGCATGACGCTCTCTGAAAAATTCATTGGAATAATCCGGAGAATAGCCCGCTCCATACTCTGTACTGTAAAATTCTCCGTCTCTCGTCTTCTCGTACAGCCATTCCGGAATATCTTTATGTCCCTCTTCACCGGGAATATCACAGATAAACCGAAGCACGGCATGCTTATTCTGGCTCTTCCATTCCTCAATATGGAACAGCTCTTCCAGCGCTTCTGTGTCATATTCTCCCTGTGACGGTTCCCACATACTCCATGTCACGCCAATGTATACCAGCTGCGAGTCCTGGCACTCCTCTTCATTGTCCGCCGATGGCGCATACCCGGTAAGAGGATTGTTAAGAGGCTCATCAGTTTCCTTAAAGGATACAGTATGATTCAACTGATATCGGTAAGGTACGATATAGATCAGCAGCGCGGCAATGGCAACGGCAAGTACAGCCATCATGATATACGGAACCTTCGAGTTTCTTCTTCCCATATCATTCTCCTATCCGTGATACTCTCCATTGTACTGGATCAGCAATACGTCCCGTACACCCTCTACTGCCTGGATCTGCTCCATAAAAAGAGTGTTGTTGTTTCTGCAGACAAGCTCGATGGTCAGTTCTGTCAGCTCTCCGCGGATCGTCTTGGATTTCAGCTGATGCTTCATCTTGTTTAGTATTCTCAGTATCTCATCCCCTGCAAGTTCTGACTCATAATGAGCTACCAGTATAAAAATCGTTCCTTTTTTCCTGCGGTTATAAAACAAGTGCACTACAGCCACCATAATAAGCATCGTGGCAATCGCCAGCACATACAGTCCGGCTCCCAGCGTGATTCCCACAGAAATAGACCAGAACAGATACAAAAGATCCATGGGATCCTTGATCGCAGTACGATACCGGACGATAGACAACGCACCGACCATACCAAGGGAGATCACGATATTGCTGCTGATAGCCAGCGTCAGCATGCAGCTTAGTACCGTCATCCCCACCAGAGTCACCGCAAAGGAACTGGAAAATACAACTCCTCCGAAATAATGACCGTAAATTTTATAAATAAAGATTCCCAGTATTACGGCCAGCAGCATTGCAATAACTGCCTTTGTCATAAAATCAGCCGTCAGACCCTGGCCGTCCATAAAGGACTCCCAGACTGAGTTTTTAAAATAATCTCTTATATTCATCTTTTGCCCCTCCTGTTTGTTTTGGATATTCCTGCCAGCATATCCGTTCTGTGGAATGCTCTGTCATAGCATAATGTGTATTTTGAAATCGCGGAAAACTCCTGCCCGTCAAGAGGCAAAAGCTCTTTGATGAGTTCGGGGATCATTTCTGTAAATTTCACTTCCAGAACCATCATATTCTCATCCAGCACCGAGGTAACCGGAAGGAACGGATCGAAAATATCATAATCAAAGGCCCCTGCCCGCACATCTCTGTCAAAGGTAATTCTTACATCACCTTCCAGTCGGATCAAAGGTTCTCTTTCGTAGTCTACGACTACTTTGGGTCTTTGCAGTTTCACTGTACACTCATAGTAAAATTCCCTGCACAAAGGCTGTTCACTGGAAAGGAGAAATTCGTAATCCCCTTCCAGTATCTTTCTGTATTCCTCTTTTGTAAGGGATGCGGAATCTTTATGAATGTAACTGCCCCACTTTTTCTTCCGCTCCAGCTTGATACTGGAATCACTGTAGTTATAAATCCGGATCCGCCATTTCTGCCGATCTACGACACCCATGATCTTCTCCTCATATGCCGAATCCCAATAATCGTCAAAATACAGACTGCGAATCGTGTACTGTCCGCCTTCAGCGTGGGCATCCCGCTCCATAAATGGAAGCAGACGCCTTTTCAAAAGCTCTCCTTCCCACAGAGAAATATAATATTTCCACTCATTCCGGTAAACCGGCTGTCTCATTCTCAATCCTGCCATCGTTCATCAATCCTCGCTGTAGCTGACGGCAGAAATACTGCCGTCCTGCTGTACGTAAAAACAAAGAGTACTGTAGGCTTTGCTTCCCGCCTCTGTCTGATAATATTCATAGGCGTCCTGGGAAACATCATTTGAACCGGTTGCCCGTACCCGAACAAAATACTGTCCCGGAGAAAGTGATCCGGCATCCACTCTCGTTTCCCCGGTCTGTTCGCTTACCATACAGTCAGAAAATGTATAGTCTCTGGAAAGCTCCACAGAATAAGTGATGTCACCGCCGCCTTCCTGATAGGATTCCTCCCACTGAAGGACAGTGCTGTCTCCCTGCTTTACCGGTTCCAGAATATGGAACGGCCATGCGGAGGCCATACTGCTTGTGTATTCCTCATAGTTCGTCCTGATCTCCTCCGCCATACTCTGAACAAGGATGTTATAATTTTCTTCGTTCACTCTGGCATACGTCTGATCAGGCAGGGAATATACATAGTCCTCTGTCGCTTTTTGCAGATCATCTATCTTTTCCTGTACATTTTCTTCTGTCAGATAGTTCTCATAGAGATCCTGCACCGCACTGTCCAGATTCTGTCTGCAGGATGGGTCTTTTAAGATTCTCTCAAACAGGACCGTATCTGAAAAAGTAAAAATTCCTTTATTCCAGGATCTCTGGTAAGTCTCATCCTCCATGGCCTCATAGCCTTCTTTCAAAATCCCGTCGTTATCCCAGGAAATGAAATACCATTTATCGACGCCCCTTGGACTGTACAGGTAATAATTTCCGTCCAATACATCTTTATTTCCCATTAAAATGTGAAATGCCATCCAATAGTAAAGATTATCCTTGTCAAAATACTGTTCCACTACATCGCTGATTTCATTATCTGTGTCATTCACTGCATCAAGAAGGGCGATAAGAGTATCGTGTTCTTCTGATCCATCCACCTCCAGATACTGTTCAAATGCATCTTTATCGTAATTTGCATCTGTAGCCAGCATAATTACGTCTTCATGCCTTTGCCAGTCAAAATTTCCCACCTGGTAAAGTGCGCCGTCATTGTCAAATCCGTGATTTTTCAGGTATGTTTTATTGATCTGTTCCACCTGGGTGTAAAGCCCGTAATCCTGGAACAATCCGTCCTCTCCCTCTGTCTTATCTTTCACATAAAGGTGAACCAGCTGTGTTCTGGCGCCGATCATTTCCGGGATCTCCTGGATCAAAGAATACGCCAGTTTATTTTTGAATCGGACAGGATCTCCGGAATGTTTATTCAGTGAAATTGTCTTTTGTCCATTATAATCACCATCGCCGTCCTTGATCTTGATCCGGTAGCTCTTCTGCTGCTGCTGGGAAGCGCCCTCCCCTCTAAGCTGCACCGTAGCGTTGGCAGTCCGGTCACTGTAGCCGAATTCTCCTTCCACCGGGCCGGCTTCATCGCCGACCTGAAGCACAGCCTCACATTTGTATGGAGTAATGGAATGTTCCTCATAGTAAGACAAAGGATAACTGTTGATCTCTGTCCAGGTATGATCTGTATCGTCTTCTTCATTTCCCTTTCCTACTGTCAGATACATGGTCACAACTTCATTATTTTCTTCCTCGTATAACGACTTATTATCTGTAAGCTCATAATCTGAGGAACTCTGTCCTGTCGTTTCATACGTTTCATCGGCGCTTACCAGTGTCCCGCTGTCGCCGCTGCCGGCGGCGCATCCGGCAAGCAGCGCCGGCAAAAGCAGCAGGCTTAGGATTTGCCCTGTCTTTTTTCTCATATTCTTCCTCCTTGTACCGCAGCTTTTCTACTCTTCTTCTACTACATCTGTAATCGTCCCGTCAGCCTGCACCACAAATGCTTTCGTTCCGTACGCTTTTCCTCCTCCATCTTCCCGGGAGTAATAGTCATAGCAGTCCTGCACATAACCGGACTCATTGACCGCCTGCACCTTCAGATAATACTGTCCGGCCGGAAGCATGTCAAAGCTGACCTCCGGAAGCTGCAGACCATCCGCCTGATAGATCACATCCGTATAGTCACAGTCCCGAGCCAGCACTACACGGTAAGTAATATCTTCTCCATCTGTATCATAGGCAGTCTCCCACAATACATTAATTTTTCCATCCTCCACTGTCGGAGTGCCCACAAAGAATGGCCATGGTTTTTCCAGACTTTGGAGATAGTTCTGATAGTTTTCTTCCAATTCTCCTGCCAGGGAAGATACCAGCTGGTCATAAACAGCCGGATCATCCTCTCTTGCATATTCCACATCCGGACTGCTGTAAAGATAGGGTTTCACCACCGCACTATACTGTGCTGCCATGTTCCCCACTTTGTCCGCCGTCAGGTAGTTTTCTCTAAGATCTTCTACCGCATTTGTCAGCATATCCCGGTATTCATCCTCCTGGAAAATACGGTTAAATAAAACTCCGTGCAGGAACTGGCTTAATCCACTCTCCCAGGAAAGTCCTTGTGAATAATTTTCCATCCTGTAATAATTCCTTGCAAAAGACGCATCATTATCCCAGGAAATAAAATACCATTTGTCAGAATTTTGAGGACTGTAAATATAGAAGTTTCGCGAACCCACATCATAGTTTCCGATCAGGATGTGAAACGCCATCCAATAGCAAATATTATCCATATCAAAATGCTGTTCCACAATTTCTTCTATCGGAATCGAGTAATCATTGACCTTTTCCAGCAATTCCAAAAGCTTTGTGTGATCGTCGTTCCCCTTGACCTCCAAATATTCCTCGAAGGCTTTCTCATCGTAGTCCTCATCTGTTTTCAGCTTCAGTTCATCATATTGATACCACTCAAAGAAATTAATTTTATATAAATGTCCTTTGTTGTCCAGTCCATGATTTTTTAAATACGTTTTATTAATCTGTTCTACCTGCGTATACAGTCCGTAGTCTGTAAACGTGCCATTTCCGCCTTCTGTAGTATCCTTCACATAAAGGTGCACAAACTGAGTTCTGGCGCTCATCATCTGGGGAATATCCTTCATCAGGTCATAGGCAAGCTTATTTCTGAACCGAAAAACATCGCTCACATGCTTGTTGAGCGCAATGGTTCTCTGTCCTCTCCACTCTCCCATGCCATCTTTGATGCGGATCTTATAGTTTTTCTGTTCGTTTTTAGAGGAAGTCTGTCCCCGTATCTGCACTGTAGCGTTCGGCGAAGTCTCACCATTTCCGAACTCATCCCCGATCTGAAGGAGGGCTTCACAATTGTAGCGGTCCAGATTATTGTCTTCATAATAATAAGCATCCAGACTGTTGATCTCTGTCCATGTGTGATTTGTATTGTCCGCCGCATTTCCTTCCGATACTGTCAGATACATGGTTACCACAGAAGTCTCATCATCATCCGCATATACTGCCTTATTATCCTGAAGAGTCTCCTCGGATTCTTCCAGCTCTTCCTTTTCTACCGGATCTCCTTTTGTCTCCTGGGTATCTTCCGCTGCCGCTTCTACATCGCTTCCGGTGCTGCCGGAAACGGCACCCGTATCTGCACTGCAGCCATTCAGGAGAAACACAAGGGCAAGCATGGCTGCTCCCGCCATTTTCCGCCGTTTCTTTTTCCACTTTTCCTTGGGTGCATTGGCCTTCTTCTCATCTCTGGCATCCAGGCGATCACACAGCCTTGCAAAAAATCCTTTTTCCATGTTCGGTACAAAAGCCTTCCTGCACAGGAGGAAATAGGGTAGCCTCCTTGTATACCATTCCAGCCTCAGCCAGACAATAAAGTAAAATACAATACCGCCCAGCAGAAAGCCCAGGCCAAAGAAGTTGACAGAGCCAAATAAAATCTGCAGGATCGTGGCAACCACGCTGACTGCAGCAAAGGCCATCGTGCCAAGAAGCGCCCCTGTGTAGTCCTCAAAATAGAGGAGGATCAGCATAATGGAATTACTGATCGCATAAATTCCATATCCTGTACACAAAAACCGGAAAATTCCAATAGATGTATCCGTAAATCCAAGTGAGAGCCACTCCAATAAATAACTCCCGAATACAACGAACAGAATCGTTGAAATAAGCTGCTTATGTCCGCTGAAAGTCAATTCCTGCTTCAGAATGGTCAGCATCTCCGTTTCTGCCTGTTCAATATCCCTGATAGAGCCGTTGTCATTGAACAGACTGTAATAATTCCGATAAGACGGATAAAAACGGACTTCCACAGAAGTCACAAAATTAATGGTCGTGATCAAAATGGAGAAAAACGCAAACAGCGCCGGAACATCATGTGCCGGTGCCCCGTAAAACAGCCCCTCAACCTGGATCTGCAAAGGTCCGAAATACATGATCACAAGATGGGCAAACAGCCCGATATTGATAAAGCCTCCTGTAAAAGCAAGGGATTTATAACGGTCAAACCAGCGCAGGAATGTATACTTGCTTCCCTCACCTTTGGGAAAATAATCAAGAAGCAGCTTATAATACCACACCATCAGCGTACCGTAAGCGATAATAATGCATAACATCAGGCTCACAATGCTGACCCATCCGATAACGACAAGGATAAGGGCACAAAGGAAACCCAGCATCAGGGAAATAGTAAATGCAAGCACGATTCCTTTATAGTCCTTAAGAGCCGTCAGGTAAACGATTTCCATCCACACTACGATCAAAATAAGCGAAAACCACAGACACAGAATCTGATAGATCAGGGGCACTCCTGAAAACAGAAGGAATATCCCGTAGAGAACGGCTCCTGCCACAAGCATAATAGAACAGCTTCCGTAAAGAGAAGGCATAACCTTATCCAGCTTCTCCTCATAGAGCATGTCAGATACATAGCGGGTCGTAACCATGTTGAACCAGCTGGTGATACTAAGGGAAACTAACAGACTGTAAGTAAGCATACAGTTCATCAATTCCCTGTCATGGGCTTCCATTCCTGCCAGCCTGGCTGTCAGACTGACACCCGCCAGCATGATAACACCCAGGATCATAGGCCCTGCACAAATAATTCCCGCATATCCGTATGCCCTGCAAAGCGAGAAGAATCCTCGTTTACTGAATAATCTTTTTAAGCTGAAACCGATTCCTGCCATCTTCTAAACACCTCATCATATGCTTCCTGATAGTTGCGTATCATATCTTCATGCCGAAAATATTTTTCTACCCTCTTTCTCCCGATCTGTCCCATCTGATAACGTTCCTCTGTATGGGTACACATCATTTCCAGTGCATCACAGAGCGCTTCCCTGTACATGGGCGGCACGCAGTAGCCCGCCACTCCCAGGTCGTCTCCCTCCATCCCGTTTATCAGCTGTTTGCAGCATCCCACATCTGTTACAACGCAGGGTCTTCCTGCAGCGAACGATTCCAGAACAGCCAGCGGCTGTCCTTCTGAAATACTGCTAAGGACGGTAAAATCAAATTTTTCCATATATTCCAGAATATTGACTGTCCCAAGGAAATATGCATCGGCAAGTCCCAGCTGTTCCTTCAGGTCATAACACTCTTTCGCATACTCTTCATCGTCCTCGGGTCCTGCAATATAAAGTCTCACATTCGAAATCCTGCTTCGCAGATCCGCAAATGCATAGAGAAGGGTCTTAACATCTTTAATCGGGGAAATCCGAAGAACCGCCCCAATATCTACATATCCATTATCCTTTTTCGGCCTCATGGAGGAAAACCTCTCGTAATGAATCCCATTGGTAATGTATCTGCAAAGCTCCGGGACGCATCCCATCTCAATCTGTGTTTCCCTTGCTTTATCAAAGAGACTGGTGATCATAGAAGCCTTGCCATATGCCGCACCCGACAACATATAGAAAAAACGCACCCAAAATCTTTTAAATGCCGGTATAACCCATTTTGCACGGATGATCTCTTCCTCTCTCTCCCGGGTATAGATTCCGTGCTCTGTAATCTCATAAGGCACACCATTGACATAACTTCCAAGCCTCGCAAGCACTCCGCTGTAACCTGTGGCAATGGCATGATAAATATCCGCCTTGGGCACATCCGACTGCAAAATATAGAGCACCGGAAGAAGCATAGATCTGACTGTATGAAAAAGATCCGAAAAACTGGTATAAGGGTATTCTTCATGACAGATTTTCATAAGGATTTCCAGGAAATCCTCACTCATCAAAAACGCCACCGGAGATACCTTATTGTCATGATACATGCGGAACAAAGTTTCCCAGTCAGGCTCCCTGCAGTTTACAAATTCCCGGAGCGCTTCCAGCTCCTCTTCTTTAAACTTGTATTTTTCTTTTACAAAAGGCATGGTAAGAGCGTCATTTAAAAAGATTTCCCTGATCTCTACAACATTGTCAGGAAGCTCATATTTAAACTTTCCCTGATCTTTGGAATCAGCGCCTACCGCCCAAACTACAAATTCATGCTGGGGCATGGCCTTCATATATTGGTGAACCCAGGTAGATACCCCTCCTGTTACATAGGGATAGCACCCTTCCAGTATTACACAGATCCTCATTTTGCATCCTTTCTTTGAATCGTAACCGTATCCTGCTCTGCTTCCAGAAGATACAGATTCCCGCTCAGCTTCGTCAGGCTTCCGCCTTTCACCGACTCTTCATCCGGTGTCCACTCGTTAAAACGGATCATCATCCAGGCTTCATCCTGAAAATTCGACAGCTGGATTTCCAGACCGTCTTTTGTCTCGATCTCTTCTGATCCTAAATAATAAAATCTCTGCACTGCGCCTGCCATTTCAGATCCTGTCATCCGTCGGATGTCCGGCGCCGCCTCTTCCTGCCATTTTTCATAATCGTTCAGATTTTCCACCATGGCAGGCCAGCCAAGATCAGCTCCCGCATCCGGATTCAGCACATCTGTAGGAGAGATAGAATGGGAAACCACATAGTGAAAATTCAGCTCCGAAAAAGCGCTCAGTTTCATATCTTCGCTAATTTCTCCTCCGGATGTTATTCGGGGCGTCATGATCATCCCGTCTTCGTCTACTTCGTATTCCTGCTCCTTCGCATATCCGCCGCTGAAATAGTCCGCCGCCACGGCTGCAATATCCGGCAGAGTATCTTTTATCACATCCAGACCGTCCTCTGACCAGATATTGGAAGGAGGCGTATAGACCTGCATCGTCTCACTGTCAATGATCTCCTTCTGAAATTCTTCTACTTCCTTAAGACCTGCTGCCATATCGGATTTATTGTTCCAGTACCTCAGTCCAAGATCTTTCTCATAATCCAGCTCTTCCGTCTCCTCCCCGGTCTCCTCTTCTGTTTCCTCCTGGGTCCCAATGTCGCTGGTTTCCAGGCAAAGAGGCTGCTGATTATATCCGAAAAGGCCCAGCTCTCCGCCGATTTCCATTAAAGTAGAAGTAAAATACTGGTACCGGTTGGAGGACGCTTTGGACTCAAAAGGCTCCTCCACATCATTGTCGTTATTCTCCTGAATGGTCCCTGTATAGGCAATGCCGTACTCGTCTGCCAGATTAATAAGATCGCTCCACCATTCTCTGACATAAAAAGAATACATATCCATATTGTCCCCGTACTCCTCTGTAATGTAGGAGTTCTTTTCTCTTGGAAGGGGGAAAGGAAAACCATCTATATAAAACGCCGAACTGTTAATAACAGGCCATACACAGTACTCTGACAGAAGACTGTAAGCTGCCGCGTAAATTCCTCTGCAGCTTTTTTCGTAATGCCCCAGGTTCACAACAACCACATGCCCTTCCCTGCGGTCCGTCTCCCACAAAAGGGGCACTTCTCTTTCATCCGCCGACACCATATGAACTTCGCTGGATTCTCCAAGGGAGACCGTAAGCGCGGACTGATAAGGATATTCGATGGCATACTCTGTCTGTTCTCCGGTAATCATAAAATCATCTGTGATCCGGATTCCACTGACTTCATAGTAGTCGGCGCCCAGGTTTTCCACACCGATCCTCGGACTCACAAAACTGTACACACTGCCGGTTTCCGGAACCTGCGGCATCAGAAGGTTGCCGCCTTTCTCCATCCAGCTTACCACTTCCAGTATGACACTGCTGTGTTCCTGAAAGTTTGTAAATCCCGTAATGACAATCTGGTATTGATCAGGATCCGGCATCTCTTCCTTGCTAAGATCTGTCTCAGTATACTCTACCTTCATGTCGTGGAGGATCTGCGTCATCTGATCATAAAAGACGGCAGAATTTTCATCTGTACTGTCCCACAGGTAGAGGCAGTCCGGATTCTCCTCCTGCGTTTCCTCTCCACTGTAACCAAGTTTTGTAAAACTGTTATCCTCCAGAATGGAAAGGCCGGATTCCCCGCCTCCTGTCCTTGTCACCATCCAGCCATACTGTCCAAGCAGAGCAACCGCAATCAATATAAATACAATTAATACAATAATAACCGAAATATAGCGTTTCTGCTTTTTGTTCATCCTGCTTCCTTTCTCTGTACCCTTCTGTCTTCCTTACTGTCCAATTACAATTTCTATCTCATCATCCTGTGCTTCCAGAAGATAAAGTCCTTCTGCCACTTCCGTAAGACTCCCTCCTGTCACTTCTCCCGGCGTTCCCTCATTGATCCGGACCATAAGCCAGGCTTCATCCCTGAAATTTGCCAGATGAAGTTTTAATCTTCCGTCTGTATAGTCCCGTTCCACTTCCAGATTGTCGTAAATCTGCACTGCCGCCGCCAGTTCGCTGCCGGTCAGATTGCGGATGTCCGACGCCGATGTATACAGCCATTCGGTATAGTCTGAGATCCTTTGATACATTTCCTCCCATCCAAGAGCCGCTCCCCTGTCCTCGTCCAGGATATCGTCCGGATGCTGGAAATGAGTGTTTACATAGTGGAAATTCAGTTCCGAGAATGCTATAAGCTGGGTATAATCATCCATAATATATCCAGATATGATACGGGGCGTCTCGATCATCCCGTCCTCCGCCACCTCAAATTCCTGTTCGTATGCCACTTCGTCCAATCCGCCGATATAGACACTGGCAACGGCCTTGATCCCGTCCACATCCTCCTTCAGCATGGTTCTGCCTTCCTCGGAAAGGATATTGGAGGGCGGGACATAAACCTGGAACTTCTCTTTAGGGAACATCTCTTCACAGAAGCTTTTCAGCTCCTGGATAGAGGCCAGCATATCCTCATAACTGTGCCACAGCCGGTAGGACTCATATCCGTCTCCGTAATCGAATCCAAGAAGACACAGCGGCATGTGATTGTACCCATGGAAGCCGATCTCCCCTCCCTGATCAAGAAGCATATTTCCAAGATATCGGTAGCGCTGTGTATCATTATTGCGCTCATAGGGCTGCTCCACATCGTCAGAATACTGCTCGATCACAAGTCCTGTGTAGCGGATGCCGTATTCCTCCGCCAGATTATATACATCATTCCACCATACCTGTGTATAAAATTCCGAGATCGTCATCCCGTAATCCCGCTTAATATATTTGCTCTCCCCTCCGGGAACCGGAGATGGGAAATCATCAATATAAAACGTAGAACCGTTGATCACCGGCCATGCGCATGTTTCTTCCAGCAGGCTGTAAGCTGTGGAGTAGAACCCCCGGTATGCCTTTTCCACAATTCCGATATTGCAGAATACAGCCTCTCCTTCTCCCTGCTTTGTCTTCCAGATCAGAGGAACCGGATTTTCATCTGTAGATTCCATATAGACCTCTGCGTTATCATCCAGGGATACTGACAGGGATGACTCAAAGGGATCCGTAATTACGTATTCCTTGTCCCCGCCTATCATAAAGGGCCGGGTCATCCGAAGACCGGACGTTACGACGTAGTCATTTCCCAGTCTTTCAATTCCGAAGTCTTTTGCAAATACCTGAAAGCTTCCGTTGATCTCCGGGGGATAGAGGGCCATCAGACTTCCTCCTCCTTCCAGCCAGTCCCGAAGCTTCAGAAGTGTCTCATCCAAAATATTCCAGTGTGTCACGGAAAGAACAACGGTCTCATAATCTTCCAGGTCATGCCGGTTCGACTCTTCTCCCTGTACTGTTTCATAAGGGATTTTCATCTGACTTAAGATATCTTCCATAAGCTCCAGTCCCTGTCTGCCCGTATCATCATCTTCCCAGATAATAAGGCACTCCGGATCCTGGTCCAAAGTCACCAGATCAAGGCTGTCCTGTTCTACAGGTTCCAGCTCTCTTTCCTGTTCCTCATAAGGGACATTCCACTGCACGAAGCACAGCACGCCTACCAGCAATAAAAAGACTACAATCACTGTCTGCAGTTTTCGGAAACGGAAAATGCCTCCCTTTTGTAGCTTTCTTCTTTTCAAATACTATTCCTTCCTTCTTCCTGCCAGAACCTGATCTGACTCCTTCCCTCCGGCGTGAGATAAATATTTTTTCTGGTAATTGTCTCTAATATCTGTTCAATCCCCCTGCGGCTCTGTACCGCAGAATAGTATTGTATCATCAGCAGATAGCCCGCTTCATTTCTGTCCCATTCCCGCATGATATGCTCAATCTCCTGACGGGCTTCATCATATTCTCCAATCCTTAAATCGGTAACTGCTTTTTCTCTCCACAGAGGCAGACGGTCAGGATGATTCTTAAGCTTTTTCTCCAGCATGCCGCTGTAAGAGCGAAGTTTTAAGATTCTTTCATTTCCCTCCGCAATTCCGCTTTCCAGATACTGATCTAAAAGCTTCAGATAACGGTCTGTAATGTCGTCATTGTCCGGATCATTTTCCAATTCCCAGTCCAGCTCCTGAAACTGAAGATCGTATTCCTTCTGCAGCTCTGCAAGAGCTGTGACCGCATAATGAACAACCTCTGTATCATCATTTGTTCGGGCTTCTTTCAGCTGCTTTACATAGTCATCGGGATTGGCATACATGACTTCCATCATCAGCTCTCGTCTGGTGAGAGGATCATTGATAAGAAGCGCTTCCTCCAGAGGTACGACCCGATCTTCGATAGGATCTTCTTCCATCAGGATGCTTCGGTGGATCGCATCATTGATCTTCAGTTTTTCAATTCCCACTTCTTCATATATATCCTGCCGTCCTCTGGTCCGTATCTCCAGAAAAAGGAGTGCCAAAAGCCCCCACAGGGGAACCAGACATACGATCGGCATAAACTGCCGCGGCGCTTTTAAAAGCGATATCCTCATAAGAAGATATACGAGGATACACAGAATGATATGAATGATTAAAAATATAATTATCACAGATTCTCCCATCCTTTATCCGACCGCTTCCACAATCTGATATTTCATGCCTTTTCCGTTTAAACGGTCTCCTACAATACGGAAATTCTCCCGGTTCATCTGCACAAGCAGAAGATAAATATTGCCATCTTCATCCGTTCCCAATACATCGCTGGCACGTATCATACCGGATAACTGATCGCTGACTCTTTCTTTATCTTTATCTTTAAACCGGATCAGCACATGATCCGCCACACCGGCCTCTTTCATGGATTCCTGCACTTCCAAAAGCTGGCGGAGTCTTTCCGGATAAGCAATATGCGTCCTTGGATCATACATCTTGCTTTCTGCCAGCTCTTCATATTCCAACGCTCTTAGGAAAGACGTCTGCACCAGTCCGCACATAATCTGGAAAATATTCATATAATGCATACCGTACTGTTCTACATCCGCCTCCTGAATTGTAATAAGGAGTACCATCGTTCCTTCTTTGAAAATTCCGCATGCATACATGGGCATTCCGGGAACCATATCTGTATTCTTCCACACCTGCCCTTTTTTCACCGTGTCATACAGCTGGCTGTAATCCTCAATACGAATAGATTTTGTCAGCTTTGTCAGCAAACTGTTGGAACATACCGCCAGACGGCCGAATTTCTGCCAGGAATCTAATGTATAAATAGCAATTGTATGGTTTTCCAGAATATCTTCGAGTACCTTAACTCCTTCAAAAAAGATCCGCTCCGGATATTCACTGTCCAGTTTCTGCACTGCATCAAAAATTTTGCCAAAACTGTCCTTAAATCCCAGAATCTGTTTTTTATACTCTCCTTTATTTTCCACAGCCCCGTGGTAAACATCACTTAAAAACAGATATTTGTCCCGCAGCAGGGAATATTCTCTTCGCACAAATGCCAGCGCATCGTCTTTTTTATTGGAAATATAGCCGGTAATGGAACCCGCCATCAGATAAACAACAAATGGAATCCAGTTTTCAATATTATAGAAGAGAATGGTTCCATTCATTCCCATAAGCGCATATTCCCGTATCAGTACCAGACATTCCAGAACTGCTGCCACAAGACCTGTGCGCATTCCATAAATTGTTCCCATGATGATAATATAGAAAAGTCTTACGTCTACAAATTTAAAATAGATTGATTCTGATGTGTAATGACTGATAATTTCCGCAATGATAAATACCAGCACGAGCTCTACATATTTAAGAGCACCTTTCCCTGCCCTGGCAAAAAGAGACATGACCTTTCCTGCAAGTCCGGATTTCTGTGTCATGACTTCATTGACAAAGGTTCTGTAATATGTACCTATATTTTCCATCGCGTTATCCATAGGGATAAACCCGTATTTTCTCCTCAGCTCTTTTGGATAAGACGGTATTTCTGCCACAAACGGATAGTTCTCGTATACGATTTTTGCATCCGGGACCGCAATTTTCAACATATCTTCCAGGTCGCCATAAGTATAATGATATCCGCTTACCGCATAATAAATGCCACTGTCATCCTCTGTTTCTTCTGTCAGCTGGAACATCAGCTCCACCAGATCGTCCAGCGTAAGGAAATTAAGCGGATCCTCCCTGTGGTAAGGAAGCATCACTTTTTCCTCTTCATACATGCTGCGGAAAATGTGTCCCAGGAAATTTTTGTCATTGATACGGTCAGCCAGATAAGGCAGTCGGATCATAACCGTCGGCATTTTACTTCTCTCCATAAAATACTGACACATCTCTTCCATCTGTCCTGCTCCGAAACAGCGGCTGGAATAGTAATCCTTCTTTAACAGCTCACCTTGTTTCCCATAACTGGCCATATAATTCTGACTGTCCACCGTCGAAAAAACAACCAGCTTATCTACCCGCGAACGGCTGCATTCCAGCATAACCTGCTCCAGCTGCTGTGTTTCGCCAAAGAGACCATTTCCCCCGTCTGTATACCCGCTCACATAGTAAATGGTCTGGAAGCTATATACATCAAACAACTGACGGAACTTTTCCTCTGTCGGTGATGTCTTATATGCTGTTATATGTTTCTGGTTTCCTGATACTGCCGAAGGTCCCGCAATCACCACACGATACTCTTCCGCCAGACGGAGAAGGGCATCTTCCGTAAACAGCTCAGTGCACCCGCAAATCAATATCTCTGTCATAATTCTCCTTTTGCATACCTTCAAGGTATTCTTTTTCTCTTATACCATTATAGTTGTGTTTTTGGTGATATTCAATATCTTTTTGGTGAAGGAAGTGTGAATTGAGACTTTACTGACAGAAAGATTTCAGAAATAAAAAACTGCCGAAACGTCCGTCAATTTCTCTCCGGCCACTTCGGCAATTTCTTCTGTATTATATTTTTATGTGACGCTGTCGCAGCAGCGGTTTACGGAATGCAGCTCACAAACGCCCGTCCTGTACCTGCAAGCGCAGCGTCCATCTGCTCATAAGAGATGGCGCTTCGGCTGCCTGAAGCTGTATCAATGTAAGTAACATAGGTCTGATCATATCCGATCAGGATAACCGAACTTCCCTCTCCCGTCATTCCTACCACAGGGATGCCCCGGCTGACAAAATACAGCATTTCTTCTGTTGTGCATCCGGACAGATCCAGCACGTTTTCACCGATCGTCTGTCTGACCGCATCCATTGCTCCTGTTCCTCCATTCAGCAGCTCCCGCAGAGTATTGATAACATCATCTTTTCCGGTAATGAGATAGTTAAGACTCCGGTTCCCTCTCTCCCAGACATAACTTTGCCCGGCAGAAATGACAACGCCGCTCACCTCGTCCGCTTTCAAAACCGCATCATTTGCGCTGCCATAAACTCCCTGGAGACACCCCGTTCCATATACGTAATAGGCCTCCTGGCTTTCCTTTTCCTCAAACTCTATCTCTGTGGGCTGTTCATATAATACCTGTTTCGGTTTAAGAACTTTAGGCTCCAGATCAGAAATACCATCCACAAATGTAAGGCGCATCTGGGTTTCTTTTAATTCTGTCACATAAGACTCGAGAGAAATATTGCTTTCCTTTCTCTCTTCATTGCTCGTAATCTGACTGGACGCAATACCTGTGTAGATATTTCCGTTTTTCACTACCCGTTCCAGATTGATCATTCCGTCGCTTATTTCGGCTCCCGACACGAAATCACTGTCCGATTCATATGTCTTAACTACCTCATTGTCTGAATCACGTATCTCTACTTTATACATAGGAATCGTCGTTTCACCGGATACATTTTGTCCTATGTCTGATGTTCTCGCCGTTCCACATACAAAATCTTCATTGACGAATCCAAGGGGCAGAATACATTCTCCCTCCTGACACTCCACTGTACGATCCTTTCCGCTTTCCAGATCTTTTACAACAATCTCAGTTGCCTGCTCCAATGTTCCATTAGACTGATATGCCAAAAGATGTCCGTCCTCTGATGTTACGTACTGCCGGTCTGTCAGATTTTCCACCAGGGTAGCTGTCTCTTTTTTCTCCATATCTGTTTCATAAAGTGTACCGCCTGTGAGTACGTAAAGCATTTCCCGGGCTACACTGTAGTAAACCATATTGCCAGACTCCTGGGCTGTCACTGCCGCTGATTTTGTACTGGGAATGAAAGCTTTCTCATCAATACTGTTCTTTTCCGAGTCATAGAAGTAAACTGCAGTTCCCACTTCCCCTTCATGGCTTCCACGGTTCATATATCCGCATACCGCAAAGGTTACATTACCTGATTTATCCATGGAAAGGAGATTGATCTCATGTTCATCTGTCAGATTTCTTATATCAGCGCTTTCCGAATCCATGAAACTGAACAAAAGGGACATCTCATCGCTGTCCTGATTGTAATACCACAGTTCATTTGCCTGTATGAACGCCGTTCTCACTCCGTCATTGCTTACAAGATACTGTACATCCGGGTCTGTAATTCCCAGCAGGATTCCATTTTCACTTAGCACGGTCTGTTCCGGATTGAAAATCTGATCCATCGTCCGGTCATAATTCAGCAGATACATGGTCCCGGCCACGTTCCGCACCCGGAAGAACTCATCTACTGTGTAAAGATCCGTCTCATTTTCTTCCCCTTTGCAGCGCACTTCATATTCCAGAAGCACGGAGGTGTACGTTTCATTTGCTTCCACGATTTTCCAGCGTTCCGTTCCCTCCACTGCCGGTTCCAGCCCTCCCCAGGAAACATGGTCGTAATCAGAATTAATATTTACATGGTAAAAACTTGTCACCGCCTCTCCCGAAGGTTCCAGGGCCGCTCCTACTCCTACGTTTTCTACTTTTCCCATCGCATTATTATGATAGTTATACACATATTCCAGACAGGCGGACATGGAAAAATCAGCCGAATCCGCCACTCTCGTATAATAATAAATTTCCCGGTCATCCACAGAAAGGGTCAGAATCATAAGACGTTCTTCTGACAGGATGCCGTCCTCAAATTCTATCGTTACCGTCTTTTCCGGATCATTATATGTATTTTCGCCCAGCTTTTCCTTGCCGTCCAGCGTATACACCGCGCAGTTTGCAGACTGGATCCGGCTCTCATAAGATTCGATATACATTTCCAGCTTATTTCCACTGACTGGGGTAATGCTGTCCCTCATAGTGGACAGATCCATTTCCTTTTTATAGCCGTTCAGATAATTCACTTCATACCCTTCACAGGAAAAAGAAACTGACGGGAGTGTTGCCCCGCCAAGATCTGCTGTCATGTTATTATTTCCCCTGTTCGTAAGGTAGCTGAACAAAATCACAGCAGCAATAAAAACCGCTGTCAGAATCCCCGCATTGATCAGGTGTTTCTTCATTGCTATTACTACTCCTTCATTTCTACTCCATGTACTGTTTCCAGCAGATGTTTCAAGGTCGGAGACACATGAAGCGCCTCTTCACATCTTTCCACTGCCTCCATACTCTGTCTCTGTCCGTTCTTTATTCCGCGGATCAGAATATTTTTCGGGGTATGCTCCATATCGATAAATTCCAAAATCTGGGTTTCATACCCTTGCCCTTCCAGGTATTCCGCGCGCAGCGCATCCGTAATCAAAGCCGCGATTCTCTCCTTGATCAGCCCGTATTTCAGAACAGGTTTCAGGATATCATTTTGAATCTGACCGTTCAGTTCATGCTGACAGCAGGGAACAGACAGAATAACTTTTGCATTCCACTCCACTGCCTTCGCCAGAGCAAAATCGGTTGCCGTGTCGCAGGCATGAAGTGTAACAACCATATCCACCGCATTTACCCCTGTATAATCCGCAATATTGCCTTCGAGGAACTTCAGCTTCTGATAGCCGTATTTTTTACTCAGTTCATTACAGCGGCGAATGACATCTGCTTTCAGATCCAGACCGATGATCCGTATATCATAGCCCTTCAGCTCATGGAGATAATAATAGATCGCAAACGTCAGATAGGATTTTCCGCATCCGAAGTCCAGAATGGTGATCTCTCTGTCCCCCGGAAGCTGCGGCAGCACATCCTCAATAAATTCCAGAAATCGATTAATCTGACGAAATTTGTCAAAACGGGATTTTATAATCTTTCCCTCTTCCGTCATAACGCCAAGATCTACAAGAAACGGAATCTTCGTTCCCTCTTTAAGAATATATCGCTTCTTCCTGTCATGAGAAAAGTCCACTTCCTTCACCGTACCGGTCTGAGCTTTTTTCTTTATTGTAACCTTCCCTTTCTTGCTTACTAATATAGAAAAAAAGAATCGTCTCGTTTCCATCTGCATCTGCTTCATTTCTTCCATATACTGCATCAACTCTTCACAAGTCTCTTCTGCGTTCAAATTCCTGTGAAAAGCCTGGGTGCCTTTCTGCTCCTCCAACTGAAAGAAAAGCATGCCGCCTTTCATCAGAGGGCGCACCCGCACCTTACTGACGTGCCCTTTTTGGCGCGGATTGCTCAATACCGCTGTGATAAAATCTGTATTTAAATTGTCCTTGAATAATTGTCTTAAATTTTCCATAGCCATATTATAGCGTAATTCAACAAATGTGTAAATGTATCAAATTGGGACGTAGTAAAGTTTAAGTTTACTACGTCCCAATTTAACATTAGTGGTGTCCTTTTTTGCAATTAACCCTGGGTTTTTTTGACTTCCGGGAAGGTGATCGTCACTTTGAACAGGTCTCCATCCAGATACAGGTCAAACGTTCCTCCCTGCATGGTTGTCAATGACTTCGCTATGGAAAGACCGAGTCCGCTTCCTTCTGTGCTTCTGGAAACATCGCCTCTGATGAAACGTTCTGTCAGTTCATCCGCTCTGATATTCAAAGGCTGTTCAGATATATTCTTCAGGGAGAAGATAACAGTCTGTTCTTCCACACTCAGATCTGCATAGATTCTTGTCCCTTCCATTGCATATTTTGCCGCATTGTTATAAATATTTTCCAGTACTCTCCACATTCTGCGGCCGTCAACCCGAATAATAACCGGTTCTTTCGGAATACTGAGTACTTCTGTTAAACGTCTTTTACGGAATTTTTCTTCAAATTCTCCGCTGGTCTGCTGGATCATTTCTGTCAGATTGATATCCATATATTCCAGGGAAATATTTCCGGAGCTGACCTTGGATGCCTCCACTACATCCTCTGTCAATGTTTTCAGCCTCTGTGCCTTCGCCTCCAGAATATCCAGATACCCCCGGATCTTAGGATCCGTAAAGTTTTCTCTCTTCAGAAGATCCACATAATTGATAATGGACGTAAGAGGTGTCTTGATATCATGGGATACATTTGTAATAAGGTCTGTCTTAAGGCGTTCATTTTTCATACTGGCCTCCACTGCTGCATCCAGTCCTTCTCCTATTGTATTAATTTTCTCTGCGATCTCTCTTTGTCCTCCTTTCAGCCCTTCCAAAGGGATTTTGTAGTCAACCTCACCTTTTGCAATCCTCTCTATTCCCCGGCCGATCTTGTGTCTTCCCACTGCCTGATAGACCATATAAACAGCACCAGCCAGATCTGCAATGACCATTAAAAGGACCACCGGTCCGGATGCTGTCCCAATGCCCAGAATATTCAGGAATGCAATTCCTGCCAGTACCAGCACGGTTCTCCATATTTCGCCCATGTGCCGTACCACTTTTCCAAACACCTGCACCAGCCACTTCAATATACTGTTTTTCCAGAGCGTTCTCGCCTTGATGCGGCGGACCAGGCTTAAATATGCTGTCATAAAGATCATGCAGCTTAAGAGGGCTATGATACTTACCAGCACAATATCCGAAGCAGTAACATTCAGCACTGCAGCATAAGAGTTCTCACTATAGGCTTCCACTGTCGAATACGACGATGAATAAGAGTAAATATCCGTAATCAAATATATGATGAATACCCACACACCTACGGAGATCACTGCCATAAGTTCTGTTTTTATACGGTCCAGTAAATTCAGATGTATCTCCTGATCTTCCGGCGTCCGTCCCGCCACGATCGTAAGCCAGACAAATGCAGCAATAATTCCGATTACTGACAGGATTCCCATAACAAGCATTCCCGTGATCTGCGGTCCGTACTCCTCATAAAGCACATTTTGACTGTAGTAACTATCCTGGACCGGAAAATCGGTATCTACATTGACCGCATAAACAAAATCATCCTTTTTGCCGCACATTTCCGAGATCACATGTGTCCACTCATTCGCATCTGCCCCGTTGATATTTGACTGAAAATCCGCAAGCTTTGGTTCTACCAATGCGAAACGTCCGCTGCTTGTCAATTTCTGAAGATTCTCCTCCAGCTTACCGTAATCCTTATATTCTTCTTTATTTGTATATATGGTTTTATCAGCGGTATCAGCATACAAATAGGTCAGATTGGTGTTTCCTTCTGTCCAGAAATTTCCCATTTCTTCATAATTGACCATGTCGCTTCTGATGGTGCCAATACTTGCATCAAGCAGATAAAACGCCTCCTGCAGCTTCCCGTTCCATTCTGGATTGTTATTGACAACTTCCAGGATATTTTGGGCTCCCACCGGAGCATATGCCTCATCTATCCAGTACCCGTCATAATTCCAGAATGTCCGGTACTGGATCTGGTTATTTCTGTCAATAAGCGCTTCTGACGACCATCCGGTAGCGCCTTTGTAAAACGACCCGTCCCGCAGCCATTCCAGCACATCTTCCTGCGTCACTGTGGTTTCCGAATCTTCCACAAAGGAAAGAGAGCCGTTTTCAATCAATTCACGAAATTCATCGTAATAAAAATATTGATATCCGCCGCCCTGCTTTTCACAGACGATGATCGAATTATACCCCCCCTCTTCCGAGGTGGCGATCTCTCCATTCTCCCTGCGGATTCCCCAGTCATTCAACTCACCCAGGCGGTATGCAAGACCGTTTTTGTTCTCTCCGCTTATTGTCGAATGATCCGACAGTTCCCTGATATCTACAATTTTATTTTCATCCAGCTTTCCATTTGTCTCCAGCTGTTCCTTTTCCATAAGTATAGCCAGCGCATTCTGTGAATCCGCGAGCACTTCTCTTCCAAATCCCTGGGACTCTTCATAATTTTCCACATTTTTTTCTGAAAGAATATCCTGTGTGATTCCCGGATATGCCGCCAACCACACGAAACTGACAGCCGCCAGGATAACCAGTACATGTTGGATCACCAGAAGAATCCCTTTCAACGGCGCTGATTTGTACCAGTTTTTCATAATAGCTCCCTCCTAAAGTTTTTCTATCTTATAGCCGACTCCCCATACGACTTTTAAATACCGGGGCTCTTTTGGATTAATTTCAATTTTCTCCCGGATATGCCGGATATGCACCGCTACTGTATTATCCGCCCCGATTGCAGCCTCGTTCCATATACTTTCATAAATCTGTTCAATAGAAAAGACTTTCCCCTGGTTTTTAACAAGAAGCAATAAAATATTATATTCGATAGGTGTCAATTTTACCGGTTCCCCGTCCACGGTAACCTCCTTGAGGTCATCATTGATAGACAGCCCCCCTGTTGTGTACACTGCTTCATTTTCATTTTTTACTGTGCTTCCAAGGCTGGTGTAGCGGCGAAGCTGAGATTTCACTCTCGCCACCAGTTCCAGTGGATTAAACGGCTTTGTCACATAATCATCTGCCCCTACATTCAGTCCCAGTATTTTATCCGCATCCTCCGATTTCGCCGAAAGAATAATAATGGGAATATTATTTTCCTCTCTGATTTTAAGAGTTGCTCTGATCCCATCCAGCCTTGGCATCATGACATCGATCACCAGAAGGTCTATCGGCGTTTCTTTCAATACCTTTAATGCCTCTTGTCCGTCATATGCCTTTACTACTTCATATCCTTCCTGAGTCAGATATATTTCAATTGCCTCCACTATTTCTTTGTCATCATCACATACCAATATTTTTGACATTTTCATCACCTCCCTTATATATTACAAGAATAGCAGGTAATTTTTAAGAGGGAGTTTCGGAAATTCTTAAGATATTATGAACATAGAAACAGCGCCGCTCCATAGCAGCGCCGTTTTTAATAAGCCATATTTTCATTCACATCCCCTTTGATCCCTCTTATCCTCCCTTTGTTTGTATATTGCCATATTACAGTCTTTTCTGAATGGGATTCCCCTTCATACTGTGCATACCAAAGAGCATACTTTTTCTGCAGACTTTCATCAAACATCCGGTCAAGAAAATCCTTATTACTATAATACATAGGCCGATATCCCAGCTCCTCTATCCGTCTGCAGAAGGCTTCCGCCATCTCTGTCGCCAGTATTTTTGTAACAGCAATTCCCTTTGTCTCCACATATTTTACAGAGTCTTTATCAAAAACAAAGGAAACCGGGTAGGATAACTTATACTCTTCTATTGTTTCTATGCAAAATTCCGCCTCTTTCCGTGCCATCCGGGGCGTCCAGGCATAAGAAGACCAGTATACTCCAAAGGGAATTTTCTCTCTGGCGCACCCTTCTGCATTTTTCCGGAACTGTACATCCATACTTCCCGCCCCATATCCGGACCGCAGCATCGCAAACTGGACGCCTTCTTTTTTCACTTGTTCCCAGTTAATGTTTCCCTGCATTTCGCCCACATCAATACCATATATTCCCACAACCGTTTCCCCATACGATCCCATTTACTAATAATATATTGTACTTTTTTCAAAACGTTCCCTCGATTTCTTATTTTGTCGAATTATATCGAATAATGTCGTCTATAATAAAAATATGGTAACTTTCAGTTATGATAAATTAAGGAATCCCGTCTGCAAGAAGGGAGTTATAGTTATCGAACAAATGGAAGCAATACAATATTTAGTTCGTTCTCTTGGAATCGGTGCTACATATCGAGGTTATCGATATCTGGTCATTGCAATTGATCTTTGTCTTCGGGATGAGGATTACCTGCTTGGAATCAGCAAGGTACTTTATCCCAAAATCGCGGAAATCTGCCACACGAGCGTGGGAAGTGTAGAGCGCGATCTCCGCACAGTTATCAATGTCTGCTGGGAGAGGGGAAACAGGAGTCTGCTAACGACTATTTCTCCCTGTCCCCTGCTTAGCAAGCCTACAACCGGAGAATTTGTAGATATCCTGACCGGTCACTTGAGAGGTACTCTGGTTTCCTGAATCCCATCCTACTTTTCTTTCCCAATGTCTGCAAAACAGCTGAAACATAAAAGAAGCCGGGAATGCTGAACTTTCAGCACTCTCGGCTTATCTTTAAGCAGATAACGGGAGTCGAACCCGCCTTTCCAGCTTGGGAAGCTAGCGTCATACCGATAGACTATATCTGCATATATATCAGTATAACATCTTCTGGGAAAAAATCAAGAATACGGCATAAAAATAAGCGGGTGATGGGAATCGAACCCACGTATCCAGCTTGGAAGGCTGGTGTTCTACCATTGAACTACACCCGCGAACAAAAAATATATTATCATATAATTTTAAAAATTGCAAGAGGAAAATTAAAATTTCTTCGGGCTTGATTTTGCTGTGTTATCTGCTATAATTAGAATAAATATTTCTTAATTCGACTCATATATTTGCAGTTTATTGGAATTTTCTTAATTCTTAAGGTTGTTTTAAGAAAATTTCTTTTTCTTTTATAGATTTAACATACTTTGGACATATTTATAGATTATACTATGTTCAGATAGTTGAACAGGAGTCAACTATCTCCCCCCTCATAAAGTAAGACACCAGGGCTTGTAGTCCTTTGGTGTTGCACTTTACTCTCATTCCTTTAGATAACTATAACAACAACGGAAACCCGGTAACCGTAAGGTTAGCGGGTTTCCGCTGTTTTAGTCTGCTCTTTTATCCCGAAAGGTTCCTTTCCATCCACTGATACAGCTCTTCATAAACCACTCTTCGATCCTGTTCATTCAAAATCTCATGACGGTCATTTTCATAGAGTCTGATCTCGGCATTCTTCATGCCGGCCTTAAGATAAGATTCATATACCTTTTTTACATCTTTCCCAAAACCACCTACCGGGTCTTTTTCTCCAGACACAAATAATAAAGGCAGATTTTTCGGCATTTTCTTCATGTTACTCCTTTTTGTCAGCTCTTTCATGCCTTCAAACATCTGGTGGTATCCATTTACAGTAAATACAAAACTGCAAAGAGGATCTGCTTCATATCTGCCTCTGATTTCCGGATCCGATGTCACCCATTCTTTCTTACTTTCGCAAGGTTCAAATTTTTTATTATAACTTCCTATCCCCAGTGCGTTGATCAAATTGCTGCGAAAATTCCATCCCTTTACACCGGCAATGATCCTGCAGAGCATCTGCCCCAAATTCAAAACAGCCGCACTCTTATGCCCTGTTCCCATTATAATTGCGCCGGCCAGTCCGTTTCCATATGTAAAAAGATACTGTCTTACCAAAAAGGATCCCATGCTATGCCCCATCATAAAATAAGGAACGCCTGGATATGTCTGCTCCGTGCGTTCCCTTAATCTGTGGATATCTGCGATCACACAACGGTTCCCATCTGTTTCATGGAAAAATCCATATTTTTCTTCCGAAGAAACGGATTTTCCATGTCCCAAATGATCGTTGCCGGTTACATACCAGCCTTTTTCGGTAAGCCAGGAAGCAAATTCATCGTATCGGTCTATATACTCTACCATGCCGTGACTGATCTGGAGTATTGCCCGAACCTCACCCTCCGGTATCCATTCCACTGCGTGAATCTGGGTTTCTCCGTCAGCCGAAGGGTAGTAAAACTCTTTTTTCATGAGATTTTCCTCCTGGAAATTCACTGTTTCACTTTTATCTGTCTTCCATCTTGATGTATTCCCTGTGCGGAGCCAGTGCTTTGTATGCCGGTCGTATGATCTTATCTACATTTTTCAGCTCTTCCAGACGATGCGCGCTCCATCCTACAATACGCGCCGCCGCAAAGATCGGCGTATAAAGAGCACTTGGAAGTCCCAGCATGCTGTATACAAGTCCGCTGTAAAAGTCAACATTCGCATTTACTCCTTTGTAGATCCGGCGCTTTTCGCCGATAATTTCCGGAGCCATATGCTCTACCATTTCATAAAGTGCATACTCTTTTTCAAATCCTTTTTCTACTGCCAGCTGCTTCACAAATTTTTTGAAAATATCTGCACGCGGGTCAGAAATGGAGTAAACTGCATGTCCCATTCCATAAATCAGTCCTTTTTGGTCAAAGACTTTTTTATCCAGAAGATCGCACAGATACTGTCTGACAGCATCTCTATCTTCCCAGTCGCTGACGGTCTTTTTCATATCTTCAAACATCTGTGTTACTTTGATATTTGCTCCGCCATGTTTCGGTCCTTTCAAAGAAGCCATTGCTGCTGCGATCGTTGAATATGTGTCGGTTCCTGAAGAGGTTACAACGTGTGTAGTAAAAGTAGAATTATTACCACCGCCGTGATCCATATGGAGAACCAGAGCCATGTCTAAAATTTTAGCCTCCAGTTTCGTGTATTTCCGATCTTCCCGCAGCATCATCAAAATATTTTCAGCTGTGGACAGCTCCGGTTTTGGCGCATAGATAAACAAGTCTTCACCCATACGGTAATTGTATGCGTGATAACCGTAAACCATCATCATCGGGAACTGACTGATCAGATTCAGACACTGTCTCAATACATTGGAAATTGACGTATCATCTGCTTTTGCATCATAGGAATACATATTCAGAATAGACCGTGAAAGACTGTTCATCATATCTCTGCTTGGAGCTTTCATAATGACATCTCTCACAAAATTGGGAGGAAGTGTTCTTCTCTCAACCAATGTCTCATGAAATTTCTCCAACTCCTGACTTGTAGGAAGTTCTCCAAAGAGAAGAAGGTATGTAATTTCTTCAAATCCAAAGTGCTCCGCTTCCAGAAATCCCTTTACCAGGTCTTTAATATTGTAACCGCGGTAATAAAGATTTCCTTCACAGGGAACTTCTTCTCCGTTTACTATTTTCTTTGCACAAATATCGGAAACATTAGTAAGTCCCGCCAGGACGCCTTTTCCGTTTAAGTCTCGAAGCCCTCTCTTTACCTCATATTTTGTGTAAAGCTCTTTGTCAATCGCATTCTTTTCTTCACATAGTTCAGCCAGGTGTTCAATCTCCGGCGTGATTTCAAATAATGCTCTTGCTGCAGGATAACGTTTTTCCATGAGCGCATTCTCCTTTCTGTCTCAATTCATAAATTTACAGGTTACTCATTTATCTTGTGATAAATGCTATTACTGAGCATCGCAAACTCTTCCAGCGTCAATGCCTCTCCCCGGATCCCCGGCCCTTTGCCGAGTTCTTCGATGCATTCTGCAATTACTTCTCTGGAAAGATTCAGCTCTGCTGAGTTTTTCAATCCATTCGCCAATGTTTTTCTTCTCTGATTGAAGGACGCCCGGATAATCCCAAACATCAGCTTCTCATCCTCCACATGTACAGGAGGTTCCTGATGTACCGTAAGCCGTATGACTGCCGATCCTACTTTTGGTCTTGGCATAAAACAGTTGGGCGGAACATTTGCCACAATATACGGCTTGGCGTAATACTGCACTGCCAGAGACAATGCGCCGTAATCCTTGGTTCCGGGACCGACCTGCATGCGGTCTGCCACCTCTTTCTGCACCATAACCGTGATGCTTTCCAATGGAACATGCTTTTCAAATAATCCCATAATAATGGGCGTCGTAATATAATATGGAAGATTTGCCACTACTTTGATGGGCCTTCCTCCATTTTCTTTCAAAACCAGATCATTAAGATCAAGCTTAAGAACATCTTCATTAATAATTGTTACATTCTGGTACTCTTTCAGGGTATCTTCAAGAACAGGTATCAAAGACTTGTCGATTTCTACTGCCGTAACCTTCCCTGCAGATTCTGCAAGATACTGTGTCATCGTCCCGATTCCGGGACCTATCTCCAGCACAAAATCATCCTTTGTGATTTCTGCTGCTGCTATGATTTTGTCAAGCACATGAGTATCTATAAGAAAATTTTGTCCGAATTTTTTTTGAAATGAAAAATTATATTTTTTTAATATCTCAATGGTATTCTGCGGATTTCCAAGAGTTGCTCCCAATCCCCCACCTCCTTTATTTTTCTCCCCTCACTCCTTACAGCCTGTACAGATTTCTTGCATTTTTCTCTGTCTCTTCTATCACGTCACTGGCAGAAATCCCCTTTATACGGGCAATCTCTTCTGCCACATAGGTCAGATTCAGGGAATGATTTCTCTTTCCTCGGTTCGGCACCGGCGCAAGATACGGACAATCTGTTTCCAGTACGATCGAAGAGAGCGGCACAGCCTCCGCAACCTCCTTCAGTTTTCTTCCGTTTTTAAATGTCACCACGCCTCCGATACCGATGTAGTAGCCCATTTTCACATATTCCAGGGCAATCTCCCGGGAATAGGAAAAACAGTGGATCACACCGCCAATGTCTCTGCCATGCTCTTTCATAATGCGCAGCGTATCGGCAGCTGCATCCCTGCTGTGAATAATAACCGGAAGATCCATGGTCTTTGCCAGCTGAAGCTGACGGATAAACCATTTCTGCTGAATTTCCTCCGGCTCTTCCTTCCAGTAATAATCAAGCCCGATCTCTCCTACTGCCAACGCCTTCTCATCCTTAAGAAGCTCCTGCATTTTCTGTATCTTCTCTTCATCCAGACATCCCACATGATCAGGATGTACACCGATCGCTGCATACACAAACGGATATTGACGGGCCAGGCCAAGCACATTCTCACAGGATTCAAAGGATGCGCTTACATTCATGATCGTGCCGACTCCTCCGGCTTCCATGGACGAAAGCAGTTCTTCTCTGTCCGGATTAAATTGTTCATCATCATAATGTGCATGGGTATCAAAAATCATCATATTTTCTGTCTACTCTCGTTTTTCAAAATGATTGCTCTAAAAAGAGTAGAACAATTATACCATAAAACTGTTTAAATTCATATTACGGGAAAATTAAATTTTTATGAATGAACATAAAAGAGGGCCGGGATTTCAATGAATCCTCCGCCCTCTTTTACAGCCGCCTTATTCTTTTTTGAAATTATTTCGTCCTCGACTAGCAGATTTCAGCCCCGGCCGGCATATCTTTCTCCGGCGTCATCAGGGCCAGGTTGCCGTCTGCATCCTCGGCGCACAGCAGCATACCTTCTGATAATACTCCCGCCAGTTTTGCCGGTTTAAGATTTACAAGAACCATAACTTTCTTTCCGACCATTTCTTCCGGAGTATAGTGCGCCTTAATTCCGGATACGATCTGCTTGATCTCGCTTCCTACTCTCACTTTGGAACAAAGCAGTTTCTTTGATTTCGGCACTGCCTCACATTCCAGGATTTCACCCACCTGGAACTGCATTTTTCCGAAATCATCAAATGTGATCTCCGGCTTTGCTTCTATATCGATCACATTTTCCACTTTTTCTTCTTCCTCTTTTACCGGAGGATGAAGCTCTTCTACTTTTTTCATTACTTCTTCCAGGTCAAGTCTCTGGAACAGGATTTCCGGTTTCTCTGTCACTTTTCCATCGCCAAGCTGTGCAAGGATCTTCTCTGATGTCTCGGGCATAAACGGTTCCAGCGCCCGTGCGCCTGCCTTGATGCTCTCCTGCAGATTGTAAAGCACTGTTTCCAGGCGGTCTTTCTTGGCCTCATCTTTAGCCAGCGCCCACGGCATTGTCTCATCAATGTATTTGTTGCAGCGTTTAAACAGGGTGAAAATCTCGGTAATCGCATCTGCCACTCTCAAGCTGTCCATCTTTTCTTCCACTGCCTTTGGCATGTTCTCTTTAACCGCTTTCAAATCCTGGTCTACTTCTTCTGCCACGCCTTTGTCTGTCACTGTTCCGCCAAAATATTTGTTTGTCATGGAAATGGTACGGTTTACCAGATTTCCCAGTGTATTGGCAAGATCAGAGTTCATTCTTTCCACCATCAGCTCCCAGGAAATCACTCCGTCGTTTTCAAACGGCATTTCATGAAGCACAAAGTAACGCACAGCATCTACTCCGAAGAAATCTACCAGCTCGTCTGCATACAGTACATTTCCCTTGGATTTACTCATTTTTCCATCGCCCTGAAGCAGCCACGGATGTCCGAAGATCTGCTTCGGCAAAGGCAGATCCAGCGCCATCAGGAAGATCGGCCAGTAAATAGTATGGAAACGGATAATGTCCTTGCCGATCAGGTGGAGATCCGCCGGCCAGTCCTTCTTAAACTGCTCTGTGCTCTCTCCATCACAGTCGTATCCGATTCCGGTAATGTAGTTTGTCAGGGCATCCAGCCATACATAAACCACATGATCCGGGTCGAAATCTACCGGGATTCCCCATTTAAAGGAAGTTCTGGATACACAAAGATCCTGCAGTCCCGGAAGAAGGAAATTGTTCATCATCTCATTTTTTCTGGAAACCGGCTGGATAAATTCAGGATGGCTGTTAATGTGCTCGATAAGACGGTCTGCATATTTGCTCATCTTAAAGAAATAAGCCTCTTCCTTTGCCGGCTGTACCTCTCGTCCGCAGTCCGGACATTTGCCATCTACAAGCTGGGACTCTGTAAAAAAGGACTCGCAGGGTGTACAGTACATTCCTTCATAGTACCCTTTGTAAATATCACCTTTTTCATATAATTTCTTAAAAATCTTCTGTACCTGCTTCTCATGGTCCGCGTCCGTTGTACGGATAAATTTATCATAAGAAGTATTCATCAAATCCCAGATTCTCTTAATTTCTCCGGCTACATTGTCCACAAATTCTTTGGGGGTAACTCCTGCTTCCTCTGCCTTCAGCTCAATTTTCTGTCCATGTTCATCGGTTCCTGTCTGGAAAAATACATCGTATCCCTGGCTCCTTTTGTATCTTGCGATCGCGTCTGCCAGTACGATCTCATAAGTGTTGCCGATATGCGGTTTGCCTGATGTGTAGGCAATCGCTGTCGTCATATAAAATTTCTGCTTTTCCATTTCACTTTCTCTCCTTTTCTCTTCCTTTTACAGCTTTTCTAAAAATAAAGTAATTCATTTGCCCGGCAATGAAGTTTCCGGGCAAATAAAAAAGTCTCCTTTGGCTCTCTAAAGAACCAAAGAAGACGAGCATAGCCGTGTTACCACTTCTTTTCATCCCTGCCTCACGGCAGAAATCTCATCAGGTGCCATAAAAGACATCTGTCCGCTGTAAAGGGCGGACCCATCGCAGCCTGCGCTGAACATAGAATCGCCGCTTACATCCTGCAAGCAACTGTCCAACGGTCGGTGCGCCGCTCAGAAGCCATCTTCCTTCTGCTTTCATTTATTCCTTCTCAGCTTTGCGGCGGTTTTCTTTAGAAATATACTCTTTCCAAAGTCTTCCGCACAGGAATTTCTCTGTAAAACTTCTCCAGAAGTACTCTCTTCATCACTGCGTTTTCTTTGTTTAATCGTATCTAAAATCCTAGCATAGGTACTCTGAAATGTCAAGGATTACACTCACCGCACACTGGTTTACATTTTTCGTTATTTTTGATTGTCTGCCCGTCTGCATTATGTTATACTGTACAAACGGAGTAATCGTGTTACAGGGTGGCTTGGCCTTCATTCTACATAGAATGGGGGGTGATGCTGATGGACAAAAAACCATTTGACTTTAAAGATCTTATAGCGTTTGGAATGTTCATCCTGGCATTACTGACATTCGTTTTTACGTTTATCAAGTAGTGCTTTAAACATAGAAAAACCACCCTCTAAACTTTGAGCGGTTTCAGGGTGGTAATTCTATTACAATCTTGTTACGGTCAACCACTTTGTGGCGGTTGCTCCTTTTTTCTGTTTTTACTATATCATATTCCCCGACCAGGCGCAAGGCTTGACTGATTCTTCCGCACACCGGTTTACATTTTTCGTTATTTTTGATTGTCCACCCGTCTGTATTATGTTATACTATACAAACGGAGCAATCGTGTTACAGGGTGGCTTGACCTCTCCCTTATAAAAGAAAGAGGGGAGGTGGTGCAGATGAGTACATACGAAGTTTTAAGCCTTCTTTTTCTAGGTGGTTCGTTTCTAATTGCACTGCTTGCCTATATTGATAGGAGAAACAAGCGAAAATAAATAAGCCTACCTTGTACTTGACCGTCAGGTAGGCTTATCATCAACCAGAGGTCAACCACTTTGTGGCGGTTGCTCCCTTTTCTGTTTTTACTATATCATATCCCCCGGTCAGCCGCAAGGCTTAACTTGTCCCTTTCGTAAGTTCGGCAAACTCTCCCTTTTCAAATTCCATAATGGAAATGCTCTGTTTATCCGGGTTTGCATAAACAAAGGTTTTATCCACATTTTCCAGGTAATTCTGGATCTTGTCGTTTGTCGCACTGATGATAGCCTGGAAGCCAAGTCCCCGGATCAGTTCGATACAGGTAGCCACCTTCTCGGCATCCATTTTAGAAAACGCCTCATCCAGAATAACCAGGCGAATGGTTGGATTGCGTCGGCCCCGCCTCCCTTCATCCAGGCGGTACATTTGAGCAAAGCTTGCCAGAAGCGCTACATAAAGCGGATTCTGCCCTTCTCCTCCGGAGTTTTTCCGTATCATTTTTCCAAGCCCGATATGCATATCTTTCTCGCCCCGGACAATCTGCTGCATATCAAAAGAAAGATAGGTCCGGTAGTCAGAATATTTCTTCATATTCCGTTTTGCCTCATCCATCTCTTCCGGAGTAGCGTGTTCCGGCGGAATGAAAATCTGGATCAGCTCATTTACCACATCTCCATAACGGTCCTCGTGCTCCATAGTGAAAAGATCCATCTGGCTGTCCATAGCGTCAGGGAGCTGCGCCGGATTGATTTCCAGGGAATCGTCCATAAACATTTTGTAATATACACCGTCCGGCCCTTTATTCGGCCCGATGACAAACCGGTATTTATCTTTTCCGAAATCCAGCCGGCTGATGACGCGGTTCAGTTCATCCTGCCTCTGGTAGGCTTCTTTAATGGCGCTTCGTATTTTATAGACGAAATCCTCCTTAAAGTGGCGCACTGCCGCCTGTGCCTGCTGGGCTGCCTTTTTCTGATATTCTTCCAGATGGTCGCATTTCAGTCTATCAAGAAGCTCTGCGTATTCTTTGTTGTCCTCTGTTCCGACAGAAAAGCTTCTGTGGGGATACTGCCTTAAATATTCGCTTCTTGCATCTACAAGTTCCTGATATCTTTCTTCCCTTTCTGACTGACAGCTCTGCACCTCTCTCTGGCAAAGTCCCCGCAGATACTCATAATTACTGCTTCGCTTTTCTGCCAGATAACGCTGAAAACTTTCAACATGACGGCTGTCTTCCAAAAAGGCTGCCTCTTTCTCCTTAAGCTGACTGCTGATATCCAGATACTGTACATCTGCCTGACGGATCCGGCTCTCCCGGCCCCAGATTTCTTTTCGTATCTGTTCCAGGTTCTTCTCATTCAAAACCTGCTGCTCCTTGAGCCTTTCTTTTTCCTCTTCCAGCTGCCCCACATTTCCACCCTGCATCTTTTCCAGGCGGGCCAGAAGTTCTTCTCTTTCTGCTTCTTTTTTGCGGATCGTGGAAATATCTGCCATCATATGAAGATAATCCGCTGCCGGACGTTCCAGATATTCCATGGAAAGGAGCGTACGGATATCCTCCATATCTTCTTCCAGAGGCAGCCTTCTCTTTTCCAGCTGCTCCTTCCTCTCTTCCAGCTGTTTCCGTCTTCTCCTTAAACTGTTTTCTCCGATATAAGCTCTTCTCGTATAATTTTCCGGATTGATATGCTGAACACGATATCCTTTGTAAAGAATGCAATCTGGTGTTGCAGAAATTTTATAATTTCTTAATTCATTAATAGATTTACACTTTATAATATTCCCCAGAAGGAAATTTATATATGCCTGTGCATATTCTTCTTTTGCTTTCACTTCCTCGGCCAGTGAGTTCTTCTGTACCGGGTGTTCATTCTCCATCAGCTTTTTCGTATCAACCACTGCTGCCCGGCAAAACTTTTTCTTATCCATGGATTCATAAATCTCTATGGCCTCCCCGGCATATTCCGGTTCTACCATAAGCGCTGTCTTATGGTTCCCCAGGCAGCCTTCCACTGCAGCATGCCATGTCTCATCTTCTACTTCCAGCAGATCCGCAAGAATCTGAACATGAACAAATTTCCCTGCCCTCTTTTGCAGCTCGCTTCGGATATAGTATCTCGCCTCCTCGATTTCCGGAGGGTAATGCTTCTTCCCCTGTTTCAGATCTGACGCCTCTTCCCCCAGAAGCTTTAACTTCTGCTTCACATCCCGCAGCTGACTTCCAATATCCGCTTTTTCCTCCTCGGCTTCCTGGCGTATTTCTTTCAGATTATTTTGGATCCGTTCTAGTTCTTCTTCCGTAATCTTAAAACTGCAGAATTTTCCGATATCCTGGAGCGTCTGGCTGGATACGCGGTCCTGACTTTTCCACTTTCCCATACTTTCAGCCAGTTTTATCAGGTCTGTCCTGCTCTTTTCCAGATGTTCAAGGAAGGCATTCGTTTCTTTGATCTGACCTTTGATCTCCTCATATCCCGTCTGAGCGATCTTTACAATGACATCTTCATACTCTTTTTGGATTTCCCGGATCTTTGCAGCCACACTTTCCTCTGTCTTCTTTTGCTGTTCGGTCTCCTGAATGGCTGTCTCCTTGCGGTCCTTAATTTCCTGCAGTCTTGCTTCAAGCTGCAAAATCTCCAGCCGGCCGGCACGATAGCTCCATGATTCCTCTTCCAGACACTTATCCTTATAAGATTCGAAATTTTCTTCAATCTTTGTCAACCATTTTATTTCTCCAAGTATAGATTCTATTCTGCTTCGCATTCTTCCATACTGAAGAACGCTCTCCTGCATTCCTTCAATCTCAATATCCTGCTCCATGCAGATATATTCCTTCACAAAATCCTCCAGCCGGATATTCATGCGGAACGGAATCGCCCTCTTGAAAAGCCGGGGAAATTTCTCCATATCAAGGCCGCCGAGATAGACATCATAGAGCTGACGGCGGAACCGTTCATTGCTGGGACCACAGTAATAATTCTCCTGTGAAAAATTCCTCTGCAGATATTCCCGTATCTCCTGGGTAGACAGCACTCTTCCCTCTCCTCTGTAGGCATTTGGCAAAATGCCTCCCCGATGCCAGAAAAAGAGCCTGTTTATATCATTGGAGGCAGTTTCCACATCAAATACGACTCCCACACACTCCTCCTCTTTTGTGGAACTGTTAGTAAATTCCAGGACGATTGTGGTGGAAAAGTTTTTGTTTCTCAGATATTCTGATTCATTATTTTCACTGATATTTACCATCCCGCGCAGGTATTCGATCAGATTTCGGTCGGAGTCGTCTGCTGCCGCCTTGTTGAAAAATCCTCTGCCGTCCGTATTTGCATACAGCACGATCTGAAGCGCGTCGATAACTGTAGATTTTCCGCTGCCTGAGTGTCCTGTAAAAAAGTTAATGCCTTCATTTAAAGTGAGAATCTTCCTGTCAATGTAATGCCAGTTATTCAGACAGATCTTCGATAGTATTTTGAATGGCTGTTTCTTCTCCACTGTTTTCCTCCTCGCTAAAACTTTCCAGCAGTTCTCGTATATGATCTCCGGAAAGCACCAGATTGACTGTAGGATAAATGATCATCCTCGTATTTTCGTTCAATTCCTCTAAAATGTCCAGCGGCTCCACGATCTGATACTTTTTCAGAAGCGCTATGGTCCTCCTCATCTCTGTGGGAGATGGGATGCTCTTGATCACACGAAACGCCCCTGCTTTCTGATTGATCTCACCTGCCGTCGCCACTATACGGGTACTGGACGCTGCCTGCGCCATCTGCTCATCATAGATCAGCTTCAGGATCAGCAGATACACTGTGGCAAGCCTTGGAAGCTTCTCGCCCCACAGCGTTTCTCCCTGTATGTAAATAATCCCGTCATGCACATTTTCTTCCAGAGAAATTCCGGCGACTGCAAAATAGTCTTTCAGAAATTCCAGATGCGTGCTGCATGTTCTATACTCCTTTGTATACTGGTATTTCTCTGTCCGTCTGTCGTATCTTCTCTCCAGAAGGTAGGTCTGACGGTACAGAAGCTGGATTGCCTCCCGGATCGCCTCCCTCTCCTGGTCTGTCAGCTCTTCTATATATGTTATCATAATCTTCTCCTTACAAATGTCAGTTTCGGACAGCGGTATTTCCCTTTCACTACCTGTCCTTCTTCCTCAATCACCTGATATCTGCTGCTGTTTCTTATACTGTAATCGTATGCCAGTATAATCTTCTCAAAATCCGAGTCATCCCGGATCTCTATGTTTTCCAGGCACATTTTTTCCTCTTCCATATGGGATTCAATAAATTCTTCTATCTGCTCCCGGCTGTAACGGGTATGGATCCGGTTCAGCTTCAGCACTTCTCCCCGGGAAAGCTCCTCTTTTTCTTCTTCTCTCTCCATCTGGCTGATGAAATCCTTTCGTCCTTTTCGTCTCTTGTACAAAGATTTATCCGACAGCATTTCCAGCAGAGAAAGATTCATCTTCTCCCCGACTCTTGCAAGTTTCTCCTCCCCGTTCTCATCATTTCCTATCTGATTCAAAAGCTGCACCACGAGCCCTTTTGTATCTGTCTGTCCGCTCAGCAGATAATTCAGTCTTGTCACTGTAGCGCGGATATACTTTGTATGCTCTCTGTCCATATTGGAGATCCGCCGCTCCATGTCATCAAAACTTCTCTCGATCCGGTTCAATATTTCCAGACCCTCTTCTCCGATCCTATCTATAGTTTCTTCGTTATCTCTTATTTTTTCCAGACATTCTTTAATATCCATCTTGTAAAGATAAAAATTATCGCTTGTTTTCAGAATGTGATACTTCCTGCTGACCGCCTCCTCTACATAACCTTCCAGATGCTCTTCAAGAAGCTGTCCGTAATTTTTCTGTTCCAGAAGCCGTCCGAAAAACCGATCCATATTGTGGAGCATGTCCTGGAGAACTTTATTCAGTTTTCTCGTATTGACAAGCGCCGACCGCAGCATTCCTGTATTCAGCCTGGGATTATTCTGGAAAGAATAGAGGGTCGCATACACATTTTGAATGTATAGATCCGTCTCATCCATCCCTTCCCGGGTCATCTGTTCAAACGCTTCAATAAACACTGCCGCATAGTCCGGTATGACAATGTTTGTTACAAAGCTTCCGTAATCCTCCGATTTTTTCAGCCACTGGAATCGTACAAGCCAGTTAAGGATGCGGGCCGCCGGCGTTTCCAACATATCAAGTTCACTCTCGGATTCTTCCATTTCCAGACGGATCTTTTTGCTGGCAAAATAGTCACTCAATATCTGAAGGCAGGCATCCCTGCTTAAAAAATAATTATTATACTCATATTCTTCATTGATCTGAAGCAAAGCTTCCATATATATTTCCCTGTTTCTGGAACGAAACAGGCTCCAGAACGAGTCTGGAATCTCATATACAAATTTCATCTGTACTCCTTTTTATCTGTGCTGCGGCGAATCCCGCCGTTGTCATGTTATCATGGAGATTTCTTTTTTTCAATCCCTTGGGCGCCATCTTCCGGGGAATCATTCCTTTTATCATTATTCACAGCCCCACCCGCATGCGCACTCGCCCGGCTTACGCGCTTCAGTCCTGAAACGGCTGTGAATAGTTACTTTTCTTTCCGCATATTTATAGAGAAAAACCCTTAGGATTTTTATATGAAAAAAAAGCTTTCTGCTCTTCTTTGCCTGGCTCTTACAGCTGTTATTTCTCTGAACGCCTGTACCCGTCTATTTTCCCAGGATGAAAACGATGCTTTCCTTAAGTTTACTGCAGACCTCTTCCGTCAGGAAGTTTCATCCAGCGCCATCACCCTTCACTATACTCTGAAATATCCTGAAAAATATGGCGTTGAAAACACCCCCGTCACTCTGGGCGCCTATACAGCCGATCCGACGGCTCTAAGCGCTTCCTGCGAAAACACTCTGGCTGTCCTCGACAGTTTTCGCCGTCAGAAACTCTCACGGGAAAACCGGCTTACTTACGATGTATTGAGAAGCTATCTGACAGAATCTCTGCATGCCGTGCCATTTGCACTGTACGAAGAGCCCTTAAGCCCCCTCACAGGAGTCCAGTCACAGCTCCCCATCCTTTTATCCGAATATCCCTTTTATTCTGACGAGGACATTGACAGTTACCTTACTCTTATCAGCGACGTGCCTGAGCATTTTGCTTCCCTCATCGCATTTGAGAAAGAAAAATCAAAAGCCGGCCTTTTCATGTCTTCCCGCTGCGCTCAGGATATTATCGAAGAATGCAGTTCTTTTGCATCCATGGGTGACAGCCATTATTTATTTTCCTCCTTTCAGGAGCGGCTTGAAACTGTACCTGACCTTTCAAAACAGCAAAAGGAAGCCTACATATCCCAGCATCAAAAACTGGTAAATGAAAATATTTTCCCCTCCTACCGAAAGCTTTCTGCCGCAATGGCTGCTCTGAAAAATACAGGAAAGAATCAAAACGGTCTCTGTTACTATCCTAACGGGAAAGCCTACTATGAATACATTGTCCGCCGGGATACCGGCTCCTCCCGGAGCGTTTCTGATCTGCAGGATCTTACAAAGTCCCAGATGGCAGAAGATCTTACTGCCATGCAGTCTGTTCTTATAAAAAGCAGCAAAACAGGGGAGTCCTCCGGCGGCAGCACAGTAAAACTGACTCTGGAAAATACTGATCCCCTTGTGATCCTTGACAGTCTGAAAGAAAAATGCTCCGGCGATTTTCCCGCCCTTCCTGACGTCAATATTCAGGTGAAGCAGGTGCAGGCAGAAATGGAGGACTATTTAAGCCCTGCCTTTTTCATGGTCCCTGCCATAGACGACACAGATGACAATGTCATCTACATTAACGAAGGACATTTGCCCGATGATCTGACGCTCTACACGACTTTAGCCCATGAGGGTTACCCCGGCCATCTCTATCAAAATGTATACTACGCCTCCACAAATCCGGATCCCATCCGGAATCTGCTGGACTGGGGCGGCTATACGGAAGGATGGGCAACCTATGTGGAAATGATCAGTTATTACTATTCGGCGCTGGATACACAGCAGGCTGTTCTGGCACAGCGGAACGCCTCCGTGATCCTGGGACTTTACGCCCTGGCAGATATGGGGATCCATTACGACGGCTGGTCCCTTGCAGAGACAGTATCCTTTTTCCGCAACTTCGGGATCACCGATACCCAGACAATACAGGACATCTACGATCTTATTCTGGGAGATCCGGGAAACTATCTGAAATATTATATTGGCTATGTAGAATTTCTGGAACTGAAAAAAACAGCAATCAAAAAATGGAGAGACTCTTTTACACAGGAACGATTCCACAAAGCTGTCCTGGATACCGGACCTGCTCCCTTTGAGATTGTAGAAAAATATGCTTTAGGGGAATAACAGCAAGACAAAGAAAGAGGCGAAGAAGGGCTTTTCAAACGTTCCTCCTTCACCTCTTTTTTGTCTATACCATCCAGCCCGCAAGAACAACGCTGGCTGCCAGTCCGGCAAATGTGGCGATCAACGCCCCTTCCAGGGTATACCTGGTCTTTGTAATCTTCGCCGTCATGAAATAGACACTCATGGTATAAAAAATAGTTTCTGTACAGGACATACTGATGGATCCCATCAGTCCGATAAGAGAATCTGTCCCAAATTCTTCATAGAGATCCAATAAAAGCCCTGTTGCCGCAGAGGAAGAAAACATTTTTACGATAGTAAGGGGAACCAGTTCTCCCGGAAATCCGATATGTACCGTGAACTTCCCGATCAGTTCTGCAGCCATTTCAAGGAAACCGGATGATCGTAAAATTCCCACTGCGATCATCAGTGCAACCATTGTGGGCATGATCTTCAGCACGATTTTAAAGCCGCTGTTTGCGCCTTCTATAAAGGCATCATACACCGGTACCTTCCTGGAAACGCCAAACCATACAATCCCCACGATAAGCAGGGGAATGATCATGTTGGATACGATCATAAATACATCCATTCTTTCACCTTTTGCCAAGTTCTGTTTCTTTCATTATATGAAGGAACATTGAAAACAATCTCCAAAAAGTCTATACTAGAAAGCAGAATGAATCGATAAGGAATGATAGCAACTATGCAAAACTCAAGTGATTTCAGCAAAGGAAGTATTTCTGGAAACATTCTCCGCCTGGCTGTTCCCATGACTTTAGCTCAGCTCATTAACGTCCTGTACAATGTGGTAGACCGCATCTATATCGGCCATATCCCCCATACTTCCACAGAAGCACTGACCGGTATCGGACTGACTCTTCCAGTCATTACAATCATCACTGCATTTGCCAATCTGTTCGGCATGGGCGGCGCTCCCCTCTTTTCTATAGCCAGAGGATCCGGCGACGAGAAAAAGGCCGAAAAGATCATGGCAAACTCCTTTTCCATGCTCCTGATCAGCGGGATTCTCCTGGCTCTTCTTTGCTTTATATTCCGGCGCCCTCTCATGTATCTGTTCGGCGCCAGTGATGTCACCTACCCTTATGCCGATGCTTATCTGTCCATTTACCTGTGCGGCACATTGTTTGTCATGGTAAGTCTTGGTATGAATAATTTTATCAACGCGCAGGGATTTGGCGTAATGGGAATGCTCACTGTTTCCATCGGAGCAATCCTGAATCTGCTTCTGGATCCGATTTTTATTTTTGTATTCCATATGGGTGTCCGTGGGGCTGCCCTTGCCACTATTTTGTCGCAGTTCGTCTCCGCAGTATGGGTGTTCCGCTTTCTGACAGGGGAAAAAGCTGTGATCCGCCTCCCCCGCACTCTGGCGCGTCCACAGCTTTCTATCGTAAAAGATATTACAGGGCTTGGACTGTCCGGCTTTGTCATGTCCATTACCAACGGTTCTGTACAGATCATGTGCAACGCTATGCTGCAGCGCTGGGGCGGTGATCTCTATGTAGGCATCATGACTGTTATAAACTCTGTCCGCGAGATTATCACCATGCCTGTAAACGGGTTGACCAGCGGCGCGCAGCCTGTCATGAGTTTTAACTACGGAGCCGGGGAATACCGCCGGGTAAAAGCAGCAATCCGTTTTACTTCTGTCGCCTGTATTATCTTTTCCCTGGCAGCGTGGGCCCTTTTATTTTTCTTCCCGCACTTTTTTATTCATCTGTTCAACAGTGAACCGGAATTGCTGGAAAAGGGCGTTCCTGCTATGAGACTGTACTTTTTCGGAATTTTCATGATGGCTTTGCAGTTTGCAGGTCAGTCTACCTTCGTTGCTCTGGGCAGATCAAAGCAGGCTGTCTTTTTCTCCCTGTTCCGAAAAGTTATTATCGTGATCCCCCTTACCATTTTCCTCCCGGCAATCGGATTTGGCACCGACGGCGTATTTCTGGCAGAACCCGTGTCTAATTTTATCGGGGGAACAGCAAGCTTCGTTACGATGCTCCTTACCGTCTGGCCCCGGCTGAAAGAGACACCGACTGCAAAAGCGCCGGAATAGGATTCTTTCTATTCCGGCACTTTTGATGGCCGGTGCTTTTGATGTCTCATACTTCCAAAGACCGATATTTTTTACAAATGTATCGCATTCTCCCGAATCTCGTCCAAAATTTTCATTACTTTAAGACTTTCTTTCCTCGGCATTGTACTATTGTCTAGTTCTCCTTTATATACAGTCTCTTGAAAGGCAGCCGCTTCGTATTGATAACCATTCCCCTTTATTTCAAACACGGTTTTTTGACAGGGACGGTTCATATCAAAATTCTGACCGGGGGAGAAGCGGAATAATGTATCCGGCCTCCAGAAATACGGGATATAATATTCCCCTTTGTCTGTCATAATCCACATACTATTCTCTAATTTCTTTTCAATAGATACTGTCATTTCAACATCACACAGATCAGAAAAGTGCATGCTACAAAATGTTGTCAGATCAACACCCTCTTCATTCACTCTCGCCCAGCTTTGGATTTTTTTCGGGTCTTCTTCTAGGAGCCATTTTGCAAGATTAATCCCATAAACACCGATATCCATCAATGCCCCTCCGCCCAGGTCAGCACTGAACAGCCGTTTCTTCGAGGGCTCTGCCTTTTCTCCAAAGCTGATTTTCATATGCTCTATTTTCCCAAATTCTCCCTTTTTTATCTTTTCTTTTAAGTAAACGTACAACGGAAGGAACCTGCTCCACATTGCTTCCATCAAAAGAGTTCCACTCTTTTCAGACAATTCCAGCAAACATTCCATTTGAGATGCATGCATTACAATAGGCTTCTCACATAAAACAGGCTTTTTCTTCTGCAGACACAGACAAATATTTTCAAAATGCCGAGGATGGATCGTCCCTATATATATGGCGTCTATTTCTTCATCCTCCGCCAATTGCTCATAATCATTATAATATCGTTCTGCACTGATAGGCGATCCTGTATGAGAGGCAGATGCCACTGCTCCTATCCGTACGTCAGACAGATTCTTTAGTCCTTCCGCAAATTGGTGCGAAATAAAACCTCCCCCTATAATCCCCCATGTAAACGGTTTTTTCATTCCTTTCCCTTCCCCTCTTCCTTTCGGTAACTGCTCGGCGTCATCTGGTAGGTTTCTTTGAACAGACGGGTAAAATAATTCTGATCCCTGTACCCGATTCTTGATGCCACGTCACCAATATTAAGATTTGTATGGACCAGTAGCTTTTTCGCTTCCACCATTCTGACTTTATTTAAATATTCCATAAAAGTAATTTTCATATGTTTTTTAAACATTTTGCAAAAGTAGGAATAACTTAAAAAGACATAATCAGCTGCATCCGACGTAGTAATCGGATACATATAGTTTTCGCTCACATAGCGGAAAACTATATTCATACGCTCCTCATCACTTCTGTTTTCCCGGATTCCCTGCATCCTGACATCTTTTTCAAACTCCTCAGCTTTTCGATAATACCAGACGATCAGTTTATAAAAATCCGCCTTTAAGATCATTTCATATCCCACCTTCTTTTCTTCAACTTCCTTCAGCAGTTCGTAAAGAATGGGAAGAATGTCACTTTCCGACTCCAGATCTATATAGGCCGGGTATGGAACTTTGTGGTTTAGAAGCGCTGCGATATATTTCATCTCATGTCCAATCCCGCCCAGTGTATACAAAATATCCGCATCAAATTGAATACATAAGATTTTATGCTTCTCATGGTTGATAAAATCTGTATAATGCTCCTCCTTTGTGTTAATAAAAATCAATGTCCCCGGTTCTACAATCCTCTCTTTTCCATTTATAGACACCAGGACCCTGCCTTCTAAAATATAGAGTATCTCCAGATATTTATGCCAGTGAAGGGGAGATGAATATTCATGTACAAAAATTTTAAAAGACGCGCTATTGCTTTCACTTACAAAATATCTCTCTTCAATCCCTTCCTGCATAAATATCCTCCTCCCTTTTCACTACAAGATTTTTTCCATAACTTTTTTTACAAATTGCTGCGCGTCCCCGATTACCTTTTCCGGTTCCATATAATGTGAAAGTTCAAAGGAGACACTTCCATCAAATCCAACTTTTTTTAAAGAAGCAAATGTATCTTCCCAGTTATTAATTCCTCTTCCCGGCGGAAGTCCATAGTTTCCTATACCGTCACCGTCGCGCATATGGACATGAAATATCTTTTTCCCCAGTTTTTCAATTACCATGGGAATGTACTCCCTCTGGATCATGTGCCATGCCACATCTAAATTAATCCCCAGAGCCGGATCCGATATCGAATCAAACATTCTTAGCATTGCATCGGAATTTCCTACAATTACATTAGCATGCCCTTCAATATTAAAACGCATGCCATACTTTTTACATATATCGACACACCTTTGTATTGTCTGTATATATTCCTTCCATATTATTTCCCCGTCGTAATCTTCCGGCATCTTCATATTCTGGGTCAGCTCTGCAAAAGCTCCGCCGCCAAGAAACGGCGACCAATAATTTGGAAGATACTGCACCTGACATTCATATCCGTTTACCCAGTTTGAAACCATATTGATCATCCCGGTTCCCAACTCATATCCGATTTTTACCATTTTTTCAAAATTATTCAGAGCTTCTTCCCTTATTTCTTCATTGATACTGGACAGCCCCTGAGTCAGCTCTGTATATATTGCAAACTGTGAAAGCTCCATCCCGTATGAGGCTATCAAGTGGCGCAGTTCCCGGATTTTTTCATTTGTATAATAAACGTCTACATCCTTTTGATTATGGGCAATCAATTCAATCGTATCAAATCCCATCTTTCCAATCGTATGAATTGCTGGTTCATACGGCGCTTGATACTGCGGAGCTGTAAAGCACCACACTGCACATCCAAGCTTCATTCCTATATTCCTCCTTATTCCAAATACTGTCTCTCCCCTGTTACTGCACTTTTATATGCCGCTAATATGGTTTCAACCGATTTTATTCCATCATATCCTGTAGTCATAGGCTTTCTGTGCTGTAAAATACAGTCGGCAAAATGTTTTTCCATAGCGAAAAATCCGTCTATTTCCTCATAAGGATAATCTGTCCACTGCAAATCACCCTTTTTGACAATCTGAAATCTCGGAGCATTATTTCTGTCCCACGTCACAAAAACAGTTCCTTTCTCTCCATATAATTCAAACTTGTCATAACACACGCCTTCCGGCGCAATGGTAGAAAAGCTCCAATGACCTTGCGCCATAATTCCATTCTGATAGGTAATATTCACGATTGCATTTTTTTCCGGAATCCCCGTACCCGCCTCGTCTATCTGAGCGTCTATACATTTCACTTCTGATTGTGCCAGCCATCTCATCAGATCCAGATGATGTGCCCCCATATCTGCAAGACATCCTCCTCCGGCCAACGACAGATCATGAAACCATTTTGTCTTAGGATAATAAAAGTCTCCGATTCCAGCATGAGACATCTGTGTCTTTATCATCTTCAGCTTTCCTATTTCTCCTGATTCGATACATTTTTTCATCGCCTGACAATATCCGCGAAATCTCTCGAAAAATGCCGACTGTAAAATAACTTTATTTTCTGAAGCTACCTCGCACATTTCCTGTGCTTCCTCCAGTGTATTGGCGAAGGGTTTCTGTGTCAGAATGTGTTTTTTCGCCTTTGCCGCATCCACAACCACTTGCCTGTGCATAAAATTGGGAGTACAGTTATAGACTGCATCGATCAAATCTGTCTGCAACATTTCTTTATAATCTGTAAATACATTTGGCACATTCAACTTCCTTGCAAACTCCCAGGCATTTTCCTCAATCACGTCGCACACAGCTGTCAGTTCTGTATTTTTCAACTGTTTAGCCGCAATAGCTTGTCCTTCCGCAATTGTGCCGCATCCAATAATTCCTACTTTCAATTTTTTCATTGCTTTTCCTCACTCTTATTCTTTTAATGCTCCCATCGTAAGACCTTGGGTAATATTTTTTTGAAAAATAATAGATATTGCCACCGGTATGACAGTGGCTATGCAGCCTGCTGCCATCATCATTCCATAATCAATACCGAATTTCGATGTAAATTCCGACAAAGCTACCGTTATCGTTTTATTTGACTGCGAGTTCATAAATATGAGCGCATACATAAATTCGTCCCACGCCATTAAAAACGCCAATATCCCGACCGCTGTAAGTCCTGGTCTTGCTATTGGAAGAATCACCCTTACATATGCTCCGAACCTCGAACATCCGTCCACCATTGCCGCTGCTTCTAGATCACGGGATATCGAACGGAAGTAGCCGCTCATCACCCATATGGTATATGTCATTGTAAAAGAAACGTAAAGCAGAATCAGGCAAATCATGTTGTCAATAATTCCCATCTTCCGAAAGATCACATACAGCGGGATCAAAAGCGAGATAGTAGGAAGAAGCTGGAAGAAGAGAATCAAAAGCAGCAGTTTATCCCGAAATCGAAATCTTAACCTGGCAAAAGCATATGCCGCCATACTTCCCACCGCCAAAGATATCACTGTGGTCACTCCGGACACAAAAATACTGTTAAACAGGGCCCTTTTAAAAACAGCGGCCGGAGAAGATACAATCGTCCCTTTGTTTAAAATTGTTTCAGAAAACATGATTTCCCGGTATCTGCTCCAGTCCGGGTGTTCCGGGAACCACGAAGCCGACAGATCCAGAAGATGCTTGGTAGGACTGATGCTGGAAATAAACATCCATATCAGCGGAAGAAGAGTCCATACAATAAACATAATACTCCCCGCCAGCAGTAATATTTTGCGGATGCTCCTTTTTGTCAGACTCCTTTTCATATATTCACCCCCTAGTATATATCATCTGATTTCAATACCTTCTTGTAGATAACCGCTATTCCCACTGTCAAAACTGTCACAATCATGGCTAAAGCAGAGCCATATCCGAAGTCGAACAGCCCAAATGTCTGATAGTAAGTATAATAGCTGATCGTCATCGTACTGTTATTTGGGCCGCCTTGGGTCAACATATACACAATGTCAAAAACTCTCATCGCCTGCGCTGTTCTCATGATTAAAACTACGAGAAGCATTGGCTTCAAAAGAGGAAATGTAATTTTTCTGAAAGAAAACCAGAATCCGGCTCCTTCCAGTTTTGCTGCTTCATAGTGGGATTCCGGTATGGTCGACATCCCCGCTAACAGCATAATCACAAACAGCGGAAGCATTTTCCATGTATCTGCCAAAATAATGACGTTCATTGCCAATTTGGGATCCCCAAGCCATACAATAGGTTCATCGATCAAACCTATCTGAAGCAGTAATTTGTTCAGCGCTCCATAGCTGGCATTCAAAATCCAGTTCCAAAGCTGTGCATTTACAACTGTGGGAACTGCCCAGGGCGCCAGCATCACCGCTCTTAAAAGTTTTTGGCCTTTAAACGGAATATTTAAAAATAACGCAACAATAAACCCCAGAATTGTCTGCAACACAAGAGAGCCTGCTACAAAATACATCGTAACACCCATTGCATTCCAGAAGTCACTGTCTGTCAGCACTCGGACATATTTTTCAATTCCGGTAAAACCATTATTTACCCCTGTCAGAACATTATAATCCGCAACTGTGAGATAGAGCGTATATATTAGAGGATATAACATCAATCCTATTATAATCAGCATGGCCGGGGATATCATAAATATCCCCAGTCTTGCCTCCTTTGCCAAAAACTTACTTTTCATTTCTGCCTCCTTAAAAGCCTTACCCCTTTATAGTCTCTGTGGTCTGATTCTGAAGATCGTTCAAAACCGTTTCCGGATCTTCATTGTTAGCAATCACTTTATGGATAGACTCCTGAACCATCTTGCTCCATTCCTGATACTGTACTAAAATCGGTCTGAAATGAGCGTATTCGTACTGTGGATATGCCATATCCAGTATCGGGAACTCTTCAACCAGGGCTTCGTCACTATAAAGCTCCTTTAAAGTCGGCATCTGTGAAACTCCACTCAAAAAGTCTTTTTGAACTTCTGGCCTGCAAAGCAACTTCAGAAATTCGACTGACCATTTTTCGCTGGCTGTTGTTGACACTACTGCGAAACCTCCGCCACCTGCCACGCTTCCACTGACGGCCTCCTCTGATCCGGGAAGCATTGTCATTCCTACTTTCCCGGCAACAGCAGATTCCTCTTCACTGTTTGTGGTTGTCCAGTAAGAAGACCATCCGGTTACAAACGCAACATCACCTGCCATAAATGTATTCATTACATTGCGGTCTGTATAAGTGATAGATGCAGGATCTACTACCCCGTTACCCATAGACTCTTTCAGCCATGTCAGTGCTTCTACCGACTGCTCACTGTTCAGCATCCACTCTCCGCTTGCATCTTCATCGCTTTCTCTATACTGACCTCCAAATCCATATAACAAGGATGTAAAATCACAGGTAAGTCCTTCCGACTGGCTTGCACCAAAGGCCATCCCATATTTCACAAGTCCTTCTTCTTTCATTTTTAAAGACATCTCACTTAACTCTTTCCACGTTTTTGGAGGCTCTGTATATCCGGCCTTTTCCAATATTTCCTTATTATAAAACAGCCATTTTGCATCGTTTCCTGTCGGAATACCATATTGGTGTCCGTCATATTTCAATTGCTCCCACGCAATGTCTACAAACTGCGACCCAAACTCATCATCCACATAATCATCCAGTGGAACGATCAGCTCTGAATCCGCAAATTCTGCCGGCCATACCGTATCAAGCGAAACAATATCCAGCTGGCTGCCTCCTGCAACCATAGTCATAATTTTGTTGTGCATATTGTCATACGCCTCAGAAAGCAGTTCAATTTCAATCCCTGTCTCTTCTTCAAATGTCTTTACTGCGTTCTCCATAGGACCTGTTCCTTCTGAAGACATTAAAATCACAAGTTTTTCAGGTTTATTATCCTCCCCTTCCTCTGTTCCACTATCTGTCTCTGCTTCCTGCGTCCCGCAGGCCACACATAATCCTAATGTCAGTATAATTGTCATAAACATTGCCAAGATTCTTTTTTTCTTCATAACTTTTCTCCTCTCTTTGTTGTTGGATTCTGATCAGTCATCCATGCCTCAAAAATTCGTACCTCCCTTTAGTCAGTCTCATTATATCAATCAACTTTCTATATTGTCTATTTAATAGAATATCTCAATTTAGTACTGTATTGTCTTTTTTTCTTTTAATTGGAAATTTTTTCTATTATTCGCTATATTGTCTCTTTATTTTCTCCAATATTCCTGTTGGTTATAAATCCGAAATATTAAAATGCTAATTTTTATCACTCTCATCTTCTCTTTTTGTTTCTTTTTTGACAAATATTGACTTCCTGTTTTCCTCTGTGATACTTTCATTTTAACCTCCCTTTCATATAAAATAATAAGGAGGAAAAGCTATGATTAATGTAGGAATTATCGGCTGCGGCAAGATCGCCTTGACAAGGCATCTGCCGGAATACAGCCAGAGACAGGACTGCCGGGTCGCAGCTGTCTATGACCCCAATATAGAGCGGGCAAAAAATACCGCTTCAATTTATCATGCAAAAGTCTGCACCTCTGCTGAAGAATTGCTTCATCTTCCAAATCTTCATGCTGTCAGTATATGTACCGCTAATGTATTCCACGCTCCGCTGACATTACAGGCTCTAAAGGCGGGCAAACATGTCCTTTGTGAAAAACCCATGGGAATTACACTGGAAGAGTGCATCCAAATGACAGAAACCGCCGCCTTGACACAGCACATTTTAATGATCGGTCACAATCAAAGGTTCACAAAAACACACCAAAAGGCCAAAGAATTAATAGACGCTACTGCTATCGGAAAAGTTCTCACTTTTCAGACCCGCTTTTCTCACAGCGGGCCGGAAAACTGGACCATTGACCGGCAAAACAACTGGTTTTTCGATAAGTCAAAATCTTCCATGGGCGCCATGGGTGACTTAGGTGTCCACAAAACAGATTTGATCCAATATCTGACCGGAAAAGAAATAACAGCTGTCATGGCCTGCATGGATACTCTGGACAAAAAAAGGCCTGACGGCAGTCCCATAACAGTTGATGACAACGCCATTTGCATTTATAGGCTGGAAGGAGGTATTATGGGTTCCATGACCGTAAGTTGGTCAAATTATGGAGAAGAAGAAAACTCTACTATTTTGTATGGAACAGACGGTGTAATGCGCCTGTATGATCACCCTTCCTATTCCATTGTTATCGATCATAAAGATTCCACTCATGAGTACTATCAGCTTGACCAAATACAGACAAACGATCATCAGACAAACTCCGGTATAATAGATGCTTTTATAGACGCCGTCTCTTCCGGCAAATCCCCCTTATCATCCGCTGAAAATGTTCTTTCCGCGATGAAAGCCGTCTTCGCATGTATGGATTCTGCCCGCACTGGAGAGTGGGTTTCCCTCAGACAAAAATAAAAGAAAGGAGCGACAGAAAATGAACAGACCTATTACATTGGCATCCGGACAATTCGGAGATCTCCCTTTGGAAAAACTTTGCCGTATTTCTTCGGACATCGGTTATGACGGCCTAGAGCTTGCCACTCATGCCCATTTTAATGTATACAGCGCACTGTACAAAAAAGAATATATTCCTTTCATAAAAGATACTATGGAAAAATATGGATTAAAGTGCTGGACTCTGTCCGCCCATCTCACCGGACAGTGTGTCGGGGATGTGTGGGACCCCCGCCTGGATGCTTTTGCTCCTTCCGATTTGTCCGGACAGCCCCAGAAAATTCGGAAATGGGCAATAGAAGAAATGAAAAAAACTGCCGAGGCAGCCTGTCTGTTGGGCGTAAACACTATAACCGGTTTTACTGGATCTCCTATATGGGCATGGTGGTATTCCTATCCCCAGACAACTCCCGCCATGGTGGAAAAAGGATTCCAGGATATTTATGATTTATGGAATCCTATATTAGACGTCTTTGACCAATATCATATCCGGTTCGCACTGGAAATTCATCCGACCGAAATCGCTTTCGACTATTATTCTACACAAAGATTATTGGAAATATTTGATTTTCGCAATACACTGGGAATTAATTTTGATCCCAGCCATCTTGTATGGCAAGGTGTAAATGAATTGACATTTTTAAGAGATTTTAAAGATCATATTTATCATGTACATATGAAAGATGTGAAAATAAACAAAAATGAAAAGGCCGGTATCCTTGGTTCCCACCTCCCATTTGGGGATACCCGCCGAAAATGGAATTTCGTTTCAGTCGGTCATGGGAATGTTGATTTTGATGGAATCATACGAGAATTAAACCTGATCGGCTATCAGGGACCTCTCTCCATAGAATGGGAAGATACCGGGATGGATCGTTTAGCCGGAATGAAAGAATCCTATCAATATGTCAAGAAAATCAATTTTTCTCCTTCTGAAACCTCTTTTGATTCCGCTTTAAAACATCAATAACCGTTCCTGACAAAGAGGGAGTCCAAAAGTAGACGGTGCAAATTACTTCGCACCGTCTTTTTTGATCACCGACTGGATTGTTTTGAAAAGAATACGAAAATCCAGTCCCATGCTCCAATCTGTAATATACTGCTTGTCCAATTTGACTACTTCTTCAAAATCTGTAATCTTGCTGCGCCCACTGACCTGCCAAAGTCCGGTAATTCCCGGCTTAATGGAAAGTCTTGCCCGATGCCTTAGTTCATACTTCTCCCACTCGTCTAATGTAGGAGGCCGTGTTCCCACAAGAGACATATCTCCTTTGAGCACATTAAAAAACTGCGGAAATTCATCCAGCGATGTTCTCCGGATAAAATCCCCGATACCCGTCTTTTTCTGTCCGTTCGGAAGAATCTTATTTCCAATGACCCTCGGATCAAAATCCATTTTGAACATCATGCCGTCTTTCATGTTATTTTGATCCATCAGCTCTTTCTTCATCTCCTCGGCATTCATATACATGCTTCGGAATTTGTACATTTTAAACTTGCGTCCATTCTTCCCGATTCTTGTCTGGGTAAAAAATACCGGTCCCGGTGATTCTTTCTTGATTGCAGGTGCAATAAAAATGAACAGGACTATTGTAATGAGGCAGCCTACAAGTCCTCCAATAATATCCAGTATCCGTTTCCCCAAAAGCTGCTTGTCTGTGGCATAATTTATGCTTGTACTAAGAACAGTATACCGGCCGATCTTTTCCACAAACTGTCTTTTTCCTTCAAATTCCGGCAGCTGTCCCACATTAATGTGTACGGTGATTCCGGTTTCGCTCAACTGGTTAATGAGCTGTTCCGGCAAAGGATCTCTTGGCGGCATCACAACCAACGCTTCATCCACCCATTCCCGGCATACAAAATCAGCTGCTGTTCTTACTGTTGCAACAACCGGAATCTTATGGACGGACTGCCCTTCCATATTTTTATCAATCACAACGATTCCCGCCAATTTGTACCGCTCAAAACTGTAATCCACAATTTCATGCACAACAGACTCTGCCATGGATTCTGTTGTAATAATAATAAGCGATGTCCGCTCGTCCTTAAGCCTCTTTCGCAGCAGCCGCTTCCACCCAAGACGCACAAAGTAGGTGACCAGCAAGTAAATAAGCCCCATCGCATACAGAGTGATACGCGAATAGATAAAGCCATCCTGTACACTGAACAAATAAAGAGTTGCCAGAAGTTCCAATATCAGTGTCTGCTGCACAATAGCCGCAAATTCTTTATAATATCCTCGTTTCAGTACATTTTTCAATGTCTCAAACAGGAAAATGATCATAATATCCGCCATGGTAAGGAAAATAGCCATGCTGCGGTATACTTCTATTCTGTATGGGTTGATAAAACCATGTCTGATCACATAGGACAATACAAAAGCAATGTGGAGACAGATCAGATCCAACACGAGAAAATCACCGTGTTTAAACCAGCCCTTAGAACCTTTTTTATACATCGCGTAATCTCCTTCCCCTTTTTTCCCTTATAACATAGTCTTTCCAGGATATTTGATTCTTCGATGTAATTTGTCGCTTTATTTTAACTTATAAGCAGTAAAATGTCAAATTTATCCCCTTTCGTTTGCTTCCGGACTGATATTTTCTTCTCCCAGAAGCTCCTCTATATTCTGCGGTGTCACCTTAAAATAAGGGACCATAAGATAGCGGTCGTTTTCAAAAGGAAGATCTTCCATCCCCTCCCCCGATACAAGAGCCGCTGCCAGCTTGGCCATCATTTCCGCCTGTCCCTCTTTATCATTATACACTGTCCCTGTAAGCTTGGAATCCCGAATCGCTTTCAATCCATCATCTGTTCCGTCTATGCCAAAGATCACAGGCCTTGAAGTTTCACTGTAATTCAGCTTTTCATAAGCATCTATCGCTCCCAGCGCCATGTCATCATTATTCGCCAGCACAAGCTCAATGCTGGTCTGATACTGACCGATCATCTGCTCCATCCGGTTCTCCGCCTGTGCTCTGTTCCAGTTTGCAATCTCGTAACTTAACTTTTCCAGTGCAATCCCTTTCTGCTGCAGCGTATTCACTGAATTTTCTGTACGGATAACGGAATCCTGGTGTCCTGCCTCTCCTTCCAGCACAACGTACTGAATCTTCCCATCCTTGTTGCGGTCAATCTGCTCATTCTCCCATATCTCGTCTGCTGCCAGCTCTCCCTGCATCACCCCGGACTGCTTCGCATCTGCTCCTACATAGTAAAGCCGGTCCCACTGCATGAGATCCTCCGCCACCGGTTCCCGGTTAAAGAAAATAATCGGCACATCATACTCTCTTGCCAGATCGATGATATCCGACGGATCTGCCCGGTCTACCAGATTGACGCACAGTACATTACAGCCGGCGTCAATCAGTTCTTTCACCTGGTCGTTCTGCGTCTTCTGCAGCCCCGCAGCATCTCTCACCGTCACAGCAGGCACTGTGCCGCCAACCTCCATCTCTTCTAACTGTGCTTTAAAAGAGTCAAGCATCTCATTTAAAAAAGTGTCACTTTGATTGTAGTAAGTAACTCCTATATAAAGCCGGTTTTCCTGATTTTGCTGCTGATTCCCGCAGGCACTAAGAAGCAATGCTGTCGTTCCCAGAATGATTCCCGCCGACAAAATTCTCTTTTTCTTCATTGCGCTTCCTTTCATTTTCTACTGACTCATTGTAAAAAGAATTTCCTGATTTTCTTCAGAAAACAGTTCTTCCTTTCGTATGATAGTATGATACACTTCTATACTCTGCATGTGATACAGATAATCATCCAGTTCTTTGGCTATTTCATTAAGACTTTGATATCCCAGATTAAATTCATCTGCTACCAGCAGACATTCCACCACACCGGTATCCAGATAATAAGCCGCTTCTGTGGAATTTCCGATTCCATAAATCCGTGCGCCGTGGAGACTGTCTGAGGCCGCACATTCTCCTGCTGCCGTCAGGCTGCTGTCATCCAGCGCCGCAATAATATCGACCGCCGGCTGCACTCCCAGAAAGCTCTCTCCGCCTTCTGTAAAGGGATGTCCTACCGCCCACCGGATCCTGACATTTGAATCTGCCAGGGCATCCCGAAATCCCATCTCCCGGCTTATCACTGCTGCCGAATCTGTTGTTTCAGACAGGATCCCCAGTGTTTTACCGTCAAGTTTCCCCTCATAATCTTTTATCAATTCCTCCCCTAAGGCTTTTCCCATGGTATAATGATCCGGTTCTGTCACCGGGAACACAGTGTCTTCCCCATCTGTTAAAGCAGAACCTACCAGCATAATGGGAACTTTCTTCCCAATCTCCTGCAGCATTTCTTCTGTTTCTTCTCCTGGTACCGGATAGAGGATCAGCGCATCCGCCCCGTTTTCGATCTCATCCCGGAGCAAACGCTCTTCCTCCTGGGCTGTCAGTGTCTCTGCTGTACTTGCCACAGACATCTCTATGTTATTGTCAGCGGCAGCCATTCTAAGGCCATATTTAAAAGCTGACCATTGCCGGTCATCGGAATTTGGGACAACAACTGAAATCTTGTACCTGTCATCCTGTCTCTTCTCGCTGATCATAACAATCGCCAACATGAGAATAAGTACTGCCAGCACCGCCTCGATCAGAATAAACGTTTTCTTGTCATTCTTCATCTTTGCTTTCCTTTGTCTTCTCTTCTATATCATTGATCTTCTCTTTACTTAATATATATCCGTTTTCCAGAATCTTTCCGTTTTCCTCTGTGTATGGAACTGCCGGAATGCGGATGGAAACCTTTGTTCCTTCATCCGGCTCACTCTCTACTACAAGCCCGTATTCTTTTCCAAATAAAATCTGGATCCGGTTGTTGATATTGATCAGCCCAACTCCCGAACCATGCTTATGGATCCGGTTGCTGTCTGTGAGCACAAATTCCACCTCTTCTTCCGACATGCCAAGTCCATTGTCCTCTACTGCAAGGATAATGACTTCCCCTTCTTTCCTTCCGGTCACCCTGATCTCTCCGCAGTCATCCATACTGCTGACACCGTAATTAATAGCGTTTTCCAAAATCGGCTGAAGGATCAGTTTCACTGTACAGTAGGAATAAACCTCTTCATCTACATCAAATTTCACTGAAAATGTATTTTTATAACGAATCTTCTGGATATTCATGTAGCTTTTCGCATGCTGAAGCTCATCCCGAATGCTGATCACTGTACGTCCCTTGGAAAGGCTGATCCGGAACAGGCGGGCCAGCTGTGAAATCATAAATACTGCTTCCTCATTACGCTCGCCTTCCACCATCCAGGTAATAGATTCCAGAGCGTTATATAGAAAATGAGGATTAATCTGACTCTGTAATGCATCCAGTTCGCTCTTTCTCCGCTCGTTCTGCTCCAGAACAATCTCCTTCATCAGACGGTCGATCTGTTCATAAGAATTTTGAATGGACTGTCCCAGATGCCGGATCTCAGGCGAACCTCCAATATAAATCTCCGGCTTTTTTCCCGCTTCATATTCCCTGACTGACTCATTTAACAGAAGGACAGGCCTTGATATCCTCTGTGAAACAACCCGGTTGATCGCACACAGCATCATAATCATCACAAGAATGATCATTACGATAAAATACCGGATATCGATCATTCCATGTGTAAAAGTTGAATAGGGAATTACCCCTACAAGCTTCCAGCCGGTGTAGCTTATTGTATTGACAACGACTTTCCGCCTCTCCCCTTCAAACTTCTCATCATAAACTCCGTCTTTGTATTCTGCAGCGCCCTTACTGTTTTCGCTGCTAATTCCATCACTGATCTGGATCTGCCTGGGGTGATAAATAATCTCACCGTTACTGTCACACAGATAATAATACTGTCCGTTATTATCTGTATTCAGTTTATTCATCATCCGGGAAATGCCCGAATAATCCATATCTACCAGAAGAACCCCCAATCTGGTCACTCCGTCTTCCGTAATCTCTACTGCACGGCTTAAAGAGATGACCCAATAGTAACGCAGACTGTTATCATCAAAAAGATTTTGAATATGAGGAGTAGAAAAATGCACATTTTCCACTTCTTCCATCGCTTTCACATACCAATCCTGCTGTGTTACATTGGGATCTGCCTTTTCAGACACCACCGGTTCCGCTGCCATAAGACTTCCATAACTGTTGTACAAAGCAACACTTCTTAGATTTTCCCGGTTTGCTTCGTACATGAGATTCATTCCTTCCTGAATCACCTGATCCTGGTTGGAAAAATCATTTTCCTTAATGATATTATAATACAGGACATCAGATATCTGGCGCATACTCACCAGATAATCCTCCATGCTTTCTCCTGCCTGTTCTGTCAGCTTCTGCGTGCTTTGCACCATATCTTCTCTGGACAGAGTGGAAAATCGCATATACAGGATCAGACCCAAAACTATCATAATTGAAATAGAAATTACAGAAAGAACGATCATTAAAACCGACTGTATCCCTCTTGGCTTTAATTTTTGTAAATATCTGAAATATTTTTTCTTCACTTTTCCTCCTGCTCCGTCCTGTATTTTGACGGTGACACTCCAAACTGCCTCTTAAATACATAGCTGAAATAATTTGGATCCGCATATCCTACACTTTTTGCTATCATGTAACTTTTCTCCGCTGTTTCCAGCAGCAAATGCGCCGCCTTCTCCATTCGGTAACTGGTCAGATACCCGATAAACGACTGCCCTGTCTCCTTTTTGAAAATGGTTGAGAAATAGGAATTGGAAACACCCAGCAGATCACAGATGCTGTCCAAAGATAATTCCTCTTCAAAATAATGATTATCAATATATTCTTTGGCCCTGAATACAAAAGATTTACTGGAGCGGCTTCTTGCATTCATCAAGTTTTCCCGAAATAAAAGACTGATGTCCAACAGCCATTTTCGCAGAGCCTCCGGCTCCAGATCCAGAAGATTACTGTACAGCTGTCTTGTATCCCCTGAAAATTCTTCCACAACCAGATCATTATTAGATACAAACCGGTACAGAGCGCTCACCATCTCCATCACAGCAATATGATGATACTGCAAAGATTTATCGGGGAAAGACATCCGATCCATATACTTATCCACAGCTTCCGTCACATCCTGAGGTGATCCGATCCGAATCTTCTTAAACAGTTCCGATAACTCCGCATCATTAGCCGTAACGGCTCTTCCCGTTTCAGAAGGCGCAATTTCCTTAATGTTAATCGCCCTGCAGGCGCCATATATTGCACGGTAAGAAACCGCCTCCCTGGCACCGTTATAGGACTGGGACAACTCCAGGATATCGCTGCACACCTGTCCTACTCCAATGATAACCACCGCTCCGATCATACGACTGGCATAGCGGCAGAAGCGATCGCACTCGTCTGTCAGATCTGATACCTCATTTTCATTCTTCAGCTGTGCGATCATCACTGTATTTCCCAGATAGGAAAAATATTTTGGATGCCATTTACCGCCCAATCGCTCCATTGCCTGCTTCTGAACAGAAGTCGCCAAAAGCACCGGGTTCATATTCTTTGGAACCTGCCTTGAGGATGTATGGATCACAACACAGCAAAAAAACGGCCCTTTCAGGGAAATCTGATAATCTTCAATATATTTGGGAAGATCTCCCTCCATAATCCTTCCTTCTATCAAGGTAGAATAAAAGTTCGCCTGCAAAAGAGGCAGGGATTCCATATAATATTTCTGAAGGATTTCCGTATTTCTTTTCTCACTGATCTCCTGATCCAGCTTTATTTTCAATTGAGTAAATACATTTGTAAGCTCCAGTGAATTGACTGGTTTCAAAATATATTCTTCCACCTCCAGGTGTACTGCTTCCTTGGCATACTCGAACTCGTCAAACCCGGTAAAGATCAAAAGCTTAGTTGCCGGAAACTCCTCCTTGATCCGTCCCGCCAGTTCCATACCGTCCATATATGGCATCTTTATATCCGTCATGACTACATCCGGCTGGAACTCCTCTACCATTTCAAACGCCTTTACGCCATTGTTTGCATAGCCGATCACAGAAAACCCAAGGCCCTCCCAATTGATCTTCTTCATGATCACCTGTATAACTTCTTCTTCGTCGTCTACCAAAAGAACCGTATATTTATCCATAAATCTTTCTCCATGTACATAATTTCCATCCGTCATATAAACATTACCATACAAAAGAATGGCTGCTATTATTATAGCAACCACCAAAACCATTTGTAAACATTTACGGATGTTTTGAAACATACAACCCTGTCTTGACAAATAAATAAGGGAAGTATATCGTAAAATCACAGCGTATCCTTTATCCGCTCCACTCTCTTTTCACAAAGGATATACTCTTGCAAAAAGAGGGGAGTATTATTTGAACAAAAAAGGAGTCAACATGAAAAAAATATTATTTGTCAATGCCTGCGTAAGACCCTGCTCACGCACCTGTTTACTGGCACAGGAAGTTCTGAAAAAATTAAACGGACAGATAGAAGAAGTCCATCTTGGCCATGAACAACTTTCCCCTCTGGATCTGGAACTGTTAGAAAAGCGAAACCAGCTTATTTCATCCAAAAATTTTTCAGATCCTCTATTTCGCTATGCAGCCCAGTTTGCTGCCGCAGATGAAATTGTTATTGCAGCGCCCTACTGGGATCTGGCTTTTCCTTCCATCTTAAGGATATATCTCGAACATGTTACAGTAGTCGGCGTAACCTTCCAGTATTCCCCGGACGGTATTCCCCTGGGACTTTGCAAAGCAAAACGTATCATTTATGTGACAACAGCAGGCGGACCTATCGCAGACCGAAATCTGGGCTACGATTATGTAAAGGCTCTGTCTGATGCCTTTTACAGTATACCGGAAGTGCTCTGCTTTCAGGCTGAAAACCTGGATATCCAGGGCGCTGACGTAAACGGCATTCTTGAAGACGCTGTTTTGCGAATCAAAGAAGCGCTCTGATCTTTTTCATTTCTATTATCAAACGGACCAGACAGCACATTGATCCTGTGCTCTGTCTGATCCGTTTGTTTTGTATATTATGCTGTTTTCTTTTCCAGCACGGCCACCCGTTCCTGCAGGTCCCCCACTATTTTTAATAAAATGGAGGTATTATCGTTTTCAAGCTTTGTTATCCTGTAATAAGTTTCCAGATTATCTACCTTTTTATCGACATTTGCAATTTTCTCTTCCAGGCTTTCTCTCATCCTGTCCATTTCCTCAAGTAGACCATTCTCTGTCTCACGCAGCGCTCTCTGCAGCTTCTGATCGACTCTTTCCATTATCCGCTCTTCCGACTCCTGCATAATCGACCGTATTATTTCAATATCCTGTTTTTCTAACATAGTATTCCTCCTTTTGAATATGTGTAATTTACTATTCCTTCTATATTTTTCAATTACTATTTCACTCACATCATCTTTATGTCATCTATTATATCGACGAATTATACTTATGTCAAGTAAAAAAGAGGATTACTGCCATTTTTCTGATGTGCTGCTCTCTTCCCTTTAGTCCTGACTGTTCAGTCCGCTTTCCTCCGGGAAAAGATATGGTTCCGGGTCAATTGCTTCTCCGTCTATCTCCAACTGGAAATGCAGGTGATTCCCTGTAGAACGCCCTGTGGTTCCGCTTAAACCGATCTGCTCTCCCTTTTCCACCCTGTCTCCTTCTTTGACATACATCTCGCTGTGATGCATATATTTTGTCACAATTCCTTCTCCGTGGTCAATGATGATCCAGTTGCCGGCGGATCCGCCCCAGCCTGCTTCAATCACTGTTCCTGCTGCCACCGCATAGGTAGGGATATTTTCACTGCCGGTTCCAAGGTCAATCCCTTTATGATAGGAATGGCTCCACTGCCGCCACCCGAATCTGCTTGTTACCTGTGACCCCGGACATGGATCTGCAAACTCTCCAAGCAGACTGTCAAAAGTCTCCAGTGTCATTCGGTCCAAACGATAGAGATCATAAATTTCCATCTGCCGGATCAGGCTTTTTCCGTAATCAACGTCCGTTGCCCAACGGCTTCCGATCCTCATGGCAAAAGTATTGGCGTCCGTTACCCCTTCGATCAGATCACTATATACTTCCTTCAAAAGTTTTGCCCTGTCCTCCATACTTTCGCTGTATGTATGGTACATCCGGAATCCTGCCCGAATGGTATAGCTTCTCCCTTCTTCTGTTTCTTCCCCTGTTTTCATCTGAACAGACCCGGCCGGCCCTGTCCCTTTGACTCCGAAAAGATTATTGTACTGAAAGGCCAGGTAGGAAAGCCCCTGTCCCTTCTCACCATAAGGACCATACTTTCCAAATCCGGATTCCTGAATAACCTGAGCAATCGTTACAGAAGCCGGATAGCCGTATTCATCCTGTACCTTCAAAGCTCCTGTGATCATCTCTGTAGTAATAAAGGGCGGAATATTCTCAAGAGGCATATCTGTACTGTACTTTATCCGTAAAACCTTGGGAATGAGCCGTTCTGACGGAGTAAACTCTTCCAGGAATCTTTCCTTTTGATTTCCCGTCACTGGCAGTACCTGTGGATTCCATCCTGTCTGCGGTACAGATGGCGACGGAGCAATCGGTTTTGTCTCTTCATCTGACCCGTTATCCGGTTCGGTTGGTGTCTCTGGTTTCTCTGAAATTTCCGGTTCTTCCGGTTCCGTTGGCGTTTCCGGCTCCGTTGAACCTTCCGGAGTTTCCGGCTCTGTCGGTGTCTCTGGCTCCGTTGGAACTTCCGGAGTTTCCGGTTCCGTCGGTGTCTCTGGTTCCTCCGGAATCTCCGGTTCTTCCGGTTCCATCGATGTCTCCGGTTCCGTTGAAACTTCCGGCTCGCCTGACATTTCTACTTCATTAGCTTGTCCCAATCCCTGCTCCCCTGACGGCTCTTCTGCCCACGCTGTTGAGAATCCCGAAAATACTACGGTCGCCGCCATCAGCAGCGGAAGTACTTTCTTTACTTTTTTCTTTTCCAATCCTTTCCACTTCCTTTCCTCCTGTTTTTCCTCCCCTTTTTCCTGTTCTTTCTCCTAATCCTTCCTTAAGGACCATAAGACTTTTCCTCTGATCTGCCCTTCTTTCACTGGTCCGTAATATCTGGAATCGGAAGAATTCTCCCGATTATCTCCCATAATAAAGTATTCCCCTTCTTGCAGCGTCAACGGATTTTCCTGACCAATCCCGGGGCTTGTCTGTCCCTGTATATAAGGTTCTTCCAGTTTATCCCCATCTATGTATACTCCTCCGCTTTCTTTCTCTATATAAATTTCTTCTCCGGGAAGCCCAATGACCCGTTTGATCAGTGTCCTCCCATCCTGTATCCTGGCAAGCACCACATCTCCTCGTTTCAATTCCCCACGGACTTTTCCGTAAAGGGTCAGATCCTGATCCTGATATCCGGGAACCATAGAAGAACCTTCTACAACAGCAAGTCCGAAAAACACATGAGACAGTAAAAAAAGTACACAAGCCATTGCTCCGGTCCCTGCTGCCCACTTCTTCCAGCCCCGCTTTTCTGTTCGGATCTCTTCTATCCGACTGGAAACTGCCTGTTCCACCGGGCTCTCTTCTTTTATTTCCTTCCTATTCCATTCCGTCATGAAGCGCCTCTATCTCCTCCAAAATCTTCCGGGCATTCTCGCTGAAAATGCGCCCCTGCTCCTTCAAAAGCCCTGCCTTTTTCTGATATTCCTGCCGCTCCTTTTCATACATCACTTTTAATTCCCGGATCCGCTCTTCCCTCTCTTTTTCTTGCTCCCGGACTGCTTTTAAAATTTCTTCTGCCTCCTCTTTGGCTTTCCCCAGCATATGCTCCCGATACTCTCGGATCTGGGCCATGCTGTCAATCAGTTCCGTACTCTTTTTCCCGTATTCCTTCTTCCTCTCTTCCTCTTCCTCCGCCTGTTCCTCTATCTTCGCCTGCAGGCTCCGGATCACTTCTTCATACTTCCCGCTGATTATTCGGATGTGCTCCAGCACATCCTCTTCTTCCCAGCCTCCGATTACTTTCTTCCGGATCTCCATCTCTTCAATATAACGGGCGATCTCCTCTGTTTGCGGTAATTTCTTTTTTTCTGACATGGCTTCCTTTTCTCCTTCTGCCTATTCTTTTACTCGAACAGCTCCAGGGTAATCTTATGATCCCATTTTTCTCCTTCTTTTGCTTCTGTAAAACCATCATTATAGAAAAACCCAAGTTCCTCCGGCTCTTCCTCTTCTCTGATCAGGGTAAACAAGTAAAAATCCCAGCTTCCCTTCTTGCTGTCTGCCGGCAGAGTATCCCAAAATTCTGTCCCCGGAGCCGCCAAAATGAGGAGTTTTCCTTCCCTTGGTTCGCCATCCACGTATCCTTCCACATAGCATCTCTTTGGGTTGAAATCTTCTCCGCTTCGGTTCTCTGTCGTCCCCGATACCACCAGATACCTCCAGCCTTCTTCTTCCGGATAATAGTCATAATATCCCATGGGACTTGGCGGCTTTACCTGAGACATGTACTGGGTATCTTCTATATAGAGGGTAATCTCCTCCCCAATTCGGAGCGTCCCCTCCGCCTTGGTGACTTCCTGTGCCTCTGCCGGCTTCTTCCCGCATCCTGCAAGGGCCGATAAAACAAATACTCCCATTAACAGTAATACAGCCTGCCGGAATCCTTTCTTCTTTTGTTCTCTCTTCATGGTTTTACTCCACATGCAGGGTAGCATTAATGGTTCCTTTATTCATTTCCTGCTGATAATCATCCAGACTTCCAGTGTCCACCAAAAGGGAAATCGGATAATCTCCCGGCTCCAGTTCTTCCGCGATCTCCCATTTTGTCACTGCCGTTCCCGGCTCCAGCCATCCACTCTCATAGAGGACATCTCCTCCTTCCTGCAGACTTACTGTATATTTGAAGTAACAGGGATTTCCCTCCGGATTGGACAATGCTGCATGAACCGTCCTCTGACCTGCTTCCATATCGATGGTTCCGAATCCGGGAAGCATGATCTGGCTTGGATCCTCATTCTTCAGACCGCCCGGCATCTGATAAGCCATGGCTGAATCGTCCAGATCCGGCCCCCGGTTCTGGGCAAAATACCACCAGAGTCCGCCGGCGATCAACGCCAGCAGAATTACCAGCGGAATCAGAATCTTTCCCCAGCTCTTTCCGATCACCCGTACATAGATCACTCCCCCGTCTTCCTCCTCACAGGGGATATATCCCAGTACTTTCTGTCCGTATCCCAGTTTAGCCTTAAAGGGGTTTACCGCCACTTCCGTCCCTTCCTCTCCCAGCAGGAACGCTGCCTCTTCTTTCTTTGAACGGTACCCGATATCCCCTATAATCTTCTGGGGCGTAATCTCCTCTTCTTCCGCCATCCCTGCCGGAATGTAATTCCAACAGCCTTCTTTCCTGCTGTAAGTTTTACTGCTGGTTTCCAGCTCTTTCTCCACTAATCTTCTGCTCATAGACTTTTCATTCCCTTCTCTTTTGTTCCTATTCCACTACCAGGGTAGTCTTGATCGCCCCTTGGTTCATTTCGCCTTCCGGATCATCCACCGGATGAGTCTCCACCTGTACTGTTACTTCATAACTTCCTGCTTCCAGAGATTCTGTAAGGTCGAACTCCATAACCGCATTTCCCGGCTCCACAAGTCCGGAAGTGTAAAGTTCTTCCCCAGTATCATTGCGTACAAGGTGGAATTTGAAATAACAGGGATTGCCTTCCGGATTAAAGAGAACATGCTCCACATGCTCCTCCCCTGCCCGGGCTGTGATCTGACTGATTCCCGGCAGCATGATCTGGCTTGGATCCTTATTTACCATCCCTTCCACATGGTAGGCAATCTGGGCTTCATCCAGTCCCGGAACCTCTTCATCCCTTAGATACCACAAAAATCCCAGCACAATCCCTGCCAGGAGGCACAAAAGCAACAGGGGTAAAAGGATGGTCTTTACCAGGGAGCGTCCTAAGATTCTCACACAACAGACCGGCTCATCCCCCTCTCCTTCCGGTACAACCGGAAGATAACCAATGGTCTTTTCGTTCCACCGCTTCCCCGGGCGATATTCATAAAGCCCTGTCAGGGCCTCCCCGTCTTCTAAAGTAAGCTCTGCACTTCCGGAATCCTGCCGTCTTAAATCCCCGGCAATGCGTCTTTCCTTTTCCGGAAGTTCCTTATATTCTTCGATGGTAAGGTAAGGCCACTGATGACCTTTTTTATCCTGAAAGGAGCGCTGCTCCTTAATATTCTTTGTTATTGCATCAAACTGTATAAAATACTTCATGAGTTTCTCCTGTTCCCTTTTCTGGATCTGCTCCTCATACCGGAGCAGCCTTTTTTCGTATTATTTTATAGGCATTCCTTTAAGCCTGTTTAGAGAAATTTTTTTAAAACAGGGAGCCAGATCCTTCCGGCTCCCTGTTATTTTCTTTGTATAAATCAGGCAATCTATTTTGCAGCTTCTTCAATTGTATATGTCAGAGTATCGCTAAATACTGTACCCTTAGGAGCATCTACCGGAGTCTGTCCGCCATCCAATGTAGCCGTACCGTCAATACTCGGATTTGATACACTAAGGGAATCAAGTGTTACTTCTCCTGAACCAGCCTCTAAGGTTTGCTTAGAATCGTACAGTACTGAATATCCCATTGAATCATATCCACTTGCCTGCAATTCAGCATCATTTGCACTTTGTACTTTTACAGAAACAGAAAGTGTTTTTGAAAGATCTGTTAAAGTATCACCAAGTGCTGCAGATTTCAACGCCAGATTCTGAGTCGCTGTTGTAACATCGTCTGTAAATACAATATCTGAAGGAATGGTTACATAATATCCAGCATCTCCACCGCCTGGTGTGATTGCTCCATTTACGTATTTAACATTTGTCTGATGATCTGCCGCAAATACGCTCATCGGTGCTACTGCACTCACTGTCATTGCTCCTAAAATTGCTAATGTTGCTAATCTCTTCTTCATACTTCTTTTTCTCCTTTTCTCTGTGTTTTTTATTGTTTGGATGGCCTCTCCATCCTGTTCCCCTCCATCTCTTTTCCCCGGCTGATGGATCTCCGTGTGTCTTGAAAGTGCATTTTTTAGAATGCACTTTCCTCCTCTTTTTCTTCTTTTTTATCCTTCAGCAGGATCAGTAAAATTGCTCCCGCTGAAATCATAACCATAGCCAGATATGCTATGGGTAAGGAGGCATCTCCTGTCCGTACCGGTCCGGTACGTCCTGTGTGAGTTACTTTGCCGGCGCTGATCATACTGCTTCCTTCGCTGCTATCTCCACCGGCTCCTTGATCTCCCTTTGCAACATACGTTACATTGACTCCACTGTCCACTCCGGCTGCTTTAACTCCCCCTATCGGGGCCGTTGCCAGTGCCAGCAGCAGACAGAGGCTGGCACATGCCAGTACTTTTCTGATTACTTTAGATGTTTTCATCTCTTTTCCTCCATCTGCTGTTTTATGATGTTGGCCTTACATAATCCCGAAGTGTCAGCTGGTAGTTCAAAACACCTTCATACGTTGTATCTTTTGCGTCGTCTTCATTAATTCTCGCATTTATCTGATACTGGAAACTTTCTCCTGCTGGTAACGTTTCACTACCGTTGATCCATTGATTTTTTTGTGTATCTGTAGTTAGAAGTCCAATATACACATAGCCACTTTGAGGTGAGGTATCTGTCTGTTTAGATGCATCTCTCCTATTTCCATCTGTTCCATAGATGTTCATTGTCATACTTTTGCTTCCGCCAGTTTGTTGAAGCGCCACTCCATCCTGCACCTGTACTTCTACTTCCGGCTGATCTTTTTCATTGTTGCCTTCTGCCGGATCCTCGCTATCTGAATTCTTATAACGGATTGTTGCTTCTGCTCCTGCATAGCCTTCAGAGCCTCCGCTTATCTTAGCTTCATCTTCTGTCAAGACTACGTCAGCCGGTATATAAACGTAATAGCTGCTTTCCTGCCACTGTAAAACGATATCAGTCGTTACACTTGGCGCTTTGCCTGCATATGTTCCTTCCGGTTTCAAAGTATCGTCTGTGAAGGTCTCATTATCTGTGTTGCTTTTATTCCACGCTACGATACAGTACTTGGCTCCGTCATCCCACTGCCAGGAAACGGTCGGGTTCCCATTATTAGGATTTACCCGATTATAAATAGGGAATGTGACAGTAGCCTCTCCGTTACTTCCGGAATTGGAAGTAATACTTCCTGTACTCGTCTTTTTATCGCCAGAACCGGCAATATCAGCTCCAGTTGTTAACCTCCCATCAAAAGCCCAGCTATGCCAGCCTACTGAATCGTTACCCGGATTCTTCTTGTAAAGTGCGATATGCATTTTTGCATCCTCTGCTGCAGAACTACCGATCTGTAAATCTTTCGGATAATTCTCATCAATCATAAATCCCGCAGTTATCTCAAAATTTGTTTCCGCATGAATCTCCAAAGGATCCGATTTTATAATCTGCTGTACGCTTCCTCCGGTTTGTCCCCGGTCAGATGTCAACGTAGCAATTTCTTTCGGCTGCACTTGAATCCTTGTAGTTGTACCCGGAATATCAATGTTTCCTTCATCTAAAAACAAACTCATAATTTCACTGCCAACTCCGGACATGGTAGCGTCCCCATTTGATTTATCTGCCAAATCAGCAAGTTTAACAGAGTCTGGAGCATTACTATTTCCTTTTCCCCATGCATGAACCCCATATACAGCATCATCTTCCCACTGATAAGTGATCAGATTGTCAGCTGTACTTGTTTTCTGAAATGCCAGCTTAAACGTACTATCTGCACTGTTTACTGTAGAACCTGCAGCATCCAGCTGCATTCTGGAGTTTTCAAAATATACGCCACCTGTTGAACCACTTTTGACAGAGATTTGATTTCCACTAATACTTAACTGTCCATATCCAACCAGTTTTATATTCTCTTTTTCTATTTCGCTGCTCCCGTTTCTATGCTGCTTTTCCTGTTTTGTTATTGCAAAGAAAGCGTCATTTAGACCAGTTGCATCTCCAGTATATTTGAAGGTGCCTCCTACAAGGAATTTTCCATCATTCTTAGCAGGGTCCGGATCTCCACCCGTGTAAGTTATTACTTGCGGATTTTCTTGAATCAGATCAGCGGGGTTTATACTTTCAATTTTGGATGATTCATATACAGGAATCAGTACCACAGATCCAACTCCGTTTTTACGGCTTGTACCTGCCCCTGAACCGAAAATCCCATTCCAAGTATCAAGATTTGTTTTTCCTATTTGATAAAGATCCAGCGATTTTGTACCATCTGCTATTTCATAATCAAAATATTCGTAGTTACCACTTCCTGTAATGGTTCCGGAATGTTTAGAAATCTTCCATCCAACCCACTGCTTTTCACCACTGGTTGTTGTTACCGTTTTTGGCATTGTAACGTCTGGCATTGCAATTGTATTATCTTTTCTTCCATTTACTCCAGTATAAAGAGCGGACTGATTTTTTGTATTCCAATCATCTATTTTCGCCTTTATCTCTTTCGTATATTGTGGAGCAGATAACACCTCTGCCGGTACTTGAACCTCAGCACTGACCGCATTCAGGTAATAGAAACGGCCAATCATACTTTTATCTTCATTCGCTATTCCTTCTGATATACTTTTATCCTTTGCCAGCACATATCTTTCCGACGTATTAGGATCAATAAATGATTCTGGATAGTTACTGAAAACAACTGCATTTCCTTTATAACCGTCTACCCAGTATTCCTTGCTATTTCCAAAGTTGGAGCTATCATAACCTGCATTCGGATCATTAAATTCAAACCATGATGTCTGTCGGTACATCGTATATCCAATGCCTCCAACCAACCACATACTTTCTCCATTTTGTGCTACTTTTGCAATTAGCTGAATTTTATAGTCTACCACTCCGGCTTTCAGATATTGATTTTCTCTTAAGTATTGATATAATTTTCGGACATTAATCAGTGTACCTGGTAACCAGAGCGTTTCTCCTCCAGCAGCATCCTCTCCTTCCGCAAGTTCATGATATGGAATTGTTGCTACCACATTGTCATCATCATCCACTACTTGAAGCTCAAAGCCTTTCAGCCCCGGGCTCAATCCCTGTTGTGGAAGATATGGCTGTACAATATAATTCTCCAACTTATCATACTGTAGCTCTTCTTTCGCAGTTTCATATGTATTATCCTGGTATGAATAATTGATCTGGAATTTGACCGGTTCAGATGTCATATGGATTCTTCCTGCCGGTGCATTATTAGTATTTTTTCCATTATTTGTAAATGTAACAGTATAGCTGTATCTATCATCGTCCGGATCCTTAAATCCTTCATCTTTGACACTCCATTTTGCATTCCCGGTAATACTAATTTCCGGTTTACTGAACCCTTCACGTACATCGGCGCCAAGATAAATATCTTTACTATTTAGGAGTTCGTCCATGTCAATTTTTAGTCCTTCTGTCAATGGATAGTAACCGAGTGCTCCCGGTGTAATTGTACTGCCATTTGCGAAATCTCGGCCTCGGAAATACTGGATATAATCGCCGTCAACCCTTTCTTTATTTGCTCCTCCCATGTTCTTATCAACCCAGCTTCCCTCTCTTGTTCCATCCAGGGAGCTGACGTAATAATGGGTTTGAGCAGTAGAATAATTTTCATATACCAGTTTAAAATCTGTAACTATACCGCTAACTGTAATATTATAGGTATACCAGCCAGGCTTATTTCCGTAAACCGAACTCCATCCATTTTTCAAAGCCTCACCGTTATATCCTGTCGCGTCTACATTATTAACAGCCTTACATTCAATTTTGATATGCCCGCCTCCAGGAATTTTTTCATCTATTGTTTCGCCGACTGCTTTCGGCAATGTATAACTGTGGCGGTCAAAATTTGTTGACTGATACTGGCCTCCGGCTTTGTATACATCAACATGCAGGACTGCCGGTACGTACAGCCACTGAGTTGTCCCGTTAATACGCTGTCCTCTAGAAGTGTCCAGCCGGAATTGTGCTTTCCCTCCAGGCGCCATCTCTCCAATAGGTATGTTGGCAAAACTGCTGGGATTATCCGGATTAATCACCGATTGGGTCAATCCATCCGAACCCACAGAACTAGCGCCCACAACATTTCCAATGACTTTTTGAGCAAATTGCGTACTTCCACTATCACTCATAAAATACGCTTCTTTACTGTAATATGGCTTTCCGCCAGTACTATAGTTTCCGAATCCCCCAAATCCATTGCTTGCACCCGATCTGTTTGTGTATTGTGGATATGTCGGACTCCCTGTATCGCCGCCTTGCTTACTAATTGTAAAGAAACGGGTTGCTCCATATTCTCCATTACTTACGTTCGCACTTTCCGTAGACCAAAGTCCAAACCAGATCTTATTATCACCGTCATCCTCCCAGGAAATCCCTTTTATGCTTAATTGCACATTACTTTTGGGCATAACAAACATAAACTGGTATTGATTCGTATCACTGTCCAGCAGCTCCGCTTTCTCTATTCCAGAAGAGCCAGGTCCATCTCCTCCCCGGTATAAGCCGTAAGTCTTATCAAGCCCGCCGCCTTTAACAGATACTTCTCCATGTCTCCATCCATCCTGTAAAGTCATCGTGACAACAATTCTCGCGCCTTCTTTTGCTGTATAGCTTTTACCGCTTCCTGTCGCTCCAGCGATTCCTAACTGCCACTGCTCAATATCACCGCTTTCCGAAGAAGCACTAATTTGGTATTCCTGATCAGATAACAGTCCATAGTAAAAATGAATTTTTGTTTTGTCCGGCAGAAGGAAACCTGCTTCAACGTTTCCTAATGGATCATCTGTTGTACTTCCGCCTGTACCGTCATCTGTTTTCTCGGTTGTATAATACCAATCATAAGTTCCGTCAGCGTTTTTGTAGGGATAGAGTCCTGTCAGCCAAACTTGATAGTCTTCTGCTCCTTCATATACGAAAGCAGCTCTCTTAAAAATTCTGGCTGGCGCGCCGCTGTAATCTGGTATTCCTTCTGTATCTCCATCTGTAAGTGACCCTCCTTCAAATTTGGGAAGTTGTTCTTCCGGCGTCCCTTCAAGCAGATTCACAGTAATGCTCTCGTCCGCATATTGATAAACCGGAATCTCCGGACTATTCGTCGCATTCTTCGCTTCTTTCAAAGACCTCTTCAGCACGGAAAGTTCCACCGCTTTTGGAGTATTACTCTGCTGTTCTTTTTCATCGGATGCGGGTGTTACATTTGTTGACTGATTTGATTCACTCTGCCCAGTACTTGCCGCTTTGCCATTATTTTCGCTATTACTTGTACTGTTTATCACATCTGTTGTCTGCCCTTCATCTGCAGCCTCTGCCTTATCTGCCTCTCCGCCCGTTGTCACACTTTCCGGGTCATTGTTATGATCTGCAGGGTCAGCTGCATTAGCTGCGGCTGTATTCTCATCTGTCTCGCCTGTCTCCGCCTGTGTCTGAACTTCTGTCTGTGCACTCTGCTGTGTCTCGATTTTGCCGGTACTTACCGCTTCATCCGCAAACACGCTTTCCAGCCCTACGCCTGTCATCAGCGTTGCCGCTGCCAAACAGACTGCCAGGCTCCGTTTCAGCCAGTTTACTCTGCCTTTCCTTTTTCTGTGCTTTTTGATCTTGCCTTCTTCTCCTTTCACTTTTCCTTTTCACCTCCTCCCTTTTAATCTCTTATTCTTTCTGGTTCAGGAATGTCTCTCCTGCCTCTGCGTCGATCCATATCTGTCTGGCCTCACCTCCTTTAACAACGCGGGCTGCCCAGTACATGTTGTCCTGGTATTTTTCCAGCCCCAGCCGCTCTATCTCATATCCTTTTCCTGCTTCTTTCAGGATCTTCTTTTCTGCTTCTTCCCGGCTGACTGCCGCGGACTCTTCTTCCTCCAGAATTTCTCCGATATTCACCTCTACGGTTCCATCGTTTTGGACTGTCACTCCGGTCTGTTCCTCTATCCGCGCTTTTTCTTCTTCGGTATATTCTTTTTTCTTTGATGCATTGGCTTGTTCAGATCTTTCGGAGTTGTCTGCTTTACTTTTTTCATTTGTCTGTTCAGAATGATGATTTTCCGGAACACTTTTTCCTTTTTCCCTGATCCAGAATCCAGCTGTCAGGGCAAGAATTACTATGATGCAGATAGCAACCAAAATATTCCGTCTTTTTTTATTCACCACTTATCGCCTCATTTTCATACAATTTTTTCATGGTATCCTTTCCCATTCTCTTCCGATACACATTGTGCTACAGGAATACTTTCTATAATATTCGCTTGAAGCTCTCTTCTTCTTGCCAATCTCTGTTCCCGCAAACCATGGCTGCACTTTATCTCCGTCAATTCCTTTTGCATATCATCTGCTGCACAGGTTTCTGCATCCATCATTTTTACAATCTCTCCCAGGCTTCTGGAAAACCACTTATTTTCCATCTCCTTCTGGATGTACTGGTAATACTTTCTAATCTGGCAGGTGCTTACCGCTCCGCGATTACAGTATCCATCATCTTCCAGGCAACGGTTGACTTTCACTGACGATTCCATTACATTCAGAACATCAAGAAGAGTAATTTCTTCCAATGATCTTAGAAGATAATATCCTCCTTTTGCACCGGTTACTGTACCAAGCATTCCTGCTCCGCGCAGTTTTCGCGCTATCTTCAGAAGGTATTTGGGGGGTATTTTCATCTGGTCTGCAATCAAACTTCCTGTCATTATCCCTTTTGTATCACCCAGGCATAAGAGAAACCGGATTGCGTAATCTGTCGTGAGGTTTAGCTGCATAATCTTCTCCTTTTTCTGCTTTTGTGTTCATCTTCAGTTTCATCTTCCATTCCAAACCCAAACCGGTAAAGTTTGTATTTAGTTTCTTTTAAAACAACACAATCCGCCCTGTGTTGTTTAATGAGTTAGAAAAATTTATTTTTTCACAAGATGTTTTTAAAACCAGAAAAATATATTAAAAATTTATTTGACGTGCAGATAAAAATAAAAGGGGAAATATGGATTTTTGGCATAGATTTTCCGTTTTTTACATTTTTATAAAAAACTATTGACAAAAATTGGAAATTTATGATATAGAATAAGAAAGAAAAACAACACAAGGCGGATTGTGTTGTTTTTTATTTGACTAAATCCATCTCATTGATTTTCTGACGGTGCTCTTTGCCGCTTGATACCAGATATTGCCTGGTAGTCTCAATGCTGCTATGACCTAAAATATCAGCTAATTTCAAAAGATCTTTCTCCCGTCTGTAAAATACACTTGCAAATAAGTGGCGTAAATTGTGAGGATAGACTTTCTCCGATGAAAGTCCCGCTTTTTCTCCCGCTCTTTTCATGCTGCGCCACAAGTTGCTCCGATCCAGCGGACGTCCTGTACGTGTTACAAACACGGGGCCTTCCTCTATGTTTTGCTCCTTGCAGTACTGCTTTAAACGTTCAATCAGTCGATCCGGTAAAAGGATCCTTCTTTGTTTTCCTTTGAGCAGAACATTGACGCTCCCCGTATCCAACAGTTCTGCCCGTATATGTTTCAGTTCTCCAATACGGATCCCGGTAGAGCACAGTGTTTCCACAGCCAGATACAAGCGCTTATCTTCCTCACATGCCTTTAGAAGGTTTTCATACTCTTTTCTCCCGAATTCCCTGGACTCCTCAATATATGCTTTTTTCTGAATGCGGATATATTTTACTTTCCAGGGTTCTCCCTTATATTCGAGATAATTATTAATAGCTGCCAGACGGTTATTTACCGTCGTTCCGCTATAACGTTCCTTCAGTCTGTTTCGATAGACAGCCATCCATTCTTTTGACAGAACATAATCTGGCTGCTGTATCATATCCCGAATTGTCCTTACATAATTTTTTTGTGTGGAAATCCCTTTTTCGCATTCAATCAGATATTTCCTAAAGTCTTCAAGCGCTTCTTCTGTGCTTTCCATATCTTGTTACGCTCCTTTCTTTTTGACATAAACAGATATTTTTTGTCTATATGGTACAAAAGACAGTATAGCGCGATTATATTAGACAACGGGGAAATAAAGTGAAAATTATATGACATAGATTGCTGGTAAATATTTACAATTTAAGACAGGGTAAAATACAATTTGGCACGTAACACAGAAAAAGTGCCACGTGCCAAATCAATTAAATTATATTATTTCTTCTGAACATATTTCAGACAGTCCAGTGTTACCGCTACAAGGATAATGATACCGGAGAACACGAACTGAAGGTTTGTGTCGATACCGAGGATTGTAAGAGAATAGGTAAGTGCGGTGAAGATAAATACACCAACTACTACACCGGAGATCTTACCGATACCACCGGTAAAGGATACACCACCTACAACGCAGGCTGCGATCGCATCCATCTCCCAGCCCTGTCCATAAGCTGCAGATCCTGATCCTACCATTCTGATACATTCCAGCCATGATCCGAATCCGTAAAGGATTCCTGCCAGAACGAAAGCTCCTACTGTTACAGCAAATACGGAAATACCTGAAACTGCTGCTGCTTCCGGGTTTCCGCCGACTGCATACAGATTCTTTCCGAATGTTGTCTTATTCCAGATGAACCATACAATTGCAATGGCTGCTACTGCCCAAAGGATAATAGTTGGGAAACCATTGACCTTTGGAATGATCATGTTCGGAATTGTAGGCTCGATCGCACCAAAGGATACACCTTTTGTTGCGTAAGTAACAAGACCGAAGATAACAAGCATGTTTGCCATTGTTGAAATGAACGGATGCATCTTAAATTTCGCTGTGAAAAATCCTGCAATAGCTGTGAAGAATGTACATAAAACAACACATGCTACCAGCGCCAGAACGATTCTTGCAACAATCGGCATAGTCGTAAAGTCAAAGATATGTCCGAACACGCCGCCTGTATTGATTCCCTGGTGCATGATGATCGTTGCTGTGGTCATACCCATACCAACCATACGTCCGATGGAAAGGTCTGTACCTGCAAGGAGGATCAGAGCTGCAACACCAAGTGCAAGGAACATTCTTGGTGAAGCCTGCTGCAGGATATTCAATACGTTATTGTATGTAAGAAGCGGTGATCCTTTTATCATCGGAGTGATGATACACAGGATGATAAAGATTAAAAGGATCGCAATATACAAACCGTTCTGCAGGAGGAATGACCTGCGGTTAAATGTATATTTGTAGTTTTCCCATCTTTGAGCCATTGTCTCTCCGAATGTAAACTTGGACATACGGAGCAGGTCGATCAAATGGTATCTGTATGAGAAAGCTGCATGTCTTCTGTCTTTGATCTGCTGAAGATTTTTCTGCAGTTCCATTTTAGCATCAAACAGCCTGTTCTTATGAACGTATTTTTCATCTTTGATTTCCTGGTGATCAGAAAGCTTGGAAAGGTTCTGCTGATGTTCTTTTTCCAGTCTGGCAACATCCTCTTTGTATTTTTCTTTTGCCAGCACTTTTTCCTGCTCGCAGCTTTCTTTTACCGGCTGATAATATTCTTTATCGAAATGAGCGTTCAGATATTTCTCTGCATCAGCAATCAGTTTAGATATTTTATCTTTATTCTGTGCCTCTACTGCCTTTGCCTTTCCCAGAGTTTCCTGAAGTTTTGCAATTTCTGCATCCTTCTCACTCTTTGTCCGGCTTTTGTCTCTTTTCAGTCCGTCCATAACGTTCTGGATTGAAACAACTTTATCTGTACCATCTTCTCTCAGGCTGTCAATCTCTGTCTGAATTTTCCCGACATAATCCTTAATTGGCGCAAGCAGCTCCATTTCCTGCTCTGCCGTAAGGACTTTACTGTTTCCATTAGCCATATCTATCAATCTCCCTCATTATAGGTATTTTGCACTGAGTCTTAAAAGCTCTTCCTGATTTGTC
>OGYY01000089.1_pt1 | contig 89834 bp, 74 predicted proteins | sample 1576671 | NCBI WGS metagenome assembly OGYY01 (sample SAMEA3541593, study PRJEB24748) | human gut metagenome | biome: human gut; feature: human-associated habitat; material: faeces | place: China | collected 2012 | reverse complement strand
AATCAACCACGGATTAAAAGGTTGATAGAAAGGAGAAAGGTATAATGTAAATGACCGTTAGATGAGTCTTTTTACATTATACTAGGAATATACATGTCTAAATATTGTCCAAAGTGTAGGCAAAATTTTTCTGACTCATTTGATGAATGTGTGTACTGCAATAGTCCACTTGTTAATGGGCAGATTGAAATAGAGGATGCATCTACAACAGAAACACATACAATGTCAGATTCAGAAATATTAGAAAAGTACAAAGAATATAGAAAAAGCATAGAAAACCAAATTGGTCATGAATTATCAGATGCAGAGTTTCTAATTAGACTAAAAGAGGCTCATCATGATAGATTAGTGTTTAAGGCAGAAAAACATAATAAGATTTCAACAGTAGAGAAAAATGTGCCTAAATGCCCAACTTGTCAAAGCACAGACATCAAGAAGGTATCAACAGCTTCAAAAGCTGGTTCAGTATTCATGTGGGGGTTATTATCACAAAAAGTAAAGAAGCAATGGCATTGTAATAATTGTGGTTATGAATGGTAAAAGCTATGAAGAAATATCATATTATTGTATTAATTATAACAACAGTAGTATTATCTGTCATTGTTCCAGTCATTATCAATGAATGCTATAAGCCTAATGTTGGATATATAACATTATGGGGAGCACAGGATGTACTGGCATATTTTGGTGAAATATTAGGCGCTCTTGGTTCAATATTCATAGGAGTCATTGCATTAGCACAGAGTAAACAAGCAAATAAAATCAGTGACCGATTACTACAATTAGAAGAAAAGAAGAATACTCCATACTTATTTATTGATATAACGAAAAGTAGTGTTGAAACATTTAATAATCATGAAATAGACATATCAATATACCTAAAAAACACAACTGATAATGTTATTAGCATACTGGGTGTTAATGATTTGAAAATGTTTCCATCTCTACTTGAAAAGAGTGCATTTTATGTTCCATTTAGCACTGAATGGACAAAACATTATTCTGTTTTGCCAAGCCAGAGTAGACAAATAAATTTTTTTGGTGAAGTTCCAAAGAAAGATGAACCCTTAAACAACTTTGAAGAACATTATATTAATGACACTTTTCTTCAAATGACTTGTGAGCTTACATTAAGATTGGGATATGTTAATTCCAGTGACGAGTTTGAGCAAATATATGAGTTTTTCTTAATGATTCCAAAACATATTGATAAACATACAGTTGCACACTTTGAAAGTATTGAAAGTAGTATCATAAAAATAGATACTATTGAAAATGTGTGATTATGAGGCTGCCTCACCTCCCAAGTGTGGTAGCCTTTCTAAAATTCAAATCTAATAAATTGCACGACAACTTAGTGTAAAAATGAATACCCATTAGTGAATAATGAATAAAACATGAAGAAACGAATAAATATTCATGTTAGTTTAATCTAATAGGCAGTAGGAACACTTTTCCGAAAAGGGAGAAAAAATATAAGAAACTTGCAAGAAAATGTCGTTTTGACTATATTTACTATGATTATAATTTCAAACGTTCTTCAAATTACAGAGAGTGTTGTTTCAGATATAATAAACCACCATACAGATGTCGTTATTGCAATAAGAAACTTCAAAAAGAGCTTGTTACAATCGACCATTTTATTCCGGTAGATGCGGTAAAGAAATCGAAAATGGCACAAAGATTATTGAAAAGTAATGGATGCGATAATGTTAACGATGTTAAAAATCTTGTAGCTTCTTGTAGTAGATGTAATAGAAAGAAATCTAACCTAATGGGATTGTGGTATATAAGAGGAAAATTAGGTGCTTGTAAATGGTACTGGTATATTACTTATATTTTGAGAGTCTATTTCAAGTATTGTGTAAACCTTCATTATGGTGTAGGATAGAAATACACTAAATGGAGGTTTTTAATTATGCCACGAAGAAAAAGAACACCGGAAGAAATTGCACGAAAGGAACGCACAAAAGCACTTATGAAAGAATTGGACATCAAGAATATGGACGATATTCAAGATTTGTTCAAATCTTTTGTTGCGGCTGCCTTAGAGGGTGGTCTTGAAGCTGAACTTGACGAAGAATTAGGTTATTCCAAGTACGATTATCGCAACAAAGAAACCAATAACATTCGCAATGGTTACAGCAAAAAGACCATGAAAACCAGTTTTGGAGGCATGGATATAGATATTCCTCGTGACCGCAATGGTGACTTTGAGCCTAAGCTTATTCAAAAACATCAAACAACATTGTCGGGAGATATTGAAGAAAAAATCATATCAATGTACGCCAAAGGAATGACTGAAAATGATATAGCAACGCACATTGAAGAAATTGAAGCTATCTTTCCGCAAACAGAAATACAGCAATGACTTATCTATACAACCAATACGATAGAAGGATTCAATCGCCAGCTCCGAAAAGTGACTAAAAACAAAGGAATCTTTCCTACGGATGATGGCTTGTTTAAGATGCTGTACCTTGCAATGATGGACATCACGAAAAAATGGACCGGTCGCCGTCGTGATTGGGGCGAGATTCATTCTCAGTTGGAGATATTTTTCGCTGATAGAATCAGCTATTGACAATTGCTGATTTTTTTGATAACGTAAAAGCGGACGGAATTAAATTCCGTCCACTTAAATAAATTTTTCTACACCATTTTGTATTTACACAAAACTTGAAGAATACTCAATTCCGTCCGCTTTTACGTTATTTTATCAAACATTTCCTCTAATTCTATACATTTCAATCTCGCCTTCATGTCAGAATTACTTTCCTGCATAAAATGTCACTCATTTAAAATATCTGCAATTTTTGATAATGTAATTTCTTTCCTATCCATAATAATCATTCCTTCCTTTTTACCCAATCTACTACACCGCTTTATATATCCTATTTACCTTTTCCTGACAACAAAGCCACTGTTTCCAAAGTTTAACCACTATACAATTATTTATCTATACATTCAGCATTAGTCAAAAAATACAGTCCAAAATTTGTATTTCTCTCTAATGAATGCAAATCTTGTTTTATGTATTCCCACGATTCATGGTATCCATTAACGACAGAAAAATCTGACTTTGTGATAAAAGTTATAAATTCATTTATTTTATCTTTATATTCTTTCACAAATCTAATAGCATCTCTTTCTTTATCTTCGTCACTGCTATTCAGCTTATTGTAAAATACATGATCCAAGTTACATGACATATAGTAGCATGAATAAGGTATTGTACTCCATACAGTTTTGCAACATGATAATTTATCTAATATACTGGATTTTTGTATGTTTCTGCTGATTATTTTATTTTTATCATCAGACTTTATATTGACTAAACTATAAATAGGTTTAGCCGCATCTTTATCCTCTAATATATGTTCGTCATCTATATATGCACCGTCCATATCCACAATATGAATGACTTCTTTAAAATCAGATTTTTTAAAATGGTTATTTTTGGCATAATTTTGAACAATAGTGCCTATTTTTGCAAGTATATTTGAATTTGTTACACCATGTTGAGTTGTTATATCACCATGAATAATTTGTACATACACTTCATTCTTATCTAACATCCTACTAAGCATTGTACCAATAACTTCATCATCAGAAGGGCCTTCAACTATTACAAAAACAATTTTCTTACGAGCCACTAATATCACCTGCCTCTCTGAATGCAAGTGCTATCTCATAGTTATTTGTAGTTTCATAAACCGGTTCATCTTGTTCACCCAATATAATATCTCTGTAATAAAAATCTCTAAGATTATTATTATTTTTTACATTACTGAATCGTATATATCTGTTATTCACATTCGTTGTTGTAAACGCTATGAATCCCTTATCTATAGTTTCTAATGGGCGTAAATTATGTGATGTGAATATAAGTTGCCCATTTCCTTTTTCCGAAATTATTCTTAAGATTTCACCTAATAAATACTCAAAAATTCCCGAATCCAATTCATCGATTGCAACTGTTATAGAATCATTATTATATACAACTATAAGAAGTTGTAATATAGATACAATCTTTTTTATTCCTTCCGATTCATAACGCAATGCAATTTCTTTTTTATTTTTCTTTGAGATTAATTCAATAATATAACCAGTTTCACCATTTTTCATTGTTTGAGTTCCGATTACTTTTATGCCGATAGTTAAATTCGGAATAAGCTGTTCCAACACTATATTCATATTTTTAATAACATTATTTACAACTTCAAATGCTTGTTCGGGTATCACTCCTGAACCATTTAGCGGAATCGGTAAATTGCCAACTGCATTTCCTCTTTTATTTGAATACTTAAAAAATAACGGTAATGCGTCAAAACTAATAAGTCCCGAATTTTTTACGTCGATAATAAAAAGTTCAAAATTTCCAAATTTAGTTAATGCATCAAATAAAAAAACATGATATTTTTCTTCACAGTTTTTCCTTATGCAGTTTAATAATTCTTTTGAAAACACAAACGATTTGGATGTCGCTAACGCAATTTTCTTCGCCACAAACAAATCCTTTTCATCCTCATTTCCTGTCAACACATTATATTTTGATTTAGGCAAAAAAACATCTGATGTTCTGGTATTGATAATTGGCATTTTTCTAATTTTTTTATCTCCGCATTCATATGAATAACTTAAAACCTCATCAACAATAACAGCCTTTTCTTCTTCAGCAACTTCCAAACTGTTATCATCGATATTAACCGCATTTTTTTCTATTTCTTTTTTTAAACTAAATGAATAATTTACATTATACTCAGCTTTTTTATCAATATCCTTAACGGTAAACTCATATTCCAATGTGGCTGCGTCTGCGTCAACATTTACAAAATCTGCATATTGTTTAGGAATCGGTCTACCACAAAGAGCAAATTTCAGCAAAGCTATAGCGTCAATTAATGCTGTTTTACCCGAACCATTCTGTCCATACAAACCAAGAACGCTGGCTTTATAATTTTTTCTGTGATTTTCAAGCAGAAGACTTCCGTTTACAACATTTTTCCAATTTTTTATAGTAATCTTTTTTATACGAATTACTGACTTGCCCATATTCATCATCCCCACATCATATAAGTTTAATTAATATCACATATAGTATAACACATGTTCTCCAAATTATCAATATGAAATATAAAAAATCGAACATTTTGTTCCTTTTTTGTATTTCAATAATATCATTTTTGCCATTTATCATAACATAATCTTCAAGAGGTATTATGCTATCCCATCTGCAGTTAGTTGTTCCATAAGGTAGGTCTGTGAATATCATATCAACTGATTTATCAGGAATATCTTTCATCAGTTCAAGACAATCGCCTTGCCATAATTTAATGTCGCTCATACCAAAACCTCACTTTGCTATGTTTTTAAGCACTTTTCTCGAATAGTTGTTTGCATAATATACTTCGGTCCTTGTTGGATTGAGGATTATCTTGCTTGCTTTAGCTTCAAGCAAGCCGAAAAAGACCCTACATAATTTTTTTTCGGCAGGGGATAAGACTTGATTAATTTTTGAAGCAATTTCTTTTAGATTTTCCGGTGATAAATCTTCGGACAATAGAGTTGCTTCGATTATTGCGTTTGTTTCAACTGTTTCATTTGTTTCGGCTGTTTCGTTTACATTCTCAACTACTTTGTCAGATTTAGCTATTATTTCAGTGTTATTGACTTCTGAAATTTGTTCCGGTTCTTTTATATTCTCAAAGTCAGGAATAGAATCATATTTTTCTTCGGTAAATGTATCAAGTTCATACTGATACGATTCCTCTATTTCTGTACAAGAATGCACTCTAAAACCTATAACCTTTTTTGAATCTGGAGAAGCATATACTTTAGAAACAAAGCCACAATCAAGTAATTTAGCCAAAATTCTATCTAATTGGCGAACTGACATATTTAATCTTTTTGCTATGTATGCTTTTGTACCTTTATAACAACCGATATGACTGTTACTAAAACTGTATAATAAAGCATAGACTGTAAGTGAATGACCGGATAAATTCAATTTTGACATCATCCAATCATAAATAGTGAAAAATGCCGGTTTATCAATAAAATCACCGTTCTCATCAGTTATGCCTTTGGCTATCAAAACATCCGGTGAATGGCGATAACTAACATATTTAATACCGTTTTTGTACTTCCATGTCTTTAGCAAATATCCCTTTTTCACCAATTCATTAAGTGAACGAATTACTGTTGTACGGGATATTTGAATACGCCTGCAAAGGTATTCAATGCTGCCACGATAGATTCCACCCTTGATTCGAGAAAAGCTGTAAATCAAAGCAAATATCAGTAATTCATATTTTTTAAGTCAAGTTTTTGTGTAAATGTCAAGTGAAAATGTACAAAAAGGGCAAATGAAAATGTACAATTTTGGCGGAAGCATATTTCGTAACATTCATCAAAGGATAAACAAGCATCTCTGCTGCTTTCGACGAATATCATGTCATATGCGTTGTATAACTACTGGGCGAATAAATTCGCCTCCCAATTAAAATCAGCTCCTGGTTTCAGCGTCTTCATCAAAAAGATTTCGGTCCTTTACCCTGTAGGAGTGCCCCGTGATTTTAATGATTTCACAGTGATGTACCAACCTGTCAATGATTGCGTTTGCAATTACTGCATCTCCAAAAACATCCGGCCATTTTGAAAAAGACTGATTTGTCGTAAGGATGGTTGGTCTGAATTCATATCTTGCTGCGATTAATTGGAAAAATCCATACGCCGCAGCTTTGTCAACCGGAAGATATCCGATTTCATCAATTATCAAAACTGTGTATTTGAGATAGTGTTTCACAACCTGCTCTACACGGTTTTCCTTTGATGCCTGTTTCAATTTCTCCATCAGTTTGGCAAAATTGATGAAATATGTAGATATTCTTTGGCTTGCTGCTTCAATTCCTATGGCTGTAGCAAGATGTGTTTTTCCTACTCCGCTTGAGCCAATAAAGATAATATTTGTTTTCGTTTCTATGAATCTCAAACTTGTTAAATCTGCAATTTGCTCTTTGTTTACTGATGGCTGGTATGAAAAATCAAAATCCTTAAACGTTTTAATGTACGGAAAATGTGATGTCGTAATATTAATCTTTTTTGCTCTTTCTGCACGAAATTCAATCTATGCATTTGTAAGCTCAAGTAAAGAGTCTACAAGAGATGTTTTGTTTTTTGTTGATTTATCAATAACGTTCGGAAGAATTTCAAGCATCTTGGTAAGTGCAAGCTCTTCCATGTTGTTTTTTAATACATTAAAGCTTGTCATATATCTCAAGATTCCTTTCTGCAACAGCTGTAATTTCATCATCGGAAAGCCTTCTCAAAGAGCTACATCTTGCAATTTCCATATAGTCCTGATGATTGAAATTTGTAATCTTTGATGTTTTATCCCAATGACGTATAAAATGTCCGTCAAAGGTAATATTGAAGCCTGTACCATCATCTTCAATATCTAAATATTTGCCGATGTATTTAGGCGGTACAGAATACTTTCTACCCTCATAGGTAATCAATGATTCAACACTAACTTTCCTTTTGATGGTTTCCTTGAAATATCCTGAAAGAATATCAAGGTCTGTTTGTATCAGATATGGTTTTTCAATATCAAGTAATTCAAACGGCGGTTTATCTGTTGCCTGACATTTTTCAGAATTGATTTGTTCATTAAGCTCCATCGTTATTCTTTTAATGTCATCAAAGCAGGTTATGTCTCCGCTGTAAACCTTTAATCTGTTCACAAGCTTTGCAGTAACTTCAACTTTGCCCTTTGTTTCGGGACGGTATGCCACACAGGCTTTTGAAATGAACCCACAATCAGAGGAGAACATACTGAATTCATCATTAAACACAGGTTCATTGTACTGTGTACGTGCCTTATCAATTATTGAACGCATATTATCAAAGAGGATTTCATGAGGTACTCCACCTATGTATTTAAACGCTTTAACAAGACATTCTTCTACTGTATGTAAATCTCTTGTTTCTGTAACACAAAGAAACTTAGTTCTTGAAAATCCGAGGATTAGTAAAAATACATTAAATTTTATTGTATCACCGTCTTTGGTTTTGAAATTCATTGACTCTTTCCAATCCACCTGAGCCTGAGTCCCCGGATTTGTTTCAAAACGGATAACAGCTTGCTTTTGTTTTTCAAGGTTAAGCTTTCGGATATAGTCTTTAATTGTGGTATATGAGCCTGTATATCCATGATGCTTCGTGATGTAGTTACAGATAGCAATAGCGGGAGCACCGGTTTTTAATTTTTCTTCTATTATCAATTCGAAGCCATCAGTTTTTCTGGGTTTATTTACTTTCGGCTGGGGCAGATTGTTTTTCACGGCATTGATAGCTTTAGAAACGGTTCTGCGGTCACAACCGTACTGACGAGCAAGCTTTGAACAGTTAATATTTACTTGTGTGTTATCTTTAAGCATAAACTTCACCTTCTCATAAATGTCTTTTCTGTAATTCATTTTCATCACTCCCGAATAGAGTATACTCTATTCAAAAGTGATTTGCCAGAATTGTACATTTTGAGTTGGCGTTTTTGTACATTTTTATTTTAACATTTATATGATGGAACTTATCAGAAGAAAACATTGTCTCAAAGATGGAATGATTTCAATGGAATTAAGGTGCAAAGAGATTTGTATTCAGCTTTCTTAATAATGAATATAGCAAGTGATTTAAAGAGTTTTGATATTGATAAATGTAACGAAAGATTTGAGAACTTTTATCGACTTCACAATTTGGAAGTAGATAGATTAACTGGGCATAAGAATTTAAGTAGTATAGCAATTTAAAAAAGAATATATAAAAGGTTTTGATACGAGCCTTATACTATCGTTAAACAAGCGTTAGCGAGTTTGGTAGTGAAAGTCTTATAGAAACAGATTAGTCTTATATGCTTTCGAGTATATTTGGAAGTCTATGTATATAAGAACCCAACGTGCTTTAGCTGTTGGAGTATCAGTTATATTTTGGCATCTATTAAGTTAGATGCCTTATTTCATTTTTAGGAGTGTCAAATAACCTTTGGCGAGAAAATTAAAAGTAAAAAATTATATTGACTTTTTTTGCGAGTGTGATACAATATAATTAATAAATATGAAGTTTATGGGACATGGTTATGCCATGTTCTCCTGTTATTAATAGTTTAGAACAGATTTAGAAAACCATTAATGGTTATAAGTCTGTTCTTTTTTTTTATTTTCTTTATAACAGCAAATAGCTGATTAGATATATTTTTAAGGAGGAATTTGTAATGAAGAAACTTAATAGGAAAGATATTGGCAGATTGTTAAAAATCAATCCTGAAAACTTTCTGATAGTTAATACGAATTATCGGAATGAAATTGAAGTAGTTGGCAGATTATTAAAAACAAGTGCCGGACTTGCTTTAATTATTTACAAAGACAGGATAATCAGGTGGGATGAAATTTTGCTACCAAAATTAAATGAAAAGGAGAGTGAAACAGTTGAAAGTGAAGTAATAACAAATGGTGTGATTAAATACCTATTTGAATATGCTACCGGTTATAATTCTAAAGTAAATGCATATGCAATTACAGAATGCGAATTTACAGAAATATTACCGGAAATAAAAAGAGGTATATACCTACTATATACCGAAAAGGAAGCAATTTTGTAAATTATATTTTATGGAGAGCAACTTTTTATAGTTGCTCTTTTTGTTTTTTAAGGAGGAAAGATCATGAAGATGGATCAAACAACACTAAACGCTGCTTATAAGGCAGTATCAGAATTTACAGCTATGTCGGGATACTATGCAAAATTTGAAATAATTAACGGACTGAATTTTGCTATGGTGTGTAATAATCACATAGCACAACGAGCAGGACAAAGAATGGGATTATCAGAATACGGATATAGAAAAGAATATATTCTTTCAAAAATTGCTGAATTCCTAAGCACATCAGAAGATGCAATGTGGGATATGATGGAATATCCTGAATTTTGCATAATGATGAACGCCCAAACGGAGAAAAACACGGCTATTTCTGCCAAAATAGCTACAAACCTTTTGGTACGACTATTATAAACATTTTATATGTTAAAACTGTCGTAGGCAAAGCTCCGGGCAAAGAAGTTTATCGTAATAATAACGAACCATTGTTCGTGTACAAAAACGGTAATATTTCATTTGTTGAAACAAAATAAGAAAAAGGTCGGTACATTATGTGTACTGACCTTTTTGAATGTGTTCATATAATTAATTTTACTCTAAGATAGTATTAATAGTATTTTTGAATTCATTAACTGAATTAAATGCAGGTAATTCAGGAAGAATTGACAACTGATCAATAATTATATCACGAATGGTATTATAATCAACTTCACTATCAGTAGAAGTATTATGCGTTGCAATAAAATTTTTGATAATAGGGTCAATAACATTTTTATGCTTTATAAGAAGCTGTAATATAGTTGTTCTTTTAGTTTGCGATTCAATTTCTTGCTTGATAAGTACATTTTCTATTGTGAATAAAGCATAATTGAAAAATGTTTGATGCTTTTCTAAGATTGAAATAGCATTATCATAGGCTTGGGGAATAGTAGTGAGTCTAATAGCGTTTAACCATTGCTGAGCACAATAGTTAATATATTCTGACAACTGTTCATCAGAAATTTGAATGTTTTGTTTAATAAAAATTTGTTTTGCTTTTTCGATTAATAAATTCATATCAATATCATTTAATATGTTGTGAATTGTAATCAATCTGATTTGTTGTGTAGATTTGCTATTTAGTATTTCTTTATAAGTTTTCATAATTAAAACCTCCGTTAAAATGTATTTGAATACAAAAAAAACATAGAATCAGAATTTTTGAATTCCTCAACTATGTTTATTTGTTAAATACTATTTTACTTTGTTTATATAATACCATAATTCTACGGATTTGTCAATACTTTATTGAATTTTATAGCATTAGGCACTGCTTTTTTATCTTAAAAATATTTTTCAAAGTAAATTACCGCCATTTGCTTATGAAAAGGTAGAAATCTTCATTAAAATAAGTTCATTAAAGGAGGCTGACAACATTGTGAAAAATATAATAAGTGGTCAAAATGGAGTTTTTGTCATTTTCAATAAACGCAGAAACCGCATAGGTAAGCCGTTGATGAGAGGTAATTTTGAAAATACACATCCAAGTATAATAAAGCGTCATTTATCTTACTTAGATTGATATTTTGAATTTTACCCCCTACAAACGGCTTACCTATGCGGTTTCTGACATCGTGCATTTTGACGAATATGTTAATTTGACCACTTACATAATTACATTAATTTGCAATCTGCCCTTTATTATACTTAGATTGATATTTTTTGACAGTCCTAAAAAATAGCTTAACCATGCGTTTTTTTAGATAGGCTATTACCAACTCCTTTTTCTGATTATTTAATAAAATTATCATATAACTGATATTCAGAATTCGTTCGAGTGTCCAATTCATTAACTAATTTACATATGTTATCAGATTCTACTCCTATAAAGCTCTCTCTGTTCCAACCTGCATTATTCGGTTTAACTTCACAAAAATAAACTTCACCATCTAATAGTTGTATATTATGTGTTTTTAGATAGTCAAAGTTATACCATTGACTATCTAAATTTTTTATCGAATGTTTATAAACATAAAATCCAGTATCTTCTACCACAACTTGTCTGATTTCTGATGATAATATGCCATACACACAGGTTATTATAAAAATTATCCCCACAAAACAAATTCCATAGAGGTATTTTTGGGCAGAATATTTCTTCAAATTAGCTCTAAATCTAAGCAAAATTACGACAGTCGATAAAAGATATATAAAACACGATATAATATTCCTCAAGCCACCTATATAATGATAATTGTGTTCAGCATCATAAAAAGCAAAACTGTCAAATACTGCAAATTTCGTATACCACCACAATAATCCTATCCAGGCTGTTATTACTAATATTTCTATAATAAAACTATAGTTTTTCGCTTTCGTATCACAAAACATCTTTTTCATAAAGCTCACCTTTTATTGTTTTAAATACCTCATTCATAATATATCCGCTTTCTCATTGGTTCTGTATTTTTATTTGTTCACCTTGAATTAACGGATAGCATATAAGTTTATCTGAATTCAAATTTTCTTTATTCATATCAACACCTGTAATTTGATGATTTTCATAAGCGGTGTAATAATATATTCCCTTGTCACCGTTGCAACAAGAAGTGTAAATAGTGTATTCGAACTTACCGTCTGTAACTTCGCAACAGCCTTTTTGCTGTTCAACCGCACCAAGAATATGAAAAAACTGACTTACACTTTCCGATTCAGTTTCTCCCGAGAATGAATTTGTTTTCACGAATGCCGCTCTTACGAATCTTGACTGTGACGATAAATCACCTGGCAAGCCGATTGCTCCCATACCACGACTGTACATATTCAAATTCAACTTATCCGAAAAATTGTTTTTAGGTGATTTCGGTGACAAATTCATATAGTTGTTAAGATTAAACATCTGCTTGTCAAAAGGCGGATTGTTCGTAAGCACACCGACAGGATTGTCATAAATTTTTATACCGTCTTTAATAGATTCAACGGTTATTGCCTCGTTTTTATCGGCGATTATCCAATGTAACTGTGCCAAAGTCATTTTTTCGTTAAAAGGAATGTTCGTTATATTAATTTTTCCAAGCAACTCCCTTGCCTCTTTTACACTTGCACATTTACCTAAAATATACGGTATAAATTCAAATTGCGTGATATTATCCTTACCGTCAATCACTTCTTTATAATCCGCATTGCCAACAAAGTTAAGTCCTGCCATACCAAGACCTTTTTCATTAATTGCGTCATAATAAAGCGGATAATTTTCGGCAATATGAGCCATCCCTATCATCGCGTAATGAGTTTCCATTATGCCCATATTTTTTAGATTGAATTTATAATTTCGAGGTGTTATCGTAATTTCTTCACCATATGAAAATTCATAATCAAGCGTTCTTCCGAAATAAAAATCTTTTGTTTTATACGTTGCTGCAGTACACATAAAATGTTACCTCCGATAAATTATTTACTTATATTATAACACAAGACAACCCAAAAATTTCAGGTTGTCTTGTGAATTTTTTGTTAATTTGCTTTTATGCCGACTTTCATATTGTCAATGTCGGTTGCCCAAGTAAAGTTCTTTTCAACTCTTACCGCCAAGACTTCCATTGCATTAAAATCTGTTGCATTTTCAAAAGGCAAATCTGTTATTTTAGCTGTTTTACTGCCGTCAGAGATAGTGGCGTTGCATACTTTTTTATCAAAGTCAGCCTCAATAACCACGTTATAAACAGTGTCTTTATTAAAGCCTGTACCTACGTCCTTCCAATCTGTTTCAAGAAGTCCGTTTGCTATTCCGCCGTTTGCCGAATATTGCAATTCCGCACCTTTTTGGGTTTTCAATGCAAAGAATGTATTTTTTGATGAATCGGCAAATCTCAATTCACCGTATGACTGTCCGCCTGTACACTCGCCGACTTTCCAATCAAGCTCAATTCTTACTGTGCCGTTCATTTTATACGGAAGATTATAAATTGCATTTCTGTTTCCTTTTGTACTGTCCTCAAAATGCATTACTTTGCCGTTTGTTCCTTGTGCTACCGCGATATTTGCCAGTTCACCGGGCTTTTTCGTACCTGCCCATTCAAGTTTATCGCCTATATTATACTTTTCATAATCTTCGTTTATATACATTTTCCACGCTACATTATTAGAATCTGTATATTCCGTATAGTCCGCCGTTGCCAATAGGTCAGGTTCTTCTGTCGGAACCGGTGTTTCAATTATTTCCTGATCTTCCTCTTTGCCATTTTTTAATGCAGCAGCATACTTTGCGGCATTTGCTTTATCATAGAATTGTACAGATCCGATATATATTAATCTGTTGTCTGCGTCCCACTCAACCTTTTTACCGATAGATTCAGCAATAACTCTAAGAGGTATCAACGTTCTGTCATTTACTACTTGTGCCGGAACGTCCATTTCAAAAGGAATATCATTAATCGTATATTCGCTCTTATCCAAAGTCATATTTACTTTATATCCGTTTCCCGAAAGTGTAACAGCCCTTGTCGAGTCATTATATCCAACGTCCATACCCAAGCTTTCAGCGATAAATCTAACCGGTACTAATGTTCTGTCATCAACAATTATCGGTGTAACGTCACTGTTTTCTGTATCAATTTGTACAATATTATTGCCGACATAGGCATTTGCACAGTCAACTGCCAATTTTACACTTAATGCACCTGTTTTTGCGTTAATGTCATAGGTACCGTGCGAACCTGTCAAATCAGGGTTTGTGATTTTTTTGCCGTCTTTTATAACATATCCCTCAAACATAGGTACTTTTGTTGTTTCAGCACCAAGATAATAGCTTAAATTCGGCGGTTGATTGTAGTGGTTATTTTGTACCGCAACAGACGCTCTGTAATATGAATCATGCATTAATGTATTCAATTTATATGATGTAGGAATTGAAGTCGAGTATATTCTTATTTCCTTTTCATCTGCGGTTTTCCATACAATTTCTTCACGCCAGTCACCGAACAAATCCGCACTGATACAAGGTACTGCCTTTGTACCGCTGTTTGATGCGCAATCATCTGCCGTCATAAGCACGTCAACAGACTTGTCCTCCCAGTTATATTTTGATACGGTTGTACCGTCAAGCAATTCGCTAAGTAAATCACCGTCCCAATAAACCTTGAAATTCATCGGAATAGTTGCGTCGCTGTCAACAGTACCGTCAATTTTTCTGAACTTAAAACCATTCCATGTATCAGCTATATTTTCACCGCTGATATTGGCAGGAATTGTTGCAGTTGAGCCCCATACTTCAAAGCCTTTGTGTGTAGGGTCTATATCCGCCGAACGACTTCTGCCTGTATCTTTATTTTTGCTGTAACCCCATTGAACTTCACCTGTTCTTGCATCGTGATACTCGATATTCGCCATAAGCTGTGATGTTTCGTGACAAGCCCACGCCATATAGCCGTTAAAATCCGGATCTGTTTTTGCAACATCAAACGCATCACCATGAGCCAACTTTTGAGCATTGCCATCATTATCATATGCCTTTACGGCATACATTTCACTTCCGTCATGGTCAATAGCCATAGGTCCGGATAATATTTCGTCTTTTCCGTCAAAATCAACGTCTACCGTTACAAGATTATGGTTGCACGCACCCCATATACTGTTTACATCATCTTTGTTTTCGGTATTGTGTACCCAATCTTCTTTAAACTTTCCATCCTCAATATGCCATGCTGCCGCTCTTACGTTATCCCACGCACCACGCACCATAACAACACTCGGTGTTACACCATCAAGATATGCCAAGCCGAAAAGATAGTGGCTTGCTCTCTTTGTAAGACGTCCTGTATCACTATATCTGTATGACCAGTCCGAAAGCGGTTCTTTTGACGGCTTTAGGTCTGTTCTGTCTGTTTCCTCACCTGTTTCGCCGTCATATATCGAAAGAAATTCAGGTGTTGAAACTATGTATTGTCTGTCCTTAAATATTGCCAAATTGCTCTCCGACTTTGAATAATCGGTTATTCCGTCACCGTTCGTATCGCCTGTTGTATTGCCTTTTCCGTCTGTTGTACCCTCGAACGAACGCATTATAACTTCTGCTTTTCCGTCGCCGTCCATATCATATGCAAGGAAGTTTATATCTACTTCATTAATTTCGTTAGGACCTATATCGATTGTCCACATATGTGTACCGTCTGTTTTGTATGCTTCGATAACAGGATATGATGTTCTTGTGTTAACGTCCATACTCGGCACTCGTCTTAACAAAATTTCGTATTCTCCGTCACCGTCAAGGTCTGCAACCGCACCGTCATCAATGTTGTATCCTTCACGTTCCGTTACTTTAAAGCCGATATAATTTTTATCCCATGCCGTAGTCGTATACTCTACTCCTGTTTCTTCACCGTTCTCTACTTCTTTTAAAGTATACTCTGCATTTGTACTCGCTCCGGTATGGAAAAAGTTTGTCGTAGTTATCGGCTTGTCATTCAGCTTTTCACCGCTACAATAAAGATTGTATGTCAAGCTGTTTGAATCCGTACCTAAAAAACGCCAGCTTACAAGCGTTCCGTTTTCTCCCGGTACTGCCATCAAACCTCTTGAAAGATTTTCAAACTGTCTTTCATTTTTTGGTCTTTGCTCATATAATTTTTCTGTATCGGCACGTTGTTCCTGATTCACTTCCGCCTCATAATGACCGAGCGTAAAACCGTCAGGATCATTATATGCGTCAAATTTTGCAAACGCACTTGCACTGCTTGCAAGCATTATTGCAGAAACCACCGCTGAAATCACACGAATTTTGTTCTTCTTCATCTTTCTAACACTTCCTTCATAATTTATTCATATTTATGATTATATCACAAAGATTTTGTGTTGTACAGACTTTTTTTGTGCAAATTCGTTATGATTAAAGTGATTATAAGTGTTATAGGAAAAACAGTGGCGGCAAAAATGCCGATTTTCAAATTGTCGCCAAGCATACCTGCTATTTTACCTGCAAATGTAGGACCTCCTGCACAACCGACATCTCCGGCTAATGCAAGAAATGCGAACATAGCCGTACCGCCACCTTTTATAGAGGTTGACGCATCGCTGTATGTTCCGGGCCAAAGTATGCCTACCGAAAACCCTGATACCGCAATCCCGATTAAGCCGACAATCGCCGATGATGAAAACGATACCGTTAAATATGAAAGCACACATAAACAACCGCTGAAAACCATCATTTTATACAGATTGATTTTTTCTCCGAATTTACCGTAAATCGCTCTTGAAATACCCATAAGTACAGAAAATACCGTAGGTCCTACCAAGTCACCTATTGATTTTGATATTCCGAGTGCCTTTTCAACAAATGCCGACGCCCACTGGCTTACAGACTGTTCACTTGCTCCGGCACAGCACATAATAATCAAAAATCCCCAAAATGCCTTTTGCTTTATAAGTTCTTTTAAAGAAAGTCCGTTTTCTTCTTCGTTAATAAGCGGTGCAATAGGCACTTTTAGAAATGTCAATCCGTTTATAACAGGTACTGCCGCCCAAACAAGTGCAAGTATCTTCCAATTATCAATACCAAATACATTAAAGAATATTGTTGATGTTACTACTACTCCCGCCGTACCCCAACAGTAAAATGAATGTAGCATACTCATAGTTTTGTCTTTATGTTCATTCGGACAAGCCTCAACTATCGGACTTACAACAACTTCAAGCAATCCTCCGCCGACTGCATAAAGCAACACCGAAATAAATATTCCCATAAAAGAATCATTCATCATATCGGGCAATATTGCTATCGAAATCAATCCCAATGCCGCGAATAAGTGTGCTATAAGTACAGATAGCCTGTATCCGATTTTATCGATAAAAAATGCCGACGCAAAATCTATTATAAGCTGTAAACCAAAGTTGATTGTAATTAATAAGGTTATCTTCGACAGCGGTATACTGTATTGCGATTGAAACGTAATAAACAACAGCGGTACGAAATTGTTTACTATCGCTTGAACTATGCACCCGATAAAGCACGACCGTATTGTACTGTTATAATTAACTTTCATACTTTCACCTCTTAATTTTTTATAATTATAACATAAATTATCATAGTCTTTATATGTCACCGTAACAGTTTGCGTTCCGACTTTCATATTATCAAAGCCCGATATTTTATATCCGCAGACTTCTTTTTCAGTGTTATCTTCATATAGCATCTTTACAGACAAACTGTTTTTATCAAATTCTTCACCGATTTTATAATTCGTCTTTTCTGTTGTCGTATATATTCTAAGTGCATTTTCAGCCACAATACATCAGTACCCATATTTATCGCTTTTGCTATCCACTCGTCATCATCACCGAATACCCAATCAATGTTGTTCTTTTCGTCGGGGTTCTCCACAGGTGTTATCAAATTATATCCGTTTTTCTTTAATTCATACGCAAGGTCTGAACCGCTGTCACTGTATCCGCCCTCTTTCATAGTCTTTCTGATATTACCCACCTGTGGCGGCTCTTTTACTTGATATAAAATTGCTATATTCATAATATTCATCCCTTTATCGTTTGATAATTTTATTATAATCTTCTTACAATACACTGTCAACACAAAAAAACTGCCGATTTTATGTCGGCAGTTTTTCTGTTTTAACCTAATATATTTTTTAAATCTTCTTCAGGTGTTGTAATTTTTGCAATATTGTAGTTTTCTACCAAGTATCCCAATACATTCGGTGATATAAATGCTGGGAGTGTAGGACCAAGACGGATATTTTTAATACCGAGATGAAGAAGTGTAAGCAGAATACATACAGCTTTCTGTTCGTACCATGAAAGTATCATTGAAAGCGGAAGTTCATTTACTTCACATTCAAATGCCTCCGCAAGTGCAATGGCTACTTTAATCGCACCGTATGCGTCATTACACTGTCCCATGTCCATAATTCTCGGCAAACCGCCTATTGTACCTAAATCAAGGTCGTTAAAACGATATTTACCGCAAGCAAGCGTTAATATAATGGTATCGTCAGGCGTTTGCTTTACGAAATCGGTATAATAGTTTCTTCCTGCACGTGCTCCGTCACAGCCACCTACCAAGAAGAAATGCTTTATAGCGCCGCTCTTAACTGCGTCAATAACTTTATCCGCAACGCTCAATATTGTTCCGTGTCCGAAACCTGTTGTCACGCTTGTTCCGCCGTTTATACCTGTAAATTGTTTATCCTCGTCATATCCGCCAAGTTCAAGTGCCTTTTCGATAATAGGCGTAAAATCTTTATCATCACCGATATGTGTGATTTTAGGATATGATACAACTTCTGTTGTAAACACTCTGTCCGAATAGCTGTCCTTTGGTGGCATTAAACAGTTTGTTGTAAACAATATCGGTGCAGGTACATTTGCAAATTCTTTTTGTTGGTTTTGCCATGCCGTACCGAAGTTGCCCTTTAAATGCCTATACTTCTTTAATTCCGGATAGCCGTGTGCCGGTAACATTTCTCCGTGAGTATATATATTAATATTCTTATCCTTTGTCTGCTCCAAAAGCAATTTTAAATCAAGCAAATCATGTCCCGAAATTATAATAAACGGACCTTTTTCAACTTTTAAATCAATAGTTGTCGGTGTCGGTGTTCCGTAAGTTTCCGTATTCGCTTTATCAAGCATTTCCATACATACAAGATTAACTTTTCCCAATTCCATAACTATCGGTAAAAGCTTATCCATTTCCCAATCTTCGCCAAGTGCAAACAATGCTTTCACAAAGAAATGGCTAACTTCATCATTTGTATAGCCGAGTACCATAGCGTGATAAGCATAAGCCGCCATACCTCTGATGCCGAAAAGTATAAGTGATTTCAAACTGCGAATATCTTCATTATCTGTCCAAATATGCGACAAATCATATTCGTTATTTGTTCCGCACGGTGATGCACAAGCAAAACATTGCGGAACAAGCCTTTCTCTTTCTGCGCGAACTTTTTCAATCAATTCATTAAGTGTCTGTTCGTTAAAGCTGACATTTGTAAGAGTTGTAAAAAGTCCTTCTATTATAAGTTTTAAAACGTTTCCTGTCGGTACAACATCACCTGTTGCACGAACAAGTCCGATAAGTTCACCTGTTAATTTATCCTGCAGAGCGGCAACATCTGCGTTTTTACCGCATACGCCTACCTTACCTGTACAACCGGAACATCCTGCTGTCTGTTCACATTGAAAGCAAAACATTTTATTTCCCATATATAAATCCTCCTTGTTAATACTTCATGTATTGACTTTGTGAATTCAGTATAATATAATCTTATAAAAAAATATGTTGTTGCAACAACAAAATACGAGGAATTTATGAATTATTTATTTTTAACAAAAACAGCATTTTTTAACGGACTTTCCGAGAATGAAATTAAGACGATATTAAATTGTTTTGGCGCATATCAAAAAAGTTTTAAAAAATCGGAAATTATTTATTACAGCGGTGATACTGTCAGTGATATGGGACTTGTTTTGTCGGGGAGTGTAAATATTGTCGTCAACTATTATTGGGGTAGCAGTAATATATTCAACCACATAGGTCAGGGTGAGATTTTCGCCGAAACTTATGCGACCATTCCGAATAAAGAAATGCTCTGTGATGTGGTTGCGGCAGAGAAAACGGAAGTTCTGTTTATTAATGTAGAAAAAGTTCTTTCCGTATGTGAAAATCAATGTTCTTTTCATAACCGACTTTTACGAAATCTTCTTAAAAATTCGGCACAGAAAAATATATCCCTCGCCACAAGAATGATGCACACTGCGTCAAAGTTCATTCGTGACAGATTATTGTCGTATTTTTCAGAACAGGCGATTTTAAACGGCGGTAATACATTTACTGTCCCATTTTCACGTCAACAGCTTGCCGACTACCTCGGAGTTGACCGCAGTGCAATGTCAAACGAGCTTTCAAAAATGAAACATGACGGATTAATTGACTACCAAAAAAATGATTTTATACTTATAAATAATGATTTTTAATTTTTGTGTTGACACCTATGGTAAAATATTATAAAATATTAGATATGTAGTAAAATAAGGAGTTTTAATTATGTTTGATAAATTAGAGGCGCTTGAAGAGCGCTTTCAGCTTGTATCAGAGAAGATAAGTGACCCTGATATTATCGCCGACCAAGAGTCATGGCGTAAATACTGTAAGGAACATTCGGACCTTACACCGATTATTGATAAGTACAGAGAATTGAAGTCAGCAAAGCAGACTGTTGTAGATGATAAGGAAATGCTTGACGCTGGACAAGACAAGGAATTTGAAGAAATGATACGTCTTGAAATGGCAGAAGCTGAAGAAATAATCGAAAGAGCAAGTGAAGAATTAAAAATTCTTCTTCTTCCGAAAGACCCTAACGACGAAAAGAACGTTATTATGGAAATCCGCGGCGGTACAGGCGGTGATGAAGCCGCACTTTTTGCCGCAGACCTTATGAGAATGTATTCAATGTATGCCGAGTCAAAGAATTGGAAAATCGATATTCTAAGCTCCAACCCTACCGACATCGGCGGTTACAAAGAAGTCAGCTTTTCAATCGAAGGACAAGGTGCATACAGCAGACTTAAATTTGAAAGCGGTGTACACCGTGTTCAGAGAGTTCCGGAAACAGAATCAAGCGGAAGAATTCATACTTCTGCCGTTACGGTAGCTGTTTTACCGGAAGTTGAAGAAGTTGAAGTCGAAATTAATCAGAATGATCTTAGAATTGACGTATTCCGTGCAGGCGGACCGGGCGGACAGTGTGTAAACACAACTGACTCCGCGGTAAGAATTACACATATTCCAACAGGAATTGTTGTTTCGTGTCAAGACGAAAAATCACAGCACAAGAATAAAGATAAAGCTATGAAAATTCTTCGTTCGAGAATTTATGATGTTATGGAAGAACAACGTCACAAAGAAATTGCAGACGAAAGAAAATCGCAAGTCGGCAGCGGTGACAGAAGTGAACGTATCAGAACATACAACTTTCCTCAAAGCCGAGTTACCGACCACAGAATTAATCTTACATTATATAAACTTGAACAAATACTTGACGGTAATCTTGATGAAATTATTGATGCACTTGTTACGGCTGACCAAGCCGCAAAACTTGCAGGTCAGAATGATTAAGGAGATATAAAAATGGATTTACACGAAAATTTAAAAGGTAAAACAGTTGTTATAACAGGCGGCAGCGGTATTTTATGCCGTGAATTTGCTTACGCTTATGCTAAACAAGGTATGAATGTCGCTGTTTTGGGACGTACACTTTCAAAACTTGAAGAAGTTCGTGATAAGATAAACGAACTTGGCGGTAACGGTCTTGCCGTTGTATGTGACGTTGTTGATAAGGACAGCGTTATCAATGCAAAGAAAGTTGTAAACGATACTTTCGGAAAAGTTGATATACTTGTAAACGGTGCAGGTGGCAATCACCCAAAAGGTACTACAACAAAAGAATATTTTGAAAAAGGCGATATTGAAAATCCCAATGTTGTTTCATTCTTTGATTTGTCAAAGGAAAACTTCAATTATGTATTTGACCTAAATATCGTAGGTACTCTTATTCCTACACAAGTATTTATAGTTGATATGCTTGACAATCCTGGTGCTAATGTGCTTAATATTGCATCAATGAGTTCGTACCACGCAATTACAAAAGTAAGCGCATATTGTGCCGCAAAAGCCGCTATTTCCAACTTTACCGAATGGCTTGCCGTACATTTTGCAAAAAGCGGTATCAGAGTCAACGCTCTTGCACCGGGCTGGTTTGAAACAGTACAGAATAAAACACTTTTGAGAAATCCGGACGGCTCACTTTCGGAACGTTCAAAGAAAGTTCTTGCTCATACTCCTATGGGACGTTTCGGTGTTCCGGAGGATTTGACAGGCACATTGCTATGGCTTACCGACAGCGCTCAATCAGGTTTTGTTACAGGTGCTACAATCCCTGTTGACGGCGGTTTCCAAGCATATTTTGGAGTTTAATAAAAAATAAAAAATAAAAGCTTAAAACCTTTCGGTTTTAAGCTTTTTTTATTGGAGGAAGGGATGGGATTCGAACCCACGAACGGCGTAAGCCGTTACAGCATTTCCAATGCTGCGTCTTCAACCACTCGGCCACCCCTCCATACTTGCAGTATTCTATCATAAATTTCGATAATTGTCAATATTAAATAAAAGCAAGTAGTAAATATTTACCCAAGTGCCACATCAAGAATCATCATAAGTGTAAAACCTACTGCAAACATTACAGTACCGATATTTGAGTGATCGCCATGTGACATTTCGGGAATTAATTCTTCTATTACAACGTACATCATCGCCCCTGCGGCAAAGCTGAGGAAATATGGCAATACGGGTATTATAAAACCGGACGCAAAAACTGTAAGTACCGCTCCAATCGGTTCAACAACACCCGAAAGCACGCCGTATAAAAACGCTTTTCCTTTACTCATTCCCTCGGCTTTAAGTGGCATTGATATAATTGCACCCTCCGGGAAATTCTGAATTGCAATACCGATTGCCAAAGCCAACGCACCCATAGCCGATATTTGCATATTTCCTGCAAAATAACCTGCATACACAATACCCACAGCCATCCCCTCTGGAATATTGTGAAGTGTAACAGCAAATACAAGCATTGTTGTCTTTTTCAATTTACTTTTTGGGCCTTCAGCTTTATCGGTATCCATATGCAAATGCGGTATTATATGGTCCATTGCCAGCAAAAACAATATACCTATCCAAAATCCTACAACCGCCGGCACAAATGCAAACTTCCCCATTTCCGCCGCATAATCCATTGATGGTATAAGCAAGCTCCACACAGACGCGGAAACCATAATCCCTGCCGCAAATCCTGTTAAGGCACGCTGTACCATCTTATTCATCATTTTCTTCATAAACAGTACACAAGACGCACCAAGTGTCGTACCCAAAAAAGGTATCAATATTCCTCTTATAACTTCGCCCATATATTCCTCCATAATAAAATTACATAGGTTAGTTCTAACTAACCTTATTATCAGTTTATCATAATTCACCCTATCTGTCAATACAAAAAGAACAGTTCATAACGAACTGTTCTCTCTGCAAATAAGGGGGTTATTTACCGACTGACTATCGGTTTTAATGTATTTTGTGAGGTCATTAAATATTATCGCCCTTATTTTCTAATTTATACACATTTTATCAATCCAAATGGAATACAAGGTGTAAATCTTCTGAAGCAGGACTGTTATCAGGATTTGTTTCCATAATGTCAGCCATAAAGTCCCACCATTTTCTATTGATGGCGGTATCGGCACCCTTTGTCCAAAGTTCTTCATCTTCGATTTCGATATAACCGTAAAGAACCATTGTTTCTTTGTCAAGGAATATTGAATAATTCTTACCGCCGTGTTCGTGAATCATATCCTTCATTTCCGGCCATAACTCATTATGTCTTTTTTCGTACTCCTCAGCCATACCGTCGTAAAGTTTCATTTTAAACCCCTTGTGTATCATTTCTTTTTCCTCCTTAAATTAACTTAATTTTTTATGTGCCTCGATTGCTATTGAACATTCAAGACGCTTTTTTTCAAATTCACAAGCAAGCTCATAAGGCTTGTTTATATCACCGTTAAAGTTATACGCATTTGCACTGCAACCACCGCTGCAATAGAATTTCGCAAAACAATTCTTACATTTTTCTTTAGTATACACATTTGAGCGTTCAAACATCTTCTCGATATTTTCATCAATTTTATTTTCATTGACATTACCCATAAGAAAATCCTTGTTACCGACAAATTGGTGACACGGATAAATGTCTCCGTTCGGTGCAACCGCAAGATATTCGTGTCCTGCACCACAACCTGAAAGACGCTTTATCGCACACGGACCTTGGTCAAGGTCAACCATAAAGTGGAAGAAGTTAAAACCTCTGCCCTCGTCATATCTCTTTACATATTCTTCAGTAAGCTTATCATATTCGGCACAGACCTTTTCGATATGCTCACTTGTAAGTGCGTAGTCCTCTGTTTCAGGTGCAACAACCGGTTCAACGCTTGTCTGCTTAAAGCCTAAATCCGCAAGGTGAATTACGTCCTTTGCAAAATCCACGTTATACGCCGTAAACGTACCGCGAACGTAGTAATTATTTTGATTTCTGCTTTCAGCCAAGTCTTGGAACTTAGGAACGATTGTATCGTAAGAACCGCTGCCATCTACACGATAACGCATTCTGTCGTTAGTTTCCTTTGTACCGTCAATACTCAAAACAACGTTTGACATATTTTCATTAATATATTGTTTAATATCGTCATTTAACAATACACCGTTTGTTGTTACAGTAAATCTGAAATTCTTACCGTGCTTTTTCGCCTCTTCTTTTGCGTATTCTGTAATTTCCTTAACAACGCCGAAATTCATAAGTGGTTCACCGCCGAAGTAGTCGATTTCTATATTTTTTCTGTTACCGCTGTTATTGATAACAAAATCAATAGCTTTCTTACCTACTTCCGCACTCATAAGACTTCTGCCACCGTGAAATTCACCTGTATCGGCAAAACAATACTTACATCTCAAATTACAGTCATGTGCAACGTGAATACAAAGAGCCTTTACAACAGATTGCTTATTCCAATTCTTCGCGATTTCGTCATAGCAATCATCTGTAAACAACTGACCTGCATTTACAAGTGCACATATTTCAGCATAGCTTTCTTCCAATTCTTCTTCACTATACTTATCTTTTAAACCTTCTTTAATATAATCGGGACATTTTGCCTCTGCCATAAACGGCTCAAGAGTATAATCAAGCATATCGTACATTACATCATCAACAACGTGTACCGCACCTGAATATACATCCATTACAATATTAAGTCCCAACTGTTTATACTTATGTATCACTTCAAAAACTCCCTATATAAAATCAGAAAATCATCGACCTTAAAAAGCCGATGATTCATCTTTAATGTTCATTTATTCGGCAAAACAATTAGTTTGCTTGTTCACATTTTTGATTTGCAACTGTGCAAGATGTCTTACAAGCTGATTGACATGATGTTTGACATTCTCCGCAACCACCGTGCTTTGCTGAATCCTTTAAATTAGCCTTGTTTAAAGTCTGTACGTGTTTCATATTAAAAACCTCCTTATATTAATTCACTATGAATATATTATAACATACTTTCAAGTGATTGAAAAGGCTTTTTTACAAATATTTTGTATTTTTTCTCACAAAACTTATTTTTCGGCTATTTTCCTATGATGCACCCCAATATTCCCGATGCAAATGTACCGCCTATTACAGCAAGAAAATGCGTGTTAAACATTATTCCATTGTTTACAATCAACGATATTCCGATAAGTACGATCAAATACAGCGCACATACAAGCATTGCGTGAACAAATGCTCTGCTGTTTGCCGCTTTTGATACCGCAATCGTTCCGAGTATCACGCCGATAATAACCGAGGCATACACTCCGGTTGTGATAATAGTTTCGTCTATGCCTGTAAAATACGAAAGCAGTGCCAATATCAGAATTATAACAAAAGTAACAAGAATTGCAAATATCGTCCCTTTTATCACACCCTTAAAATTAATACCCATAAAAAAACCTCCCTATATATTTACTATAAATATATTAGAGAGGTTTAAATTTTATAACCAATTAGTTTTTAGCTGTTTCAACAGTTCTAATAGCGTCTCTTTCCATCTTTACAACAGACTTTTGATCCGGTGTACCGATGTTACCTGTTTCAATAAAAACATATTCGTCTTTAATTTTAGCAACCTTACCGCAGATACCGCCGATTGTTACAACCTTATCGCCGACTTTCATTGCGTTAATCATTGCCTTTGTTTCTTTTTCTTTCTTTCTTTGCGGTCTTATCATCATAAAGTATAACAATACGATAATAAGAACAAGCGGAAGAATACTTACTATTGTACTCATTACAGGATTAACCTGTTGTGTAGCATTAGGGTCTGCCGCTGTTTGAGTACCTGTCGCCTGTTGTGTATTTGCTGTTTCGCCGTCTGCGAAAACGACTGTTTCTAAAATGTTTGCCATAATAGTTCTCCTTTGATAATTTTTTCTACCTATCTATTATACTATCTATATATGAACTTTGCAATAGATTTAACAAAATATTAACAAATAAAATCTCTCTTACATCAATCGTTTGACGTTTTCAGCCATTTCAACAAGTTTTTGACCTTTTGCGACAAGAAGAGCATGTTCTTTTATGTACTCATTCTGCAACGGGTATATCGACATTCTTTCTGTAAACTCTCTTATTACATTAATGCCTCTCATATTCTCATTATCGTTTCTTATGAGAATACAATATGTTTTATTCAGCTTAAAAAGGCTTGCTTTTGAAAGAATACTTTTATCCATTTCGCTTATAGCGCCGCACATATCATTAAAAGTTTCAAAATAAAATACACATTCCGTACCCGGTTCTTTCTTTTTAGGCTTGACCGAAACAACTTTTTTAAACTGCTCCTCGGTAATTTTTTTTATACCCTTGTTTAAACGTTTAACCAAAATACTTATACCGTCCTGTGACGGAGTAGCCTCAACGACCACTTGGCCGTTATACGGATTAAAACCAGTTTCTTCCCTTATCGTTTCCATAATATGAAATAAAAATGTATGTAATTCTTTTGAATCGGGCGAAAGCCTTTTCACGTCTATATCAAGATTAATTAATTCCGCAGTTGTAAGCGTTACCTTTATTTTGTCTTTGTTTAGCTTTTCAATTCTCACAACCTACCACCTACTTTCTATTTCTATTATACTATATATTTTTCGTTTTGGGAATACCGATTTTAATATTTATTCTTTTAAATTTATTCCATATGATAAAAAAAGCGGCAGTTTTTATACTGCCGCTCAACCGTCAAATAAATTAATACGATTAATTCTTGTCATTCAATAATGGACGCATACTGTTCGCACTTATAAGCATAGTTGACGAATTATGCAAAAGTGATGATGCAGACGGAGTTATAGTACCTTTCAATCCCAGCAAAATAAGCAATGAATTAAATGCCATAATAAACGTATAATTACGTTTAATTCGTCTGAACAGTCTGCTGCTTAACTTGCGAAGAAGCGCTAAATCTCTCAAATCACCCGAAAGCAATGTGACATCAGCCACTTCTCTTGCCAAATCGGCAGAATCTTTCATAGCAATTGAAACGTCGCTAAGTGCCAATGCAGGAGAGTCATTGATACCGTCACCGACCATTATAACCGATCTTCCCTCGTTCTTCAATTCTTCAATAATTGTCGCCTTATCCTCAGGTAATACCTGTGCACGGAAATTGTCTATACCGAGCATATCGGCAGTGCGTTTTGCAGCACCTTCATGGTCACCTGTAAGCATAATAATATTATCAATACCGCTTTCACGAAGTAACTGAATTGCCTCATGAGCCTCACTTCTCGGCGGGTCGCTTATACAAATAACTCCCGACAACACGCCTCCGATTGCAAGGTATATAACAGAAAAGCCCTCACATTCGTTTTCAATAACAGACTTCTGTTCATCAGTTATCGGAATATTTTCGTCCTCAAGCACAAAATGCTCACTGCCTATAATTGCACGCTTGCCATGCAACATTGTAGCTATGCCGTGTGCAACTACATATTCAACTTCAGCATGTTCTTCTTCGTGGTCAAGTTGCTTTGCTTTAGCGGATTTCACGATTGCCTTTGCCACACTGTGAGGGAAATGTTCTTCAAGGCACGCAGATATTTTAAGTATTTCATCTGATGTATACTCACCGAATGAAAGCACTTTTTCTACTGTCGGGCATGAATTTGTAAGTGTACCTGTCTTGTCAAATACAATAGTATCAGCATGAGATACACTTTCAAGATAACGTCCGCCTTTTACAACAAATCCTCTTGAGGATGCCTCACGCATAGCACTTATAATACTTATCGGTGTTGACAATTTAATTGCACAAGAATAGTCCACCATAAGAACAGACATTGCCTTTACAACATTTCTTGTTGTAAGATAAACAAGCAACGCCAATCCCAAGCTGTACGGTACAAAACCGTCTGCAATTTTCTCTGCACGGCTCTGTACTCCGGCTTTCATACTTTCACCGTTTTCAATCATTTCAATAATATTTGAAATACGTGTATTATCAGCCGCAGCACTAACCTTAATTACTATATTTCCCGCCTCTACAACTGTACCGGCGTAAACAGTACTGTCCTTATCCTTTACAGCCGCAACCGATTCGCCTGTCATAGACGCTTCGTTTACACTTGCCTGTCCGGATACGACCACGCCGTCAAAAGTGATCATTGCACCGTCACGGAATACGACAAAGTCACCCTCTTTAACGGTGGAAATTGGAACTTGTTCCTCGTTTTCGCCGTTCTTCTTCCATACAGTGTCAATCTTCATTGCAAGACTGTCCGCAAGTGCATTTTTTGTACGTTTTCTTGTATATTCTTCAAGAAGTTCCGAAACTCCAAGCAAGAATGTAATTGAATTAACTTCCGAATACATTCCTCTTGAAAGTGCCGTTCCGAGTGCAACACCGTCCAAAAGTGCCACATCGGCCCTTAAATTAAGTACACTGCCCACAGCTTTCTTCACATATGGGAATGCCTTAAAGTAAGCCATTGCAACTCGTACAGGATACGGCAATATTCTTCTAAGAACAAAACGCTTTATAAGCATTTTTATAATCTCATTCTTGAAATCAGCCTGTATATCCTCAGACTCATCTTCAACAGCCGCTAATTGATTTCGCTTGATTCCTTTTATGTAGTTCAAAAGCTCCTGTCTGTAATCGGATTGATAGGTAATTAAAATACCGCCGTTGACGCTTTTAGCCTTTACAGACTCGACATACTGTTCCGATAAAATTGTTTTCTCAAGAGATTTTTCTTGATTTTTATCAAAATAATATCCACCACAACGCAATCTGATACGACCCGGAGTATCATGTACGATTTTAAATTTCATTATTATTCTTCCTCGATTATTCTTCCTCGTCGTTTAGCTGTGACTTAGCCTCATAACACATATCTTCAGCCTCTTCACGCATATTTTGTAGTGTTTCTTTAGCCTCTTGCTGGAACTTCATACCCTTTGCAAGACCTGAAACGCACATACTTCTAACCTTATCGCTTGTAGCAATCTTCTTACCTACTACTGCAGTAGCTATACCCGCCACAAAGCACCAACATTTCTTATCCTTTAAAAAATCAAATTTCATAATCAATCTTCCTCTCTGTGTATATTTCAGTGATTTATTTAATCAAATTTATTTTAGCACGCAATATATTTTTTGTCAATAAATGCCGAAAAAAATTTTTTACTTTTTTGCATGAAAAATATCGACTTTTTAATATTATGGTGTTAACACAACAATGTCATAATGGAAAACATACAAGCAGAAAAAAGAATGCCACAGACGAAGATGTTATCGCTGTCGCAAAGTTGGCGAAATGCGATAAATTTGTGCATAATTGCTTATAAACAAAAAAAGTTGCGGTGAACAATCACCGCAACTTTTTTATTAAAACAATTTATTAAGCGATAATTTTTTAACCATTGGTACAAACATACAACCGACAGCATTACCGAGTACAGCACATAAGAAATATACTGCTGCCTGTGACGCATTAGCACATTTACTTATAAAGAAGTAACAAGTATCTGCGATACAGTGATTAAATCCGCAAAGTATGAACACCATAACAGGTAAAACTACTATAAACAGTGACATCACAAAGTCACCTTTTTCAGCCGCTCTTTTATTTCCGTCAACTGCCGTAAACATCAATATACCGCAGAACACCGCCAATACAAATATACTAAGCGGTGAATCGGCGAACTTTGTTGCTGTGATAGCAGCGGCCTTTTCCGATAAAGTCGCTCCCAAACGTGTAAGGTTAAGCAAGAAACCGCCTATCGCCGCACCTGTTGCATTACCGATAAAGGTAAGTACAACTTCCGGCACATACGACAACGGTTTTACCGCCATATATCCGGCTTTACCCGTAAACAAACCGAATTTAAACACAATAATTGCACACAAACCCAAGCTGAACAAGAACGCTCCCAGCGGTTTTGATTCGACCGACATACTCACGCAACAGCCTACGCACAAAAATATTCCCGACAAAATACCGTCAGACAAAAATGATATAATCTTTTTCCCCATATCTTCTATTCCCTTTTCTTTTATCCTAAGCAGACAAAATTAGCTAATGCTAACTAATTCCACAAAATTAATCCACTTTCTGATTTGCACATAAAAACCACGATAAACTTATCGTCTACCGTGGTTTAATATACGGTTTAGTTAAATTACTTTACCATTGATGCAACTTCTGCTGCGAAATCGTCTTCACGCTTTTCAAGACCTTCGCCTGTTTCAAAACGTACGAATTGCTTAATAGTAATATCGCCAACGCTCTTAACGTACTTAGCAACGTTTTCCTTATTTTCAGCCTTAACGTATTCTTGCTCAAGTAGGCAAACTTCCTTGAATTCCTTAGCAAGACGACCTGTGATCATCTTTTCGATGATGTTTTCAGGCTTAGATGCATTCTTAGGATCATTCTTAAGTTGCTCAATAAGAATCTTCTTTTCGTGTTCCTTGTATTCTTCAGGAATATCATCACTTGAAAGATACTTAGGGCTAAGTGCTGCAACTTGCATTGCAACGTTTCTTAGACACTCTTTTGTAGTGTCATTGTTTTCAGCGTCAGCCTCAACCAATACACCGATTTTACCTGCAGCGTGGATATAATCTACAACTGCACCTGTTGTTTCAATTCTTGCGAAACGTCTGATGTTCATGTTTTCGCCGATCTTAGCAATCTTTTCTGTAAGCATTTCGCCTATTGTGCTGTCTCCGCACTTTAATTCTTTAAGTGCTTCAACGTCAGCAGGATTTTGTTCAGCGATTGTCTTGGCAACATCTGAAACAAACTGTTGGAATTCATCATTCTTAGCAACGAAGTCTGTTTCTGAGTTTACTTCTACAAGTACGCCTACGTTACCGTCAACATAAGCCTTAACGATACCTTCAGCAGCAATTCTGCCTGACTTCTTAGCAGCTGTTGCAAGACCTTTTTCTCTCAAATATTCAACAGCCTTATCCTTGTCACCGTCTGTTTCTGTAAGAGCTTTCTTACAGTCCATCATACCGCAACCTGTCATTTCTCTTAATTCTTTTACGTCTTTAGCTGTAAATGCCATGTTACTTTTCCTCCTATATTAATTATATGAAAATTATTCTTCTACTGTATCTTCTTCAGCTGTTTCAGCATCTGCAAGAGCATCTTCGCCCTGTCTGCCTTCGATAATAGCGTTAGCCATTGTTGATGCGATTAGCTTTACGGCTCTGATAGCGTCGTCGTTACCAGGGATAACGTAGTCTACTTCATCAGGGTCACAGTTTGTATCAACGATAGCTACTACAGGAATGTTAAGTTTCTTAGCTTCTGCGATAGCAATCTTTTCTTTTCTTGGGTCAACGATGAACATTGCACCAGGAAGTTTCTTCATATCTTTAATACCGCCAAGATACTTTTCAAGCTTATCTCTTTGAGCCTTTAGCTTAATAACTTCCTTCTTTGGTAGCATATCGAAAGTACCGTCTTCTTCCATTTGGTTGATTTGAGCAAGTCTTTCAATTCTCTTTTGGATTGTCTTGAAGTTTGTAAGCATACCGCCAAGCCATCTTGCGTTTACATAGTACATACCAACTCTTTCAGCCTCTTCTTTAATTGAGTCTTGAGCTTGTTTCTTTGTACCAACGAATAGAATATCTTCACCGCTTGCAGCAATATCTCTTACGAAATAATAAGCTTCTTCAACCTTTTTAACTGTCTTTTGAAGGTCGATGATGTAGATACCATTTCTTTCTGTGAAGATGTATTCAGCCATTTTAGGGTTCCATCTTCTTGTTTGGTGTCCGAAGTGAACACCTGCTTCTAAAAGCTGTTTCATTGAAATTACGTTTGCCATTTTTATTTCCTCCTCGTTTTTTGATTATTCCTCCATTTGTTTCAGCTTATGTGAAGACCCAGGCAAAACAGGCAACTTTCACACAATCCACAAATGTGTGTATTTTTCATACTAAAATAGTTTACCACATAAACCCTTATAAAGTCAACCCTTTTTTCATATTTTTTTGCTTTTATTTGATTTACATAACATAATATATGTTTCAATCGCGTATTAACGTAAATTTTGTGTGGTTTTCAACTGTTTTTTTATTGATGAGTTTTCTATTTATTATGAAAGAATTCATTAAAATTAAAACCGGGAACTTTAGATTTAAAGCCATTTCCGACACACATACAGTCAGAAATGATTACAACCCGAAATTGCACTTTTCCCATAAAATAATGCATACAAAACCGCTGCGGCTTTGTGTAAAATATTGTTTTAACGTGATTTTGTGTCAAAAAAATGACATTTGAGTTAGATTATATTGACATTTATAATAATCATAATATATACTTTTATTATATAATTATTTCTCTGTTTTGAAAGAGAAATTCTTTTGCACTACCAATATTTCTAATATGAAAGGAAGGATTAAAATGAAAAAATTACTATCATTGCTTTTGTCGCTGTCAATGCTTGCCTCTATGGCAGTTATTCCTGCAAAAGCAGAAGAAACGGTCATGCCGTTAAACGCATCACGAATTGATTCGGGAAAACTTCCAAGCGGCAATTTAATTTACATTGGTACTGCGTCAGCAAACGTCAAGGAAGAAGATGCTGTTTATTCATTCCCTATTTATCGTGAGGGCGATTTATCAGAAGAAGCAAGCGTCACAATCCACTCGCTTGACTTAACTGCGATATACGGCGAGGACTATATAATTCTTGACGATAACGCAGAGAAAACCGGTGATGGGGTTTCAATACTTGAACGTTATGCCACGGCAGAAGCTGACACTGATGAAACATCGGATAACATTTCGGAAGAGAATACAGATATTGAAAATTATTCGGAATTTGATTCAGAAATGGCACAGCAATTTGCAGACGAAGTAGTGCCGGATGCAATGGCAGGAATTGAATACTCAAGCAGTACAACCGTTACTTTCGCACCGGGCGAAAACGAAAAAATGGTTAAATTCAAAATATTGGACGACAAAAAAAGCGAAGGCACAGAAGGTTTTTCTTTACTTTTGGTAAATCCCGATAATGCCGAACTTTATGAAGTAACATCACTTTCTGTAAATATCGAAGACGACGAGCCGAAAGAAAAAAGCGTTGTTTCTTTCAGCAGAAACAGTTACACGTCAAAAGACGGAAATGCCACTGTTACAATAAAACGAAAAAATGCAGAATATTCTCTTTGCGATTTCACTTTACTGTCATCGAGCATTACCGCAGTAGCAGGAGAAAATTATGAAGAACAAATCAAAACAGTTACATTCATTCCTTATGAAACGGAAAAGACAATCGAAATTCCCGTATCCGGCGAGGGTGAATTTAAACTGCTGATGAGTGATATGACGGGCTGTGAAAGCGGCAAATATGCCGAAACCGTTGTCAAAATCAAAAATAACGCCGATGATGAGAGTGATATTTCTCTTATGGGCAATGAAAATCAGACAAATGACATCACCATAAACGGTCTTAAATACAACGTTAAATATACAATGCCGTCAGATAATTCAAAAGATCCTGCCGAAGGTAAAATATACGCAACAGGTGACGGAACTCACAATTATGACATTCCTCCCGAAGTCGGTACATACTACTTTGCAACAGAAACAAACCGCGACGGTCTGTTTTATTATGACGGATATTGGGGTGATAAGCCATGGGGGTGCGGTCATTGGGACAACAAATATGAAATAGATACACGTGAAAGAAATATGGGTAGCTCTCACTACGGAAAACTTGAATATTACCATACAAGTATGTGGGATAAAGGCGGAGTATGGACACATTCCAAAACTGTACCGTCGGTATATTATCAATATATGACTCCCGATATGGAATCAACATCAAACGCCTTTGGCGGACAGCTTGCAAGATTTAAAATTGCAAATAATGACAGTATTGTTGTCAACAAATCAAAAAGTGGAAAATTCGGCAGAACACTTGACGCAATGCCTGCAACTCTCTTGAATAACAACCAACCTTTAAACGGAAATATAAGCATGGAAATACATTCGGCTGATGAAGACAAATCAAAAACTCCGAAAAGTTATGTACGCTTTTACGGTGTTGCGGCTATGTATAAAAAGGTTAATGTAGAACTTAACCAACCCCCAACACAAGAATACTGTATCGGTAATGAAAAGATAAATGCCTTACCTATGCAGGTTGAACTTAACAGCGGTGCTCAAATCGCCGGAAGTAAAACACGTGATTTCTGGACCAATCCGAATGAGGACGACTGCAATATTGTATTTACAATAAATGATACAGACATTAACGGTCACAAAGGTAAATACGGATATATTTCAGGCTATAAAATCACCATAGATCCTGGTACAACTGATGATAAAATAACTGTAAATTATCCCGAAGAATTCATTTCATACCTTAACTCAAAAAAAGGAACAAAACTTTCTGACGAAGTAAATTTCACATCGGATAACATAAATAATGAGCTGAAGAAAACAGAAAAGCAAAATCTTTATTACATTCCATATGATAAATATTTCATATCATGGATTGAATCAGTTCAAAAAAATGTTGCACACGACACATACGGTTATCATCAAAATCTGAAGATAACACCTAAAGTATCATATGCCGATGTTACAGTCGAAGTATTACCGTCAGCCGGTGAAGGAAACGGCAGTTTTATATCAAGCGAGCTTGTTGCAGGTAAAACAGTTACTCACCATGCAGGTGATACACTTGATTTAAGCGCAACAACTCCGGATGACGGATATCATGTTGTAGGTTATCAAGTTTCAACAAACAACACAAGTTTCAACACAATAACAGATACAACAAAATTATTCCTTGAGCCTAATACGAGTTACAGAATACGTCCTCTTATAGCGAAAAATTCAAACAAAATCGAAATTAAATTTGAAAACGGTGCTGAAAAGTATTTAACGGTACAGGGTCTTATCAACGAAAATGATCTTAATTCAAGTTCCGATGAACAACTTAAAAAGGAACTAAGCGGCAAATATGTTATTAACGCAAATCCGTCAGAATCAAATCTTTCAGACAAAATAACACCGATTACAGGTAAGATATATACATTAAATTTTGCCTCCGTTGAAGATAAAGAATACATATACCGTCCCGTTATCAAGCAAGGCAACGACACGTTTACAACCAATTCTTATCACACCGTTGCGCAAGCACAAACAACAGACAATGTTATAACTGTAAATTACAAAAAAGTTAAAAAGAGCGATTTAAAATCATTTAATATATCAGGTACTGTTGTTTCTAAAAATGCTTCTATCCGCGATAACGGCTTAGAACCGGAATCTCTTCCGCTTGTAGGATATTCCGTATCAGCCGGAAAAGGTTCACAATCGCTAAACTCCGCAAACTCAAGCTATATGCCTGACAGTGCGACCGGTACAACTTCCGATACCGGTACTTATATATTGACAAACGTATTGGGTGACACAAACGACCTTATTACAATGTACATCTCAAACGGTGTTACGACAGGCTATGTAGCAAAAGTAAAGCTCACAGACGCACTTGATCAAGCAGACGGTGCTTATACCGTAAATGCAGGTAACACAAATATCACCTACCCTTACGGTGCTCCTAAGGTTGCGTCAATTATGTACACATATGACAAGAACACAGCCGACTTAAACCAAAATCAAATAAGAATACTCGACGACAATCTTACAGTTACAGCCGTTATAGACAGCTATGGAAGAAGTGTCAGTGAGGCAGTATTCACCGTTCGTACATCAACCGGTCAGACAACCGAATACAAAGGTTATCCTCGTGAGGATGGCAGCAGTATTATAGAATGTACAATTCCTAAGATGACAGAAAATCTACATTCCGGTGACAGTCTTTCTGTACGCCTTGTAGATTCAGAAAAATTATCATCAGGTGATACTGAAATTGAAATTGTGTATCCCGATGTTGCAACAGGTCTTTCATTCTATACGGAATTTGCACTTACAACACCTCAAACTTTCGATGCGGATAACAGCGGTACAATCGATATTCCGTTAGTCGGCTCAGCAATAGGCAAATGCCAATCCGGATTGATTACATTCGGCAAAACAAACTGGCCTGACAACACCGGTTATACTATTCAGGCAAATATTGACACAATACTCAATAGTATGGGTAAGAAAACCGTTTACGAGAAAAAAGCGTCTTATGACAAATTCCGCGGTGCAGTTCAAGAAAATCAAAATCACAGAAGTAATGCTATGAAAATAATGGCTGCGACATTCAACGGTGTTGCTCCGTCTCGTGACGATTATAAAACCGATGCCGAATATCAAGAAGCTTATGCAGATTATACCGATTTACTTAAAGATACAAAAGCTCCTTTTGCCGGTTTTAATAACCAAAGATACAGTGTCGAAGTAGCTGTTATTTTAGCTTTTGACTTTGTTAAAACACCGGACAACAACTATATGTTCGCTTGCGGTTCGGTTTCTATCGGCGGAGCATATACATTCAATAAGACTATGTACACTACAATTTACGGTGTACCTGTATTTTTAAATATCATTGCCGGTATTCAGGTAGATTTACTGACAAGCTATGCTACAGATAATGGTAAAAATGCAATATCCGCAGATGAGTTTAACAACTATCAAGGCAATATAGCAAACAGATTAAGCAGCACCGATGTAACACTAAGCGTTGTCCTTTCAGGAAAATTACAAGTAGGTGTAGGTTTTTGCGATGTCCTTTCAGCAAGAGGTTATGTTGCTACAACATTCCAATTTAATTTGAGTTTTGCAAACAGTCAGCCCGGTACACTGATAACGGCAGCCGGAGGTGTGGGATTTGACTTATTGTTGTTCTCCGTTAATGTTGATATAGCCAAATATACACAAGGTTGGGGTACTCTCGAAAATGCCGCAGAAGGTGATTTCTTCAACGGACTTATAACCACAAACGACGATGATATTAAATTAACTCCATACAGTAACGGCACATCTGATTTATCTACTTTCGGAAAAAATGATGATATTCAGCTTACCGCAACAGAAGAAGTTGTAAGCTGTACACAATTATTAGATGATGCCGCAGACAGAACGAGACCTCATATTATCCCGCTTGATGACGGTAAGAAGATGCTTACATTTATAGACGATTCGAGAGATCGTGCCGAATACAACGGAGCAACTCTGTATTATTCGATATTTGACGGTACTCATTGGTCTACTCCTAAAGCAGTAGCAGACGACGGTACACCTGATTCAATTCACACACTTAAAAAGATAGGTGACAAAGTTATTATCGCATGGACCGATGTTAAAGACGCATTTGCGGGTGTGGAAACTTCAAGAGAAAAGCTTTCATCAATCGGTATTTCTTGTGCAATATACGATACAAAAACCAACAAAATGGGCGAAGAAATCAGCATTGTACACGACAGATACCTTACTTTAAATCCACAAATTGATGTTGACGGAGATATGCTTTATATAAGCTATGTCAAGCTTGATGTGTCAAAATTAGGTAACAGTAACAGTGACCTATTACAGCTTGAAAAATCATTTTCTAATATAGCCTATGTAAAATACGATATGAACACAGGAAAATCTTATGATGAAACCATAATTCCGATACCTCATAAAACAATCAGCTCTCCTATTGCATTGGATTATAATTCGGCAACAATAAATATAAATAACGAAAGTTACTTAATTTCAAGTTACACTATTGATGAAGACGAAGATTTACAAACAGGTGACGACAGAGAGCTTTATCTGCAAATTCAAAACCTAACAACCGGGCAAGCATATTTCCCGATACAAATTACAAATGACAGTATATCTAATTCATTACCTAAACTTACCAACATTAACGGTGAATTGTACCTGACATGGTTGGATAACGGATATATGTTTAAAATTATGAATCTTTCAGATATGTTATCTTCAATGTTTAACGCAGATTCAAACGGAGATATGGCAGACTTGATTAATGCCGATACGGTAAACAGTGCATACAAAAACGGCGAAATGACCGATGATAACAAAAATGCCGATTGGTATAAAAAGACTGCAGCTGAACTCGGTATGTCAGACGACGTATATGAAAACAGCATTTACGAAGCCTTGTACAACGGTACATTTAATGTCACAAGTGCAAACTTCCAAGGTAATGACGACCTTTGCACAAGTATAGGAAACTATATTGTAACATCCAACGGTGAAGATATTTATATTTATTACACAGAATTAAGTCAAGACAGTACAAAGAACGGTACTGAAATATACGGTGTACGTTATCAGCGCGGCACAGATAACGGTTATTGGAAGTTCGGCAATTCGGTACAAATTACCGATTTCGGTATGGTTATTGACGAACTTGACCTATATATGACTGATGATAATAAAATATCAGCTGTTTCAAACTACTACAAGCAATGGATTGATGAAAGCGATGCCGATTCACCTATGAAATACAGTGCAAACACCCTTGTAACCATTGACTTTGAACCGGTAAGTTCTCTTGAAATTAAAGGCAGCAATATTATTCTTCCGTCAAAGATTTATCCGAATTATTCGGAAGATATAACATTTACTATTGCGAACACAGGTTTGCTTGACGCAAAGGGTTATGATTTAAAAGTAACGGATAAAAAAGGAAATACTCTTTACGAGGGCAGTTCTGACAACATAATCGAATCCGGTAATTCGATAAATGTCAGTGTACCATGGACAGTTCCGAGCAACTTGGAAAATGAAGAAGTTACAGTTACGGTAACTGAACGCGGAATTGAAAATGCAAAGCCTGTATCTGCCACAAAAGCCATCCCGTATGATACAAGACTTGATGTATCGAGCTTTGAAATCAAACACGATGATAACGGTTATTATGCATCTGCAACAGTTACAAACAATGGTTCTAAACCGTCCGACGAAATAAATGTAACGCTAAATAATACCGCCGACAAAACTTTCGGCACTACTTCCCTACCTCAACTTGCGAGCGGTGAAAGTAAAGATATTACAGTTCCGTTTGAGATAGATAAAGCTGATTTCAACAATTTAGGATATATAGACTTTAAACTTTCAGCAGTAAGCGGTGAAAACACATCTAACGCATATACCATGTTTATCTCTAATAAACCACTTATTGCAGAAATCAACGATGGTGCCGAAAACGTTTCATTAAACGGAAAAAATGATACAACAACACTTCAAACAAAAGCTTTCCCTTGGAATGATTATGCGGGTGAAGTCAAGTATTATTCAACAGATAACAGCATAGCTGTTGTTACCGATGACGGTGAAGTTATTCCGCTAAGCAATGGTAATGCAAAGATATACGCATACTATCCAAAATACAGAATTGATGACAGTATTGATGTTCAAGTAACAGGTATAGAATCAGATGAACCTACTCCTACACCAATTCCTACTTCAAAACCAAGCAGCAGTGGCGGCGGAAGTTCTGCAAAATACGGTATTTCTTCTGCAAACAAGACATACGACAACGGAAGTATGAATATATCAAAGAAAAGTGCCGCATTGGGTGAAAACGTAACGGTTAATACAAAACCGAATGACGGTTATGAGGTTGATACTGTAACAGTTACTGATTCAAAGGGAAATGTAATTGAAGTTACAAAGACAGCCGACAACGAATTTTCATTCGTAATGCCAGGAATCCAAGTAAGCGTTGACGTAACATTCAAAGAAATAAACGACTCTCCGCAAAAAACGCCTACACCGTCCAGCAAAGACGATTGGTGGTTTGATGATGTTGCAGAAAATGAATGGTATTATGCCCCGATAAAATCCGCATATGACAACGGATTAATGAGTGGTGTAAGCGATACGGAATTTGCTCCTGATACAGATATTACGAGAGGAATGTTTATAACTGTTCTTCACAGAATTGACGGCGAAACAAAATCCGATGTTGATTATACCTTCACTGATGTAAATGAAAATGATTATTTCTCAAATGCTGTCGCTTGGGGCAGTGAGAATAATATTATTTCAGGTTACAGCGACACAGAGTTTGCTCCAAACGATAATATAACTCGTGAGCAGATGGTATCGATTTTAAAGAGATTTGCAGAATATAAACAAATTGACACTTCTATAATTGATACACTCGACAGTTATTCAGATACGGAAGACATTTCCGATTATGCTGTTTCTGCTTTCCAATGGGCTTGCGGAAATGAAATTATAAGTGGTTTCACGGATAATACCCTCCGCCCTAAAGCAAATACCACTCGTGCCCAAGCCGCAGCTGTATTTAATAAAATATACAGTATAAAATAATATCACTATAAAAATGAACCGACCACCAAATCTAACAATTTGGTGGTCGGTTTTTGAATTTTCCGAATCGGGGGTGCATACATATTCTTGAACTATTTTATGCCTATAATCCAGGACTGTGTCTTTACTCTACCGGACTCATACGGCTATCTTAAGACAGTCCGACTTTCTCTTTATTTAATTCTTTGCGTACTGAATTCTTTGATTATCAATCATTTCAAATAATTTTTCAATCCGACTTTTTTCTTTCCACCTCCGAGTCATTGCTGAATCATGGCAATTTATATAGTATATCACATCGTAAAAATTATTTGAAACAAGTTTTTGTTTATGATAACCGTCAATGCACTTTTTATGAGCATTTAACGGTTCACCGCGTCTTGATCTGTAATTTTCATGATGAAGTTCTTTTACTTCATCACCTTTCAAATATACAATCCATCTTCCAAACGGTGTTTTTATAAACACTGCGTCATTCGTAACGCTGTACTCTAAATTAAACATATCGCATATTCTATTCATATTTTCAATAGTAAGCGGTAAATCTCTAACATCTTTTACATTATACTTTCTCTTTATTTTAATATTTGTTTTCCAATGAAACCTATTCCAATCATTTTCACAACCGCATACTTTACATACTTTATTTCCTTGAAAAATCACGTCCTTACTCGATTTAATCAATGCACTGTCGGCATATCGACAATTTCCGTTATGTACCTTATGAGTTCTTGGATTTAAGTAACACGTTTCTTGTTCTGTTAATTTTCGATATTCACCATAACACTTACAAAACAATAAGTATAAGTAGTTTACATCGTGTTTTGAATAATGCAAATAATTCTTTTGATATTTAATTCCCGCTTGTTTTAACGACTTTTCAAAACCAATAACTTTTTTGCCGTCACCGGCAATTTGCATAAGAAGTTGTTGCAGTATAATCACTCTGTGTCTTGGCATTGATATTCCGTATTTATCCGTTCTTATCTTTAATAATTCATAAGTTTCATTTGTCCACACAACAATATACTTATAGTTTTGAAAAGATATGTTCATATTTTTTAATACTGTTTCCTCACTTTTTGACTTCATAATAGCGTCAAGTGGATAATGAGATATAGTAAATGTGTTCGGATTAAAACATTCCTTGTTACTTAATCTAATTGATTTAGAAAATGTTCTTTTTATATTCAAATTTGCGTCTGCTGCAACTATTCCTATTTGTACAGGTTCTCTTTCCTCTATATCTGTTGTTTTGGGTGCTTGATTCCACTCAATATCCAAAAACAGATATTCAAATTTTACATTTGCCATAATCATCAACTCTTATCAAAATCGTAATTATCGTTTTCATTACTCCTCATAATGATTATATCCGCCCAAGAAACTTTTTTCGCTGTGGCGTTTTTTATGACCATTATTGTCGTATGTATTAACACCTCCAAACAGACCGGGACTGCTGTGTCCGGTTTTATGTCCATTGTTGTCATAGTGATTCATACCGCCAAAAAATCCGGGACTGCTATGCCCTACCTTATGTCCGTTTGCATCATAATTATTCATTCCTCCAAAAAATCCCGGTCGGCTTTCTCCTACCTTTTTTCCACTTGCGTCATAATGGTTTATTGTACCAAAAAATCCTGGTCGGCTGTAGTCATCTTTTTTCATAATTAATCACCCCTTTTATTATTCACATGGTTTCTGTGTTTTCTGTAATTAGATTATAATATATACATAGTCCAATAATACGGACTTTTCTCTCTTCACAATCAATAAGTTATTGTACAGTCTTGAAAAAGCAGTAATTTTAAGATATAATTTAGACTGAACAGATTTGCAAAAAGGAGCGTAGAATTATGAATAAATGCAAAACGTACATAGCAATAGACTTAAAATCATTCTACGCATCCGTTGAATGTAGAGAAAGAAACCGTGATCCATTAACCACAAATCTTGTTGTAGCCGATCCGAGTCGGACGGAGAAAACAATCTGTCTTGCCGTGTCTCCGTCGCTCAAAAAATACGGATTATCGGGACGAGCAAGATTATTTGAAGTCATACAAAAAGTTAAGGCTGCAAATAATATACGAAAGATTAAAGCACCAAACCACGTTTTTTGCGGTTCTTCTGACGACAGCCTTGAACTTCAGAAAAAAACGTCACTTAAAATTGATTACATAATTGCTCCACCGCGTATGGCTCACTATATGGAGTACAGTACAAAAATTTATAATATCTATCTTAAATACATTGCACCTGAGGATATTCACATTTATTCGATTGATGAGGTATTTATAGATGTAACGCATTACCTTTCGACATACAATATGACCGCTCGTGAACTTGCAATGACAATGATACAAGATATTTTATCTACAACAGGAATAACCGCAACAGCCGGAATCGGAACAAATATGTATCTTTGCAAAATAGCAATGGATATAGTCGCAAAACACATTGAACCTGATAAAAACGGTGTACGAATTGCCGAACTTGACGAAATGTCATACCGAAGATTGTTATGGAATCACAGACCCATTACAGATTTTTGGAGAGTCGGTCGTGGTTATTCAAATAAATTAGAAAAAATCGGACTTTACACGATGGGTGACATAGCCAGATGTTCTATCGGTAAACCGACTGATTACTATAATGAAGAACTGTTATACAAGCTTTTCGGTATAAATGCCGAACTGCTTATCGACCATGCTTGGGGTTACGAGCCTTGCACAATGGAAGATGTCAAAACATACAAACCCGAAACAAACAGCATATCCTCGGGACAAGTATTACATTGTCCGTATGAGTTTGACAAAGCAAGATTAGTTGTAAAAGAAATGACCGACCTTATGGTACTTGACTTGGTGGATAAAGGACTTGTAACAAATCAAATCGTGCTTACAATCGGCTATGATATTGAAAATATTACAGATAAAAACAGAAGTCAGAGTTATAAAGGTACAGTTACAACGAACTATTACGGTAAAAAAGTTCCGAAGCCTGCTCACGGAACAACAAATCTTCCAAAGCAAACATCATCCACTACACTTATCACAAATGCAGTTATGGAATTGTACGATAAAATTGTAAACAAGAAATTGCTTATCAGAAGAATTAATATTGTGGCTAACAAGCTTGTCGATGAACACAGTGTAAAAAACGCAAACAAATATGAACAGCTTGACCTTTTTACCGATTATGAGATTTTAAAGAAACAACGCGAAAAAGAAAATGCCGAATCAGAGAGAGAAAAACGTATGCAGAATACAATACTTGATATAAAAAAGAAATTCGGCAAAAACGCCATTCTTAAAGGAATGAATCTTCAAGAAGGTGCAACCGCCAAAGACCGCAACAATCAAATAGGCGGTCACAAGGCATAATTTTTAAGGAGAATTACCATATGGAAAACATTAGTCATAAATATGATGACATAATCAATCTGCCACACCATGTTTCAAAAAATCACCCGCAAATGTCGCTTCATGACCGTGCGGCACAATTTTCACCGTTTGCAGCTCTTACGGGACACAAAGCGGCAATTAATGAAACCGCCCGTTTGACTGATGAAAAGCAGATACTAAGCGAAGATGTCATTGCCAAACTCAATGAACAGTTAAATTTAATTAAAGAGAATATCGGTACAAATCCAATCGTGACAATAACATACTTTGTTCCCGATGATAGAAAATCAGGCGGTGCATACATATCCAATACCGGTGTTGTAAAGAAAATAAACGAATACAATCACACTGTTATTTTGACCGACAAAACAGTTATTCCAATCGAGCAAATTAGCGAAATGCAAAGCGATATTTTCAGCGAAATATATTAATGATTTTGCAATTTATGCGATAAACATTAAATCAGCAGTGATAAAAAATTAACAATACCGTTGTTGACAAGCTGATAGGATATGCCACCATAATATCAGTGAAATTTCTGTGCATAAAAAATACCATGTATATCCATAAAATTCTTACACCGCACACACCTATAACGCTAAAGTATAGACATAGCCTCGGATTATCAGCATAAAATAGTCCAAGAATATGTCCGCCCCCAACTCCAAAAAACAAGAGTAGACAAAATCATAAAGATTTTGTCTACTCATTAATATTATCTCCAAACTTCTTCTGCGATTTCTTTTACAAGCTGCAATTTTGCCCACTGTTCTTCTTCTGTAAGTTTATTACCTATTTCGCATGACGCAAAACCGCATTGTGGACTTAGGCACAATCTGTCAAGAGAAATATATTTTTGTGACTCTTTTATTCTCGCGATTACGTCGGCTTTATTTTCAAGTTTCGGTGACTTTGTTGTTATAAGTCCCAACACGACTTTCTTATCGCCGTTGACGTGTGCCAAAGGCTCAAAGCCTCCCGAACGCTCGTCATCAAATTCAAGATAATATGCATCTACATTTTCCTTTTCAAACAATACCTCTGCAACCGAATCATATGCACCTGCACTTGCGTATGTTGAATGGAAGTTACCTCTGCAAACGTGAGTAGTAATTGTCATATCGTTTGGTTTGTCCTCTATTGCAATGTTATTTATCTCTACCAAAAGTTCTTGAATATCCTTCAATCCTTTTTTATCCGTACTGAACAATTCTTCTGCTCTCGGATCTACAAGCATTCCCCATGAGCAGTCGTCAAGCTGTAAATTACGACAGCCTGCATCATACAAATCCGCGATTACCTTTTTATATCCGTTTGCAATATCCTCTGCCAACTTATGAGTGCTGTCATAATACTTTGACGTGTTTTCCAACGCAAACGGCATGATCATTTGTTCAATAAACTGTGCCGGTGCGGGAATTGTCTGCTTTGCAACAGTATTTTCATCTTCAAATTGCTTTACAAATTTAAAATGCTCCACGAAAGGATGTACTTTTGAAAGTCCTACTTTTCCGCAAAGGTATGTATCATCAATCATTGCGTCTTCGCCGTGAAACGGTAAACCTGTTTTCGTTTTTTCATGTGCCACACCGTCAAATCCCCACATAAAATCCAAGTGCCATGTCGCACGTCTGAATTCTCCGTCCGTAATGACGTGATAGCCTAATTCTTTTTGTTTATTGATAAGTCTTTCGATTTCCTTATCTTCAACTGCTTTTAATTCGTCAGCCGAAATTTTTCCGTTTTCAAAACCCTCTCTTGCCGCTTTTAAATTTGCAGGTCTTAAAAAGCTGCCTACAAAGTCATATCTGAATGGTATTTGTTTGCTCATTTCTGTTACCTCCTGTGTTTTAATTTACATTAAGTATAACAGAAAATATGGAAATAGAAAAATATATATTATCATCATTTATCCATAGTTTTAATCTATGGATAAATGATTTTTCAATACATTCAAATATGAAACTCCGTATCGGCTAATAACAGAATTTTTTCGTGTTAAAATTCCGATACGCATACTGCAATCTGAATCTAACGGTTTTGAAATAATGTTTTCACCGTTTAATTCCGTATCTATAATACCCGAACAAACCGTAAAACCGTTAAGACCGATAAGCAGATTAAATAATGTTGCTCTGTCACGCACCATAATATTTTTAGAGAATTCCAGCGAACTCAAAAATTCCTCCGAAAAGTAAAATGAATTGTGTTTTCCCTGTTCAAACACCAAATACGGATACGGCATTAAGTCTTGAATTGTTATTTCCTCTTTGTTTGCAAGATGGTGATTGTTTGATATGAAAACGTGCGGTTTTGCAATATATAATTCTTCAAAATTCAAGTCATTTTTATTAATAAGTTTGCTCAAAACTGCCTCATTATGTTCACTCAAATACAATAATTCCTATTTCACTTCGTCCGACTGCCACATCATCTATAATTTCATACGTCTGTGTTTCACGCAAAATAAAGCTGTATGCGTCCGCATCATATTCCCTTATAACGTCCACAAACGCATTAACCGCAAATGAATAGTGCTGACATGAAACAGAAAATCTCGGTTTCTGATTTCTCTCACCTTTAAAATGCTCCGTCATAACGTCCGTCTGCTCCAAAATCTGACGTGCATATGAAAGCAATGTTTCTCCGTCCCTTGTAAGCTCTACGCCCTTATTGGAACGAATGAATGCCGTTATTCCCATTTCTTCTTCAATATTGTGAATTGCAGAGGTAAGGCTCGGCTGTGCTATAAATAACTTTTCAGCCGCCTCCGTTATATTACCGCACTCCGCTACCGTTACTATGTATTTTAATTGTTGCAGTGTCATTGTATATCCCTCATTCTATACTGAATATGCTTATTATATCATATTCACGTAAAAATACAATAAGAGTCTATCATAAAGATAAACTCTTATTAAAACCATTATTTATATAATCTCATAAATACCGATGCGGCTTGTGCTCTTGTTGTACCGGCTTTAGGATTAAAGTTTCCGTTTTCGTCACCTGTCATTATTCCTGCACAATGTGCCCATTTAACAGAATCAATCGCATACTCAGCAATATCTTTTACATCAGAATATGTAATTTCATCACTGTCTGAATTATATCCCTTAGTTTTTGCATAGCGATATAATATAGCTGCCATTTGTTCACGAGTTATATCACTGTTAGGATCAAATTCCGTTTCTGTTTTACCGCTTATAATATCATTGTTATAAGCCCATAAAACAGCTTTAGCATACCAAGAATCATCAGATACATCACTGAAATTCAATTCACCGTCTGCTGTCGGTTCATTTTCTATACGATACAATGCCGAAACTAACATTGCACGGGTTAATGTAATGTCAGGAGCAAATTCACTGTCGCTTACACCTGTCATAAAACCTTTGTCATACGCATATTTGACAGCTTGATAGAACCACATATTTTCCGTTACATCAGTAAACCACACTTTTTGAGTAGTATCCTTTTCAGGTGCAGTCGTAGGTATAACAGTAGGTGCTGTTGTCGGTTTGGCAGTTGATGTACCGCCACCCGAACCTGAACCACCGCTTTGAGGCTGTTTTGTGGCAGTCGGAGTGACTGTCGGAGTCGGTTTAGGTGTTGAATCTGTATCTTTTGCATCTAACCACCTATTATAAAGTGAACCGTCACCTGTTTTATCCGATTCACTCCAATCGGCAACTTCTTGACGGTAATCGTCAACGTAATGCCATACGATTTCTTCATCACCAATCAATTTATACTCATTCAATCCCAATGAAGGGTGACTGCCGTTTACAGTATACATCCAACCGGAATATTTACCGTTTGTAAATTCACCGAGCCAATATCCTTCCGGTGATTGAATTGTACTGATATATCCGTTTTCCCAACCACGATATTTTAAGCCGTTATCGTCAAGTGCTTGTTTGAATACATCTCCCACTGTACTTCCTAATTTTACTTCATACTCTTTTTCAGGAATCCATGTTTGATATGTATTCTTCGTATCTTTTGTCAAGACAAAGTCACTTCCGAGATTTTCTTCGCCGATAAGTCTGAAACTTACATTTATCTTTTCAACATTATCAGGATTTTCTTCTACATTCATCAATACAGCCACATATGTATAAGGACTTGATTTTGCATACAAATATGCCTGACCTATTCCATGTCCGACTGCAACGCCGTTTTCTATTGAAACAATGTTTTCGTCACTGCTCTTTACTTCTGAATTTGACGAAACATTTGCAGTACCGTTTACAATTATATCGCTGTTATCTACTTGCAAATTAACTGTTTCGGCAGAATATTTGTCTAATTCTGCTTTTGTGATTGCATTGATACCGTCAATATCACCTTTACAGCTGTCGTTTGCATTATTTTTATCGTCACTCAACCAATAATTTTCGCAAACAACGCTGTTTATATCATAATTTGAATTAACATCACCCAAAACACCGTATTCGCTCTTTCCGCCATTGTAATTATATCTTGTATAACACTTACCGCTTTCGTCCTGATAATAACCGCAGATGCCTGCTGACGTTTTAGCTGTTACAGTTCCGTAGTTATTTGAGAAATCAACAGCTGATTCCCCTAAAACTGTCGAACTGTAATTACGTCCGACAATACCGCCGGCATAGTTTTCACCGTTTACATCACCTGTATTTTCGCAGAAATATACCAAGCCGTTTATAAGTTCACCGACTATACCACCGCCGTATGAACCTTGTGCTGTGATATTACCGCTGTTTTGACAATTTTTGATACTGCTTTTTTTATAACATCCTGACGCACGACCTGCAATACCGCCCGTCATACTTCCCGACACTTCTGCCGTATTAGCACAATTTTCTATTTTACCGCAGCTATAATTTTCAGCTACAATTCCTCCGACGTCATATTTACCGCTTATTGCACCGTTATTGACACATTCGGAAATTTCTCCGTTTACGGATAAGTCTGCATAATCATCAATAAACAATAGCGCCTGACCTTTGCCGTTTCTGTTTTCTATCGTAATACCGCCGACATTACCGCTGTTCGATAAGTCACCGTTATTTTCAGATTTTCTTATAGTACCGTAATTTTCGCCGACTATTCCCGACTTACTGTTACCGGCAGATGTCATATTGCTGTTATTCACACAACCTGTTACAATTCCGTAATTTTCGCCGACTATTCCTGCAATATATGTTACGTTTGAGGCGGTAAATCCGAAATCAGCACTGTTAGTACAATTTTCTATTGTACCAAGATTTATTCCGGCTAAAGCGGCAATTTTTCTTACGTTATTATGAGCGGTCAATCTGTTAGTAGAATCTATATTAAGATTTTTAACAACACCATTCTTTCCTATGTATGAGAACAATCCGAAATAATTGTTTTCGGCATACAGAATCGCGTTCTTTACAGAAAAACCGTTTCCGTCAAACACACCTTCAAACGCACGATTCTTCTCGGACTCCCACCATTCTCCGTTATCGTTTGACTTTAATCCATCCCAATAACCGATTGAACTAAATTCTTTGCTATCGCTTAAATCAATATCGCTTGAAAGTTTAAAGTATACACCTTTATATGAATTTCCGTCTGCAACGTTTTCCGAAAGAATGTTCATATCTTCCAACGATTTTATAATATACGGTTCTTCTTCCGTACCTTTACCGCTCCATTTAGGTTCTGAAACTTTTACGGAAACAGCACTTGATATTCCGCCAATTTCACATTTAACAGTTATATCCTTTGCATTGCCAAGCTTAGCGGAATCTATAATAATACTTGCATTTAGTGTCCCTACGCCATTTGTAATTGTAATATCGCCGCTTTGTTCAACTGTAACGGCACTGTTGTCACTGCTCCATTTTGCAGTTATATTTTTGTTTAAATTCTTACCGTATATCTTTGCTGTAAATGTATGAGAAGTATCTGTTTCAAGACTTTCGCCCGATGATACAAGATTTATCGAAATAATTTTGATTTCCTTGTATTCGTTATTAAGTACCGGATATTTACTTCCAACATAAAATATCGGTGCTACTTCTACTGTTTTGCCGTCAACTTCTTGTTCTTTAACACACCACAAATCATACACAAATGCGTCGCTTTGCATATATTCGTCTGTTCTGCCTGTGGCAATATTCGTGTTTGTTGATGCATTTTCGCCATACGGCATTTTATCGCCGATAATTCTGTAATATAAATTTTCTGCCGATACACCGTTTGTAAATGCTCCGAATAATGTACCTGCTTTTTTTGCTTTTACTGTCCCCGTTGCGTAACAATTTGTCACTTTACTGCCGCTTAAAAGCTGTCCTACCAGTCCGCCGACATATTCATCTGCCAAAACAGCAGTATTTGAATAGCAATTTTCTATTTTAGTGTCCCTTGCTATACCGACAATACCGCCTCCTATATCTTCACCGCTTACAAGTCCGTCTACTCCAAGCAATGTAATTTCTGCATTTGCGGTATATCCGAATAATCCGCTTACTTTTTGATTTTCGGTATTTAGTTTTACTTCATATCCGTTACCGTTAAAATGACCTGAAAATGCTTTATCTTCCGCATTGCCTATTGAAATCCAATACTTTTCTGTTAAATCAATATTATTATTTAATTTAAAGTATGCGTCTTTATATGATTCACCTTTATTTACATTTTTCGCAAGTAATGCAAGGTCGGATGCTGTTTTTATAACATACGGATTTTCTTTACTTCCGTTTCCGCTGTCAAATGTTTCAGCCACACTGTCTGACCATTTTCCTTGTGATGAATATGACGGTATTTTCTCTTCAATTTTAGGTGTTGAAGCAGGTGTTACTGACGGTGTAGGTTTTGTTGATGTGTCTATATCATCGGAACCGTTTACCTCCCATGCCAAAACAGGGAATTTATCCAATTTCACAAACGCACTGCCTAAAATTTCAGTCATATCTGCAAGCTGATTTTCTGTTTTCACTTCAAGTCCCGTACCCGAATTTTCCGCATACGGCATAGGTGCGGTATCTTTAAGGAAATAGCAGTTTTTAACCGAATATCCGCTCACTGTATATCCCAGTATTCCGCCGTTGGTATTGTTTTGCGCTGAAATTTTACCGCTGTTATATGAATTTGAAATATCACAGTTGTATGATTTACCAGAAATACCACCCGAATATGCTGACGCACTTACTTCACCGCTGTTATAACAACTGTCAAGAAGTATACTGCCCTCATAATTGTAACCGACAATACCGCCGGCATATCCGCCGGTTGCAGTTACAGTGGCTTTATTAGTACATTCTTTTACAGTTCCCGAACTGTAAGCAGCAATACCGCCAACTTCGTCCTTGCCTGTAATAGTTCCCTTATTCTCACACTGAGTTATAACACAGCTTGTAACCGTTTTATTAACCGCACCGTTATAACCTACTATACCGCCGACTCTGTTTTCGCCTTTTATTTCGGCATAGTTGATACAATGAGATATTAAACCATAGTTCACGGCACATATACCTGCCGCAATTCCATATGTATCATTCGTGTTTTCTATATTTCCGTATACATAAAGATTTTTTATTACCGCATTTTCTTCCGTAACTCCGAAAAGTGCCGAAAGATAGCTGCCCGAAGATATATTTATTCCCTTTATACTGTAATCTTGACCGTTAAAATTACCGTTAAAAGCATTGCCTTGATATTTATTTGATATGTATTTATCGGATACACCTATCGGCGTCCATTCCTTGCCTGATAGGTCTATATCATTTTTCAAGACAAAATATTTGTCTGACATATCATTGCCCTTTTCTACTTCATACGAAAGCAAAGCAAGTTCTTCTGCATTTGCAATGATATACGGATTATCTTTATCACCGTTACCGCCGTTAAATTCTTCTGTGCGATAGTCTATCCAATAATTTGACGTATACGTTACAATCTGCTTTTCAATTCCGTTTACCGAAATTTTAAGCGTCTTTTCGGCATTTACTTTGTCAAATGTGATGTCTATGGCTGTTTTTTCGTCTGATATATATTGAGATAACTGAACATTTTTAAGTTCGACCTCTTTATCGTCAACAAATGATTTTATTTCAAAATCATTTAACGTAAGATTTGTTCCTACAAGTTTTTTGTTTAACAATACAGTTATCTTACCGTTTTCGATATTAATGCTTTCAATATCAAATGTTTCGTCTTCCCCTGTCGGCGCATTGCTCCAATCAATAACAGGAAGATTATCACTGTCTGTAAATGCGTCTGACAAATCACTTGCCGAAACAGTGTCAACGGCATATACCGTTCTTATATCACCGCCGTTTTCAAGTGCCACAAGTTTAGTGCTGTCACCTATGTTATACAAGTTATTTACTGTCGTATTTTTCATTGAACCGATTAGTTGATATTCCGTATGAGTATTCACCTCACCGCTGTTGTACGCATTTTCTATCGTACCGCCAAGCTTGTAGCCTACTAATCCGCCACTGTAATTGTAACCGATTACCTTACCGGTATTATATACGTTAGTTATGTCACACGCATAGTTGCAACCGATAATACCGCCGAAATAATTACCGTCTTCAGTACCTATTTGACCGTCATTATATGCTCTGTCAATCTTTCCGCATTCGCTTACACTTATATCCTTGCCGACAATTCCACCTACCGCAACTCCTCTTAAATAACTGTACATATCGTCATCTTTAAAAGGTGCAGATACATTTCCATGGTTTGCGGCATATGTAATGTCGCCGTATGCAAGCTGACCGACAATTCCGCCTGCCTCTGCAAAGCTCTTGGAAGTAGCTGTAACCGTTCCGTTATTTGTAACATTTATAAGATTTCCGCTTACTCTGTTACTTCCCTTAAATTGAGCTCCAAGCTGACCTGTTATACCGCCAACATAAGCAAGACCTGTTATATCGGCGTTGTTTGTACAATTTATAATCAATCCGCCATTTATACCGGCGATTCCGCCGATATATTTTGCCGCATTAATGTATTCATTACCCTCAGCCTGTGCGTTTATTTGTCCGTTTACCGTAACATTTCTGACAGTTCCTTCTTTTCCTATAATTCCGAAAAGACCTTGACAATACGTTTCGTAATGATTGTCGCCTTGCTTATTGTACTTTTTGGTTTCTATGAAAAGTCCGGAAATGCTGTGACCTTTTCCGTCAAATATACCGTTATATGCGGTGTCGTCATCTATACCGTAACCGTTATTATTGATATAATTATATCCGTTACCGATTGGTGTCCAATTTTGGTTTTCCAAGTCAATATCACTGTTTAATACTGCATTTGCTGTTCTGTCACCACCGTTTACTTTTTCGGCAAACCAAACCAAATCTTCCGCACTTTCAATCTGATAAGCACCGTTTATAAGTTCCGGTTCATCGCTTGCAAATGCAGTGAAATTTACAGGTACAAAACTCGCAAGCATACATAAAGACAACAATATACTTGTAAATTTATTTTTTACGCTCATTTTTTTCTCCAATCTTTATACTATTTTATACTTAAATCAAGAGTATTTGAAATAGGTGCCAATGATGATATATTTCCGTTCCATGTTAAAATCTTGATTGTATATTCATCAGCTGAATCGGCAGATATTTCTTTAAATTCAACTTGATTCTCATTACCGGGCTTTAAAGAAATTTCTTTAGGTTGTATTCCTATCAATTTGCCGTTTGAATCATATACGGCAGCCATAACACTTACTTTCTTTTCTTCTGTAAGATTACTGTTAAGTTTTACCGTTAATGTACCTGTTAGTTTTCCGTTTTCAACTTTTAATGTGTTTTGTTCTGTTGCAGATTGTACAGGTAAAGGTGTTGAAGTTACTGTTGGTGTCACTGTTGGCTCTGCTGTTGCCATTGGTGTCGCTGTTGCTGTTGGTGTTGCCGTCGGTGTCGCTGTTGGTGTCGCTGTTGGCGTTGCTGTTGGTGTCACTGTTGGTGTTGCTGTTGGTGTTGCCGTCGGTGCCGCTGTTGGTGTTGCCGTCGGTGTCGCTGTTGGTGTTGCTGTTGGTGTTGCTGTTGCTGTTGGCGCTTCTGTTGGTGTCGCTGTTGGTGTTGCTGTTGGTGTTGCCGTTGGTGTCGCTGTTGGTGTCGCTGTTGGTGTTACCGTCGGTGTCGCTGTTGGTGTTGCCGTCGGTGTCACTGTCGGTGTCGCTGTTGGTGTTGCTGTTGGTGTTGTTTTCGGTTCTTCGCTCGGTACCAATGCGTTAATCAGATTATCTTCAAGTTCTGTTTGCATATTTTCATCAAAGAAATTCTCTAAAGCCGCTTGATATGCCGATTCTGCTTTTTTAGCGGTCTTTGGATCAGTTGCCAATGTTTCATAATAATCTGCTACCGCACCTACAAGCACGTCCTCAGCCGGTGATGTTAGATCTGAATTCCATCCGCCTTCATTAAAAACTAATCTTAAAACATCTCCTCTTACGAGGCTAGCCGACTCATAGGTGTATGAACTCAATCCGTTACCCATAGCATCATTATATAATGCTGACGGATAATCAAACGAAACTTCTTTGACGGAATTATCTATTTTAAAATCACTGAAAAATCCACTGCTGTTTGTATACTTCAATAGTGTAGTTGTAGGAGTCCAATCACTCATACACTCACCGTTATTCATATAATAATCAAGTACATATCCTATTGCGTCTGCTGCACTCTTAAATTCACTTTCAAAAGTTTTAAATTCTCCGCTGTAATCATAAAATCCGTTTGTATAAATCTTAATCGGGGTCATATATATCTCTTTTGTAGTGTCTTCAGCAAAGTGTTCAATATCAAAATAGAAATAATCTCCTGCTCCGTCTGTATCAGCCTGTACAACAAACGTTACAACACTGAATAACATCGCTACTGCTACAATTAAACTTAAAAATTTTTTCTTCATTAGTCTTTCACCTCATGTTTTATTTTTGACTTATTCTATAAGTCCGTATTTTATTTTAATTCTCTCAAGCTTTTCGAGCATAGGCTCTGCGGCCAAAAAGAGAAAAAACACTGTTGATACTGCGTGAATAAAATCAAACGGCATTCCCATTACGTATGATGACAGCACCATATTTATATTTATATTCGACTGCCACATTATAACAGACGCAGGATTCATTATTCCTCCGTATATAACAAATGTCGCCAAGAATCCAAACACGCACATATCTGTTTTTGTCTTGCGTAAAATGCCTTTTTGAAACATTATTCCCGCCAAGAAACCTATAATTCCGAATGAAAACATTTGCCATGGTGTCCACGGTCCTTGCCCGAAAAAGAAATTCGATACAAATGCCGTAATTGCTCCGACAAGAAATCCTGTTTCACCGCCGAATGCCACACCCGAAATTATCACTATTGCCGCAACAGGCTTGAACTGCGGCAGCATAAAAAACGCAGTACGTCCCGCTACGCCTATTGCACACAATGCACTTATTATAACCAATTCCCTTGCTTTAGGTTTACGGTTTTCAAACGCAAATCCAAAAGGAATCATCGTTTCCAATATAATAAGCAAGCTTATAAAATAATATTTTTTATCGCCGAGATAATATATTCCGATAAAAATTGTAAGCGGAATAAGAAATAATATTAACAATGTTGCTATTTTTGTTCTTTTTAATATTTTTCTTTTGCTCTTTTCGTTCTGTATTAATTCTTTTCCGAGTTTTTTTCGCGGTATTAAATTAAACATTGCTGCGGCAATAAATAATATACTTATCGTTTGTGCAACATAGTTCTTCCAATTATCGTAACGTCCGCAAAACAGGCATTGTGTCATCACAAATAAAATTACAAATACTATCCCTAATACAACATTGTGTACATTAAGTTTTTTATACTCTTTTTTGCCCTGCTTTATAACCGTTTTCTTTGGCAGTATATAATTCAGTTCATCATTCGTTTCAGTTAAATCTTCTGCTTCACCGCCCAATGCTCTTATTATGTCTTTGTCTAATACAGCATTTTCGATTATACCGTCAGCCATACGTTTTGCCGAAGTGGTATAAAAATTATTTTCCGCAAAGAACTTTCTCGGAGGAGCTTCACTGACAATCTTACCGTCAAAAAACATCGCACATATATCAGCATATTCAGCACAAAATTCTATGTCATGTGTTACCATTAACACAGTCATTCCGTTCTTTTGCAAACTTTTGAGTATCGTTGCAAGTTTTCGTTTAAAGCAAGCGTCAAGTCCCTTTGTCGGTTCATCAAGCACCAACAAATCAGGTTTTCTTAAAAGCATTTTTGCAAGTGCCACTCTCTGCTGTTCACCACCTGACAAATCGTAAGGGTGATTTTCAAGCAAATTATCAAGTTCACAAAGTTTTATTACATACTCAATCTCATTTTTCCTTTTTTCTTTTTCCACATCAAATACCGCGTCATACAATTCCTCAAGTACACTCTTTTTCAAAAATAAGCTCTGTGGATTTTGTGGCATCACCGCCACTTTGGTATCATCGTTTATAAACACCTTACCTCTATACGGCTTATTAATCTTTGAAATAACAGACAACGCAGTACTCTTTCCGACACCGTTACCGCCTACTATCGCATAAAATTCATTTTCGTGAACTTTAAATGACAAGCCTTTTAAAATATCATCCGAATTTTTCTCATATCTAAACCATACATCTTTTAATTCTAAAATCGGTTCGGTATTAATTCTGTTTTTTTCCGACTTGAATTCAAAATGCTCGTTAATCTGTTGTTTTTCCAACCATTTATGACCGTCACGAATTGTTATAGGGCAATTACCCGAATTATTTCCCAAGGAATAATATATTTTTGTCGGTGTGGGTAATGCTGCAAACATACTGTTTTGCTTTAATTCCTCACCTATTTTATACGGTGTGTTTTCGGCTGTAATCTTGCCGTCTTCCATAACCACTACCTTATCGGATAAAGGAAATACTTCGCTCAAATTGTGTTCACTCAATATTATCGTCACACCAAGTTCTGTATTAATCCTCTCAAGCATTGTAAAAAAGTCATGTGCCGATATTGGGTCTAATTGACTTGACGGCTCGTCAAGCAACAACAATGTCGGATTCATTATCATAACCGATGCTAAATTGAGAATTTGTTTTTGTCCGCCCGACAGATTTACTACATTTTCATAAAACCAATTTTGTATTCCGAAAAATGACGCCATCTCCGCGGCTTTCGATCGAATTTCAGCCGAATTAATACCCAAACTTTCCAATCCGAATACAAGTTCGTGCCAAACCTTATCCGTAACAATTTGATTATCAGGATTTTGCATTACAAATCCGATATTTTCGGCTTGCTCTCTGTCCGACAAATCATATATACTTTTTCCGTCAAAGTATATTTCCCCACTTGTTTTACCGTGCGGTGTTAAAATCGGTTTTAAATGTCGTAGAAGTGTCGATTTTCCACATCCGGATTTACCGCAAATCGTCACAAATTCACCTTGATTTACCGTTAAATTTATATCGTTCAATGCCATTTTTTCGCTATTGGGATATGAAAATATTAAATTTTTGATTTTAATTTTCTCCACTTTAATTCCTCCCATATCTCAATAATTATCGGCATTATACAAATCATAATATACGATATAAAAATGCTTGTGCTGTAAAACGACATATCTGTACCACGCATAGACGGAAAATATCTGTAATTAATTTTCCCAAGCAAAGCACCTATCAAAAAATATGTAATCATAACCGCCAAATAAATTAAAGCAGTTACATCTCTTTTGTCAAATACATAATTTGAGTAAGCCGTTCTGCCTGTCAAACCGTAACCGCGACTTTTCATACTGTCGGAAGTATCTATTGCATTTTCCAAACTCCATGTTATAACCGCCGACAAAATTCTTATACTGTTTTTAACTCTTGCAAATACAGACCCCTCTGACGTATCTCTCCCCATACTTTTCTGTGCATTTGAAACTTCTTGTACCTGTTCTTTAAAATTCGGAACAAATCTGAATGTCATAGACAATATCAGCGAAAGTGACGGAATTATTCGTCCAAAAAGATAGATAAACTTATCACTTGTCATAATTTTATTAAAACAAGAAAACCAACAAATGACCGTTGCAACCATACTTGCCGCGACAATTCCGTATAGTATGGATTCCAACGTCAACGGATTTCCGCTCGGTAAATATGCAATTACAGTTACACCCTCGTGATTGAACGCAGGATTTATCAGTGCTGAAATCAACATAAGCGGTAATAACATCGCAATAAATTTCAACGCTTTTTTACCGTTTAAAATTATCGAATACATCACACTGCACAAAAGCGATGTCACAAGGCATATAGGATGTACGAATATCATTGAAAACACAATTACAGCTGTAAAATATATAAAATTAATCAACGGGTGATATTTTGCAAATTCATTCATTATCTGTCTTATCTCCTATTCTCCGCCTGTTGCGGAATATCCGCCGACATCTATTCCTAAGTTGCAAGTATATACCCATTCGACTTTATCGCCTTGTTTCAGCTGGTAACGCGAACAGCCGTAATTTGGGAACCAGTCATTTACTTTATACATCCACCCCGATAATTCACCGCAGTCAAACTCATACAAATTGCCTATTCCCTCGATATATGCACTGTTATACATAGGAGTATTTTCAAATTCCATATGTATTTTGCTGTTTTTCATTTCGCGTTGCAATAGGTCAAATACACTTTCGCCGTCATAAAATTCAACTGTCTGTTCTTTAAATATAACTCCGTCCGACGGCACTAATTCCCACTTTTCTTTATCGAGCCACGACATATTGTCGAGTATCGTATCACATCGTACCGCCAACGTGCACGTCAGTTCTTTGCTCTCTATTACTGCATCTTGCGGTTCGACAGGTACAGGTTTTCCCTCAGGTACAGGTTCTGTTTTATATTCGTCTGTCCCTGTTGTTTCGTCAATATTCATTCCGTTGTTTTCGGAATATTCCAAATCGGGAGTATATATTTCTTCGTATGGTTCCCCTGCAATTTCTTCGGCTAATTCTATTTTTTCCTCTGCCGTCATTGGTTTGTCGGCTGTAGCCTTGTTTTGAATTTTTTCTGAGTTTTCAGCTTTCGGAGATGATGTGGGTGAAATTGTTGGCTCTACAGTCGGTGTAGGACTTTTATCATTGTCATATACCTCATCAATTATAACCCTTTCCGTTACTTTCGGCGTCGGCTCAACATTCCAACCGCGCAGTGACGGTGCATCTCCGCCCCACCAAAACGCAAATACCAATACAGCAATAATTATACTTCCTATAATTATGTGTCTTTTATATTTTTTCATTCAATATCTCCTGAAAATTATTACTTTCTAAGCAAAATCAAATTCATCATTACAAACTGTAAACTGTTTTTTATCACATTAATTTCATTTTGTGATATATTTCTGACATCACTCATATCATAAAGCGAATTATCGCCGTTCATAAATCGTTTTAGCGACACCAAACTGTAAAAACATTGTTCTGTTGCCATTTGATTCGAACCGTCACCGTCGTATGTATGTTTAAAACCGTCGCCTATTGTATAGTACGACATTAAATTATCCGCTAAATTCTTGCCGTTCTTTTCAAAGCGTTCATCAAAAGGTGATATTCCGAGTTCACAAAGTGCAACAATGACTTGTGCGCAGCTTTCGGAATTTTCCGTACCCCAACTTGAATATCCTCCGTTTTCATTTTGACTTGCCGATAAAAAAGAAATTGCCTTGTTCACACAATTTGACACTTCGGAATTATCCGTATAATTTGAAAGTGCTTGCAGAGCCATTGCCGTAACATCAACATCACTCTCTCCACTGCCCAAAAGTGACCATCCACCGTCATCAAGCTGACTGTTTATAATCTTTTCAACATACATTTCTCTTGTTGCATGAATTTGTGCATCGGTATTGTACGGCATATCATACTGTCCACAGTCAAGTGCAATCAATGCCCATATTGCACCGTTTATACCTTGCCAAGTAGTTTTTTCAAAATCTCCTAAAGGAAGTAATAAATTATATCCACCGACATTTTTAGGGTCTTTTCCGATTGATGTTAGTGCAATTATAACTCTTGAATATTCGGTATATTTTTTGTTATGCAATACACCGCCACATTCTTTTACATAATTGACAACATTGTTGTAATAATTCTCATAATAGCCGACAGGTATATCACCGCCATTTCTGCTCAGTCCCATTATCAGCCACTCACCGCCTATCGATGATACGGTAGGAGTTTGCGAATTATCATATAAATATTTTTCCGTATCACTTATGACGCTGTTTATATCGTCAATACTTACCGCAAAAGCATTTGCAGATGAAATCAAAACAAACGATAAAATTAAAGATATTATTTTTTTCATTAATACGCTCCGTTTCTGTAAAATCAAATAAAAAAAGCTGTGATAATTTTTTCAAATTATCACAGCAGAGTTTTCCTGTGTATATCACATATCAGCACGCAAACAACACGCTTAATACATTTATATAAGCGTACGATACTACTGCTCCTATATTGACAACATCAATAAGTACGGAGCAGTATCAAAGCAGGTCTTCTGACTCGTATTATATAAAGCAAGCTTAACATTTTTATATTCGCCTTCTCAGTTTCCCAATGACTGACTTTCATCAAAAAATATAAAAACTTCAATACATACAGCGACTGTTATCGTTCGGGATTCTCACCCGATTCCCTTTTCACCGACTATACCCATACAATATAGCCGACACTTTGTGTGATTATTCATTTTTTAGTATTATATCATCAAAAATATGTACCGTCAATGTGCTATATTACTAAAGTTATACTTGACATTCACATATTTTATACCTTATAACACAAAAAATGCGACACATAAAAGCATCGCATTTTTGAATTACATTATGAATTTTGTTTTGTATAGTTAAGAAGTCCGCCTGCGTAAAGCATTTCTTTTTGACGGTCTGACAAATCTGCATTAACCTCAAAATCAAAGCCTTTTGTTACGTTTGTCACCTTAATAACTTTACCGTTGGCAATTTGCTTACCGATATTTTCAATCTTCAATTCGTCCATTTGGTCAATCTTATCATAATCCGATTCATTTGCAAATGTTAGCGGCACGATACCGGCATTAATAAGATTAGCCATATGAATTCTTGCAAATGACTTAACGATAACTGCCTTAACACCCAAATACAACGGTGCAAGTGCAGCGTGTTCTCTTGAAGAACCCTGTCCGTAGTTTGAACCGCCGACAATTATACTCTTACCAAGTTCAAGTGCTCTGTCGTGGAACTTTTCGTCACATACAGCGAAACAGAATTCCGAAATCTTAGGAATATTTGAACGCAACGGCAAAATCTTTGCACCGGCAGGCATAATATGGTCTGTTGTGATATTATCGCCGACCTTTAGCGAGCATTTTGCGTCTATTGTTTCAGCTAACGGCTCTGATACAGGGAAAGGCTTAATATTAGGACCTCTAAGTACCTCAATACTGTCCATATCCTTTTCATCTGCCGGAGGAACTATCATATTATCGTTTATTGTGAACTTTTCAGGCAATGTTATATCAGCCGCGTCACCAAGTGTTCTTGGATCTGTAAATACACCTGTAAGAGCTGAAATAGCAGCTGTTTCAGGTGATACAAGATAAATCTGACCGTCTTTTGTACCACTTCTGCCTTCAAAGTTTCTGTTAAACGTTCTTAGTGAAATACCCTTTGAATTAGGTGACTGTCCCATACCTATACAAGGACCGCAAGCACTTTCCAGTATTCTTGCACCTGCGTCAATCATAATAGCCAAAGCACCGTTATTTGCAAGCATATTCAAAACCTGCTTTGAACCCGGAGCTATTGCAAGAGAAACATCAGGATTAACAGTCTTACCTTTTAGAATATGTGCAACTTTCATCATATCAAGAAGTGATGAATTTGTACATGAACCGATACAAACTTGGTCAATCTTCATACCACTAAGCTCGCTTACCGACTTAACATTATCAGGTGAATGAGGGCAAGCTGCAAGCGGTTCAAGTTTGCTAAGGTCTATATTAACTTCTTCGTCATATACAGCGTCTGCGTCTGCACATAGAGGTGTGTATGCCTCTTCTCTGCCTTGCGCTTTCAAGAATTCATGTGTTATTTCGTCTGATGGGAATATTGATGTTGTTGCACCAAGTTCCGCACCCATATTTGTAATAGTTGCTCTTTCGGGAACTGATAAAGTTTTAACACCTTCACCGCAGTATTCGATAACTTTGCCTACACCGCCCTTAACAGAAAGACGCTTTAGAACTTCCAAAATTACATCTTTTGCGGCAACCCACGGTTGAAGTTTGCCTGTAAGATTTACCTTAACGACTTTCGGGCAAGTAATGTAATATGTACCTCCGCCCATTGCAACAGCAACGTCCATACCGCCTGCGCCTATGGCAATCATTCCTATACCTCCGCCTGTCGGTGTATGGCTGTCCGAACCGATAAGTGTTTTACCCGGAATACCAAAACGCTCAAGATGTACTTGGTGACAAATACCGTTACCCGGTCTTGAGAAGTAAATTCCGTGTTTTTTACAGACACTGCCGATAAATCTATGGTCATCAGCATTTTCAAAACCATTCTGCAATGTATTATGGTCAATATATGCAACAGAACGCTCTGTTTTTACTCTTGGCACACCCATAGCCTCAAACTCAAGATATGCCATTGTACCTGTTGCGTCCTGTGTAAGGGTCTGGTCAATTCTAATTCCGATTTCACTGCCTTTTACCATCTCACCTTCAACAAGATGTGCAGACAGTATTTTTTCTGTTAATGTTTGTCCCATAACAACTTCCTCCGTAAACTCATTTTTCTATACTATTTTAATACAAATCCTATGTATTTGTCAAGTCATACACACCTTTTATTTAAAACCGCATATTATAAAGCGGAGGTGTTTTAGATATGACGGATATATGTTTTATTGCATTGTTTACTGTGTTTTGTACTATGGGAATATACTTCTTTGTAAAAGAAATTACATCAATCCTTTTGAAAAACCATATTAAAACGAAAATTCTTCTTGAAGTACATAATTCCGATATTGATATTGAAGGTCAGATACGTTCGATTATTTCGGCAAATCCCGAAAGTGATATATTGATAAGCGATAAAAGTGAGAATGACGAAATAGGTATGATTCTTCATAAAATGTCCGCTGATAATTCGTGTATAATTTTAGACAATGTTAAAAGCCCCCAAAAATAAATTTTGGGAGCTTTTTTAATTATTTATCTTCATTTTTTGCTATTTCTTTTATTGATGTTACAAGTCCAGCAAGTCCTTGTATTTCCGACGGTATAATTATCTTTGTAGCCTTGCCGTCAGCGGCTTTTTCAAAACTTTCAAGCGCCTTTATTGCAATATACGGTTCACTCGGATTTGAGTCGTTAATTCTTCTGATACCTTCGGCAACGGCTGTCTGTACAGCAATAATTGCTTCAGCCTCACCTTCAGCCTCTTTAATAGCGGCTTGTTTTTTAGCCTCTGCACGAAGTATTGCAGACTCTTTTTCACCCTCTGCCAAAAGAATTGCAGACTTCTTTTCACCCTCTGCACGAAGTATTGATTCACGTCTTTCTCTTTCGGCTTTCATCTGACGTTCCATTGCGTCTTGAATTTCAGCAGGAGGCATAATGTTTTTAAGTTCAACTCTGTTAATCTTAATACCCCATGGGTCAGTTGCCTCGTCAAGAATTGCACGCATTTTTGTATTTACAGTATCACGTGATGTCAATGTTTCATCAAGTTCAAGATCACCTATAATATTTCTTAATGTTGTTGCAGTAAGATTTTCAATAGCCATCATAGGTCTTTCAACACCATATGCAAACAATTTAGGATCTGTTATTTGATAATAAACAACCGTATCAATCTGCATTGTTACGTTATCCTTTGTTATAACAGGTTGCGGCGGAAAGTCAACAACGTGTTCCTTTAAATTAACTTTCTTCGCAATTCTGTCTATAAACGGCACTTTAAAATGAAGTCCGACACCCCATGTTGCATAGTAACCGCCAAGACGTTCAATAATGTATGAATGTGCCTGTGGAACTATTTTGATATTTGCTACAATAATCACCAATATAATGATTAATAAAAGTATAATTGCTAATGGCATTTTAATCATCCTTTCTCTTTACAATAAGTTTTACACCCTCAATTTTTTCAATAACAGCCGTTTCACCTTTGAGTACATGAGAGTTGTCTATACTTCTTACAGTCCAGACTTTTCCGTCAACTTTGCCCTCTCCCAAGCCTCTGATATTATCGACATCGCTCGTTATCAAAACCTCTTTACCAACCAAACTTTGAGCATTTGTTTCAACATTTCTCGGTTTGAAAAATTTCATTGAAATCGGTCGTAAACACAGTATACAAATAAATGATACCGCAATAAACACAGCCATTTGAACATAGAAATTTACACCTGAAAATGCCGCAATCATTCCTCCTAATGCACCGATTGCAAACCAAATGCTGACAAGCTGATAAGTAACTGCCTCAAGAATAATAAACGCTATTATTCCCAAAATCCATATTACAGCCTGTTCCATAACTATAACCTCCCTCTATTTCATTATATATTAAAAGTTATAAACTTACAATAGTTTTTCAAAAATATTTTTCACATATGTTTTTCTTTTACATATTATATATTAAAAGATTACAGAGGTGGGATATATGCTTAATTGTTGTATGAGAGGTTGTTCAAAGGCAGTTGGGCTGGCGGCTTTGTCATTTTGTGCAGGTGTGATAGCGGGAGCATTTCTTCCTATGGCTATTATTGCGGTAATCGAAATGATTTTTCTTCTGCTTTTTGGGTATTTGTGTTTGTTTAAATGGTAGAAAGGAGTAGGTAAAAATGAAAATCGTTGTCGTAAAAATGCCAAAATGTCTTAGAGGTATCGTTAAAACAATTTTTAAAATGTAGTACATAGAAAAAGGAAAGTACCTTAATACTTTCCTTTTTCTGTATTATAAATTATATACTGTATCATAATCCGCCATATTGTCAAGTTTGTTTGCTATTTCCGGACGCGAGTCGGTTCTATTGTCGGAGCAACTGCTGTATTCTTTGTGATTGTAACTGTTTGTATGCTTTCTTTCCAATCCACATTAAATTTAAAACTTTACACAATAAATCTTATCTGCAACAATATTTCTGTATTTTTATTTGTCTGTGTTGTCATTAAATACTCCAAGCTCCATTGTAATCTCCAAATTTTAGTTTATCACAAAAATAAACAAAGGCAATCCGAAAATTCCGAATTGCCTTTAACTTAATATTTTATTTTACCAAATATTCACTCTGTCCTCAGGAGCGACATACATACCGTCATTTTCCTTTATGCCAAATGTGTCATAAAATTTCTGGTCATTTACAATAGTACGATTTGTACGCAATTTATCAAGGCAATGAACATTTGTTTGGGAAATATATTGCATATATTCACGGCTTGAGCTTGACGCCCATGTTCTTGCTATTGATTTATATAATGCCTCGTAATTCGGATTATCAAGGTGAGAAACTATTTCCGTTATACAAGATACCGCACCCAAATCGGCTATATTTTCGCTCAATGTCAGCTCGCCGTTTGCGGCAATTCCCGGTGCCGCCTCTTCTCCGTCATAAAAAGCTTCAACATCCTTGCAAAGTTTTGAAAATGCACTGTAATCTTCTTCTGTCCACCAGTCAGTTGCATTACCGTTTTCGTCAAATTTAGCACCGTTATTGTCAAATGCGTGTGTAATTTCATGTGCAATAATATATCCGATACCACCTAAATTTTCTTCATATGACGCGTTTACATCATATATTGGTGCTTGCAATATTCCAGCCGGGAATGTTATACTGTTTGCCAATGAGTCATACATTGCATTAACCGTATAAACAGCCATACCCCAATCATTTTTATCTATCGGTTCGTCTTGATGTTCAATCAAATTTTTCACCTGTTCTTTGGAGATTGCAAGCATATTTTCAAAATAACTTCCGCCGTCTGCAGCTGATTTAATTTCAACATCGTCCATATATGACTGAACATCTTCCGGATAACCTACATTAATTTGCATGGTATCAAGTTTTTTCAAAGCCTTTTCCTTTGTGGTATCGCTCATCCATGTAAGCTTTTCAATCCTTGTTCTGTATACATCTATTATGTCACTTATCATTTTCTCGACATTTTGTTTTGCCTCTTTGCTGAAATAATTTTGAGCATATAATTCGCCAAGATAGTCATACATAACGTTTTCTATTGTTATAGTTGCTTTTTCCTCCGCGGTATAACTTCCCTCTGTTCCGTAAAACGCATTTTGGAAATCGGTTGACACTTGTGTAAATTCTTCATTTAACGTTTCGCCCCAACCCAACAATACTATAAGTTTGGCTCTTGTCTTTAAAACATCAATATTGTCTTTGTTATAAAGTTCTCCGTTTTTCTCCAACAGACCAACGTCCGAAACAAGGATTTTACCGTTATACTTCAATTCCGAATCCTTTAATATTTTTGAAATATCCATATTCGGTACTGCTTTCTGCAATTCTTCCAATGTATACAGATTGTATATTTTGTCAACATCAGCATTATCCTGTGTATCAAGCATACTCTCGGCAAGCTGTTTTTCAAAATCAAAATATGCCTCTGAATGTTTTTGAGCGTTTTCTTTAGTTTCTCCGCTCAATACTAAATTTTCAGTCAAATAATCTTTGTATGCTTTTATCTGCTCCGCATTGTCCGACATATATATGTCTTTCGGCAATATCGGTGCTATCATATAAAAATCCAGTATATTTTTTGTGTTGTCCTTAAAATCAGCCGTTACCGAAAAATCACCCAATGCCGATATACAAAGCTCCTTAATCAATTCACTGTTTATTTCGTTCAAACCCTTAATTGTCTTTGCTTCATCAATTTTATCAAGATACGGTTTTATTGGAGTAATACCTGTTTTATTTCTTGATTCCGTATCTGTTATATTGTTGTATAAGTCAGCTATTTTCTGTTCTTTTGTACCTTTTGCGTGTGATTGGTTTATGATATTTGCCAGCAAATCATTTATTCGCTCTGTATTTGTATCATCTAAGCTGTATGCATTACCTGCAATCAATCTGCCGGGTTTTATTTCAAAATTGTTTAGTGCTTCTTTATTAACCGTTGCATAAAAATCGTCTTTTAAATTGCTGCCGAAAACCGCATATGTTCTTTTTATAAACAAATCCATTTGAGTGTCGGTTACATTTTCATCAGGTGAAAATACTCCCTCAGAAGTTCCTGCCACAATACCTGCGTCAAATACGTCCGCAAGTTCGGTTTCTGCCCACTTCGGTATGTCCGTAAAATCTTCTTTAGGTATTGCTATACGTTTTGTGTACTCGTTCAGTTCAGGCATTTTTCCAAAAGCACGCTTTAACATAACAAGTGCCTCTGCTCTTGTTACATTCCAATCTTCGTGAAGTTCGCCGTCCTCATATCCTTGTATAATATCCTCTTTCTTTACATTCGGGTTATAATCGTCTGCCGCAACCAATAACATATCCGCAACCTGACCTCTTGTTACATATTGGTCTTTAGCCGATACGACATACATACTGCCAACAGCTATTGACAATGCCAATAGTCCCGAAACTGCCTTTTTAATTTTCATCCTTTACCCCTCCGTTTTATAATTCTTAATCCAATATTCATCATCAACATTTGTCATTTTTCTTTTTAAATGCAATTTTGAAAACATCGTATATAACATTTTAACTTTTAATGACATAGTGACCTTTTCGGAAGTCTTATTTATTTTTCTTGCTGTTTTATCAAGTTTTTTCAAAAGCGAATTTTTAAATTTATCGGGCATATTGTCCCAAAAATATCCCCAAACACCTTGACAGACAGAATAAGTTCTTGCGACTCCCCAATAATCCATACTGTCCTTTATATCTTTAACCGTTGCTTTTAAGCCTCCGCCGCCTGCACTTGCAATTATAACAGCTCGTTTCTTCAGCATTTTAAAATCGGGACGATGAACCAACCACCTGTATCCAAAATGGTCAAGAAAACTTTTAATTTGACCGGGAATATGACCTACATAAACAGGCGAACAGAATATAATAAGACTTGAATCATCGAATGCGTCTAATATAGGTTTCAAATATTTATATCCACCGCACTTTTCCTCGTCGCCTTTTATACACGCATAACATCCGCAACATATATGCGGCATATCCTCCGGCAAAGTAAATTCATAAACTTTATCAACATTTTCCAGCTTAGATATAAGATATTCAGCCGAATTATATGTAGTGCTGTTTTTTCGTTTATTGGAACGAATAAGTGTTATATTCATATTTTCCTCCGCAAAATTATTATATTATTTTATTCGGATAATCGGGAATAACAAGTGCGGCAATGATGTATGCCAAAATTCCCGTTCCGAAGAAAACTACAAGCACAACCCAAATTAATCTCACTATCGTTGAATCAATCCCCAAATATTCCGCTATTCCTCCGCAAACACCGCAGAGTTTTCTGTCAACATCAGATTTGTATAACTTTTTCATAATAATCACCCTCCGTTAATTATATTTTCCCCAAAACAAATATTTTGTTGATTGTAAAATCTTTACTTAATTATATATGTTTATTTTTTTAATGTAAATAGATTATAAAAAAAATTTATAATTATTTTTGAATTTTAATGTTTTTTTAAGGTTTCTGTCTTATACTTCAATTATGGAAACGAAATAAAGGAGGAATTAAAATGTTAAAGAAAAAAATTACAACTCTATTAATCACAGTGGCTTTGCTTACTTCGGTAATGCCTGCGGCATTTGCCGATACTACGGAACAGCCACCGCAAATGCCGACACAGTCACAGGGCGAACAGCCACCTGCAAAACCTGACGGAGATCAATCCGATGGTGAGCAACCACCGCAAATGCCTAACGGCGAACAACCGCAAGGTGATATGAATGTATCAATTCCGTTCACCGATGTTGCAAGTGATGCTTGGTATTATAATGTAGTATCACAAGCATACGTAAAAGGACTTATTTCCGGTATGAGTGATATAGAATTTTCACCTGAAAGCTCCGTTACAGGTGCTCAGCTTATTATGTAACACAAGGCACATCTGCTACAACAATCACTGAGGGCGGAACATATTCATCAACATCATATTCTTCAACAGGTGATGACGAAAACGCACTTCGTATTGACGGTGCAACAGTTACACTTGATTCTGTAACAGTCGACAAGTCGGCAGGTTCTTCGTCAAATACAGAGGACGGCGATTTCTACGGTCAAAATGCCGCATTGCTTGCAACAAACGGTGCTAATGTTACAATTAAGAATGCAACAGTAAACTCATCTGCACAAAACGGTAACGGTATCTTCAGTTACGGCACAGGCACAACTGTAAACGTATCCAATTCAACTATTACAACAACTGCCGATAATTCCGGAGGTATTCAGACAACAGGCGGCGGTACAACAAATGCTGCAAACCTAACTGTAAACACAAGCGGCAACTCTGCCGCAGCAATTCGTTCGGACAGAGGCGGCGGTACAGTGGTTGTTGACAAGGGTACTTATACTTCAAACGGTTACAACTCCCCTGCCGTATATTCAACAGCCGACGTAACTGTTTCAAATGCCACTCTTACCGCAAACAATTCTGAGTCACTTGTAATTGAGGGTAAAAACTCAATCAAGCTTAATAATTGTGACATATCGGGCAATATGAGTTCTACGGAAGGCAGCAGTTCTGACGAAAACGTACACAACGTTATGATTTATCAATCAATGTCAGGTGACGCAGAAGTCGGAACATCCGAATTTGATATGACAGGCGGTTCTCTGACAGGTAATAACGGAGATATGTTCTATATTACAAATACTCACTCAATCATCAATTTGTCAAACGTTGATATTACCAACAAAGACGCTGACGCTTATTTAATGCGTGTTACAGGTAACAGCGCTGCAAGAGGTTGGGGCAAAGCAGGCGCAAACGGCGCACAAGTTGAATTTACCGCGTCAAATCAAACGCTTAACGGCGATATTGCAGTAGATACCGTTTCCACTCTTAATATGACTCTTACAGATTCATCTGATTTTACAGGTACAATAAACATCATTGACAACGCACAAAACGGCACTGCTGTTGATAATAATGCAGTTGTTACAATCGACTCCGACAGTACTTGGACTTTGACAGGCGACTGTACTGTAACAAGTCTTGAAAACAACGGTACAATAAACTTCAACGGTCACACAATAACCATTGCAGACGGTACTGTTTTAAGCAAATAAACACATACAAAAAAATGAGCCTTGAAAGTACAGACATAGCCTTGAATTATCATCATAAAATTGTCCAAGAATATGTTCGCACCCCCCAACTCAAAAATGATGTTTTCGTAGGGTTACAGCCATTTTGGAATGGCAATACCGAAGTTAAAATCTATGCTGTTGCATAAATTTTGCATGATAAAACTCCGATGTGAAATACATCGGAGTTTTATCAGTTATTTTAATCTACTTTGTGTATTTTTTTTATAAAACTCAATACTTTTCGGAGTTATATATCTTTGTTCTGATGACGTTATATTTAAGTTTACACTATCTCCTGAAAGTGTAATTGTACCTTGAATCGGTTGTGATGATTCTTCATTTTCAACAGTTTTAAAATTTATTACCCCATTATCATCTATGTAAGCTGTTTGATTATAATAACCGGCTAAACGGTAAAACATTATTTCATAATCTACTTTATTACCGTCTATATTATTTATTATCAATTCTGTTTCCGGTACATCATCGCTGAATGTGTATTCTGCCCATACACCTATATATTTTGAATAATCTTTTGCAGTGTTGTCACTTGAGTTACTTGTCGATTGAGTTTTTTTATCCGTCAAAATATTAACTGTTCTGCTGACTCCGTTCCATGTAACATCTGCACCGAGCGCCTCTGTCACCGCTCTTATCGGTACCATTGTATATCCGTTGTACAAAGTTACGGGAGCATATAGCTTAACGAATCGTCCCTCTTGATCACCGTCACGAATCATCATATGATATGGATTATAATTTTCGTTATAGCCAGTATCCTCTACACAAAAACCTATATATCTTGAGTCTTTTTGTATTCCTACAACATTTCCGATTTTTCTGACGCCTTCTGTCCAAGTAACTTCCGCACCCATACTTTCGGCTACAGCTCTAATCGGTAACAACACACTGTCATTCACCATAATAGGATTTTGTTCCAAATCCAACTGACTTCCGTTTAATTCAACCGTAATATCAACAGAATCATTTATAGCGGATTTATATTTAAAACTGCTGTTGTAGAACATATATCCATCTGTACCACAGTCGCGACCGTTTTCATATGCGTGCCAATCAAGCCAAATACCTTGATCGCCCAAATCAAGTGTAATTGTACCGCTTACGATAAAATCACCGCCCTCCCATACTTCTCTATAGTTGGCATTAACTTTTTTACCGTCGATTTTTCCTGTAGTATTGATTGCAAATTGTCCGTATTGGAAATATATATCCATATTATTTGAATTTACGTTGCTTATTTTTAATTTTATCGGCGTTCCGCTATTCTCTCTTATATTCCAAGTGCCCTCATAACAAGGATAATACGGTTGGTCTGCGAATGCAGGTATTGCCATTGCTGACATAATTGTTACTGTTGTTAATATTATTGATAACAATTTTTTCATTTTCTTTTCTCCTTTGTTATTATTCTTCATTAATTAATTTTGTTCCGCATTCCAAACAAAATTTCTGACCCTCTTCATATGTAGTTCCGCAGTTAGGGCAATTATGCTCAACTTCAACCAACGCACCGCAATCAGGACAAAATTTCACACCGTCCTCGACATCATGCCCACATTTAGGACACTCTTTCATCAGCTTTGCTCCGCAATTAGAACAGAATTTCTTGCCTTTTTGATTTGCTGTTTTACAGTGTTTACATATAACTTCATCTTGATTTAACATTCTTCCGACACTCATTCCGATAGCCGCACTTTGACCGCCGCTTAGAATGAATTTTTCTATGAAGTCAAAAATTTCGCCAGGCAATTTCTTTTGTAAAAATGCACCTATTGCCGCTGTTATTGCAAGTGGTGCAAAAACAAAATATCCTACCACTCCGGCACCTATTTTATCTGACCATTTACCAAATCCCGTAGTGACATTTACAACATCTTCTGCTTTAAACATCTGTACACTAATCGCTTGGTCTGTACCGGATATCCTCTTCCAGCCGTCAGCCTCCTGTCTACCTTGTATAAGGTATCCACCTGTTGTTTGTCCCGCTTGAGTCTGCATACCTTTTGAATCTCTTAAAAAGCCTTCGACCGCCTCTCCAAGCATTTCAAGTGTTACTCCGTTCATTAGTTTGAATACTCTCGATTCTGCCATTTTAAAAACCTCCTCAAATTGAAATTAACAGCATTTTATTTTTATTGATTATATGTCTTATATATAACATATGTAGATTTAGCACAAATCCAATATAGTTACCTATAAGCAAATTTAAAATACATACAATCAATATAATTACAAGACTTTTTTCCCATTTGGATACAAACATACTCGCTTTTGATTTTATGTCATACGAGGCGTATATTTCACATATGCTTATTGCTATGTTCCACGCACCAAATGCGTGCTGATACTGAATATATTTAAATATTTCAATATTGAACATTCCTCGAATGTAATAAATATCAAAAAGCTGTAATGCTCCGATACATATCCATAAAATACAATTAATAATAATGTGTATCTTAATTTTATTTCTCGCCTTTTCTCTGCATTTATATAGTACAAACGGTGCCGTCCCTTGATATTCTGCCCCACATTTCGGGCATACTCCGTTTTCCACTAATGCTCCGCATTTTCCGCAAAATTTAGCCATTTTTTCTTTTCCTTTAAAATGTATGCAACAGACAAAATATGATTATTTAAACAAATAATTTATCATCTTAATTACTATTTTCTTCATCATTAATTAGTTTTGTTCCACATTCAAAGCAGAATCTTTGACCTTCTTCATATACCCTTCCGCAGTTTGGGCAATTATGCTCAACTCCAATCAATGAACCGCAATTAGGGCAAAATTTCACTCCGTCCTCAACATCATATCCGCATTTAGGGCACTCTTTCATCAGCTTTGCTCCGCAATTAGAACAGAATTTCAGACCTTTATCGAGAGCCACACCGCACTTCGGGCAAGATATTTTCTCTTCAACAGTATCTTCTCTTTTTTCTACAAATTCAGTGCCACATATCGGACAAAAGCGAAAAGCATTTTGTCCTATGTATCCACACTGCAAGCATTTGAATTCATTACAGCTTACTCTTTGTGCATTTATTGTATTACCTTGTCTGCTCTTAAATTCACTTACCGCTTTAGGGATTATTTCAAGCCATTTCTCCTTATCTTTTTTCCAGAATGTAAACTCAAATTTTTCCCCTAAACGAGTTTCGACCTTTATCATATTTGGATTTGGCACTAACGGATTAAATGTTTTTGCCGTACCTGTAATATTTTCAAGAGGTATTTTATCTAAACGAGTCCCTATATTGAACGCATATGCTTGAAAAACAAGCTGCTTATCAGTCAGTATTAGCTTTCCGCCTTTATTGCCACCTAAATTTATACCTTTGACGTTCCATACTTTACTCGCTGCACTTTCAAATATAATATTTTCTCCCTGAGATAGCCAATCATAGGTCTGCATAATATACCTCTTTCTAAATCATTAAAAATTTCTGTTTTCTGCTCTTTGAAAAATTTCTCTGTTTGCAATAACAAAATTTCGTATGGTCAACTCATATATATTACCAACAACACCGATTAACCCACCGAACAGAACATTATAAATCAATGAGATAACTATCGGTGTCATGCTTTCATATCTTGATATAATAGCAATAGGTCTTTGGAGCAATTCCTTACTGTATTTATAATCTTTGTATCCTGCTACTATATTTAAAATTCCTATGGCCATAACAGCTAATGTGTAAATTGATGCATCATAAAAAGCAAACATATAAATTGCGCCTATTATTTGCAACGCTCCTATGACTATCCATATAATCGCATTTGTTTGATTTTTCTGCGAAAGCTGTGCAAGCATATTTTTCATAGTTATATCATCATTACCAAAAGCTGCATTATTCGGATTTTGATATGCGTTTGCATTTTGATATTGATTTGTATTCTGATATGAATTCACATTCTGTGTATTAGATACACTTTCCTTTGCTTGTTTCACGCTTTCTGTATTAAAACCACACGAAGGACAAAATTTCTCCTCCGGTTTTAACTCATGTCCGCAATTTGTACAAAATTTGTTCATGTTATTTCCCCCTAAAAATTAATAATTTATTTTGATTTATTTTTTTATTTACTTAAATTGTAGTGTTATATCATAATCCGACATTTGTCTGCATCCGCCCTGCATTTTACTTCCGCAAATCATCTGACTATTTTTCCGGTGACATTTTTTCCGGCAACGTTGAAATATCTATGGAGCTTTCACTGCAATCTACCATATACTTAATTCCGTTACTACAATAAAAATCTTGATATCCTTTTATATACATTGCATTATCAAGCATTTCTTCAATTTTATCTGTGTCAACTTCATCATCAATTATAGAAAAAGCACTTATTACTGTATCAACAATATCATCATAATATTCTTCATAATATTCTGAATCCACATTAAAATCTATAGCAAATATCTTATCATTATCACTGTACGTTGTAATCATTGTGTAGCCACCCGTATCATTCCATATATATGAGTTAAGTTTGTCCGATTTTTTTAACTCAGCCGATTTCACAGATATCTCGCTATTTGTTACTTTGTTGAATTTATTAACATATTCTTTAATTGTATATTTAAATTGCCATTCTCCGGATGCACGTTTTTCTACCAAATCACTATATTTTGTACTATCTGATTTTGAAGATCCTTGATCAAGATATACATTATATGCTTTTGTGTCAATGTCTTCCATAATCGGCGATAATATAAGGCAAGCTACCAAAGCTGCTGCCAAAACAGGTATTGTTACTTTTAAATTTGCACCGTGCTTTGGCAATGTAGGATTTGCTGCTCTGTACGCTTTTACTTCTTTATTGTATGAAAAATATTTTATTAGTGAAAAAATGCAAATCAGCACTACCGCTATTATGGCTACAACCGACAACACTGACATTATATGCAGTAATGTTTTTTCAAATCCGTCTTCAAACCAAAACCACTTATCATAAAACGGAATCATTACAAGTGCAACAGATATAGCACCGATAATTGCATAAATACATGACGAACGTTTCTTTTCAGCCTTGAAGTAATCGTCATTATTATTAATCTCACAACCAAAAACTTTCTTTACCGTAGCCCTAACTTTCTCTTCCGTATCATTCTGTGCATATGAGTTTGTTTGGTAATTAAAATTTTGATTGTAATTTTGCTGTTGATTCACTTGTTGATTTGCCTGCCGATTTACCTCATTTGCCACCTTTTCTTGATTGGTACTCTCCGGTTGCGTATTTTCGTTTACAATTTCAGCACCGCAATTTGTACAAAACTTTGTACCCTCAACCAATTCTTTTCCGCACTTTGTGCAAAATTTGCTCATCGTTATCTCCCCCTAATTTTAATTATTCTATAAGTATTATATCATATTGTGTCTATTTGTCAAGGTTTACGTCTTGTATATTGTGTCAATGAACAACAAATTATATTAAAATAATATAAAGGAGGCGATTCAGTGAACAATATCAATTACGTCAATCTCGGCGAAAAAATTAAATCTACTCGCAAAGAACGCGGATACACCCAAGAAAAATTGGCAGAAATATGCGACATTTCCACAGGTTTTCTCGGGCATATCGAACGAGGTACAAGAAAGCTTTCTTTAGATACATTATTTTGTATCGCAACGGTTTTAAATGTCAGTATAGATTATCTTTTAATAGACTCGGCAAACAAATCAGACAATTTTCTTGAACAAATGGATTCGGTTGCTCGTTCTTTAAATCCGTCAGCCTACAATTCTTTTCGCAAAACCGTTAAAATTCTTGCGGAACATATTGATGAAATGTAACAAAAAAGACTTTCTATATCTACCGTTTTCATTATATCGGTATTCATATAGAAAGTCTTGTACTTTTTGTCCAATTTTAATTTATTTCCAACATTCCGTTGTAATACACATCAACCGTTGAGGACGCTCCGGTCAAAAACATATAATATTTACCTTTATGATTATAATGCGGCATTCCGTCCGTACTCAACAAATTATCATACTTCGTCTTTGCCATATCGTATGCCTGCTCGCTTGTGAAAGCCTGTATTGACAAGATGTCATTAATTGATTTACACTCTCCGCTTGTATCTGCCTTAACGTTCACAGTTCTTTTTGCCTTATCATATTCCACTTCCGCACCGAATTGTTCGGCAAATATTTTCAAAGGAATATATATTGTGTCGTTTATCTCGGCAGGCTGACAAGAAGATATTGTTATTTGCTCATACTCGTACGGATACGATGTTTTTATATTTTCATCATGCGTCACATACAAATTCCAATCCATATCATCAAATGACGAAAAGAATATTATTGTCTTGTCATTCATTATTGTAATTCGCTTTTCGCTGTCACCTGCCCAAGTTCCGCTGTCATAATATGCGTCAAGTTTTATCTCATGCGGGAATGTATCATACGGAACATATATTTCATCGTCAATCATAAGCACAGGATTATTTTCAAGTATAACTCTGTTTCCGTTTACATTAATCTGAATGTCTTTTTCCAAAATCTCATCCGCATTTATCGAACTTGACGATTTCGTGTCGGACGTCGTTTTGACAGTTATTTCATTACCGTTTAATTTTAGCGTTCCGTCAGTGTTGTCTGTATGAAAATCAACCGTATTATTATTTATCTCAGCCGTAACATTGTTTATACTGTATATACCGCCGTTATTCTGCTGTTGCTTTAAATTAAACGTCATTATGTTATTATCCACACTCAAAACCTCAAGCGAAACATTGCTGTCATTATGCCACGTTCCGATATAATCGTCATATCTATTTTCAATATGTGTCTTTAAATTCATCACAAACATACAGCACACAATCGCTATGCACAAAATTAAAACGGTTAAACCGATTGTCACACCGTTAATAAATTGCATTGACATAGCTCTTTTAAGCTGTTTGATACTTTGGTATCTTTGCATTGGATCAAGACGTTTGCATTTTTGAGCAATCCCTAAAAGTCTGCCTTTCTCACCTGAATATTTCATAAGCTGTTCTATTGTTGCACCGAATGCGTATATATCGGTTTTATAATCGGTAGGCATCATACCGAATTGCTCAACAGGTGCATATCCGACCGTTCCCAAAACGGTTGTATCTTTTCTGACTTCGTTGTTTACAATTCTTGCAATGTCATAATCTATCAGCCAAATATGTCCTTCAGAGTTCATAATTATGTTGTCGGGCTTTATATCTCTGTGTATAATACTGCACTTATGCAAAGCCTCCATTGCAGATACAAGCTGTTTGGCTATCGAATTTATTTGACCTTTTGCAAATTCAAAGTGATTTTCCATAAATTCATTTAATGTTATACCTTGAACAAACTCCTCAATCACAACGGTTTTATCCGTCAATTCCACATCATATATCTTCGGAATATGATTGTTATTGATTTTTTGAAGCATTTTATAGATATATCTAATATCATCATTTACAGAACGCTTTATAAATCGTTGATTTGTTTTCGGATTGTAAATCACTTCGATTTTCTGCCTGTCATCATTCTTTAATACTTTTTCTAAAACAAAATCTTCCAAATTCGTCTGCTCCCCTCTTGCAAATAATGTCGATTTATACTATACTGTAAGTATAATACAATGTTAGGAGGATTGTCAATGAAAACCATAACTCAAGAATTACTCGACGGCTTGAAAAATGCCGATGATATAAAGACTTTTCTTGATTTGCATGAACAAGATTTTTTATCACAATCGCTTATTGACTATTTAAACGAATTGATGAACGAAAAAAATATAACCGTTGCACAAGTCGCTAAAAATTCAGGTATCGGTGAATATGTTTATAAAATTTTCAACGGTGAAAGAAATGCAAAACGTGATACACTCGTTGCGATTTCATTCGGTATGCACTTGAATTTTGAAGAAACACAGTTGCTTTTGCGTATTGCAAAATTTGCTATTCTTGATTCACGCGACCGCCGCGACGGAATTATAATTTATGCTTTGATGCACGGTTTAAGTATATTTGAATGTGACGATTTACTGAACAATGATAATCTCATAACCTTGGTATAAAAAATCTCCGATATTTATTCATCGGAGATTTTTACTGTATAAATTTTAATATAATCAAATTGTGCTTTTGAATAAGCTTTTCCGACTTTAAAGTTCAGTCCTGCAGGCGTTATATCTGTTGTGGCGATTGAATATTTTTATAAGGCACAGTCATTTGAATGACGGTATGTTTCCTGTGCCAATGTTGCCATAACCGTGTCATAAAAACGTTTATCCTCAAACAATTTTGAAAACGCCTTCATCTGTTCTATATAACAATCCTGTGCAACCTGCTTAAACACCTCAGGGAATATCGACTTTGTATAAACTTCCTCATCATTTTTCTGTGCCTGACGGTTTAGTTTCTTGTTTTCCTTTGTCCTGTTGTAAAGTGTTTCAACGATAACTCTGTCGCCCTCCGAAAAAATACCGTCAAACCGTTCATTTATTTTGCTGATTATTTCTTCAAGCAAAGCATCTTCTTCGGGCATAAATTCTGCCGTTTTTAATGACTTCGGATTTTTGAGCGTTTTTGCTGTTTCCGCCGGTGCTAAACCAATATCTCCGTGAAAATCTTCTTGGTTTTTCACCTCATCTTCCGCAAGTCCTTCAAGCTCGGCATATTCCCTTACAGTATATTTGATTTTTTCTAAATGTTCTCGGTGGTTTGTTATATACGCTTTTAAGCACTCACGTACGCTGTATTGATAAAGAAAAGCCTGTACATTCCGTAATTTCTTCTATCGGCATATAGTATTTATGAGCATACTGTGTACTTTTGTAAGTCTTAAATCGCCACGTTCCAACGTGTAACAGGTGTTGTCATAAAACAAGTACCTTTTGCCCGATAACTGCAAATATATTTCGTAAGTATCATGATAATGTTGAACAGACATATTGTGCTTGTTTTCACTTTTCAAATATTGAACATATAACTCGTTATGTGAAGAAAATGCTGTTCTTTTCATATCCTTTTACCTCTTTGTGTAATGATACATTAATATTATCACATTTTCTTGTCGTTGGCAATTATGAGTTCACAATCGCCGTTCTGCTATCGGCGTCCCAATCTACGTCATATCCCATATTTTCCGAAAGGAAGCGCAGCGGTACCATTGTTTTGCCGTTTACGAGTCTTGCGGGCACATCCATTTTAGCGGGTTTATTATTTATTCTCGCATTGACGTTATCTATTGAGAATGTCAATGCCTTATTATCAAGCGTTGCTGTTGCTGTCTGAGTTTCGCTATCCCATTCAACATATGCTCCCATTTGCTCGAACAAAAATCTCATAGGCACAAGCGTGCTGCCATCTTCGATAATCGGCGGTTCATCAAAACCGAGAATATCCCCGTTAAACTTCACATAAACAGGATTATTAGGCAATTTTTCACGCAGCTGTGAAAATACTTCTTCCTTATCACCAACATAATAGTCACGATAGTCTTCTATTACTATCTCATCTCCTAATTCGAATACTTTCTGTATAACGTTCGTCTTTATATCTATAGGAAGATACGCCCAATATACACCATCATTTGAGAATGCTAATACAGTATTGTTTTCAGTTTTATATTCATTATCAGGCACCACTTCACAAATGTATGAACCGACTTTACTTACACGACAAGGTTCATGTGCTTCATATTTTATATCAATGAGCTTGTCGTCAGAATATAGCATATGATTAATGAATAATTTATCATTTATCTTTTGCATATCAATCTTTCCATTATAAAAAGATTTTATTATATCATTGTCAACATTTGTCCATTCAACACAATCTGTACTATAATAAATTTCATATGCAGTTTTAGTCTGACTCCAAACACCACTATGAGGATTTCCAAACTCTTTGTAATTTGGTAAAACATTTTCCGTTGCTATAAAAATCTTATCATCTATGAATTCCAAATTATTTATAAGATTAGGAATTTGATATGTATTCAATATGGTATTGAAATCCTCGGAAAGCCTATACATATATTTTGTGTGATTAACATCAAGATAAGAATGATTCTTCTGATAAACCAAATAATCGCTACCGGTCCAAACATACTTATACCCGAACTGGCCAAATTTCATTATATTAGGTATTTCTTCATTTCCCTCTACTTCCGTAAAATCTGTTCCATCTTGTGATATTTTCGGTGGATATGAAGTCGTAATCCATTCTTTGCCACTCCATATTATATTTTCATCCATATGTTTTCTGTTAAATTCAACACTATTTAAGTATTCTGCAGCATATGATACTTCACTGAAAATAGCTATTATAACAAATAGTGTTATTACCTTAATTATTTTTTTCATATATTTCACCTCATTTTATTATTGCAGTAGCACTTCTTACAATTATAATAACATATGTTGCATAAATTGTAAACCAAAATAATACATTTACATACAAAAAAGCAGTCCATATTATATGAACTGCTTTCTTTCGTCAATATATCATTGTTTAGCTGACAATGAAATTGTGCTTGAACCCGAATATGTTCCGTCTGTAACCAAACCGTAGTTTCCGTTTGTGAACGTTCCGCCTGTTACCGAACCGCCATAGTTTAGAGTATATGTGTCGCTTGACATTTCAGGTGTTGATACAAGTACCCAAGAATATTGCTTTGACGGTACATAAGTTACTATCTCATTACCGCTTGAATCTGTAAGCTGAAATGCCTTGCCTGTCGCTTGTGTTGAAAATCCAGAACTTGATGAACTACTGCTATGTCCGCCAAATCCGCCACCGCCGCCTGACGATGATGAACCTGATGCAACAACATAATACTGCGAATTAGTCGCTTTAGTAGGTGTAACAGCCATATCAGATGTACCTGCACCGATTACAATACCGCCAGTTATCGTCAAAGTATTGTTATCGTCGCCTACATCAAATACGCCGTTACCGCCGCTTGTAGGACCGTTTACAAGTATAATACCGCCAGTGATTACACCGTCACCGTTTGAGTCAAATCCGTCACCCTCGGCTTCAATATAAAGCAGACCTCCTGAAACTTCAAGATAACCGTAGCTTGAACTGTCCTCACCGCCCCAGTTAGGTCCTTGGTTTCCGCCGCCGCCAAAACCGCCCGGTCCTGCAAATTCGGCTATATCATCACTGCTTAGAGTAATTGCGTCCGCTGTCGGCTCATCACCTGCCGCATTTGCACCGTCATCGGTTGACACGATACACGTTTTACCGCCTTGTACATATATTTTTGCAGCCTCAATACCCTCATAACTCTTTGTTATGTTTATATCCGCATTATCTGTTATATACAAATAGCTGTCGCCGTGTACACCGTCATCACCTGCGGCAATATCTATATCACCGCCCGATATACGAACAGTGTTATTTGAATGTATGCCGTCATCATATGTGTTTATATTAAATGTACCGCCACTGATATTTACAAGACTTCCTGCTTTAACACCTTTACAGCTGTCTGTTGTAGATGAATTATTTGAAGATACCGTTGCAGGTGCTCCGCCGTATGCTTTCAAATTAAATGTACCGTCAGAGATATTCAATACATTCTCGGCTTGAATACAATCCATTTTTGAATCAACCGTTATATCTCCGCCTGTAATCGTGATATTACCTGTACCGCACTGAATACCGTCTTCACTGCTTGTTATATTAAATGTTCCGCCACTTATTCCTATACTTCCCGTTACATATGCTTTTACGGTTGTTCCGTCTGTATCATAAACAACTTCACTTACTTGTATGCCTTCTTCAGCCTTTGTGATTGTGATTTCTCCGTCAGATACGTTGACGCTCTTTACAGCCTTTATACCGTCCTCACCTGCTGAAATATTGATTGTACCGCCTGTAATATTGATACTTCCGTCACCGTCTGCGATTGTCGGATTGTCCTCGTCTATGCTTGACGCGTTCGCTTTTATAGCGTCGCCTGTTGATGTGATGTTAATTGTACCGCCCGATATAGCGCATAGCATTGATGCTTTGATACCGTCACTTGTTGATGTTGTGCCATCCTTTGTGGTCGTTCCGGTTGTCAATGTAACTGTACCGTCTGCGATTTTAACAGTTCCACCCTCTAACACGTCGCCGTCATATGCAGGATCTTCGTCTGATTTTATCGCGTCACCGTTTGAATTTACAGTTACATTACCGCTCTCGATTGTTACAGAATCGTTGCCTTTAATACCGTTATTAGCCGCCTCGGTTACGTTCAACGTCAAATTCTTTATTGTAAGGTCAGCCTTACAGCCGATTGCATTGTTATAGGTTGAACTTACATTGAGTACACCCTTACCCTTTATAGTTAAATCATTTTTACTGTACACACACGCATTAACAGTTTCTTCGTTATATGTTGCCGTTGATGTAAATGTGTTGGTCGTACCTTTTTTTGCCGAAAGGTCAACTTTACCTTTTGTAGCCGCAAACGGTGCACCTGTGGTTGACGTTACGTCTACATCTTCAAGATTTATAGTGACTTCATCCGATTTTGTAGGAAGCGCCACTGCTATCTGACCGTCTGACAAGCTACCTGTCACTGTGTATTCACCGGCTTGTGAAATGGTTACGACAGAGCCTTCCGCTGTTGCACCTGTTCCGTCAACGGCTATTCCGTCATCACTTAATGTTATAACAGCTCCGTATGTTGTCGGATTGTCCGTTGTTGGTGTATCTGTTGTTGTCGGTTGACATGTTTCACTCGGTGTTTCCGTTGCGGTTGGCTCATATGTTTCAGTTGGTGCGTCTGTTGTGGTCGGTTCATCCGTTACAGCAGGCGTTTTTGTTGTGGTTGGTCCATCCGTTACAGTAGGCATTTTTGTTACACTTGGTGTCTTTGTCGTGCTCGGATTTTCTGTCGGTTCTGAAACACCGCCTTTATATATCTCGCCTACAGGTTTCATACTTCCGTCCCATATGAAGCACTTCAATGTTTCGGTATCTTCGTCAAATTCAATCTCTTTGCCGAAGTTAAATACTCCGCTGCTTGTGATACTGTCAACCGTATAAAGTCCTTGTAATAATTTATCTTTATATACCGCCGCATATATTTTATAACTACCGCTTTTTGTAACATCTACCGTTACAGTTCCGTTTTCGGCATCTATGCTTTTAATTTGTGCATTATTATCTGTTTGCGCCGACACAACACCCATTGTCATAACTGTCATAAAGCTTGCAGTCAGCAAAGCCGTAATTTTGCGATGCACTTTGTTCATAAAAATTCCTCCTAAACTTCGTTTTGATATATAATTCGCAATTTATATCGAAATTTTTGGGGTAATATGAAAATTTTTTATAAAAAAATGCAGAAACTTTTTGTTTCTGCATTTCAAATTATTCTCCGTCAAAATGTGGCATTGAATCTTCACCGTTTCCATGCGGTTCACTCGGTGGCGGTAAAAAAACATTTCCGTCATTCTGTTCCGGTGGAATATCGTTCTTACTTCCTCCAAAATCATTTGATTTATTCGGGCCTGTCGGTTCATTAAAATCAGGTGACTGATTATTTCCGCCGTTCGGCTCATGTGACAGATTGCCCTTGTCTGGCGGTGGCTGTGGATTTTCGTAAGGTTTATTCGGTGGTTCATTACCGCCGTCAAAATTCGGTCTTTGCGGTTGTGGCGGTGTATTGTCTTTATATATATCATTCGGTTTATCATGATTTTGTGGTTGTGGCGGTTGATTATTAGGATTGTCCTGTGGCGGCTGTTTATTGCCATTATCAGGTATAGGCGGATTAATTTCCGTATCACCGTTAGGTTTATCCGTATTGTTGTCCAACGGTTTATCTTGATTTTGATTTGAATTATTAGGTCTACTGCCGGATGTTGTATGACCGCCGTGACTTGTCTGTGGTTTTATTTCTTCTTTCGGCTCGTCTTGTTTCGGCTCTGTCGTTTTTATAGGTTTAACTGTTTCCGACGGAACAACTATTTCACATTGATTGTCCGATTTATACTTATCTTCATGTATCGGTCTAACCGTAGGCTCTTCCGTTTCGGGTACAGTATCATTTTTTACCTGTGGCTTATCTGTAATTTTAGTTTCTTCTTGAATCGGATTAGGCAATGTTTTTGTTATAGAATTATCAAATATCGTATCATTCGACTTTTCTTCTGTAATCAAAGTATTAACCTTTTCACTTACTGTGTCGATATTTTTCGATTGTCTTACATTTGTAACTCTGCTTACTTCTTGTACTTCTTTTGTCGGTACAGTTTCGTTTTTTGTTCGAACAGTCGGTTGAATTGTTTGTACACCATTTGAAATATTCTTGTTTTCAGATTTTTGAACAGGTATACTTTCCTGTTTAACTTCTGCTTTATTTTCAGTCTTGCTTTCGGTTTTGACTTCCGATTTATTTTCAAGATTTCTTCTAATCTCTTTTACAGACTGATTTTCAAGTTTATGCACATTTTCTTCTATACTGCCGCCGTTTTGTTTCGTATATTCGGCAATAGCTCTTGCTTTTGCAATAGATACACCCATTTCTTTTGCATTTTTCAAATCGGCTTTATCGGCATTTTCAATAATAACCTCTACATCACCGTAATTTTTATCCGGCAATTTAATTTTGCCTATACCGTCAACCACTTCAACGATAACATCTTTATTATGCTCATTCAAATATCCGATTTCTTCCGACTTTTTTATAAGTTCGTCCATACTGTCCGACACACTCATACCGCTTACATCGGTTTTTGAAAGCAATATCTCCGCGTCATCATTAAGCGGTTTTGTATTAATAACCCTGTTGTAAATATTAATCGTCATCATAACACTTGGGTTAATATCCACACTCATATATTTTGCAGGCACAAAATATGAACTTATACCGCCGCACACAACAATAAAGCTTGCCGCAGCCGCAAGGATTTGCCCTTTATACTGCGGTATTTTCACTTTGTCGCCGACAGAATAATTTTTGTTTTTTACCTTTATAAAATCGCTGTTTTTTGTAAGCAAAACCGCATATCTGCCCTTCACGGACACAATAACTCCGCTCATATTTCACACCTCCCTCATATTGAAATATTCGGCAATGGCAGGATAATCCTGAGTTATAGCAATAACCGCCGTTATTATGTATTTCCTGTGACGTTCGATAGCTTTTCTGTTCAGCTTTATATTATCGGTAATCTCTTTTATCGGCAATATGTGCTTATTCATAATTATATCGACAAGTTCACTGTTGTTTATAATATAGTTCACTGCATCAAAACAAAGCCGTTTCGTTTTACGACTTTTCGGACTGACCTCCGCAAGTTCAAAAAATGATATTTCAAAATTGCTGAGTTCCTCCGTAAGTGATTCGATTTCCCACTTCAAATCGCTTTTATCAACGGTATGTATTTCAAATTCAATCGTTTCACCGTCTGAATTTTCTTTTTCCAACGCAGAAAACGGCACTGAATTATGTTTTGCCTCACGCCTTATACTGTCAATAATTCTGTTTCGTATAACAGTCTTTGCAAAGCCGAGAAAATTACCTTTATTTTCATTATAGCCGTCAATCGCGTCGCCGAAAGCCATCATAGCAATGATATACTCATCATCACTTGTCGTAACACTTCTTTTAAGTACCTTGCTTGCAGCTGCCAAGATGAAATTTTGGTATTCACCGATTAAATCATTTTTCAGTTTTTTATCATTTGTGGCTTCTGCCACTCTTTCTTCTAACTTCATCTTTCAATATATTATTCGTATTCTCTTTCATAAAAAATAGGGTAGTTTTAAATCTTGCATTTACTTTTTATTTTATATTTGTATCGTATTACAAATATAATTGCTCTGACAAACCAATCAATCGTCATTGCAATCCATACACCGAGTACACCAAGTCCGAGCCATTTGGCTATTACCACGCTTGCACCTATTCTGAATATCCACATCGACAAAATTGCAACTATCATTGTAAACATTACGTCATTTGCGGCACGAAGTGAATTAGGCAATGCAAACGAAAGCGGCCATATCGTACAAGTACAGATTGCGTGATACCATATAATTTGTTTTGCGATCTCGGTTGTTTCACTTGATAAGTTGTACGCTTTTAATATAAGCGGAAGTATCGCAACCACAACTACATTTATTGCAACGACAAACACATATATCGTTTTCATAAGTCGCTTTATGTAAAAATCAAGCTGTTTATAGTCGTTTGCACCGACACACTGACTTGATACGGTTAGTATAGCCTGACATATCGCCATACCCGGCAGTATCTGAAACATTGCTATAGTGTTTGATACCGCATTTGCGGTTATAGCTCTTGTACCGAATGCCGTTACTATTGTGAGCACCAATATTTTACCAAGCTGAAACATTGAGTTTTCAAGCGAATTCGGTATTCCTATTCTAAGTATCTTTTTAATCATTCGCCAATCAAATTTCAGCTTAAACGGTCGGTCAATATGTATCTGTAAATCTTGATTTCCAAGTCTTACAACAATCACAACCGCCGCAACTATTCTTGATATAAGCGTTGGTATTGCCGCACCTGCAATTTCCATATGAAAACCGTAAATAAGTATCGCATTACCGACTATGTTTACAAGATTCATAATAAGCGATGTGTTCATTGAAACCTTTGAATTCCCCATTGCACGGAATATAGCCGCGCCCGCGTTATACATTCCGATAAACGGAATTGACGCCGACACTATGAGCAAATATGTATTTGCATAATTTGCAACATCATCTTCAATCTGTCCGAAAACGGTATGAAGTATAAAATTTTTCAGCACATACACGATAATCATTACAAACAGTGCAATAAGTGTTGTAAATATAAGCGTTTGGTTCGCTGCTTTGCAGGAATTATGCTCCTGTTTCATTCCTATATACTGACCTGCAACAACAGCTCCGCCTGTTGCAAGTGCCGTAAATATGTTTATAATAAGTATGTTTACAGTATCAACGAGCGATATTGCCGATACCGCCGATTCTCCGACACTCGCAACCATCATTGAATCTATAAGACCGACAGCAATAGTCAAAAATTGTTCTATTACAAGCGGTACAATAAGTTTTTTTAAATCAATTTTACTAAACAAATAATTTTGAGGGATTTGCCTCAAGATGACCACTTCTTCCTAATAATTTCATACGAAAATACACTATTCTTACGAATAGTGTATTTCGTGATTTAACCACGCAAAAAGCCTTCGATAATCTTTGCCTCCGCCTCTTCCGAAGTAAGACCGAGAGTCTGCAATTTTATAAGCTGTTCTCCTGCGATTTTTCCGATTGCCGCCTCATGTATAAGTGACGCGTCAATATCGCCTGCAAATAAAGCCGGTGCGGCGTTAACCTTACCGTTTCCTACAAGTATTGCGTCACATTCGGAATGTCCCGTACAACGGCAGTTACCCTTTATTGTCGAATGATATTCCTGATACGAATTGCCTTTTGCAACCGAACGTGACACCAAATCAACACCAGAATCTTCACCGTTAAGTTCAACCTCAAATTCAGTTTTAGCCTTTTCGTCACCGTCTGTCATAATTCTTTCGTGTATGATAAGCTTTGCTCTTGCACCGAGTTTACCCGATGTTTTTCTTACAGTTGAATCAACACCGCTAAGCTGAATTGTATCCATTTCAAGTACGGCATCGTCTTCAAGATATGCATCTGTTACAGGATCAATCGTTCTTTTTCCTACACCCTTACCTGTCCCGATATGCTTTTCTTTATACAAAACGTGCGCACCTTTACCGATAAAGAAACGGTGTATTCCGTTATGTCGTGCATCGTGACCGTCTGATGTATGCACACCGCAACCGGCAACAATAATAACGTCTGCACCTGCCTCAACATAAAAATCATTATATACAAGGTCGTCTACATCACCATGTGTAACGCAAGCCGGTATATAAACTGTTTCCTTTTGTGCATTTTTGCTTATGTGTATAACAAGACCCGGTCCGTCCTCTTTTGAATCAATCTTTATATTCGGAGTAGATTGTCTGCCAGCACACTGACTGTCCTCACGAATGTTAAATGCCGCCGTTTCAAGTTCGTTGCCTTGAATGTCGGAAACGATTTTCAAAAATTCTCTTGTTGTTTCATTCATCAGTTGTTCTCTCCTTTCTTATCCTTACCGAGAGGACACTTTGACTCTTTTTCTTCTTTCAAAAGTTGAGGAAGAACATCTTTACCCTCACCAAATGCACGAACATTACCGTCCGCAATCACAACTATATAATCCGCAATTTCAAGTATACGTTCTTGGTGCGATATTACAAGCAAGGATTTTCCGCTTTCGTTTTTAAGTTTTTGGAACGCGTCAATAAGACTTGTAAAGCTCCAAAGGTCAATACCTGCCTCAGGCTCGTCAAATACAAGTATCTTCGCATTTTCACGCGATAAAACGGTAGCAATCTCAATTCTTTTGCTTTCACCGCCCGAAAGACTTGCGTCAACATCTCTTTCAATATAATCTCTTGCACAAAGACCGACTTCACCGAGTACAGAGCATATCTCTCTTTCGGACAATGTTCTCTCTGCCGCAAGATTAAGCAAATCTCTTACTGTAATGCCCTTAAAACGCACAGGCTGTTGAAATGCGTATGCAATGCCGTTTTTAGCACGTTTTGTAATATCCCAATCGGTTATATTCTCACCGTCAAGCAAAATTTCACCCGAATTAGGCACTTCGAGTCCTGCGATAATCTTTGCAAGAGAAGTTTTACCGCCACCGTTCGGACCTGTTATAACGGTCATTTTGCCGTCAGGTATTTCTAAATCTATACCATTTAAAATTTTATCTCCATCGGGAATTTTCCAACTTATATTTTTAAGTTCAAGCACTTTTCAATGCTCCTTTCGACTGTTTATCATTAGTTATGATAACATAATATTCATTGAATTATAATTTTATCATAAAACAATACCGTTGTCAATTTTATCTAACAGTAAATATCCCCCGGCATAGCCGGGGGCTTTTCATCAACGGGCATAGCCCTAC
>OGYY01000084.1_pt1 | contig 91517 bp, 73 predicted proteins | sample 1576671 | NCBI WGS metagenome assembly OGYY01 (sample SAMEA3541593, study PRJEB24748) | human gut metagenome | biome: human gut; feature: human-associated habitat; material: faeces | place: China | collected 2012 | reverse complement strand
GAGAACGTAATAAAATGGTTTTCGAATACTTTCCGATAATTCCCCGATTTTTTTGCCGGCGGGCAATTCTACAGCAGCCTCCAAGCATCCTTTCCAAGAAAAGTAGGGCGACAGCGCCGGATCCGGGCAGGGCTTGGCCCGTTTGTAGCAAGCAGCCGACAGAGTGAAGCCGGACCGACTCTGGGCCGTTTCCAATAAGGTCGGAAAGCCGTGGGGGTTGGCCGACAAATCCTGCCGAAACCGCTCCATGGCGTCCGGGCGGGGCTGCCACAGAAGAAAGCCGTAGCTGGCGCCTTCCGGCCGCAGTTCAAAAAAGAGCGCCGGATGCTGGCTCCACACTGTAACGTGACGGCGGATACAAATCCACAGGCTTTCCTTATAGGGGGTTGCAGGATGCATCCTGGCGTCCCGGTAAATTCGGGAGACCTTTAATTCCAGACCGGGAACGGATTGAAAGGGCTGAAAGATCTCATTGCCCAGGGCCTTCATGGGCTCGTAAAGAAACTGGGTGTATGCATTTTTGTGAGCAAGAAACCAGGAACGCTCATTGTTCATTCGTATGCCCCAGAGAAAATCCATGGTTTCTGGGGAAAAGCCGTTAAACATAGAATCTCCATTCTGCCGTGCGCATCCAGCGCGGCTTTTTTCCTCCATTATAGTAGATCCGACAAAAAATGCAAGTCCGGTTCCCTGCGCCGGTGGACCGGTCTGAGGCGGACCTTTTCATTTGCGGCTGCCTGTGCTATAATCAAAATACAGAGCTTTTCCGGATGTTTCAATGTGTAACCAGACCGGTGGACGGCGGTATGGGAAAAGCGGCTCCTATTTCGTTTTTTGGCGGAACCGCTGGGGAAAATGACAATTGCGTGGCTGGTCCGGGACGGAGGAATGTGCATGAGGGAATACAAAAGGTGGATGCGCCTGGACAATGCCGCCAAAATTTTTCCCGCTGTAAAGCGGCGGAACTGGAGCAATGTGTTTCGGTTGTCGGTCACCCTCCGGGATCCGGTGGACCCGGAGGTGCTGCAGGCGGCGGTCAGGGAGGTTGCGCCGCGATTTCCATCCATGCTGGTGAGCTTACACCGGGGGCTTTTTTGGTATTATCTGGAACAGGTAAAAGAGCTGCCTGCCGTGCGTCTCGACGGCGCATGCCCCCTGATTCATATGACCAGTCGGGAGCTGCGCACCTGTGCATTGCGGGTTTTATATTATGACAATCGAATTGCAGTGGAGTTTTTTCATGCCATTACCGATGGCAACGGCGGCCTGGTGTTTTTAAAGACCTTAACGGCTGCTTATGTAACGCTGTGCTCCGGCAAGGCGGTGAGGCCGGAGCAGGGCGTTCTGGATTGGCATGCGCCTCCGGACCCGGCGGAGCTGGAGGATAGCTTCCCCAAGGTAGCCGGTCGGGTGGCCTTAAGCCGGCGGGAGGAAAGCGCATACCGGCTCCGGGGCGCCCGGGTGCGAAACGGATTTTTGTATCTGATTGTTGCAACGGTCCGGTCCGATGCGCTGCAGGGACTGGCCCGTCGGTATGGGGTCACCGTTACGGCCTTTCTCGCGGCGGTTATGCTCCAGGCAATTTTAGAGCTTCGGCCTCCCCGGAGCAAGAAGTGGGCGAAGGTGACCATTCCGGTCAATCTTCGGCACCTGTTTCACAGCCGGACGTTGCGGAATTTTGCCTTGACCGTAAATGTGGGTGTGAATCCCCGGTTGGGGGCCTACAGCCTGGAAGAGCTGTGCAAGGCGGTGCAAAGCCAGCTTTCCATGCAAGTGACGCCGCAGCAGATGGCGGCCCGTGCCGCAGCCAATGTTCAGCCGGAACGGACGTTGGCGATGAAGATGGCGCCTTTGCCTCTGAAAAATCTGGCGATGCGTTTGGTGTATCGCGTTGTGGGCGAGCGAAAGGGAACGTTAAATATTTCCAATCTGGGTCTAACCGGGTTGCCGCCGGAGCTGCAGCCTTACGTTTGCTTTCTGGACTTTATCATAGGACCGCAAATCACGTATTTTAACAATTGCGGCGTCGTCTCCTATCAGAAGGTGACCCGCATCAATCTAATTCGCAGCCTTCAAGAACCGGAATTGGAGCGGCGCTTTCTCACCAAACTGGTGGAGCAGGGGCTGGAAGTTACGGTGGAGAGCAACGGGGAAAGGGAGTGACGGCGAGATGTACTGTATGAATTGCGGCGTCCGTTTGGGGGAAGGAGAAAAACGCTGTCCGCTGTGCGGCACACGGGCGTATCATCCGGATCTGCCGTGCCCGGAGGGAAAACCCCTCTATCCCAGCCAATGGTCTCCGCCGGAGCCGGAGCGCAGTAGCTTCCGGTTTTTCCTGACGGTGCTGGGACTGGCGGCTGCTGTGATTTGCTTGTTGGTGGACCTGGGGCTGTGGAAACGCGTCACGTGGTCCGGCTACGCCTTGGGCGGTATCGCGGTGGCCTACATTTTACTGGCCTTGCCCCTTTGGTTCCGGCGACCGAATCCCGTTGTCTTACTTCCGGCGGATTTTGCGGCCATGGGACTGTATCTGCTTTACATCGACTTGAAAACCGGAGGAGACTGGTTCCTGTCCTTCGCTTTTCCGGTCACAGGAATCGCTTGCCTTTTGACTACCACCGTGGTTGCCCTGGCCCGATATATCCGAAGGGGGTACTTCTTCATTTTTGGTGGGGCTTGTGTAGCGGTAGGCTGTTCGGCCATGCTGGTGGAGCTATTTAAATGTATCACATTTGGCGGGCAAATGTTCCGATGGAGTCTTTATCCCGTGGGTGTCTTGTCCGCTATGGGACTGTTTTGGATTTTGGCGGGGTTGATTCCGCCGCTGGGAAATGCGGTGCGAAGACGAATTTTTATCTAGAAAGTCTTTCCTTAATAATTCTTAAAACATCAGAATTTACCCCAAAACTGTGGTACAATTGGGCTCGGAGGTGATGTATTTTGGATTCCAACATCCGAATTTTAGCTGTGGATGACGAGCCGGACATCCGGCAGTTGCTGCGAATTTTGCTGGAAAATCGGGGATACCAGGTGACGGAAGCGTCCTCTGGAGAAGAGGCCCTGAGAAGTCTGCGAACGGATCCGTCATATGACTTGATTTTGATGGACATTATGATGCCGGGGCTGGACGGAGTGGAGGCCTGCCGTGCCATCCGCAGTTTTTCCACAGCGCCGGTTTTGTTCCTCACAGCGAAGACGCAGCTGGGGGACAAGGCCTCCGCCTATGATAGTGGAGGAGACGATTTTTTGCCCAAGCCCTTTTCTCAGACGGAGCTGCTGATGAAGGTGGAATCTCTCATTCGCCGGTACCGAGTGTACAAGGGAAAGCGGGAGGCGGTCCTGGACGCCAGCTTGCAATTGGATGAGGACCGGCGGTGCGCCGTCAAAAACGGCCAAGTGGTGGAGCTCACCAGCAAGGAGTACGAAATCTTGCAGTATTTCTTTCACCACCGGGGAAAGGTCTTGGATGTCCGCTCGGTGTACGAGGGGGCATGGGGGGAGAAGTATATGCCGACTTCCACCAATACCGTAATGGTCCATATCTTGAATCTGCGAAAAAAGCTGGAAGAGGATCCGGCCAATCCCAAGCTCATCCGGACGATTTGGGGGAAGGGGTATCAATTTGGCTAGAGGGAAGCCGTGCAGCAGATTGAGCATCAAGCTGCTTGCCATGCTGCTGCTGGCGGCGATGGCAGCTGCAGCCTTGGGCCTGACCTTACAAGTCCTGGGAGATTATTTGGTGGAAACGGTATACGGCTCGGAAAAACGACAGGTGCAGCGGCTGCAGGAAACCATAGATTCCTTCCGGACCTATGTCCGGGAAGAAGAGGTCGCCTCTACGAACGTGGAGAAGATTGGCGGCTGGAACCGGGAGCATCCCTTTATCCAGTTGACGGTTTCTGCCAATGGAGCCATATTAAACTCCAGCCAGTGGGGAGCGGAGCTGGTGGACTCAGACAGCGGCCTGATCTTTCGCGCCGGTAATACAACGGAGGATAACGCGTACCCAGTTAATTTCACCGACGGGTCTTATTTGGTACAGGTGCAGGACTTTTCTCAAAATCGGCTGTACAATCTGGTAAACTGGTCTTCGCTGATTGCGGGCGCTTTGGTGTTTCTGCTGCTGATGCTGCTGTACAACAGCCGGGTGACATCCACCATCAGCCGCCTGGCCAGGCAGGTGCGGCAAGTGAGCAAAGGAGACCTGACGTTGGAGATCCGGCCGTCCTCTCGAGATGAGATCGGCGATTTGGCTGGAGATGTGGATGCCATGCGTCTTTCTATTTTGGACAAACTGCAGAGGGAGGAGACGGCGTGGCGAGCCAACGCCGAGCTGATTACCGCCATTTCCCACGATGTACGCACGCCCTTGACTACTCTCATAGGGTATTTGGACATTCTAGGGGAAAGCGAGCATTTGACGCCGACTCAACAGCAGGAGTATCTTGGTGTGTGTCGGCAAAAAGCGGAAAAGCTCCGGGAACTGACCAATGAGCTGTTCTCCTATTTCTTGGTTTTTGGCAGACCGGAGCCGGAGCTGCACCTGGAGTCCTTGGATGCGGAAACTTTGCTGGAGCAAATGTTGGGGGAGCAAACTGCGGACCTGATTGGCCGGGGTTATCAGGTGCAGGCGCAAGAGCTGCCTGCAGGGCGGTCGATCCGGGTAGACGTGCAGCATCTGCGCCGGATTTTTGACAATTTGTTTTCCAATATTTTGAAGTACGCCGACCGAGGGAGGCCGGTTACCATTTCTGTTTTTTGGCAGGGAGATGAGTTGCATGTATCTATCTGTAACTATGTCTCTGCTGCGGCAGATCGAGTGGAAAGTACGAAGATTGGTTTGCGAACCTGCGAAAAACTTTTGACGTCCATGGGCGGCCGTTTTTTGCGGCGCCAGGATGCCGGGCGGTTTACAGCGGAGCTGGTCCTCCCGGCAGATGTTTCCGTCCTGCCGGCAGAGGGGGAAGCGCATGGGTGATTGGTTTACTACAGAGAGCTTGGATGGGGATACATACGTTCTGAGTGAGGACCGCCATTGGGAGCATACCCATTGTTATTTGCTCAACGGCAGCGCGCGCAGTTTGCTCGTCGACACCGGCTTGGGAATTGGCGACCTCAGCGGCTTGGTCCGGGGTCTGACGGACCGGCCGGTTGTTGCCGTGGCTACGCACGCGCATTGGGACCACATTGGAGGGCACTCCGGCTTCCCTTGTTTTTATGTGCACGAGGCGGAGCAAAAATGGCTGGACGGTGCGTTCCCGCTGCCGCTTGCGCAGGTCCGGGCAATGGTTGCGGACTGTGATTCCCTGCCCCGGGATTTTCGCCCGGAGACGTATACGATATTTCAAGGCACGCCTGACCGGGTGTTGCAGGACGGCGATGAGATCGATCTGGGGGGCCGCCGCTTGCAGGTGCTGCATACGCCGGGCCATTCTCCCGGCCACATGTGCTTTTGGGAGGCAGAGCGGGGATACCTGTTTACCGGGGACCTGGTGTACATGGGAACTCTGTTTGCCAGTTATCCGTCTACGGATCCGGCCGCCTATTTGACTTCCTTGAAACGGGTGGCGGCTTTGCCGGTAAAACGGGTTTTTCCCGGGCATCACGGCCTGCAAATGCAACCGGGTATTTTGCGTGTGATGGCCGAGGCTTTTCAGGCGCTACAGGATGCGGGCGCGCTGCATCACGGCAGTGGAACTTTTTCCTATGGAGACTGGTCTGTGCAGCTGTGATGTAGAATGGAAGGAAAAAGACCGGGTAAACAGACGGAGCGCCCCACAGGCAACCTGTGTAGGGCGCTCCGTTTATGGCAGCTGCTGCACGGCGGAATTCCCCGAAACAGTAAGCTTTTTTAAATAGAATTATTGGGCCAGGGCCTGGTCCATGAAGCTGCGCAGAGTTTCGGCGGAGCGAGCCAGCGCCTGGGCCTCGGCCTCATTCATGAGCGGATGAACGACCCGTGCGACGCCGTCCCGATTGATCACGCAGGGCAGGCTGATGGCCACATTTTGGAGGGGACCGAATTCTGCTCCCAGCACGTGAGCCACAGGCAGAACGGAATTTTCGTCCTCACAAATGGCTTCTACGATCCGGCTGGTGGACATGGCCACCCCGTAGAAGGTTGCGCCTTTCAGCTTGATGACTACGCCGCCGGCGTTTTTGGTCCGATCGGCAATACCGGCATGATCCAACTCCTGACCTTTTTGCGCCCGATAGAAAGCGTCTACCGGCTCCCCGGCCACGGTCGCGCTGGACCAAACGGGAACCTGGCTGTCGCCATGCTCGCCTAGGATATAGGCAGAGACGTTGGACACGTCTACGCCGCAGGCCTCGCCGATCATCTGACGGAACCGGGCGGTGTCCAGAGAGGTGCCGGAACCGATGACCCGATTGGCGGGCAAGCCGGTCTCCTGCTGCACCACGTAGGTCAGCACATCCACAGGGTTAGATACAACGACCAAAATGGGGTTTTTGGCGTACTTCATAATACGATGCGCAATATCCCGGGTGATGGAGATGTTCGTCTTGGCCAGATCCAGTCTGGTCTGTCCTGGCTTCCGGGCGACGCCGGCGGTCAGGATGATAATTTGCGCGTTGGCGCAGTCTTCGTAACTGCCGTGGCGGACTTTCACTTGATGGAAGAAAGCGGTACCGTGCACAATGTCCAATGCGCTGCCTTCGGCCCGTTCCTCGTTGATATCGACCAAAACGATTTCGCTGGCTTGACGGCGGACCATCAGGGTATAACAGACGGCTTCTCCCACGTTGCCGGCGCCAATGATGACGATCTTGTTTTTGTCCGTAATGCTCATGAAATAGGACTTCCTTTCTGTAGTTGGGTTTGCGCGGGAAAGACGGGGAAATCGGTACAAAAATATCTATTAAACCGGTACTTTTATATCGTTTTCGGAAAAAATCGGAATAAATTCGGATTTTTCCGATTTTGAAGGGAAAATACGAAAAAATCTGAATTCTTCCAAACATCCCCCATTTTGAATTTTAGCACAGTTTTCTCCAAAAAGCAAGAGCATTTTTACGTTCGCTGGAGAGCCGTCGTAGAGCGGCGGCGTTTTTTGAAAACCGGCGTCCGTGGAAAGAAAACGCCCGATGCAAGCAGAGCGCCGGGCGTGGCAGCCGAGCCGGATGTATTTCGCCGCCTTCGGGCAATTTTTTGATTGACAAGCTCCCGGGGATTTAGTATAATAAGCAACGTCCTCACCGGATCCAGGTGATTCTCGCCGCAGTAGGAGGAGCAGGCGTTCTGGGGTCCCTCGGCCGGTAGAGCAGCGGATTCGTCGTATCCGGGTCACGCCGTAAAAACTTCATATGCTACTGTAGCTCAGTCGGTAGAGCAGCTGATTCGTAATCAGCAGGTCGTGTGTTCGAGTCACATCAGTAGCTCCACATCGGAGCAAGGCGTGCTTTGCTCCGATGTTTTTATGCCTCCGGACCAAGACGCGGCCTGTCCGTTTCTTTGGCTTACTTGCGCTTGGATCTCGCCAGCGGCCGCAGGCGGCTTTCTTGGATTCTAGGAGATGTGACCTGAGATTTCTCCCCCGAAGCATTTGTTTCGGGGGAATTTTGTGTTTTCAGCTCTATTTTTTTGCGCGAATATCACGCCAAATTGCAGATGCAGATGGGGTTTCCCGGACTAAGCCGGGAGCCCCACTGGAACTTATTTTACTTGGCAGCGTGCGAACAGGATGTTGCCCATGTGGCTATATAACACATATATGTTTTTGTTATTATTTCGCAGTAAAATATTTGCAGGTAAAGACATAGACAAAAGAAACGACCTGGGAGGAAGAGACGCGAGGGCATCCATGCCTACAGCAAGGAGGGGAAGAGATGCGGAGGTGTACACGGTCATGAAAAGAGAAAAACGAAATACATCTTTCCCAAAGGAGTTGTGAAAATAAATCTTTCGGCATGGATTCGCAGGTGGATGTTGACAGCTAAATATAAAAATGGTATATTCTATTTTAGAGAATATGGTAATAAGTCTGAAAATATGAAGCTGGTTTCACGTATTTGACAATGCGAAACGTGTATTTATACTTGTAATGAAGAATCGGTATATTGGAATGGGGGAACTATGATGAAATGTAGGGCAGTGATATTTTTCCTGGCGGCGGTTTGCCTGCCCCTTTGCGGGTGCGGGACCCAGACGGCAGAGGGGGGCGAAAAGGTGGCCTATGCCCTTTGCGCCGAAACCTCTGAATACTGCATGGCAGAGACGGAACAAGGGTTTTACAGGATGTCGAGTGGATATTTGTATTATGCGGATAAAACGGACGTGTCCAAGTGGATGCCGGTGTGTAGCAAGCCCAATTGTACGCATGACGGCAACACCGAAGGGTGTGACGCTGCGCTGGGAGGCAGGGGATTCCGGCTGCAAAACGGCAGAGTTTACTTTTACGCCAGCTATTCTTTCTATGGCGGCGACGGCGGCGTGGCCCTGGCGAGTATATCCGCCGGCGGCGGGGATCGGAGGCTGGAAAAGGCGATTTCCGCCACGCTGCCGGGAGTGGGAGGACAGTGGCGAAGCTGTATGTCCAGCGTAGGGGATGTTTTGTTCTGCAGCGGCATGAATGAGGCTGGGACCTTCGACAATGTGGCGGTTCTGGTACAGGACGGCGAGGAACGAGTGTTGGCCCGGGGCAATACGGAGGAAATAAACTACAGCTTTTTGGGAACGACCACCCATGCAGAGCACATCGGCGGAGACCTGGCCATAGCTTACCTTCTGAACGACGGACAGGAGGACGAGGGGACGGTGCTGTACCACATCGGGGAAGAGGAGCTGAAGGCCTTGGGGGACACGGCAGACCTGGGGCTAGGCGTCATGCAAAACTGGGATATGGTAGGCGCGTACCTGCAAGGTACGACGTTCCAGGCGTACCTGCCCAACGACGGCTATTACGATGTGGACCTGGCCACGGGAGAGCGAGTGAAAACCATGGACGTCCGGATGGCGGACAGCTGGGGGTGGCATTTGACGGAGCAGTATATCCTGGAATCGCCGCTTCTGAAACGGCAGCCGGAATCGCCGCCGGAGCTGGGAGAGGGGCCCCACGGGATGGAGTTGTACGATGGGGAGACATGGCGTCCGGTGAAGCTGCCGGAGGAGCTGGAACAGGCGCAGGGGACGCCGGAGCTGCTTCCAGAAGCGCTGACATCCGACCGCATTTTCCTGACCTGGCCGGATAATGAAAATAAAGTCAGCCGACTTTATCAGATTTTGCTGGGAGAGGAAAATCTGGAAATGACGTACATATCACGGATTCCCTGGTGAGGGAGAGGTCGGCCTGACGGACTCTTTTGCAGGAAGAAGGCAACCCCGGTTTTCAACCTGGGCGCCGATCCCCATGGATTTTCTATGGCGTGGAATTTGGGACGGACGGCTCCGGAGTGCGTATCAAGCCTGCGGCTTCCCGGACTAGGCCGGGAAGCCGCAATGAAACTTATTTTGCTTGGCAACGTGCGAACAGGATGTCGTCCATGTAGTTATGTAACATACATAGGAAGTCGCCGGTGGTCGGGGCCTGAGAGATCGGGCGCTGTGCCAGCTGGGAAAACAGATCGGGGTTGGCCCCCCAAGCCCGAGCGACGCAGTAGCGCATGTTGCGCTCTACGGTGCGGGGGTTGCTTTTGCATAGGACGGCGACGGTGGGGTAAAGCCTTCTGGAGAGACAGGAGAGGCGCTCGGGGTCTTCCAGGATCAGCTCCACAGCCACCAGCAAGGGGTCGTAGCCCTCTTGGGTTTTGTAGATGCCGAAGCGGTACAAAAGTTTTCTGAGTTCTCGCATGACAATTCCTCCTTTGTTTTTAGCCTTATTTCATAATAAAATATTTTGAAATAAAGGCGTAGGCAAAAAAGGAAAAATTTTTGGAAAAGTAAAAAATTAATATGCAGGATGTCATGGAATGCAACGAAACGGCGTGTACGTCCGTACTCTGTTCAAAATGGTGCAAATTGCACAATTCTTCTTTTGAATTTCAAAAAACAAAGAAAATTTCGCACAATTTTTTGTGCGTAACCTTGCCTATAAGTATTGACACCTCGGATTAAAATTGATATATTATATGTGGAGTATGAAATATAGGGTGTGTAGAGAAGAACATGGCGACACGTTTTCCTATTATTTATGAATCCCTTTTTTGCCCGACAGAGCATATTTTGAATGGGAGGTGACTGCTGCACGGGCGGCAAGGCAGACCATGACGCCGGCCCGAGAAGAGACGCGGAAGAATGCGGCCATAGACGACGTTTAGAGAGGAGCTACCAATGGGAAAAAGAACAATCTCCATACTTGTATGGACTGCAGTGCTTATAGTTGCTACTGTGTGTTCTGCAACTGCTGCCAGCAGCTATGACTATGGGACTTACGGCGGCAGCTATTACGAGGTTTCTGCAACCTGTGGCGCACAGAGTTATTCCAGCTCTACCGACTGCGCCAGTACAACTTATCGTGTGGGCGCCGACGCTGCCCTTTACCGCTACATGGGCTATGGTCAGGATGAGATGTACCAGTCGACCATATATTCCGACCGGTCTCATACGCGCTCGGTGTCAATCTCGGGTACGACATACTATGAACTGGCATACGTCGTGTCTTACCACTACATTGACGGCGTACAAATTAGAAGTATGATTGCACACGGAAAACAATAAGATAGTGAAAATAGGGGGGATTATGATGAGAAGAAAAGCAACAGTTGCGCTGTTTTTGGCTTTGGCTATGGTTGCCTGCTCTCTTTCCGCCGCTGCGGCTTATGCAGATGGGTACTATGGCGACTCTTATTATGAAGTGAGCGCAACGATCGATGGCCGGACGGTGTACGGCAGGACTTCTGTGTTGAACAGAGACTATGAGGCTTACGTCTTTGGTGAGGTTTATCGTTATAATACAAGAGACGTGTATACGACGGTCGGCCCCCTGGAGGAAATGCTGAGCGTCTCGTTCAGCGCCGATATGAGTTTTGTACCCTTGCGCCTCCAGACGCAGCATTGCATCAACGGCGTACTTGTTAAAACACTGAATGTTTACAATTAAAATCTATCGTGCTGCTCTTCGCAATTTTGTGAAGAGCAGCAACACTAGGCGGTGATTTTTTATGAAGCGTAGGGCAGTGATATTTTTCCTGGCGGCAGTTTGTCTGCCCCTTTGCGGGTGCGGGACCCAGACGGCAGAGGGGGGCGAAAAGGCGGCATATGCCCGTTGTGCCGAAACCTCTGAATACCACATGGCGGAGACGGAACAAGGGTTTTACATGATGTCGGGTGGATATTTGTATTATGCGGATAAAACGGACGTGTCCAAGTGGATGCCGGTGTGTAGCAAGCCCAATTGTACGCATGACGGCAACACCGAAGGGTGTGACGCTGCGCTGGGAGGCAGGGGATTCCGGCTGCAAAACGGCAGAGTTTACTTTTACGCCAGCTATTCTTTCTATGGCGGCGACGGCGGCGTGGCCCTGGCGAGTATATCCGCCGGCGGCGGGGATCGGAGGCTGGAAAAGGCGATTTCCGCCACGCTGCCGGGAGTGGGAGGACAGTGGCGAAGCTGTATGTCCAGCGTAGGGGATGTTTTGTTCTGCAGCGGCATGAATGAGGCTGGGACCTTCGACAATGTGGCGGTTCTGGTACAGGACGGCGAGGAACGAGTGTTGGCCCGGGGCAATACGGAGGAAATAAACTACAGCTTTTTGGGAACGACCACCCATGCAGAGCACATCGGCGGAGACCTGGCCATAGCTTACCTTCTGAACGACGGACAGGAGGACGAGGGGACGGTGCTGTACCACATCGGGGAAGAGGAGCTGAAGGCCTTGGGGGACACGGCAGACCTGGGGCTAGGCGTCATGCAAAACTGGGATATGGTAGGCGCGTACCTGCAAGGTACGACGTTCCAGGCGTACCTGCCCAACGACGGCTATTACGATGTGGACCTGGCCACGGGAGAGCGAGTGAAAACCATGGACGTCCGGATGGCGGACAGCTGGGGGTGGCATTTGACGGAGCAGTATATCCTGGAATCGCCGCTTCTGAAACGGCAGCCGGAATCGCCGCCGGAGCTGGGAGAGGGGCCCCACGGGATGGAGTTGTACGATGGGGAGACATGGCGTCCGGTGAAGCTGCCGGAGGAGCTGGAACAGGCGCAGGGGACGCCGGAGCTGCTTCCAGAAGCGCTGACATCCGACCGCATTTTCCTGACCTGGCCGGATAATGAAAATAAAGTCAGCCGACTTTATCAGATTTTGCTGGGAGAGGAAAATCTGGAAATGACGTACATATCACGGATTCCCTGGTGAGGGAGAGGTCGGCCTGACGGACTCTTTTGCAGGAAGAAGGCAACCCCGGTTTTCAACCTGGGCGCCGATCCCCATGGATTTTCTATGGCGTGGAATTTGGGACGGACGGCTCCGGAGTGCGTATCAAGCCTGCGGCTTCCCGGACTAGGCCGGGAAGCCGCAATGAAACTTATTTTGCTTGGCAACGTGCGAACAGGATGTCGTCCATGTAGTTATGTAACATACATAGGAAGTCGCCGGTGGTCGGGGCCTGAGAGATCGGGCGCTGTGCCAGCTGGGAAAACAGATCGGGGTTGGCCCCCCAAGCCCGAGCGACGCAGTAGCGCATGTTGCGCTCTACGGTGCGGGGGTTGCTTTTGCATAGGACGGCGACGGTGGGGTAAAGCCTTCTGGAGAGACAGGAGAGGCGCTCGGGGTCTTCCAGGATCAGCTCCACAGCCACCAGCAAGGGGTCGTAGCCCTCTTGGGTTTTGTAGATGCCGAAGCGGTACAAAAGTTTTCTGAGTTCTCGCATGACAATTCCTCCTTTGTTTTTAGTCTTATTTCATAATAAAATATTTTGAAATAAAGGTATAGACAAAGAAGAAAATGCAGTGGAAAGAAAACGGAAAAAAGAGAAAAACGTAAATTTAAAATTATATTTTGAAGGAAAGGTTCTTGGAGGTTTTGATAGGCCAAGATATGTGCCCACGATGCGCTTAGGCAACCATACGGAAGCAGACGGGGCGGTCTGTTGGCCTGAATCATAGATCTATTGTAATAGGAGGGGAGAGAACATGAAGAAGCGTTGGACCATTGCCGTCTTAGCTCTGAGCCTCTGCCTGTTGGCCGGCTGCCGGGAGACCTTGCGGCAGAGGGAAGAACCGGCAGACCCGATCTGTGCAGATTCCAGCGCCTATTTGATGGCGGAGACACCGGATGGATTTTATTATTCCAGCGGAAATATTCTTTATTACGCAGATAAGGCGGATCTGCTCCAATGGGCGCCTGTCTGCAGCCGTCCCTCGTGCAGTCATACCGGTCCGGAATGTCAGGCCTATCTGGGAGGCGACGGGCGGTTTGTACTGCGGGACGACCGGATTTATTTCTGCGATGACCATACCCGCTACGATCCGGACGGCGCCTCCGGTACAGTCCTGGCCGGTATGGCGCTGGACGGCGAGGACCGTAAGATAGTCTATACGGTTTCCGGATCCCTGACGCAGACCGGCGGCTCGGACCGGTTTTGCCTCCTGGGCGACCAGCTGATTGCCATGTACAGCCGGATGAATGACCAGGGGACGTTTGACACCTATATGGTGCGGGTGGATGATCAGGGGGAACAAACGCTGTTTACCGGCACCATGGAGCAGCTGCCGTCCTGGCTGGGGGCGGTCACCCGGTATGAGGGCATGGGCGGTGACACAGCGCTGTATTTTTGCCTGGATGACGGCCGGGAGAACTGGGCGTATACCTTGTACCGGCCCACGGCGGAGAAGCTGGTGGAGCTGGGGGAGGTTTCCCAGCTGGGCAGCTTGATGAATCTGGATTTCGTCGGCTCCTATCTGCACGGTGAGATTCTTCGGGTTTACCGGCCGGGGGACGGCTACTACGATGTGGATCTGTCTACAGGCGGGCAGACCAAGGTAATGGACGCCCAGCTGGACGGCGCCTGGGGTTGGCAGCTGACGCAGCAGTATGCTGTGGAGTCCACGCTGCTGTACCGTCCTCTGGCGTACCAGACTGAACCGGAGGACCGGGAACAGGCTATGATGCTGTATGATGGAGAGGCTTGGCGCACCGTCTCCCTGCCTGAGGAGCTGGCGCAGGGCGCCCTGATCCCCAATCTCCGCCCCCTGGCAGTGGCTTCGGACCGGATTTTCTTCCAGGCAATGGTAGAAGACCAGCGCCGACTGTACCAGGTAGAGTTAGAGCGGGAAGATTTGGATCTGGTTTCTGTAATGGCAGTATCCGCTCCATAAGAGAAGAAAGAGGGAAATCTGTATCCAGCCCACTGTCGCTGATCCTCTGCCAAACCTGGAACCGAGGATAGGATACGCAAAAGTCCCGGCTTTTGCGGGAGGAGAACGGATGAGCCGGGAGGAATCGCCTGCAAGACGGCAGCCCCGCGCCGGACCTGAGAAGGGAGTGATTTTTTGGAGGAGATCAAACGGGTGGTGTTCAGTTGGCGGCGGCTTCTGGTGCTGCTGCTTCTGGGGGTGCTCTGTCTGGTCAATCTGACTCGCATGAGCTCCTGGGAGGGCCTTGGCCGGGCCGAGGTGAAAATGGAGCAATTTCTGGAAAATCACCGGGGCGAGCCCCTGGAGCAGTTGAAGGAGCTGCTGGACCGCATTGTGGAGAATCAAAGTCGGAGCGCCAGCAACAACATGAGTTACGGGCTTTTGCGCAATCAAGCGGAATATCTGACGGGGTTTTCCGACCGGCTGGCGGAAATACAGGCCCAGGCGGAAAATATGTCTACAGTCAGCATCTTTGCCGGCTCCCTCTACTCCCAAGCCAACATACGCAAGACTGCCGCAGATTACCGGAGGCTGGAGGGGCTGCTGTTGACCCTGGGTCACGACCGGGCGGTGGAGCAGGTCATGGGTGTGGATTTCTCCGACTGGCTCCTGGGCATTTATATGGCTGTGGTGGTTTCTGCCTTTTTGGAAGAGCGGAAGCGGGGACTGTGGAATATGGTTTGCGCCAGCCCGTCCGGCCGGACGCGCTTGGCTGCTTGGCGGCTGGGCGCGGTGGCTCTGGCCGCTGGATTGGGCGCGGTTTTTCTCACCCTGCTTGAGCTGATTTTTGGCTATGCCAAATATGGCGGCGCGGGAGAAATGGGGCGCATTTTGCAGTCCGTTTCTATTTTTCAGGATTTTACTTACCCCATGACCATCGGCTGGTTTTGGCTGTTTTATATTCTGCTGCGGGCTTTGGGGGCGTTCCTGTTGGGCGCGGTGCTCTGGTTCCTGCTGGAGGCGGTGACGGACCGCCGCCTGGTGGGCGCAGTTTGGGTGTCGGCGCTGTTTGTAGAGTATGCCCTTTATACGCAACTGCAGGAGGCGGCGCTGCTGCGAAAGATCAATCTATTTTCTTGCCTCCACCCCAGGACCTTGGTGACCAGTTACTGCAATTTAAATGTGTTTGGACAGCCGGTTGGCCAGCTGGAGGTGTTTTTGGGCGTGGGGGCCGTCCTGAGTCTGGGGTTGCCGGCGGCAATCGCCGGGTTTTACCAGCGGCGCAAGCCCATTTCCGGCTATGGCTGGGTAAACCGGCTGTTGGACCGGACCGGCCGGTTGTTTGCCCCGTTGGCCAGGCACACCAGCCTCTTGGGACACGAGTTGTTTAAAATCCTGGCTGTGGGCCGGGGGGCGCTGATTCTTCTGGGGGCGCTGGCTCTGGCCGCCTTGCTGTCTCAGTCCCCGCCCCTGGGGACCAGCGAACCGGTGGAGGTCAATCTGGAGAGCTACTACCGTCAGAGCCAAGGACCGGTGGGGCAGGAGACCCAGGCGTATTTGGACAAACGGAAGACCCGCCTGGCGGAAGAGCAGGCGGAGCGGGACGACCTGCAGCGCCGCTATGAGGCGGGGGAGATTTCGGAAGGCGAATATGCGGTGCAAATGATGGGCTATGGTGAGCTGGGCGCTCAGGCCCAGGCCTTGGAGAGATACCAGGCGCACGTGGAGGCGCTTTCCCAGCAGCCGGGCAGCTATGTGCTGCCGCACTGGGTGTATCGGGAGCTTCTGAGTCCCAACGCCAGGACCAACAGCTTGTACGGGGTGTGCATCTGCACGGTACTTTTGCTGTTTGGGACCCAAGCCGGAGTGGAACGGCGCACCGGCATGGGCCGGACCTGCCGGGCGGCGCCGTTGGGCCGGGGTTACCTGCGACGAAGACGGCAGGGCGCGGCGTGGCTTCTCACAATTTTATTGAGTGCAGGCGTGTGGGGGGTGCGGCTGCTGCAGCTGTGGCGCAGCTATGGGAGCCTGCCGTATCTGGAGGCTCCGGCCCGCAGTCTGTCTTTTCTGGAGGACCTGCCCTGGGGCATCAGTGTTTTGGGGCTTTGGCTCTGCCTGACGCTGGCGCGGACGGTGTTGCTGGGTATCTGGAGCAGCGTGACCCTTTGGGGCACGGAAAAGCTGGGGAAAGGGGGCTGAAAATGTGGAGCTACGAATAGAAAATTTGACCAAGCATTACGGCGGGCATTGCGCTCTGGATGAGGTGACCATTTGCCTGCATCCCGGCGTGTACGGCCTGCTGGGCCCCAACGGCGCCGGGAAAAGCACGCTGATGAATCTGCTGACCGATACGGTGCGGCGGGAGTCCGGGGCGATTTATTACAACGGCAAGGAAATTTTGGAATTGGGCCGGACATACCGAAAGGCCGTGGGCTATATGCCCCAGCAGCAGGGCTATTATGAGGAGTTTACCGTCATTCGTTTTCTGTACTATATGGCGGCCCTAAAAGGGTTGCGCCGGGCCGAGGCAAAGGGAGAAATCAGACGGCTTCTGGAGGTGGTGGGATTGCCCGACTGCCTGCACAAGAAAATGGGCAGCCTCTCCGGCGGCATGCGGCAGCGGATATTGCTGGTGCAGGCCCTGCTGGGGGAGCCCCGGCTGCTGCTTCTGGATGAGCCTACGGCAGGACTGGACCCCGAGGAACGAATCCGCATTCGGAACTATATTTCCGCCATTGCCACAGAACGGATTGTCCTTTTGGCCACCCATGTGGTGTCCGACGTGGAGTCCATTGCCGAGGAAATTCTTCTGCTGCGCCGGGGGCGGCTCATTGCTCGGGATACGCCGGCAGCCCTGGTGGACCGGACGAGGCCCTTTGTCTCAGAGTGCCTCTGTACGCCCGAGGAGCTGCCGCAGCTGCAAAGCCGGTATCGGATTTCGAATATTTCCCAGTACGGCGACCGGCTTTTGCTCCGCCTGGTGGGCACTCAGCTTCCGCCGTCCGCCTTTGCCGACGTTCGGGTGGGCCTGGATGAGGCGTATTTGTATTTTATGAGCCTGGAGAAAACGGAATAGCCTTCGCCTCCGGCTTTGATCCGGATGTAAACCCCGCGGGGGATTTACCGAATCCCCAAAAATAATCGGGAGAAAACGCAACCTTCTGCGTTTTCTCCCGAAAGTATTTGGTTAGCCTGCCGGAGGAATCAGGTGGTCGGCAGGAGGGTGTGGGGATCGGTGTAGGGGAGCCCCTGGGCCTCGGCCACAGCCTGGAAGGTGAGGTGGCCTTGGTATGTGTTCAGGCCTTTCATGAGGGCCGGATCGGCCTTACATGCGGCTTCTGCTCCCAGATTGGCAATTTTCAGGGCGTAGGGAAGGGTAGCGCCCGTCAGGGCCAGGGTAGAGGTACGGGGCACGGCGCCGGGCATGTTGGCCACGGAATAATGCAGAACGCCGTACTTGACGAAGAAGGGATCCTGGTGGGTGGTGATCCGGTCGATGGTGGCGATGGAGCCGCCCTGGTCGATGGCCACATCCACCAGAACGCTGCCGGGCCGCATGGTTTGCACCATCTCTTCTGTGACCAGCTTCGGAGCCTTGGCGCCGGGGATCAGAACGCAGCCTACGACCAGATCTGCGTCCCGGACAGCTTGGGCAATGTTGTAGGAGTTGGACAGAAGCGTTTGCACCCGGCCGCCGAAAATGTCGTCCAAATAAGCCAGACGCTTGGCGTTTAAATCCAGGATGGTGACGTTGGCGCCCAGTCCCACTGCCATCTTGGCCGCATTGGTGCCCACGTTGCCGCCGCCGATGATGACTACATTGGCGCGCTCCACACCGGGGACGCCGCCCAGGAGAATGCCCCGGCCGCCCACGCTGGACTCCAGAAGATGCGCGCCGACCTGAATGGACAGACGGCCGGCCACCTCGCTCATGGGAGCCAGAAGGGGAAGGCTGCCGTCGGCAGGCTGTACGGTCTCATAGGCGATGGCGGTCACTTTTTTCCGCAGAAGAGCCTGGGTCTGCGCGGGATCCGGGGCCAGGTGCAGGTAAGTAAACAGGGTCTGGCCTTCCTTCAGCAGCTCATACTCCGGAGCCAGGGGCTCTTTTACCTTGATGATCATGTCGGCGGCATCATAAACGGATTTGGCGTCGGGGAGAATTTCTGCGCCGACGGCGGTGTATTCGGCGTCGGGGAAGCCGCTTCCCAATCCGGCGCCCTGCTCCATGTAGACGGTGTGTCCGGCACGGACAAATGCATCTACACCCGCCGGGGTCAGGCCGACGCGGCCTTCCTGGGGTTTGATTTCTTTGGGACAGCCAATGCGCATGGTAATGACTCCTTTCAATGTACCCGTACCGCGGATTACGGTTCGGGCTTTTTCCTTAGCATCATAACGCATCTACACGCGTTTTTCAATCCTTTCTCGAGAAAATTTACAAAAAATTCTGGCGGCACCCCAAATGGAATTGTGCAAATTGCACATGTTCTTTGTGGACAGTTGCACGTTGGTGGCGTTCATTCCCTTGAGGCACTGTCTATGCCCTGTGGGCGCTTAAAAAAACTAACACTCCAAATTCGACGTTTTGCTCAAAAAGAGGGCTTCGTTTTTGGCTAATATGCCAAAAACGAAGGGGCGGTTTGTGAAAAAGTTTGGTGGCAAGAGAGTGAATTTTCCCCTGCAGAATAGTTGCAACTGCAAACCGTTTGGATTATAATGAGGCAAAGCACAGGCGGGATTCCGCCTGTGGCTGCCGGTATTTCCGGAAACTCCGGCAATGTCCTCAGTACCCGGAGAGGTTGCTGGGGCGAGACCGTTTGTATATAAAAGGAGGGTTGATCTGCATGAAAAAGATCATCAGCAAGCGCGAATACGACACGGAGACCGCTACCCTGGTGAAGAAGTACACGGTGGGGGATTTCGGTGATCCTGCAGGCTATGAGGAGACCCTGTATCAGACTCCGGCCGGCCTGTATTTCCTGTACTTCCGGGGCGGGCCTGAGTCCCCTTACGCCCAGGAAAGCATCAAATGCCTGGCCAAGAGCAAGGTGGATGCCTGGATTGAGGCGCACTGAGCGAACTCAGGCAGCCGCACGAAAGCCTCCGGAAGCGGGAATGATTCCGCCTCTGGGGGCTTTTTGCCTCTCTTTGGTCGAAAGCGAGGCGTGCGGGGACGGGGATGTACCGGAGCGCGCCGGGGCGCTGCTTCCAGCGCGGTCCGGCGTGGAAAGGAGGCTTTCTGCATGAATACGAAGCAAGATAACAAATTAATTTTAACCAGTCCTGTTACCGGCTGGGTGGCGAGCCTGGGTGAAACGCCGGATACGTACTTTGCGTCCGGCTTGATGGGTGCAGGCGTCGTACTGTATCCCCGGGAGGGACGTCTGTTGGCTCCCTGCGACGGCGTGGTGGACTTTGTGTTTCCCAAAAAGTATGCCCTGGGTCTTCGGACGCAGACCGGACTGGAAGTGGTTTTGCAGGTGGGCATTGATTCCAACCGCCTTGACAGCGGCTGCTTCCAGCCCCTGGTGGATTGTGGTCGGCAGGTCCGGCAGGGGCAGGAGCTTCTGCGGTTTGACCTGCAGGCGATGCGGCAGGCGGGCGTCCTGACGGCCACGCCGTTGGTGGTCAACCGGGCGCCGCAGCAGGTTCGCCCGTTGGTACTGGGTGAGCTGGAAGCGGGCCGTGCCTTTCTGGAGGTGGCGTTGTGACGGCCCGCGTTATGGTAAAATCTCAGGGCAGGGAGAAGACTTGTGCACAGATGTGGAAAAGTCACAAAAATTTTCCCCCGTCCCAGGGGAAGCCCTGAATTTCCGGGGGTTTTTGCGGAAGCGCTTGTGGACAAACCTGTGGAAACTGGGGAAAAGTTCCAGTTATCCACAAGGTGGGGAACAGTATTTTTCAAAATTATGTCTACTAGGCAACCGAGGAGCGAGGCTCTGCGGTTTTTTGTGAAATCAGCTGAGAACAGCCTACATGTCGGGGCTGTTTTTTTCTGCAATTCTCCCCTTTTGACTAGCACTGCTAGGGGGAGTGTGGTATAATACCTGTCAAGGACTTGGACTTCCTGCCGGAATGATACAGGTTCCGCCCGGGCATGTGTACCCTGGAGCTTTGGGGCGGCATTCTGGGTGAGGCGGGTAGCGGAGCAACCATCGTTTTCGACGTTTGCAGAGGGAGCTCCGGTGTATACGAACTGATTGCGGCAGCGCCGGGGATGCGGGCTGCTTGGGATATCTTTTTGAGGTGTGGCTATGCTTGAGTTACTGGCTCCCGCGGGATCCATGGAGGCGCTGCGGGCTGCGGTCCAAAACGGAGCGGACGCGGTGTACCTGGGGGCGGGCGCTTTTCATGCCCGGCAGGGCGCCCGGAATTTTACAGTGGAGACCCTCCGGGAGGCGGTGCAGTATGCGCACGTGCGGGGCGTGGCGGTACACTTGACCTTGAATACGCTGGTGCTGGACCGGGAGTGCCAGCAGGCGGCGGAGCTCATACGCGCGGCGGCGCGGGCGGGGGTGGATGCTTTGATTGTCCAGGATCTGGGCATCCTGGCACTGTGCCGTCAGATTGCGCCGCATATCCCCATCCATGCTTCCACCCAGATGAGCATTCACAGCCTGGATGGTGTGTACCAGGCGGCGGCTCTGGGTGTTTCCCGGGTGATTCTGGCCCGGGAGCTGCCTCGGGAAGAAATTGCCCGCATATGCCGGAACAGTCCGGTGGAGATTGAAGTGTTTGTCCACGGTGCGTTTTGCATGTGTTACTCGGGACAGTGCTATATGTCCGGCGTCATCGGCCGCCGGTCCGGGAACCGGGGGCAGTGCGCCCAGCCCTGCCGCCTGCCCTATGGCTACGGACGTTTTGAGGACCGGTATCCCCTGAGTTTAAAGGACAATTGTCTGGCCCCTTATCTCCGGGAACTGGAGCAGATGGGCGTAACGTCTGTGAAGCTGGAGGGCCGGATGAAGCGCCCGGAATACGTGGCCACTGTGACGGGAATTTACCGGAAGGCCATAGATGCGGGCCGGGTGACCCGGCGGCAAATGGACCAGCTGGAGGCGGTGTTCAGCCGCCAGGGATTTACCGACGGCTATTACCTGGGCCGGACCGGCCAGACCATGTTTGGAATCCGCCGGGACAATGGAGAGGATCATGCTCTTCTAAAGGCTGCGCGGACGACCTATGAATCGGTGGAAAACCCCCGGGTTCCCGTGCGGTTTTACATGATCGTCAACCGAGATACGGCCATGCTGGCGGTGCAGGATCCCCAGGGCAACGTGTGCAAAACCATAGGGCCCCGCCCGGAGCCGGCGGTCCGCCGGGGGCTTACGGTGGAGGAGCTGACGGCCCGCCTGTCCAAGACGGGTGGGACCGCCTATACCTGTGTGCAGGTCAAGGCGGCGGTGGAGCCGGATTTGAACCTACCGGCTGCGGCAATTAACGCCATGCGCCGCGAGGTTTTGGACCAGTTGACCGCCCTTCGGGGCCGCCGGGAAGAGGCGCCCCTGGGAAAGTACACCAAACCCATGCTGGATCCGGGACAGAAAGAACCGCCCGGGTTGACGGTGCAGGTCACGGCGACGGAGCAGGTGACGGACAAGCTTCTGAAATTGAATCCCCTGTTTTTGTACGTGCCGCTGTTTCTGCTGATCCGGGACCGGGAATTTTACACCCGGGTGGTTCGCCGGGTCCGGCTGGCCGCCGTCTTGCCCCGGGTCATTCATGATGCGCAATTGGGGGAGATTACCCGGCAGCTGGACCAGGTCTATGATCTGGGGGTGCGTTATGTGCTGCTGGGTAATTTGGGCCAGATTCCCGTTGCAAAGGCGCGGGGGTTTGCCATTTGCGGAGATTTCGGACTGAATCTCTGGAACAGCCGGTCGATGAACATCATGCGCACCCTGGGTTTGGCCAGCGCCACCGTATCTTTTGAGCTGACGCTTCCGCAAATTCGGGATTTGTCCAAGGCGGTGCCGGCAGAGGCGATTTTCTATGGACGTTTGCCGCTGATGGTGACGGAAAATTGCCTGATCCGGGGCCGGACCGGCCGGTGCGATTGCCGGTCCGGTGCAACCCGCCTGATGGATCGGAAGGGAGAGGAATTTCCCGTCATCCGGGATTGCGGCACCTGCCGCAGCGTGGTGCTCAACGGGAAGAAGCTGTATTGGATGGACCGGCGGGAGGACTGGAAGGCATTGGGCCTGTATGCCCTGCGGCTGTTGTTTACGACGGAAAATCCCAAGGAGGTGGACCGGGTCCTCCGGTCCTGGGAAACGGCGGCCCCCTTTGAACCGGGCGGCTGCACCCGGGGGTTGTATTTGCGAGGCGTGGAATGAAAAATGCGCGGCCGGTGTGCAGACCGGCCCATACGGGAGGCGCTTACCATGAAGATCATTTTGGCATCCCAATCTCCCCGGCGGTGGGAGCTGCTGGCGCGGTTGGGCCTGCCCTTTTCGGCCCAGGCTCCGGACATTGACGAGACCATGGAGCCGGGGGAAGACCCGGCCCGGGAGGTGGCGCGGGTGAGCCGGGCCAAGGCCATGGCGGTGGAGGCGGCTCCGGAGGATGTGGTGATTGCCGCCGACACCATTGTGGTTTGCAACGGCCGGGTTTTGGGAAAGCCCGGAACGCCGGAGCAGGCGCAGCAGATGCTGAAGCTTTTGTCCGGCCGGGACCATCAGGTTATGACGGGCCTGACGGTTCGCCGGGGCGCCACGGTTTTGACAGAGACAGAAGTGAGCCGCATTTTTTTCCGTCCGCTTCAGGAGGAAGAAATTGCTGCCTATGTGGCGACGGGAGAGCCTTTGGACAAAGCCGGCGCCTATGGGATTCAGGGGGTGGCCGCGCTGTTCATCACCCGGCTGGAAGGAGATTTTTACAATGTGATGGGGCTGCCTTTGTGTGCGCTGACTTTGCAGCTCCGTAGGCTCGGCGTCAAGATTTTGGGAGTGTGAGGTCCTTTGAAGAAGCATTTGAATGCAAAAGCGAAAGGGGTTTTGGCCTTGACGGTGGTGCTGGCCGTGGTCCTGGCCCTGACGGGCACGGCGGCCGACGCCTGGCCTCAGCGGGCTGTACAGGCGGTGATGACTCCCTTGCGGGCCGGTGTCACCAGCCTGACCCGTCAGGCCCAAAAGATTTACAGCTATATCTTCCGCTATGAGGCCCTGGAGGCGGAAAACCAAGAGCTAAAGGCCCGCATCGCAGAGATAGAAAACGATGCACGTATGACAGATACGCTCCTGCGGGAAAATCAACGCCTGCGGGAACTGACGGAGCTGAAGGAGGAGCGGGAGGATTTTACCCTGGCTTCGGCCTATATCATCACCTGGGACTCCAACGACTGGACCAGCTCCTTTACCATCAACAAGGGCTCCGGGTCCGGGATCACAGTGGATATGGTGGCTATGACCGCCCAGGGTGAGGTGGTGGGTCTGGTGACGGAGGTGGGCTCCAACTGGGCGACGGTGACGACGGTGTTGGATTCCGCCCTGGAAATCAGCGCGAACATCTCATCGTCCGGTTATGCCGGTATGGTGCAGGGGGCTTACACCACCGGAGCCGAGGGAATGCTCCGTATGGACTATTTGCCTACGGATGCCGTCATCCGGAACCAGGAGCAGGTGGTCACCGCCGGCTCCACGCTCTATCCCCGGGATCTGATTCTGGGCTATGTGGCCGATGCCGGCTTTGACGAAACCGGCGTAGCCAAATATGCGCTGCTGACGCCGGCGGCGGATTTTGAAAACTTGGAACAGGTATTTATTTTGACCCATTATGTCCATGAGTGAGCGGCGTACGGCGCCGTCAGAGGAAAGGTGCGGACGGCGGTAGGGCACTTCAGGGAGGGCGTATGAACAAGCGTCTGTTGACAAAGCTGGAGCAGGGAGAAGGAACGACCTTCATAGGGAAACTGTTTCTCACGCACCGGCAGAGAATGGTAATTTTAAAGTGGTTTTTGTTTTCTCTGACGTATCTGGTTCTTCAGGTTTTGCAGGATGTGCTGTTCAGCCGGGTGCGGATTTTAGGAGGCTGCCCGGATCTGGTACCCGGCTACCTGCTTCTGGTGTGCCTAATGCAGGGACCGGCTGCCGGCGGCCTGTTTGCACTGTGCGCCGGTGTATTTCGGAGCCTGGCCGGAGCGGTTCTGGGACCGGTGTCCATGCTGGTGGTGACCTGCGCCGGGATCTTCCTGTCCGCTTTCCGGAGCGGCTACCTGCAGCGGCGCTTTTGGTCTGTGATGCTGTGTGCTTGGGCAGGGATCTTGCTGCATCAGGGAATTTTGTTTTCTTTGGGCGTGTTTTTGGGCAGCACGGTCCCCGGTCGCTGGTTATCTACTTTGGGCGGCGGCCTGGGGGCTTGTCTGGCCTGTTGCGCCCTATATCCTCTGGCGTCGGCGCTGGGAAGAATTGGAGGTCCATCATGGAAAGAATAAGCCGGAACCGGGCGGTGGCGGTGCTGCTGTTGTTTGCTGCAATCCTGAGCTTGTTTAGCTTTCGGATGTACGGCTTGCAGGTGCGGGACGTGGATCCGGACACGGACAGCGCATCCACCTATACTACCTGGAGCCGGGTCACTGCGGCCCGGGGAGAGATTCTGGACCGGAACGGGAACGTTTTGGTGACCAACCGGGCCAGCTATAATTTGGTATTCAATAACTATGTCATTTACAATTCGGAAAACCCCAACGAATCCCTGCGGAAGCTGGTGAATCTTTTGCAGGAGCGGGAGATCGACTATGCCGAGCATTTTCCCGTGACCCTGGATAAACCCTATGAGTATACTCTGTCGGAGCTGCCCGCTGTCTGGCAGGAGTATTTCAAGGAATTTCTCAATTACCGGCAGTTGGACTCGGATATTTCTGCGGCGCAGCTGATGAAGCAGCTCCGCAATGCCTACCGGATTCCCAATGATTGGATGGACCGGGAGGTGCGGCTGGTGATTGGGCTTCGGTATGAGCTGGAGCTGCGTAGCGATTTGACCAGCTTGTCCGCGTATACCTTGCTGGAGGACGTTTCTTCCGACGACCTGTCGGCGATTTTGGAGCTCAATACGCCGGGCCTGACGGTGGAGTCCTCTACGGTCCGGGAGTATGCCACCTCCTACGGCGCGCACATTCTGGGCTATATTGGTCTCATGGACGCAAATCAGTGGGAAAAATACAAGGATCAGGGCTATTCCATGGATGCTTATGTGGGCCAAAGCGGCTTTGAGTCCGCCTTTGAGGAGTATTTGCACGGCACCGACGGCGTAAAGCTGACCACTGTGGACACAGAGGGGAATATCATCTCCGAATACTTCCAGACGGAGCCGAAGGCGGGCGCCAATGTGGAGACGACCATCGATATCAACATGCAGATGGCGGCGGAAGACGCTCTGGCCCAGGTGATTGAAGAGCTTCGGCAGACGGGCATCGGACAGCACAACGACGGCCAGGATGCCGAGGGCGGCGCAGTGGTGGCGATGGATGTCAAGACCGGCCAGGTTTTGGCCTGCGCCAGCTATCCGACCTATCAGCTGTCCACCTATTTTCAGGATTACAACCAGCTGGAAGAGGCGGAATTTGATCCGCTGTACAACCGGGCGCTGCAAGCGACCTATGCCCCCGGCTCGGTGTTTAAGATGGCGGTGACCATCGCCGGCATCAACGAAGGGGACATTACTTCCTCCACAACCATTGAAGACCAGGGCGTGTATACCAAGTATGCGGCCGAGGGCTACACGCCCCAGTGTCTGATTTATACCAATTACAGACAGACCCACGGCGTCATCAACGTGGAAGAGGCCTTGGCGGTGTCTTGCAACTACTACTTTTATGAAGCGGGCAACCGAACGGGCATGCCGGCCATTGACGCAGTGGCGCAAGCGCTGGGCCTGGGAGAAAAGACCGGGGTGGAGCTCTATGAAGAACCGGGGCACCGGGCCAACGCAGAGGTCAAGGCGGAGCTCTATGCCGACGACCCCAGCCGCTCCGGCTGGTACGACGCAGATACGCTGATGCTTTCCATCGGCCAGTCTGAGTGCTTGTTCACGCCCATCCAGCTGGCTTCTTATACGGCGGCCCTGGCCAACCGGGGCGTGCGCTATCGGGCGACCTTTCTGAACCGGGTGATTTCCTCGGATTACCAGACGCTTTTGGCCAGTACGGAGCCTGAGATTCTCAGTACCTGTCAAATCAGCGACGATGCCTACTACGCCTATACCACAGGGATGCGAATGGCCGTCACGGATGACCGGGGTACGGTCAAGTCCTATTTGGGGGATTATCCTGTGGCGGTAGCCGCCAAAACCGGTACGGCGCAGCACAGCGCGCCGGGCTCCGACAATGCTTCCTTTGTGTGCTACGCGCCCTATGACGATCCCCAGATTGCCATAGCGGTGTTTGTGGAGAAGGGCGCCCAAGGCGGCAATCTGGCCCGCGTGGCCCAGGCCATTATGGATGTGTATTTCAGTCAGACCCAGCAGGCCAACGCAGAGCTCCCAGGGGAAAATGTAGGGAGCTGAGAGCGGCGCAGGCCGGGGATCCTTTGATCCAGGAGGAAAATTGTGTGAAGCAGCAATATTTAGATGCGGGACAGATTGTGTCCACCCACGGCGTAAGAGGCGAGGTCAAGGTCCTTCCCTGGGCCGATGGGCCGGAGTTTTTGACCTTATTTGACCGGGTCTATCTTCATGGGCATGAATATGCGCTGGAGAATGCCCGGGTACAAAAAAGTTGCGCGCTGCTGAAGCTGGGCGGTGTGGACACGGTGGAGGCGGCGCAAGCGCTTCGCGGCGCCGTCGTCCGGGTGAACCGGGACGATGTGGCCCTGGAGGAAGGGACGTATTTCATTGCGGATTTGGTGGGACTTTCCGTGCTGGAGGGAGAGCGGGAGATCGGCAGGCTGCAGGAGGTTATGACCATGCCGGGGCAGGATGTCTATGTGGTTCGGGGGGAGCATACGTACCTGATTCCTGCGGTACAGGAATTTGTGCTGGAGATCAACCCCGCCCAAGGCTTTATCCGGGTGCGGCTGATTGAAGGGATGCAGACCGATGCGAATTGATATTATGACGCTGTTTCCCGACTCTCTGGGAGATGTCTTGTCTGAGAGCATTTTGGGCCGGGCTCAGGAGCGAGGATTTATCCGCATTGAAGCCCATCAGATCCGGGACTATACAGCCAGTAAGCAGTGCCAGGTGGACGATTACCCCTACGGCGGCGGTCGAGGGGCGATTTTGCAGGCGGACCCGCTTTACCGGTGCTGGGAGCATGTTTGCGACGAGGCGGGCGGGCCGGTGCATACCATCTTCCTCTCTCCCTGCGGTCATGTCTTCCGGCAGGCGGATGCCATCCGGCTGAGCCGGATGGAAAACCTGGTTTTGGTTTGCGGCCATTACGAGGGGATTGACCAGCGGTTTATTGACGAATGTGTCGACGAGGAGCTCTCCTTGGGAGATTTTGTCCTCACCGGCGGGGAAATTGCCGCTATGGCAGTGACCGACGCTGTGTGCCGCATGGTGCCGGGGGTTTTGGCGGATCCCACGTGCTTTCAGGAGGAGAGCCATTTTAACGGCCTGTTGGAGTACCCGCAGTACAGCCGTCCTGCGCTTTGGCACGGCTTGCAGGTGCCGGAGATTTTGCTGTCCGGAGACCATGCCAAGGTGGCCCGGTGGCGCCGTAAACAGTCCCTCCGCAGGACCAAGGCCCGCCGGCCCGATTTGTTTCAGCGCGTGACCTTTGAGACGAAGCAGGAAAAGAAGCTTCTGGCGGAGCTGGAAGAGGAGGGCTGGGACCCGGGCCTGTGAGAGGCTTGGCGTTTCAGCCCAATGCGGTGTTGCAGCATAGAAGGGGGCATACAGGGATGAAAGATTTGGATTTATTGCGTCAGTGGGTGCAGGAGAGCAACCGCATGGTTTTCTTTGGCGGCGCCGGAGTGAGTACGGAGTCGGGGATCCCGGATTTCCGCAGCGTGGACGGCCTGTACAGCCAAAAATTCGACTACCCTCCGGAGACGATCATCAGTCACCGCTTTTATCGGGAGAATCCGGAATATTTTTTCCGGTTTTACCGGGAAAAAATGTTGCCTCTGGGATTTGAGCCCAACATCACCCACAAGAAATTGGCCCAGTGGGAGCAGGAGGGCAAGCTTCTGGCGGTCATTACGCAGAATATTGACGGCTTGCACCAAAAGGCGGGCAGCCGGCGGGTTTATGAGCTGCACGGCAGCGTATTGCGCAATTATTGCGAAAAGTGCGGAAGGTTTTATCCGGCGGAATATGTCAAGGATGCGGCGGGCGTGCCGCTGTGCCGGTGCGGCGGGATTGTCAAGCCGGATGTGGTTCTATATGAGGAGAGCCTGAACGAAAAGACGCTGGCGGACAGTGTTTCCGCCATAGAAAAAGCGGACCTCTTCATAGTGGCAGGTACCAGCCTGACCGTTTACCCGGCCGCCGGTCTCATTCGGTTTTATCGGGGAAGTCGCCTGGTGCTCATCAATCGGGATGAGACGCCCTACGACGGTTACGCCGACTTGGTGTTTCACCAGAGCTTGGGGGACGTGTTTTCCCATCTGTGACGGGAAAGCTCCGAGAGGCACGCGGATCAAATCAGAAGGAAATAAAGGGGCTGTCTCATAGCGCAATTTTTGCGAATTCCCTTTTAAAAAGTCATAAAAACGGCACAGAAAACGAAGAACACTCGTTTTCTGTGCCGTAAATATTAGGTTACTTTTAGAAGATTTGATTTTGAGACAGCCCCTTGGCTTTGAAGCGGCGGGGATGTATAGCAGGGGGCTTGTCCGGCTGGAAATCTCCGGAGCCGGTATGGTCCTACCGGCGCTTCTGCGCTCAGACGGCTCCGGGCGCAGGCAAGAGAGACCGATTTTAGTATGCCGTGCTGGTTTCCACCTGGGTCAACACGATGGCGTCAAAGTCCGTCTCGTAGGGGTGACGGTCCAAGCAATCCTGCAGGTACTGCGTGCTTCGCTCCTGACCCAGAGAGGACCGGGCGGCGTAGTACCAATAGGTCTCCTCGCTGGCGCTGACGAAGTACATGATATGACAGCCGAAGCTGGTCTCTACCAAACCGGTATCGCCGGGCTTGCGGGCCGGATCAAAGCACCAATCGTTGAATGCGTCTACCATTTGACCGGGCGTCACATCTTCATACAGACCTCCGTTGGAAACAGACCCTGCATCGGCGGAATTGTCTGCGACCAGATCGGCGAAGCTGGTTTCCGTCGCTTCACCGGCGAGCCATTGGTCGTAGAGCTCCTGGGCCTTATCCTTGGCTTCGGCCAGCTGTTCTTCGGAATAGACGGCGTTGCCGCTGTCATCCGTGCCTTCCATATCTCCTTCCGGCTGGATCAAGATATGGCGGACGCTGATGGTGGCGGGCGTGTCGTCCTGCTCGATGCCCTGCTGGGTGAAGCTCTCCTCGTTCTCCTGGTAGTAGGCCTCCACTTCCTCCTCGCTGGGAGCCATGGCGTCCATTTGCGTGAAGTAATAATCCATACTGGTCAGATACAGCTCCAGATAGGCCTGATAGGTTTCCTCCGTGACGCCGGCGCCGAAATCAGCCTCCAGCATTGCCTGGACGGAGTCGAAGCCATATTGCTGGGCGCTGGTTGCCAGCTGCTCGGCGCTGGTATCCAGCTGTGTCTGGGCCTCCTCGCTGAGGGTATAGCCGTTTGCTTTGGCCTCGTTGTACAGGGCCTGGTGTTGGGCCCAGGTCATCAGGGCATTTTCCAGGAAGTACTGCTCCCAGGTCATGGAGGTGCCGGTCAAGCTGCAGGTCTGTTCACTGAGCGGTTGGGTTGTGTTGAGCCCCATGTAGGAGAGGTAACTGCTGTAGGTGTTGAGAAAATCGTAGTAGGATCTCCAATAGAGAATCTGCAGCAGGCCGTTGGTCAAGGTGGCGTCGTCCATGGTGGACACGACCTTGCTGAGCTCCGGTGTAATGTCCTCGCCTTCATAGGCGTATGCCTCCCGAGACAAAACGCCGGTGGGCTCCACGGTTTCTTCCGGGCTTAGGGTTTCGCTGGGGGCGGTGGTGGACTCGGAGGCAGGAGACTCGGCTTGCCGGTCTTGGCGGGTCAGCGCCCAAACCGCCACGGCGACCAAAGCCAGAAGTAGCACAATGCCGCCGATTACCAGAGCCAGTTTCTTTTGATTCACCGGTTTGGATTCCGGAGCGGGGAGCTCCTCCGGAGAATCCGTGGGGGATTCGTCCGGCGAAAGGGAATCTTCCTGCACAGTATTTTCTTCCGGAAGGACGGGGTCGGAATCTTCCTCCTCCGGCGTGTTGTCCCAGCCGCAGCTGGGGCAGATCCAATTGCCGTCCTCCAGGGGAGCTTGGCAGTGTTTACAGTTCATGTATTGACCTCTTTTCTTCTTCCCTGGGACGCGGACGGACCGGGGCCTGGGGCATATTTCTTTCAGTGTAACACGGAAGAGGCCCCAATGCAAGGTGAAATTTTTGGGTTTTGGGAGGATCCGAGCGAAGCGCGCGCGCTGATTTGGAAAAATCAAAGAAATCTGCCGGGGCTGCTCTGTTTTCGGTATGCCGATGAGGCAGAAGCCCGGGCATGGGGCGCCCTGAAATCAGCGGCGAAATGTATGTGCGAACATGATGAGCCCCCAAAAGAGGTGAGAAGTCGACCTCGATGTGGTAAATAGATTCACCACAGACCACCAAACACGGTGAGGAGACTTCTCCTGAACAGAATCACACGAGAAGCCCGGAAGCGTCAAGGGGTACGAAATGTCATGTTTCCTCTTGACAAAAGCGATTTTGCCGGCTATAATATAACAGTGATATATAACGATGTTATGTTTGGGGGAGGTGTGTGCAATAAATGGAAAGCTGACAACCTTAGACCGAATCCATCGGGCAGCAAAAACGGAGTTTTTAGAAAAGGGCTACAAGGATGCTTCCCTGCGGAATATCGTGAAATCTGTCGGCATGACTACGGGAGCCTTTTATGGCTATTACAAAAGTAAAGAAGAACTATTTGCGGCTTTGGTGGGCGAGCATTACGCGTACCTGCTGAACTGCTTTCAAAAAGCACAGAAGGAATTTGCCGATCTTCCCCACGAGCAGCAGCCGGAAGTGATGGGGAATATTTCCGGCGCTTGCATGTTTGATATGCTTCACTACGCCTATGAACATTTAGAGGAATGTAAACTGATCCTCTGCTGTTCGGAAGGGACGAAGTTTTCCGGACTCATTGATGAAATGGTGGAGATTGAGGCAGCGGCAACCCACGCCTACCAGGAAGTCTTGCAGGAGCTCGGCCGGCCTTCTCCGCAGATCGACCCCGCGTTGGAGCACATCTTGATTACCGGCATGTTCCACACCTTTTTTGAATTGGTGATTCACGAGATGTCGCTTCAAAACGCAGAAAACTATGTGAAGGAAATGCGGGCCTTCTATACGGCCGGATGGATGAAAATTATGGGGCAGTAACGCCCTGTAATTTTTGCCCAATAGTTAGCGATAACTAACCTACGTAGATATAAGAAGAACGCGCCGGTGTTCTCTTAATCATAAATCAAACGAAAAGGAGGAATCTTCTTTGAAAAAGCAATCCAATCTGTCACGCCTGCTACAGATTGCAGGCAGCCACAAATACCTGACTTACGCTTCCTGGGGGCTTTCCGCCATCAGCGCCCTCATGGCATTAGTGCCTTTCTATTATATCTGGAAGGTGATTCAGGAGGTGCTGGAGGTTGCGCCGGACTTTAGCCGGGCGCAGAATTTGACCCATAACGGCTGGATGGCGGTGCTGTTTGCAGTGATCGCGGTGCTCATTTACATAGGCGCTCTGATGTGTTCCCACAAAGGGGCGTTCCGCATTGCCACCAACCTGCGCCTGCGAACCATGGAGCATATTGTCAAGCTGCCGTTGGGGTTTGCAGAGCAGTTTGGCAGCGGCAGGCTGCGCAAAATCGTCAATGAATCCAGCGCCGCCACCGAAACCTATCTGGCCCATCAGCTTCCCGACCGCGCCAATGCCATTGCGACCCCCTGCGGCCTTTTGGTCCTGCTGCTGGTGTTCGACTGGCGGCTGGGACTTTTGAGCCTCGTGCCGGTTGTGTTGGGCTTCCTGATTATGATGACGATGACCGGACAGCGGATGCAGGAAAAAATGAAGGAATACCAAAACGCCCTGGATGACATGTCCAATGAAGCAGTGGAGTATGTACGAGGGATCCCCGTTGTGAAAACCTTTGGACAGACCATCTTTTCCTTCAAGAAGTTCAAGGATTCCATTGACCGGTATAAGGTGTGGGTAATTGCCTATACCAAGGAGCTTCGCGCTCCCATGATGTTCTATACGGCGGCGATCAACGGCGTGTTTGCCGCTCTGATTGCCGGTGCGCTGATTTTTACAGGGGGCGGCGTTACCAAGGATTTTCTGCTGGATCTCATGTTTTATATCATCATCACGCCCATTATCTCCGTCACCCTTACCCGGATCATGTTCCAGAGCGAAAACGCCATGATCGTGGACGACGCTTTGCAGCGGATCGACAGCGTATTGAACTTAAAACCCCTTGCAGAACCCAAACAGCCGGAACACCCGAACGGCGCTTCGGTACAGCTTAATCATGTTCATTTCAGCTATGATGGGAAAAACGAGGTCATCAAGGATATTTCCCTGACCATTCCCGCAGGGCAGACGGTAGCTTTTGTGGGGCCTTCCGGCGGTGGCAAGACCACGCTTGCCAACTTGATCTGCCGGTTCTTTGACCCGCAGGGCGGGCAGGTGAAGATTGGCGGCGTGGATGTGAAGAACATCGCCAAAGAGGAGCTGATGAATACCGTTTCCTTTGTATTCCAAAACAGCCACCTCATCAAAGCCTCAATTTTGGAAAACGTGCGCATGGGCAAACCGGACGCGACCCGGGAAGAAATCATGGCGGCCCTCCACAACGCACAGTGCGACGATATCCTGGAAAAGCTGCCCCAAGGCGCAGACACCGTGATCGGGACAAAAGGTGTGTACCTTTCCGGGGGCGAGCAGCAGCGGATTGCCATCGCCCGCGTGATGCTGAAAAATGCGCCTATCGTAATCTTAGACGAGGCCACCGCCTTTGCCGACCCGGACAATGAATCCCGCGTGCAGGCTGCTTTCTCCAAGCTGTCCCAGGGGAAAACGGTGATTATGATCGCCCACCGGCTCTCCACCGTGGCCGGCGTAGACCAAATCTATGTCATCGAGGGCGGGCAGGTCACAGAGAGCGGCAAAAGCCGTGATTTGCTGGAAAAAGGCGGCGTATTCAGCCGCATGTGGCAGGACTATCAAACTTCCGTACAGTGGAAGGTTGCAAAGGAGGTACAATGACATGATAAAACGGCTGCAAAAACGGTATGCCCTCTCCCAGCAGGGGGCTAAGGATCTGGTGAAAGGCTGTCTGGCCTGCGTGCTGCAAAATCTTTCCTTTATGTTCCCGGTGGGCCTGCTGTATTTTTTGGTAGGCGATTTGATGGCTGGCGGTGTTCCCAAGGAAAAACTGATCTTTTACATCGTGGGCTGTGTGGTGTGCATTGGCTTGATCTTGTTTACTACTTATATCCAGTACAACGCCACCTACTTTGCCACTTATACAGAAAGCGGCGTGCGGCGGATTACGCTGGCGGAACGGCTGCGAAAGATTCCGCTGTCCTTCTTCGGGAAAAAGGATTTGGCGGACTTGACCAGCACTATCATGGCCGACTGCACCTTTTTGGAGCAGAGCTTTTCCCATTTCGTTCCCGAACTGGCAGGCTCCATCATTTCCACCGTTTTAATTTCCATCAGTCTTCTGGTATTCGACTGGCGCATGGCATTAGCGGCGCTGTGGGTGCTGCCGGTGGCCTTTGCCATTGTAGGCTTCTCTGCAAGGGTGCAGGAACGGCTCAATCAGAAAGCGATGGATGTAAAGATGGCTTGCGCGGACGGGATTCAGGAGTGCATTGAAACCGTGCGCGACCTGAAGTCCAACAACGCCGAGCAGGAATACCTAAAAGGGCTGGAAAAGAAAATCCGCGCCGTGGAACATCGCTCCATTCTCAATGAGTTTGGGTTGGCTGCCTTTGTGGTGTCTGCGTCACTCATATTAAAGCTGGGAATTGCCACGGTTGCGTTGGTAGGCTCTGTCCTGCTGATAGGCGGCAGCCTCGATGTGCTGACCTTCTTCCTATTCCTGCTGGTTGTTTCACGGCTCTACGACCCGCTGCAAGGGGCGCTGCAAAATCTGGCGGCGGTCATCAGCACCCGTACCAATATCGCCCGCATGAATGAAATCCTCGATCATCCCATTCAGCAGGGAGAAAGCACGCTCTCCAACAAAGGCTACGATATTACCTTCGACCATGTAGGCTTTGCCTACAACACAGGGGAAACCGTACTGAAAGATGTTTCCTTTACTGCAAAACAGGGTGAAGTCACGGCCTTGGTGGGGCCTTCCGGCGGCGGCAAAACGACGGTGTCGCGGCTGTCGGCAAGGTTCTGGGATGTGAGCCGGGGGAAAATCACTGTGGGCGGCATGGACATTTCCAAGATTGACCCGGAGGCACTGCTCTCCCTGTTCTCCATCGTGTTTCAGGATGTTACCCTGTTTGACAATACCATTCTGGAAAATATCCGGATTGGGAATAAGGACGCAACCGATGAACAGGTTTTGGCCGCTGCAAGGCTTGCCAATGTGGATGAATTTGCCGAAAAGCTGCCGGAGGGCTGGCATACCCAAATTGGGGAAAACGGCTGCCAGCTTTCCGGTGGAGAGCGGCAACGAATTTCCATCGCCCGGGCTTTCCTGAAAAACGCGCCGATTATTCTTTTGGACGAGGCAACCGCTTCCCTGGATGTGGAGAATGAAACCTTGATTCAAACCGCCCTCTCCCGCCTGATTGCAGATAAGACCGTGCTGGTGATTGCCCACCGGATGCGCACCGTGGCCGGAGCCGATAAGATCGTGGTGCTTTCGGAAGGGACCGTGGCGGAAGAAGGCGCGCCGGAAACACTGCTGGAGCAAAACGGCCTCTACGCCCGCATGGTGACGTTACAGACAGAGAGTCAGAATTGGAAATTGGGATAGAACGATTTATCCGCCCAAAAACGAACAAAAATCGTATTCCGTATATACCGCAGTCCGAGAGGGGATTGCGGTATTTTTTTGTTCGACAGGCTTTTTTCCTGGGCCTTACCCATCATCCGGCAAAAGCCGGCAGCCGGGCACGTGCGCTTTTTCTTTGCCGGGAAATGCAAGTTTCTATTATTCCCCGGCGGGACAAGCCTTCCGCGTTGTAGGGGACCACCGGCAGTTTGAATTTCTCGCGTTTCAGACCGATCGGAGGTAGTTCAGCGTGGACGCTGATAGAAAATATGGATTCGCGGCCAATTTGTCGAGGGCGCGGAGGAAGTGTACCGTGCCTACATGCAAGGTGACCGAAAAATGCGCTATTTTGAGGATGACCTGAAAGGTGAACGGTTCGTTCTCGGAAAGGGGGGCCAGGTGGTGCAGGTCATTCCCAGCGGCGAAAGGGCGCCCTGAAATTAGCGGCAAAATATCTTGCAAAGAATGCGGAAAAATGGTAAAATACAATATTCAGAAAGCATTGTTTTTGTTGGATTGGAGGGAGCCCCATTGAACCGGAAAACCACAGGAATCTCCCAGGAGCAGGTGGAGGCCCAGATGCAGCTGTGCGCGCAGATTCAGGCGTATTGGCACAGCCGGGGCCGGACGCCCGTTGCCTATGTGGAGACGTATGGCTGTCAACAGAATGAAGCGGACTCCGAACGGATCCGCGGAATGCTGTCCGCGTGCGGCTATGGCTTCGGCGAGGGACCCGAAGGGGCGGATGTGGTGGTCATGAACACCTGCGCCATTCGGGAGCATGCCGAGCAGCGGGTGTTTGGCAACCTGGGTGCATTGAGCCATACCAAGCGCCGCCATCCGGAGCAGAAAATTTTTCTCTGCGGCTGCATGGCGGGACAGCCGGAGGTGGAAGCGCGGATTCGCAAGAGCTTTCCCCAGGTGGACGGGGTGTTTTCTACCCATCATTTGTGGCAGTTTCCGGAGATTTTGCGCCGGGTGCTCCTGACGGGGAAGCGGACGTACTACACCCAGGACGAGGCGGGCTCCATTGCCGAAGGACTGCCGGTCCGACGGGAGAGCGATCTGAAGGCATGGGTGTCCATCATGTACGGCTGCAACAATTTTTGCTCCTACTGCATTGTTCCCTATGTCCGGGGCCGGGAGCGGAGCCGGAGACCGGAGGAGATCTTAGAGGAATGCCGGGCCCTGATTGCATCCGGGTACAAGGATATCACCCTTTTGGGACAGAACGTCAACTCTTACGGCAAGGATTTGGATTGCGGCGTAGACTTTTCCGACCTGCTGGCGGAGATTGCCCGAATTCCCGGAGATTACCTGCTGCGATTTATGACCAGCCACCCCAGGGACGCAGGGCCCAAGCTCTTCGACACCATGGCCCGGTATCCGAGGATTGCCAAGCAGCTCCACCTGCCGGTGCAGTGTGGGAGCGACCGGGTTCTGAAGGCCATGAACCGGCACTACGACCGGCGGCAATACCTGGATTTGGTGGATTATGCCCGCCGGGTCATGCCGGAGCTGGTTCTCACCTCCGATGTCATTGTCGGTTTTCCCGGGGAGACGGAAGCGGAGTGGGAAGAGACGATATCTTTAATTGAGCAGGTGCGCTATGACGCGCTGTTTACGTTTATTTTTTCTCCCCGTCCCGGCACACCGGCAGCCAAGCTGCCGGATCCTGTGAGCCGGCAGGAGAAGAACCGGTGGTTTGACCGGCTCTGTGCCGTGCAGAATGCCGTTTCCGAGGAAAAGCACCGCGCCTATGTGGGCAGGACCCTCCGGGTATTGGTGGACGGAATGGAGTCCGGTCGGCTTACGGCCCGTACGGAAGGCGGCCGCCTGGTCCGTTTCCCGGGAGGGCCGGAGCTTGTGGGCCAATTTTGCTGGGTAAAAATTGACGGCGCGGCGACCTGGAGCCTGACCGGCGTTTTGGCGGATGGGCCGGCGCCGGAGAGAAAGTGAGAGAAGACCATGGCCACAGAATTGACCCCTATGATGCGGCAGTACCTGGAGATGAAGGAGAAAAACAAGGACTGTCTGTTGTTTTTCCGCCTGGGGGACTTTTATGAGATGTTCAACGAGGACGCCAAGCTGGCGGCCAAAGAGCTGGATTTGACGCTGACCACCCGGGACCGGGGGAAGGACAAAGCCGAGCAGACCCCGATGTGCGGCGTGCCGTATCACTCCGCCGAGAGCTATATTGCGCGCCTGGTGGCCAAAGGATATAAGGTGGCCATTTGTGAGCAGACGGAGGATCCGGCTACGGCCAAAGGCTTGGTTGACCGGGACATCGTGCGGATTGTGACGCCCGGTACCGTGACGGAAAGCTCTATGCTGGATGAGAGCCGGAACAACTACATGGCCAGCCTGTACGGCCTGGAAGGAGCCTACGGCCTGTGCTTCTGTGATGTTTCTACCGGTGCATTTTATGCCACGGGGGCCCAGGGAGCGGAGGCCGCATCCAGAATTGCGGCGGAGTTGGGGCGGTTTGCCCCGGCGGAGATCATACGCAACGGCCGGGATGTGACGGCGGAGGAAATTGAAGAAACCCTGTTTCAGCGGCTGCGCTGCTGTGTGGACGAAGGAAAGGCGGAGCCGCCGGAGCCGGAAGCGGCGGCGCAGCTTTTGGAGCGTCACTTTCAGGCCAATCTGGCAGAGCTGGGCTTGGCCGGTCAGGATGCGGTGATTTTAGCCTGCGCGGTGTTGCTCCAGACGCTTCAGGAGACGCAAAAAAGCGATCTAAGCCACATCCGTCATCTGGAATACTATACCACAGGCCGTTATCTGGAGCTGGATCTGACGGCCAGAAGGAATCTGGAGCTGACGGAGACCTTACGGGATAAATCCAAGCGGGGGAGCCTGCTCTGGGTGCTGGACAAGACGAAAACTGCCATGGGTGGGCGGCTGCTCCGCTCCTGGCTGGAAAAGCCTCTGCTGGATCCGGTGGAAATCGGCCGCCGGCAGAGCGCGGTGGAGGAGCTGGTCGGTAACCCCGTGGCGCGGGGAGAGGTTGAGGCCTGTCTGAAGGAGATCTCCGACTTGGAGCGGGTGATGACCCGGATTGTGACGGGCTCCGCCAACGGCCGGGATCTGATCAGCCTGGCCCAGGGTTGCCGCCCGCTGCCGGCGCTGAAGGAGCAGCTGGAGCGCCTGCAGAGTCCCATGCTGACCCGGCTTCGGAAGGAAATGGATGAGCTGCAGGATTGCCGGAGTCTCATTGAAAAAGCCGTTGTGGCCGATCCTCCCTTTACCGTCCGGGAGGGCGGCTTGATCCGGGAGGGAGCCGATCCGGAGATCGACCGCCTGCGGGATATCATGAACGGCGGCGCCGGGACCATTGCCGCCATTGAGGGGCGGGAGCGGGAAAAAACCGGTATCCGCACCTTGAAGGTGGGCTACAACCGGGTTTTTGGATACTATATTGAGGTCTCCAAGTCTTTCCAGGAGCAGGTGCCGGCAGACTACATTCGAAAGCAGACCCTGGCCAACTGTGAGCGGTACATTACCCAGGAGCTCAAGGAATTGGAAGCCACGGTGCTGACGGCGAAGGACCAGATTACGACGTTGGAATATCAGCTGTTTACCCGCCTGCGGGAATTCATCGCCAAGCAGGCGGGCCGGGTGCAGGAGACCGCCGAGGCGGTGGCGGCAGTGGATGTGCTGTGCTCTCTTGCCGCTGTGGCCGCGCAGCGGGGATACTGCCGTCCGGAGATCACCACCGGGCCGGAGATCCTCATTCGGGAGGGCCGCCATCCGGTGGTGGAGCAGGTTTTGAAGGACAGCCTGTTTGTGCCCAACGATACGGAGCTGGGCATATCCGGCTCTCAGGTGTCCATCATCACGGGCCCCAATATGGCCGGTAAGTCTACTTACATGCGTCAGGTCGCGCTGATGGTGATTCTGGCTCAAATGGGTTCCTTTGTTCCGGCCAAATCCGCGCGGATCGGCGTGGTGGACCGGGTGTTTACCCGGATTGGCGCCAGCGATGACCTGGCCTCAGGTCAGTCTACCTTCATGGTGGAGATGACGGAGGTTGCCCAGATTTTAAAACATGCGACAGCCAGGAGCCTGTTGATTTTGGATGAGATTGGACGCGGCACCTCTACCTTTGACGGGATGGCCATTGCCCGGGCGGTGCTGGAGTATGCGGCAAATCCCAAAAAGCTGGGGGCGAAGACCCTGTTTGCCACCCATTATCATGAGCTCACCGCTATGGAGGCGGAGCTCCCCAACGTGAAAAACTACAACATCGCCGTAAAAAAACGGGGAAAGGATATGATATTTCTTCGGAAGATCGTTCCCGGGGCGGCAGATGAGTCCTACGGCGTAGAGGTGGCCAACCTGGCCGGCCTGCCGGCTTCCGTCATCAGCCGGGCCAGGCAGCTGCTGCAGGAGCTGGAGTCCGGCGGCGTCCCGGCCAATCAGGCGCCTCCGGCGGCAGCGGGGGATCAGGTCTCCATGCTGGACGTGTCGGCCCAGGCGGTATGCCGGGAGCTGCAGAAGGTGGCGGTGGAAACCCTGACCCCCATTGAGGCCATGAATCTGCTGTTTCGCCTGAAGCAGATGCTGTAGGAAGTGGGAGGTGTGCCATGAACGAGACCAAGCGGCTTTCCATCTCCATGACCCGGGGAGAACTGGTGTGGGGATGGCTGTACGTTCCCTTTTTTCTAATTTTGCTGGCCTGGATTCTGTCGGAGATTTTTCGGCTTCTGGGTTGGCAGACGGAGAGCCTGTTGGGCCAAGCCAGACTGAACGGTGTGTTTTTTACCGTTAATTTCCTGGCCACAGCCGTCATATACAGAAAATTTTTAAAAAAATCGTTGATTATGATAGGCAAGCGGTTTTGGGGATTTTTCCAGGCTGTGATCCTGGGCCTGGTGATGTACTATGCCGGAACCCTGCTCATCACTTGGGCGGTCCGGTACGGCATGCCGGGACTGGAAAATATCAACAATGCGTCGATTGCGGCGATGGCGAGCCGGGCCCGGTGGGTGATGGTAGTCGGTACGGTGCTTTTGACGCCTTTGACAGAAGAGTGTATCTTCCGGGGCCTGCTGTTTCAGGGCCTGCACCGGCACAACCGGATCGCGGCTTATGTGCTGTCTACGGTGGCCTTTTGTCTCATCCATGTGGCCGGTTATGTGGGACAGGAGGCGCTCTCTTCTTTGGCTGTGCTTGCACTGGAATACATTCCCGCCGGGATTGCCCTGGCCTGGGCCTACGAGAAGGCAGATACGATTTTTGCCCCGATCCTGATGCATGCGGTGATCAACGCCGTGTCCATCCAGGCGCTGTTGTGAGAGGAGGAGGTCTATGCCGAAAATCATTCAGCTCTCTGCCCACGTAGCAAATTTGATTGCCGCCGGCGAGGTGGTGGAGCGTCCGGCCTCCGTGGTGAAGGAGCTGCTGGAAAATGCGGTGGATGCCGGAGCCTCTCAAGTCACCGTGGAACTGCGGGACGGAGGCATGACCTTTCTCCGGGTGACGGATAACGGCTGCGGGATGACTGCGGAGGATGCCCGGACGGCGTTTCTCCGCCATGCCACCTCCAAGCTCCGGTGCCCGGAGGATTTGAACGCCATCGGCACCATGGGCTTTCGGGGAGAGGCGCTGGCGGCCATTGCATCGGTTTCCCGCGTGGACCTGTTGACGAAGACGGCAGGGGCTGTGGCGGGCACGGGCCTGCATCTGGAGGCCGGGCAGATCATCGAGCAGTCCGAGGCGGGCTGCCCGGAGGGGACGACCATCATCGTCCGGGACCTCTTTTTCAACACCCCGGCCCGTATGAAGTTTATGAAGCAGGACAGTGTGGAGGGAGCCGCCGTGGCAGCGGCGGTCCAGCGCCAGGCCCTGGCCCATCCCCAGGTGGCCATACGTCTTTTGCGGGACGGAAAGGAAATCCTCAATACGCCGGGAGACGGCCAGCTGCTGTCTGCGCTGGCGGGGGTTTACGGCAGGGAAGCGGCAAATTTGGTGCCGGTGGAGAGCCATTGGGAAAAAAGTAAGGTGTGGGGCTATGTCTCCAAGCCCACCCAGGCCAGAGCCAGCCGGACCTACCAGACCTTTTTTGTCAACGACCGCCCGGTGAAGTCCAAGCTCCTTCAGTCGGCCCTGGAGGAAGCGTATCGAAATCAACTCATGGTGGGACGGTTTCCCGCCTGTGTGTTGCATTTGCAGGTGCCGTTTCAGAGTGTGGATGTCAATGTCCATCCGGCTAAGACAGAGGTGAAGTTCCTTTCGGAACGGGAGGCGTTTGACTGTGTGCACTACGGCGTCCTGGCCGCCTTAAACAAAGCCCAGGACAGGCCGGAGCTGCGTCTGAGCCGGGAGAGCGAAAAAAAGACCGAGATCCCACCGGCGGCTCCCAAAAAGGAACCGGCGTTCCAAACGATTTCCGCAGAGACCTACCGGCAGATAGCCGGTGTTCTGGCCGGGGGGGAAAAGCCGGATCCGGGGCGGGCTCGGGCGGCAGCCCGGGCGATGGAGCCGGTTTCCGTGGCCCAGCCGGTGACCATCCCGCGCCCACAGACAGGGCAGACGGAGCGGCCGCTTCCCCAGGAGGAATCCAAGCCGCGCCGGACGGAGGCCCCGGCGGTGCAGGAGGTCCTTCCCATGCCGGAGGAGGTCTCCTTTACTGTGCTGGGCGAGCTGTTTCACACCTATATTGTGGTGCAACAGGGCGAAGAGGCCCTTCTCATTGACAAGCACGCCGCCCATGAACGGATCCTGTTCGACCGGCTCCGGGCGCAGAAGCAGGAAATCGCGTCGCAGACGCTCCTGTCCCCTCAGACCTGCCGCCTGGGCCAAGAGGGCGCGGCGTTGCTCTTGGCCCATCTGCCTTTGCTGGATGAGCTGGGCTATGGGGTGGAGGAATTCGGTGAGGGTACGGTCCTGCTGCGTCGGGCGCCGATGGATCTCTCGCCGGAGCAGGCGGCAGATTGCCTCGCCGGTCTGGCCCAGGATTTGCAGGAGGGCCGCCGGGAAGACCGGGACAGCCTGCGGGATCACCTCCTGCATACGATGGCCTGCAAAGCCGCCATCAAGGCCGGGTGGCGCACGGATCCTCTGGAGCGGGAGGCTTTGGTGCGGGAGGTGTTGAATCGGCCGGATTTAAAGCACTGCCCCCACGGCCGTCCGGTCTGTATCCGGCTGACCCGACAGCAGCTGGAGCGTCAGTTTGGCCGGGCATAAGCCGGCTGGGGAATGAGGTCCCGGGAAAGGAGGCGCTTGTTTGGACCGGATGATATGCATAGCGGGCCCTACGGCCTCCGGGAAAACGGATTTGGCGGTGGCCCTGGCGGTGGCCCTGGATGGGGAAGTGGTGTCCTGTGATTCCATGCAGGTTTATCGCCGCATGGACATCGGCACGGCAAAGCCGACTCCGGAGGAGCGGCGGGGGGTGCCCCACCACATGCTGGATGTGGTAGAGCCGGACGAAGGGATGTCTGTGGGAAAGTTTGTAGACCTGGCGGCTCCTGTGGTACAGGACATTTTGGCCCGGGGTAAAGTTGCTATTTTGGCGGGAGGAACCGGCCTGTACATGGACGCCTTGGTGCGCGGGCACGACTTCGCGCCCACGGCGGACCGGGAGCTGCGCAGGGAGCTGCAGGCTTGGGCCCGGCAGGCCGGAGGCGAAGCCCTCCTGGAGGAGCTTCGGAAGGTGGACCCCGAAACGGCCGCCCGGCTGCACCCTGCCGATGAAAAGAGGCTGATTCGGGCGCTGGAGGTGTACCGGCTGACGGGAAAGACCATAACCCAGCACAACCTGGAGACACAGGCGGCGCCTGCCAAGTACCGGCCCTGCTGGCTGGGGCTGGATTTTGCGGACCGGGGAGAGCTGTACCGGCGGATTGACCTCCGGGTGGACTGCATGATGCAACGCGGCCTTCTGGAGGAAATCCAAGGGTTGCTGGCAGAAGGCGTGCCCGCCGACGCCACGGCCCTGCAGGCCATCGGCTACAAGGAATTTTTAGCGGCCCTGGAGGGCCGGTGTACCGTGCAGGAAGCGGCGGAGATGGTGAAAAAGGCCTCCCGCCATTACGCCAAGCGGCAGCTCACCTGGTTCCGGAGAAATCAGGCCATCTCCTGGATCCACCGCAGGGCTTCTGAGGATTTTTCCCAGCTTTGGGAGCGGGCCGTAGCGGAAATTCCCTTTTTCGACACAGCGTGGTGATAAGATAGAGGTATCCCAATAGAAAGAAGGAATACTTATGTCTGAAACCATGAATTTGCAAGACGCGCTGCTGCGGCAGGTGCTGAAGGAGCGCCTGCCTGTCACCCTGTTCCTGATGAACGGGTTCCAACTGCGGGGGGTTATCACCGGCTTCGATAACTTTGTGGTGATTCTTCTCACGGATAACAAGCAGCAGATGATCTACAAGCACGCCATTTCCACCTTGGTTCCGGCCCGTCCTCTGAAAACCGGCGCCCCCGCCTAACGGGAACGCCCTGTTTCATGGGATCGGCCGCAGAAAGGACATTTTCCCATGAAACAGGGCAAGCAATTTATGAAAGTGATTATGCTGGTCCTCGCCTTTATGGTTGCCAGCTATATCTTATATCATGTGGTGCAGTCCGCATCCAGCGGCGTGCCTACGGCGCAAGCCGTTTTGTATGAAGCCTCCGACGGAGTATCCGTAGAAGGCTTTTTGGTGCGCCAGGAGACGGTGATTCCCGCAGCGTACGACCTGGTGCTTCCGTCCAAGGACGAGGGAGAGAAGGTCGCCGCAGGAGAGGAGGTCGCGGTGAGCCTCCGTAGCGCCGGCGCACAGGAGCGCCAGGAGGAAATTGCGCAATTGGAGCAGGAGCTGGAGCAGCTTCAGCTGGCGCTTACCTACCAGACGCAGTTGACGGACAGCGAAGCGGTGGCGGAGCGCGTTGGGAGCGCGGCCTCCTCCTTTGCTGCGCAAGTGGCGCAGGGACGGCTGGAGACAGCCCGGGAGACGGGGGCGGATTTGAAGTCCCTGATTCTCCGTCAGAGCGTGGGGACCTCCGATACTGCGGCGATGGCCAAGCAGGTTTCTGAGATGCAGGGGCAGCTGGCGGCCATGGAAGCCAGCGCGACGGCGGATACCAAGTCCATTGTAGCCCAGTCGGCAGGCTATTACTCCGCCGTGACCGACGGCTATGAGGAGCAGCTGACGCCGCAGGTGCTGGAGGACATCACCGTTTCTGAATTTCAAGATCTGTGGAAGCAGACGCCCACGGCGCCGGGGCAAACGGCCGGACGTCTCATCACCTCTGGGGAGTGGTACTATGCCTGCACGGTGGAGAGCCGGTACCTGGAGGGCCTGGAGACCGGCGACAGCCTGACGGTTACCTTGGGCGGCGAAGTAAGTCTGGAGCTGGAGATGACCGTCACCCGGGTGAACCGGGAGCAGGAGCTGGGGCTGCTGGTTTTGGCCTCGCAGGACAAGCTCTCCTCCATCTCTGCGCTGCGGCGGCTGAATGCCGACCTGATCTTCCACACCTACTCCGGCCTCCGGGTGCCGCGAGAAGCGGTGTGCTACAGCGAGGAGTCCGGCTCCGCCGGCGTTTATGTATTGGTTGGCACAAAGGCGGTGTGGAAAGACATTGAGCTTCTGTATGACAACGGAGATACCTATATCGCCGCTCTGAACCAAAGCAGCACGGATTACCTGTGGCCGGAGGATTTGATTCTCCTGGATACGGAGGGACTTTTTGACGGAAAGCTGGTTGACTGATATGAAACAAATTCAGGAAAATGTAGCCCGGGTGCGGGCAAAGATCGCAGAGGCGGCGCTGGCCTGCGGCCGGGACCCGGGGGAGATTCTTCTGTGCGCGGCGACAAAAATGAATGATACCCAGGCGGTGCAGGCGGCGATAGCGGCCGGGGTGGACTGCTGTGGTGAAAACCGGGTCCAGGAGCTGGTCCGTAAGTCGGCGGAAGGGGCCTATCGGGGCGCGCCGGTCCATTTTATCGGCCACCTGCAGACCAATAAGGTCCGGCAGGTCGTGGGCCATGTGGATTTGATTCAGAGCGCCGACCGCCGGAGCTTGCTGGAGGTTCTGGAGCAGGAGGCTGCCCGGCAGGGGATCTGCCAGGATGTTCTTTTAGAAGTCAATATTGCCGGCGAGGAGAGTAAGTCCGGCTTCTCTCCCGCGCAATTATGGGAAGAATTAGAAAGATTTGGAAAATATTGCCATTTGCGGGCCTTGGGCTTGATGGCGATTCCTCCTGTGAGTACGCACCCGGGAGAAAATTTGCAATTTTTTTCGGAAATGCGCAACCTTTTTGTTGACATAAGTAGAAAAAAATACGATAATGTCACTATGGCGCATCTGTCCATGGGAATGTCCGGCGACTACCCGGATGCCATCGCCTGTGGCAGCACCATGGTCCGCGTTGGAACTGCAATTTTTGGACCGCGCGAGTATTGTCAGAAATGATTGTAACATAGATACTAGGAGGATATACCATATGGGATTTTTGGATGAACTGAAGAAGCTGACCAAGCCGTACGCCGATGACGACGAAGATGATTATGACGACTACGACGACGAGCCGGTAGAAGAGGAAGAGCCCGAGCCCGCGCCCCGGACGACCCGCCGCAGCGTGACGCCGCCGGAGCCCTCGTACACCCATGGTTCCGGATTGGACTCCGGGCGTTCCACGGGCAGCCGGATTGTCAATATCAATACGACGACCCAATTGCAGGTGGTGCTGGTCAAGCCGGAGCGGTTTGACAACGTGTCTGAAATTGCGGACCATCTTCGGGACAAGCATTCTGTGCTTCTGAATCTGGAAAATACGGACCGGAACATTGCCCGCCGCCTGGTGGATTTCCTGTCCGGCTGCGCCTATGCCGTGGACGGCAAGATTAAAAAGGTGGCCGCATCGGCTTATCTGCTTACCCCGTACAATGTGGAGATTGTAGGCGATCTGGTAGAAGAGCTGGAAAACAACGGCGTATACTTTTAATTGCAGATAAAGAGGGTTAGACTATGTTTACACCGCAGCAATTGGAGCAAATCACATTTAAGACGGCGGTCTTCGGCGGCTATGATATGGACTCTGTGGATGAGACTGTGACGGCTCTGATCGAGGATTACAATACCTTGTATAAGGACAATGCCACCTTAAAAAGCAAGATGCGCGTTCTGGTGGAGAAGCTGGAGGAGTACCGCGCCGGAGAAAGCAGCGCCAAGGAGTCTCTGCGCACAGCCCAGCAGACCTGTGACAATATGATCCGGGAGGCGGAAGCCAAATGCCTGCGCATGCTCCACCGGGCGGAGGCCCAGGCCTCTCAGACCGGGCTGTCCCAGGCAAAGGCGGCGGCTTTGGAGGGAATTGAGTCCCTGGAGGGCCAGCTGAAAGAGGTCCTGGAGAAGCTGGAGGCCATTAAGGCCCAGGCGGCAGAACCTGCGCCCCCGGAGATTCCCCAGCCCCAGAGCGAGGACCAGGTTGCCCAGGAGATTGCCCAGAACCTGGAGAAGCTGGTGGGTACCACAGAGGATACCGCCCCGGTGACCCATCCGCCCCGTGTGGACGGCAACACCACCAGCCGTTTTACCAACCTGCAATTTGGAAAGAACTACGACCCCACCAAGCGGTAGTTTTTCCTTCATATGTGATGCGTGGATGAGGACAGGCGTTCGGCCATTCCCGCCTTCAGAGAGCTGCCGGTCGGTGCGAGGCAGCAGGCGGCGGCAGGGCGTATCCCCTCGGAGCAGTTTCCCGAACCTTCCGTAGGCGAAACCGGTTCATGGCCGATATCCCATGACACGAGGGGCCGGAGCTTCCGGCAAGAAGAGTGGTACCGCAGAGGTTTTCGCCTTTGTCTCTTTGGAAGAGACAAAGGCGTTTTTTACCGGCTGCTGCAGGGGAGAGAGTATGTTGTTGCAAACAGAGCGCCTACAGCTCAGAGAAATGGAGCAATCCGATTTTCTGGATTTGGCGGAAATGCTCCGGGACCCGGAGGTGATGTATGCCTATGAGCATGATTTTTCGGCGGCGGAGGTGCAGAGCTGGCTGGACCGCCAAATCAACCGGTATCGGACGGATGGGTTCGGCCTGTGGGCCATCGTATCCAGGCAGACCGGGCAAATGATGGGGCAGGCCGGCCTCACCTGGCAGCCTGTTATGGACAGCCGGGTGCTGGAGGTGGGATACTTGCTGAAGAAAAAGTTCTGGCATCAGGGCTACGCCAGAGAGGCAGCCGGCGCGTGCCTGGCGTACGCCTTTGAGAAGCTGTTGGCGGGCCCAACATTTTGCACCAGGTTATAAGGGGCGCGTGCCTGGCGTACGCCTTTGAGAAGCTGAACCGGGACCGGGTTTATGCGATGATCAAGGCCGACAACGAAGCTTCCAAGCGCGTGGCCCGGAGTCTCGGCATGAGGAAAGAAAAGACGTTTTGGACGCATTACTACAGCGGCGAAAGGCTGCACGAGCTGTTCTGCATAGACAGGGAGCAGAAGATTACGAGAATTTGAAATGGGAGGCTATGACTTATGGAATACAAAAACACCATCATCACACCGAAAACCGCATTCCCCATGAAGGCCGGACTTCCCAACCGGGAGCCCGGTATGTTGGAGCAGTGGGAAAACATGGACCTATACGGGCAGCTGCTGGAGAAGAACCGGGACTGTCCCCGGTTTGTGCTTCACGACGGCCCTCCGTTTTCCAACGGCGATCTCCATATGGGCCATGCGCTGAATAAAACGCTGAAGGATTTTATTGTCCGGGCTAAGGCCATGCAGGGGTATTATACGCCCTATGTCCCCGGCTGGGACAACCACGGTATGCCCATTGAATCGGCGATCATCAAAAAGAACAAACTGAATCGCAAGGCGATGCCGGTGCCGGAGTTCCGTTCCGCCTGTGAGGCGTTTGCCCAGAATTACATCGACCGGCAGATGGCGGGCTTCCGCCGCCTGGGGATCGTGGGCGACTGGGCGCATCCTTACAAAACCATGGACAAGGCCTTTGAGGCCGAAGAGGTGAAAATTTTTGGAGCGATGTACCGCAAAGGCTACATTTACAAGGGCCTGAAGCCGGTGTATTGGTGCCCCAAGGATGAGACGGCGCTGGCGGAAGCGGAGATCGAGTACGCCGAGGATCCGTGTACCTCCATCTATGTCAAGTTTGCTTTGCAGGAGGACTTCGGCAAGCTGGCTGCATACGGCGGGAAGGAAAATACCTATGTCATCATTTGGACGACGACCCCCTGGACGCTGCCGGGCAACCTGGCCATTGCCCTTCATCCCACGCAGGAGTATGTTCTTCTGGACGCTGGGAAGGAGCGGTATCTGGTGGCCAAGGCCCTGGCGGAGAAAACCATGCAGGCAGGCGGCGTGGAGCGCTATGAGACGGTAGCCTCCTTCCCCGGCGGCTTCTTTGAGCGCATGACGGCCCGGCATCCTTTCCTGGACCGGGAGAGTCTGATGGTCACAGCCGAGTATGTCACCATGGATTCCGGCACCGGCTGCGTCCATACGGCGCCCGGTTTTGGCGCAGATGACTATCAGACTTGCCGCCGGTACGGCATCGATCTGATTGTACCGGTGGACGACCGGGGCTACCAGACCGGCGATGCCGGGAAGTACGCCGGTATGTATTACGCAGAGTCCAACAAAGCGATTTTACAGGACATGAAAGAGTCCGGCGCTCTGTTTGCTTCCGAGGAAATGGTCCACTCCTATCCCCACTGCTGGCGCTGCAAGAGCCCCATCATTTTCCGGGCTACGCCCCAATGGTTCTGCTCAGTGGAGTCGTTTAAAGACCGGGCGATTGCCGCTTGTAATCAGGTGCAGTGGTTCCCTGCTTGGGGCAAAGACCGGATGGTGGCGATGCTTCGGGAGCGGGCGGATTGGTGTATTTCCCGGCAGCGCCGCTGGGGGATGCCGATTCCCGTATTTTACTGCAAGCATTGCGGAAAACCTGTCTGCACGAGCAAGACGGTGGATCACATTTCGAAGCTCTTCGGTGAATTCGGCTCCAACGTTTGGTTTGAGCGGGAGGCCATGGAGCTGATTCCGGACGGTCTGGCGTGTCCGCACTGCGGCGGTCAGACCTTTGAGAAGGAGACGGATACCCTGGACGGCTGGTTTGATTCCGGCTCGTCCCACTATGCCTCCCTGTACCATGACAACCCGGCCGACTGGCCTGCAGACGTCTATTTGGAGGGCGCGGATCAATACCGGGGATGGTTCCAATCCAGCCTTCTGACAGCCGTGGGCGCCCTGGAGGCAGGCGCACCCTTCCGCCAGGTCCTGACCCATGGCTGGACGGTGGATGGAGAAGGCAAGGCGATGCACAAGTCTCTGGGCAATGGGATGGATCCCCAACAGCTGATTCAGGAGTACGGTGCGGACCTGGTCCGGCTGTGGGCCGGCTCCTCAGATTACCATGCAGATGTTCGTTGCTCCAAGGAGATTTTTAAGCAGCTGAGCCAGAACTATTTGAAATTCCGCAATACCGCCCGGTATTGTCTGGGCAATTTGGAGGGCTTCCAGCCGGATCACCTGGTGGAGCCGGCGGATATGATGGAGCTGGACCGCTGGGCGCTGACCAAGCTGGAAAATCTGATTACCGTCTGCCGGAGAGCGTACGACCGGTATGAGTTCCATGTGGTCTCTCATGCCATCAACGACTTCTGTGTGGTGGAGATGTCCAGCTTCTACCTGGATATCATCAAAGACCGGCTGTACTGTGAGGACCGCGACGGCTGGAAGCGGCGGTCGGCCCAAACGGCGCTGTATCTGATCGTAGACGCCATGGCCAAGCTCTTTGCGCCGATTTTGGCGTTTACCTGCGATGAGATCTGGCAGGCGATGCCCCATCGGGCGGGAGATGATCCCCGGAATGTCCTGTTTAACCGGATGCCCGAGGATTGCGCCCGCTATGCCTTGCCCGGAGTCGTCATGGCCAAGTGGGATGCGGCGATCCGGCTGCGCCAGGATGTGAATGCCGTGTTGGAATCTGCCAGGGCAGCGAAGAGGATTGGAAAGGCCCTGGAGGCCCATGTGAGCCTGGAGCCGGGAGACGAAGCAGCCCGGTCGGCGCTGGAGACGGTCCGGGACTTGGACCTGGCGGAGATTTGCATTGTCTCCTCCTGTGCCGTCGAGCCGGTTCCGGCCGGCGCTACGGCTGCGCAGGGGATAAACTTCCCGGGCCTGCAGATTGGTGTGAGCGAGGCAAAGGGAACCAAATGTCCCCGCTGTTGGATGCACAGCGAAGCGGCCAACGAAGCGGGGCTTTGCCCCCGGTGCGCCGGTGTGATTTCCCGGCTTCCCAAAAAGCTTTTGGACCTGGAATAAAGCGGGAGGAATCAGAAAGCGCCTGCCGGCTTTGACCCGGGCAGGCGCCCTGCCGGTTGCCGCACCTGTTCCGGAGGTCCGGAAGGCGTTTAGACGAGCGGAGCTGCGCAAACCGGCGCAGCTCCGCTTTGCGCTTGAGATGCCGCATTACGGCGGAAAAGATGGTCTTGCAAATTTCCGCCTCTTATAGTAAAATTTATTTTACAATTGCGCGATTCTGCACGAATCTTGCCAGAGAGACGCACCTGTCAGGCGGGCGGGGGTGGAATCAAATTCGTTGCGCAGATTGGGAGAGACATATGGATCTATCATTTGACTATTTCTGGATGCAGATCACGCAAAATCCGCTTTTGTTTTTGGCTGTGCTGCTCACACTGGGAGTTATCCTGGTCAACGGCTGGACGGATGCGCCCAATGCGATTGCAACCTGCGTTGTCACGCGATGCATTCCGGTCCGGGCGGCCATTTTGATGGCGGCTGTCTGCAACTTTCTCGGTGTGTTTCTGATGAGTATGCTCAACGCCACCGTGGCCGAGACCATTACCAAAATGGTGGATTTTGGAGAGAACTCGTATGAGGCCATTGTGGCCCTTTGCGCGGCCCTGTTTGCCATTGTGTTATGGGCGACGTTGGCCTGGGCCTTTGGGATTCCCACCAGCGAGAGCCATGCGCTGATTGCCGGATTGACCGGCGCCGCCATAGCCGTGCATGGAGGCCTGCAGGGTGTCAATGGTTCGGAGTGGATCAAGGTCATATACGGCATGGTGCTGTCTGTGGTTCTGGGCTTCGGCATGGGATGGATCGTCTGCCGTTCTATCGTCCTTCTGTTTCACCGGGCGGACCGGACCAAGACAGACCGCTTCTTCCGGGGCGCGCAGATTTTTGGCGCCGCATCCATGAGCTTTATGCACGGCGCACAGGACGGACAGAAGTTTATGGGCGTGATCCTGCTGAGCGTCTTGCTGTCCAACGGCCAAAATACGACGGTGACGGTGCAAATGCCCATTTGGATTATGCTGCTTTGCTCTGTGGTCATGGCGTTGGGCACCTCCATCGGGGGCAAAAAGATCATCAAATCTGTGGGCATGGACATGGTGAAGCTGGAGAAGTATCAGGGCTTTTCCGCCGACATTGCAGCGTCCATCTGCCTGTTGATCAGCTCCGTATTTGGACTCCCGGTTTCCACCACCCACGCCAAGACGACTGCCATTATGGGTGTCGGCGCGGTGCGGAGAATTTCTGCCATTAATTTTTCCGTGGTGAAGGATATGGTTTTGACTTGGGTGTTGACCTTTCCGGGGTGCGGTCTCATCGGTTTTTTAATGGCGAAGCTCTTTATTTTAATTTTTTAACATGCAAAATAGGAAGGGATAGGGACAAGCTATGGCAAATAAAGCAGACCGGTTTTATTATGAGAACTTTATCGAAGCGGCGGACTGCGCCTGCAAGGCTGCAGATTATTTGGTGGAATGCCTGTCGGCTTTTGACCCCCAAAAAATGGAGACCATACTGGGCACGATTCATGAGTTTGAGAATGCGGCGGATAAAAAGAAGCATGAGATGTCCAATGCCTTGGCCAGAGCGTTTGTCACGCCGTTGGACCGGGAGGATCTTGCGGTGCTGAGTCAGAACATCGATGAGGTTTCTGATAAGATCGAAGAGGTCATACAGCAGTTTTATGTAGACCAGATTACCACCGTAACAGAAGATGCCGTCCTGTTTGCCCAAAAGATCTCACATTGCTGCCATTTGATGCGGCAGCTGCTGCTGGAGCTGGAGAGCTTTAAGAAAAAACCGGAGCATCTGCGCAGCTTGATCATTGAAGTCAACAATGCGGAAGAGGAATGCGACGCCATCTACCTGCAGGCGTCGTTAAAGGCGCGCAATCAAGGGAAAGATGTCCTGGAGATTGTGGCGTGGCGTGCCATCTATGCGTGTATGGAAAATTGTGCCGATGCCTGTGAACATGTTGCAGACTCCATTGAGACCATTGTGATGAAAAACACGTAAGCTGTAACCGGTCACCCGATATATGCTTGCGTCGGAGACCAATTGCCTCCCTCTACATAAGGCAGGGAAAACTGCCGCTTGCAGAGGGAGCGTTTTATGCCTCTCGGATAAAGTGGGCTGCAATGCTTACCTCCCAGACTTCGACGCCGGATTTATGGAGAACGATTCAGCGGCCCGAACGTCCATGGAAAACATGAGTGTGCTCCCATAGAATGAAACGCGGCCGGCAGCGTGTGCTGCCGGCCGAAAAATTTTCTGTTCTTTTACAAATGACGCTTTTGCCGGGCTTGTCCGGTGGGTTTAGCCTCTCTTTTTCATCACGTCCCGCATCCGGGCGGCGTGGTCTAGAATACGCTTGCGGATGCGTAAGCTCTTAGGCGTGCATTCCAGCAGCTCATCGTCCGCCAGGAATTCCAGGCATTGCTCCAGGGAAAATACCCGGGGGGTGGTGAGGCGCAGGGCTTCGTCGGAACCGGCGGCCCGCATGTTGGTCAGCTGCTTCTTCTTGCATACGTTGACGGTCATATCCTCGTTTCGGCTGCAAATGCCCACGACCATCCCGGCGTAAACATGGGTGCCGGGGCCGATGAATAAGGCGCCCCGCTCCTGGGCGTTAAACAGTCCGTAGGAGCTGGCCTCGCCGGTCTCGAAAGCGATCAGAGAACCGGTCAGGCGGCGGGTGATTTCTCCCTTCATGGGGGCGTAGCTGTCCAAGACGGAGGACATGATGCCCTCACCCCGGGTGTCCGTCAGGAATTCATTGCGGTAACCGAACAGCCCTCGGGAGGGAACCAGAAATTCCAACCGGTACCGGCTGCCGACGGGCGTCATGGAGACCAGGTCGCCCTTCCGCTGGCCGATTTTTTCAATGACGGCGCCCATGGTACCGTCGGGCACATCGCAGACCATTCGCTCAATGGGCTCACAGAGCTTCCCGTCAATTTGCTTGGTCAGGACGCGGGGCGTCGAGACGGCGAACTCGTAGCCCTCGCGGCGCATGGTTTCCATGAGAATGGACAGATGCATTTCCCCTCGACCGGCCACGTTAAACGAGTCGGTCCCCTGCTCGGTCACGTGAAGGGAAACGTCTTTCAGCAGCTCCCGCATCAGGCGGTCCCGCAGGTTTCGGGAGGTGACGTACTTGCCTTCCCGACCGGCAAAGGGGCTGTCGTTGACGGAAAAGGTCATCTCAATGGTGGGATCGGAGATCTTGACAAAGGGCAGCGGCTCTACCGTGTCCGGCGCGCAGAGGGTCCGCCCGATGGTGATGTCCGCCATGCCGGAGAAGGCGACGATCTCTCCGGCGGAGGCCTCCTGAACCGGCTTTTTTCCCAGGCCGTCGAACTCATACAGGGCGACGATCTTCCCCTTTTGCCGGACTTCGGGGTCATGGTAGTCGCAGATGGCCACCTCCTGATTTACCTTAACGGTGCCCCGCTCGATGCGGCCGATGCCGATTCTGCCCACATACTCGTTATAGTCCAAGGAGGAGACCAAGACCTGCAAGGGCGCTTCTGCATCTCCTGTGGGGGCGGGGATATAATTTACAATGGTTTCAAACAGAGGCGTGAGGTCCGTACCCGGCTGATCCGGGCCGTAGGAGGCTGTGCCCTGCCGGGCGGAACAGAAAATGGTGGGCGAGTCGAACTGCTCGTCGGTAGCGTCCAGATCCAGCAAAAGCTCCAGCACCTCGTCCATGACCTCGTGCACCCGGGCGTCCGGGCGGTCTACTTTGTTGACAACCACAATGACCTTGTGACCCAGCTCCAGCGCTTTTTGCAAAACAAAACGGGTTTGCGGCATGGGCCCTTCCGCTGCATCCACCAAAAGAAGCACGCCGTTTACCATTTTCAAGATACGTTCCACCTCACCGCCGAAGTCGGCGTGACCTGGGGTATCGACTATATTGATCTTGGTGTCCCGGTAATGCACGGCAGTATTTTTAGCCAGAATGGTGATGCCCCGCTCCCGCTCCAAATCTCCGGAGTCCATTACGCGCTCCACGGTAGCCTGGTTTTCCCGGTAGATACCGCCCTGTTTCAGCATCTGATCCACCAGCGTAGTCTTGCCGTGGTCCACGTGGGCGATGATTGCAATGTTGCGAATATTCTCTTGCTGCGCCATGAAAAGGTCGCTCCTTCCATTATTTGACCATATCGTTCAGCTGTACAATATACCACATTTACAAAAAGAATGCAATGGATTTGGTGAAAAAAGAGAATTTTTCAGGAACTTTTTCGGGGTATCCGGAGAGAAGGCTACGGTCAGGGAGCCGGTTCCGTAACATTCACAAATTGTTGATAAATTGCCTGGGGGAGGCGTGTATAATAAATTACAGGAACACCAGACAGACTGGGTTGAGTTTGATGGAGGCGCTCTATGGGATTTGTAGAGTTCCAGAATGTGGGGAAAATTTATAAATCCGGAGAGGTCCAGGTCCAGGCGCTTCGGGAGGCGACCTTTCAGGTGGAGCGGGGGGAGCTTTGTGTGATTGTGGGCCCCTCCGGCGCGGGTAAGACCACGCTGCTGAATATTTTAGGCGGAATGGATACGCTGACCAGCGGCAAGGTATTCCTGGACGGGGCGGAGATTTCCGCCTTTACAAAGCGGCGGCTGACGACTTACCGCCGTCAGGACGTGGGATTTGTCTTTCAGTTTTATAACCTGATTCAAAACCTGACGGCGTTGGAAAATGTAGAGCTGGCCAGCCAGATTTGCCGCAATCCGTTGGACCCTGCTCAAGTGCTGGCAAGCGTTGGGCTGTCTGAGCGGGCGAAGAATTTTCCGGCGCAGCTTTCCGGCGGGGAGCAGCAGCGGGTGGCCATTGCCCGGGCCTTGGCGAAGAACCCCAAGCTCCTGCTGTGCGACGAACCCACCGGTGCGTTGGATTATAACACCGGAAAGGCCATCTTGAAGCTGCTGCAGGATACAGGGCGAAAGACAGGCATGACGGTTTTGATCATCACCCACAATTCCGCGCTGACTGCCATGGCGGACCGGGTGGTGCGGGTGAAGAATGGGACTGTGGTGGAGTCTCGGATCAATCCCACGCCCCAGCCCGTCTCGGAGATAGAGTGGTGAGCCGGTCCATGCGGAGAGACCTCCGCCGCTCCATTCAAAAGTCTCTGGGCCGGTATTTGGCCATTTTGGCGATCATTGCGTTGGGCGCCGGTTTTTTGGTGGGATTGCGTTCCACCAAGGGCGACATGATGGCGACGGCGCAGGATTACATAGACACGCAGGCCCTGTTTGATTTGCGGGTTCTCAACACATATGGATACACCCGGGAGGCTGTGGAGACGTTGGCGCAGCAGCCGGGGATTGGAGCGGCGGAGGGCGCCGTCTCCCTGGATGTGCTTCTGCGCAGTGAGGACTCCGAGGACGATTTGGCCCTTCGCCTGCTCAGTCTGCCTGCGCAGATCAGCGTGCCGAAGCTGCAGGCGGGCCGGTGGCCGCAGCGGGCAGGAGAGTGCTTGGCGGACGGCTTCTACTATACAGACGCGGACATTGGAAAGACCTTGACCTTGTCCCAGGCCAATGAAGAGAATACGCGGGACAGCCTGACGGTGGAAGAATTTACCATTGTCGGCCTGTGCAGCTCCCCGATTTTCATGAATTTTGAACGGGGCAGTACCACGTTGGGAAAGGGCTCCCTGGCGGCGTATCTGTATGTCACAGACAGTACGTTTGATCTGGATGGGGTATATACAGAGATCGCTCTGAAGCTGGATGAAAATTATCCCCTTTACGATGCCCAGTATGATCAGCTTCTGACCGACATGGCGGACACCCTGGAACCTTTGGCGGAAGAGCTGGCGCAGAGCCGGTATGAGACCGTACAGGCGGAGGCGCGGCAGGAGCTGGAGGACGGACAGGCGGCATATGACGAGGGCCTTCAGGAGTATGAGACGCAGCGCAAGCAGGCGCTGGAGGAGCTTCAGTCCGCCGAAGCGCAGCTGGATGAAGGCGAGGCTGAGCTGCAGAGCAAGCAACAGGAGTGGAATGAGGGGCAAGCCCAGCTGGAGGCGGCGCAGGCGCAAATTGACGCAGGGCTGGAGCAGCTGAGAGCGGGGGAAATACAGCTTCAAGAGCAAAAAGCGAAGGCCTATGCGCAGTTTGCCGGCACGCAGGAGCAGCTTTCGGAGCAACAAACCCAGGCTTCTCAGGGACTGGCCCAGATTGAGGCCGGCTTATCCCAGCTGGAGGACGGCTTGCAGCAGATTTACGACGGCCTCTCTCAGATTGAGGATGGCTTGCAGCAGTTGGCGTTGGGCCTGGATTTGGCGGAGACCGGACTGACTGCGGCCCAGCAGATGCTGGAGGTTGTGGAAAAGGGCCTGGAGGAGGAGCCGGACCATGCGGGTTTGCTCGCCTCTAAGGAAGAACTGGAACAGCGGATCCAGGAGCTGGAAGGGCAAATGGCGGAGCTGGAGGCACAGCAAACGGAGGCTTTGGAGCAGCAAGCTTCCTTACAGGCGCAAAAAGCGGACCTGGAGAGCCGGAAAGAGGAACTGGAAACCCAGCGGGACCAGGTGCAGGATGGACTTGCGCAGATCCAGGACGGATTGCGCCAGCTGGAGTCCGCCCGAAATCAGGCGTCGGATCAGTTTGCGGGGGCGCAGGCAACCATTGAGGCGAACCGTCTGGAGCTGGACCAGGCGCAGGCCGAGCTGGATGAAAACCGCCAAGTGCTGGAAGCCGGGGCGCAGCAGCTGGAAGAAGGCCGGCAGGAGCTTGCCGAGGGCCGGGAGACATATGAAGCCAATCGGGCCAGCGCGGAGAAGCAGCTGGCCGACGCCGAGAAACAGCTGGATGAGGCCGAACAGGAGCTGGAGGAGGGCCGGCAGGCGCTGGCGGATATGACGGAGCCGGATGTCTATGTGTTGGACCGGAATACCAATGTGGCGTACGCCTGCTTTGAAAGCGATGCGGAGATTGTAGAAGGCGTGAGCCGGGTGTTTCCGCTGTTTTTCTTCCTGGTGGCGGCTCTGGTGTGCATTACCACCATGAGCAAGATGGTGGACGAGGAGCGGACGCAAATCGGTGTGATGAAAGCTCTGGGGTATAGCGGCAGAGCCATCACGGCAAAGTACCTGGCTTATTCCGGCAGCGCCTCCCTGTTTGGCTGTATTTTGGGCGTGCTCGTGGGCTCTGTCATCTTCCCGCGTGTGATCTGGCAGGGATATGCCATTATGTACAATTTTGCCTCGCAAATCCGGCTGGTGTTCGATTGGTCTCTCTGCGCCGTGATTGTGGGCAGTTACACGGTGTGTATGCTGGCCGTGACATGGTTCTGCTGCCGGCGGGAATTGGTGGAAGTGCCGGCCGAGCTGATTCGCCCCAAGAGCCCCAAGGCGGGCAAACGGCTGCTTCTGGAGCGACTGCCCTTTTGGAAGCATCTCAGCTTTTTGCGAAAGGTGTCCATCCGTAATATTTTCCGGTACCGAAAACGGCTGGTCATGATGCTTCTGGGCGTAGGGGGCTGTGCGGCCCTGGTGGTGACCGGTTTTGGCATCAAGGATTCCATCGTGGGAATTGCAGACTACCAGTTTGAACAGGTGACCCTCTATGATTTGGCCGTCACATTTTCACAAGACCAGGGCGCCGGGGCCCAAGAGGACTTTCGGGATGCCTGCGCCGGGGTGGCGGAGGATATGATCTTCCTCTATGAGAGTACCGCAGATTTAACAGTCGGCGGCAAGACCAAGTCCGTCTACTTTCTGGCGTCGGAAGCAGACATGTCCGGGTTTGTGGATTTGCACCGGGGGAAGGAGCCTGTGGCCTTTCCCGGGACGAACCAGGCGGTCCTGAACAACGGCTTGGCCGAAGCGCTGAATTTGGAGGTGGGAGATACGGTTACGCTGCGTACGGCGGATCTGGACACCTTGTCCCTCACCGTCAGCGGGATTTTTGACAACAATGTATACAATTATGTCTTGGTATCCTCCGACACGCTCCGGGCGCAATGGGCCAGGGAGCCGGAGATCAATACCGCTTATCTCAATGTTTTGCAGGAGCTGGATGTTCGGGAAGCGGCGGCCGCTGTTTCCGACCGGCAGGATGTCATCAGCGTCACCGTTTGCCAGGATATGGCCGACCGGGTGACCAGCATGATGGACAGCTTGGATTACATCGTGGCTTTGGTGGTCATCAGCGCAGCGGCATTGGCGTTTATCGTCATGTACAACCTGACTAACATCAACATTACAGAGCGGGTTCGGGAGATTGCCACCATTGAGGTTTTGGGCTTTTACCCCATGGAATCTGCCGCTTATGTGTTCCGGGAGGGCATGGCGCTCACAGCCATGGGCTGTGCGCTGGGGCTGGCGGCGGGTAAATTTCTGCATGCCTTTGTCATCAGCCAGATCCGGGTGGATATGGTGTATTTCTCTCCCGTGATATCCTGGACCAGTTATCTCTGGGCGGTGGGATTTACCTTCCTGTTCGCCTGCATGGTGGACTTCTTCCTCTACTTTAAGCTGAACCGCATCAATATGGCGGAGGCTTTAAAATCCGTGGAGTGATTGCCGGGCGCGCTGCCCCGGCACGCCGGAGGAAGGACGGACGCTCTCATACAATTTGAGGTAGGATAGAAGGGTCCGCCGCAAGCATTTACGGCGGACCCTTTTGAGACGGAGGAAAACCCCCTACGGCCTTTTCGACAAGCTTTTGCCGTCTGCCGCGCGGATCACTTGCAGCCGGAAAGTGGTTTCGTCCAGGTGCACGCCCCGGCCGAAACGGTTTTGATCTTATTTGCCGCCGTCGGCGGCAAACTCTGCATGGCTTTTTGACAAGCTGAAAAGGGTCCGCCGCAAGCGTTTGCGGCGGACCCTTCAGTGTATGGATCGAATTACAAATATTTTTTCATAGCCTCAGAAGCCTTTTCAGGTTCGTCGGAAATGGTGATGGTAAAGCGCATATCATTGGCAGCGCCGAATTTTTCGCACCATGCCACAAAAGCCTCTCCGGTTGCCCGGTCCTCGCCGATGATTTTATACAGGCTTTCGATGAACACGTGGGTAATGTCGAAATTGCCGGCGTGCAGACCACTGATGAACCCTTTTAACAGAGTGGAATCTGTGACGGCATATTCTTTCGCGTCGATGAGGCGGACGCGGTAATCGATGTCATAGGTCAGCTTTTTACCAAATTCCACACAAACTACGCTGCCTGTTTCGCTTTGGACAGCTTCGTTGATATCTTTGACCAACTGCTTGGTCTTACCGGAGCCCTTCAGCCCCATAATTACCTTAACCATTGGTATCTCCTCCTTGCAGCACCGGCGGGCCGGCTTGTTCTATTATTTTACCAGTTCCCCATGAGATTTGCAACTGTTTTCATGGAAAATTCACAGGCAGACCATAGGGAAATTACGCCAAAGCATCAGAAGGAAGCGCTCCAGCGGGCATTACTTTTTCTCATATCCGGGCTTTCCCAAGAGCTGGAACATGTTTCGCTTATAAAATTCCACGCCGGGCTGGTTGAAGGGATTGACTCCCAGCATATATGCGGAAATGCCGCAGGACAGCTCGAAGAAATAGAACAGCTCGCCCAGCTTCATGTCATCCAGCTCTCCCATATCCATGGTGATCACCGGAACGCCGCCGTCGACATGGGCCGCAACGGTGCCCCGGAAGGCCTGCTCGTCTACGAAGTCCAGGGTTTTGCCCTCCAAATAGTTGAGGCCGTCCAGGTTTTTCCAGTCGGAGCCCACGGTTACGGTCCTGGCAGGCGGGGCGAAGCGGACCATGGTTTCAAACAGGTTCCGCTGTCCCTGCTGAATCATTTGACCCAGGGAGTGAAGGTCGGCGGTAAATTCGGCGGTGACCGGGAAGAGACCCTTGCCGTCTTTTCCTTCGGATTCGCCGAACAGCTGTTGCCACCAGCCGCCCATCATTTTAAAGGCAGGCTCAAAGGAGGTCAGCAGCTCGATGACCTTTCCCTTCCGGTACAGCAGGTTCCGAATGGCGGCGTACAGCCACACGGGATTCTCAAAGGAGCGCAGGTCATAGTCCTTCTTGGCCTTGGCTGCGCCCAGCATCACGTCGCAAATGCGAATGCCGGCGACGGCCATCGGCAACAGGCCCACCGGGGACAGCACGCTGAACCGGCCTCCCACATCGGGCGGAATGACAAAGGTCTCCCAACCCTCTTCCATCGACATCTGCCGCAGGGCGCCCTTACAGGGGTCGGTGATGGTGAAAATCCGGTTTTTGGCTCCGTCGGTGCCGTATTTCCGCTCCAGCATCCAGCGCAGGGCCCGGGTGGCAATGGCCGGTTCGGTGGTGGTGCCGGATTTGGAAATGAAAACGACGGAAAAGTCCTTCCCGTCCAGCTCACCGGCCAGCTCGTTCCAGGCCCGGGTGGACAAGCCGTTGCCGGCAAAGAAGATCTGCGGGTTGCCTTTTACGCCGCGCTGCAAATTGTGGTTGGCTCCGTACATGAGCTCAATTGCGGCCCGGGGTCCCAAATAGGAGCCGCCGATTCCCACAACGACAAAGGCCTCGGAGTTTTCCCGAATCCGCGCGGCGGCCTGGGAAATGCGTTGCATTTCCGCTGTCTCCTCGTAGGTGGGCAGGTTCAGCCAACCTAAGAAATCGTTGCCTTCGCCGGTGCCCTCAGCCAAGGTCTTATGTGCAGCAGAGACTTCTTTTTCCAAAGCCAACAAATCCGGCAACGCCAGTTGCCCCCATACGTTGGATATATCAACTCGAATCATGGTATATGCACATCCTTTCCAGTAATTGTTGCAAATTCAGGCCATCATAGCCCGATGTATTATTATGGTATCGCAAATCGAAGGGAAACGCAAGGACTATTTTGTGGGGCGCGAGAAGAAATCCAGGGGCTGGGCGGCCCCAAGGAAGGAGGATCTACCCGGCAGCCAGGCGCTTTTTTCATTGAAAGCCGGAGCGGCCTGTGATAAAATGAGTGGAAATGAGTCCGCAAGAAAAGGGGTCCGGGCTGCGCACAATGGGAGGCCCCGGACGCAGAATCGGAAAAACAGGCTGCTGGATTCAGCCGGAAATTAGGAGACCATGGTATGAGATACGGTTTTGGTGTGGATGTGGGAGGAACGTCCATCAAGCTGGGGCTGTTTTCGGAGGCGGGAGACCGGATGGAGAAATGGGAAATTCCCACCCGCACGGAACACGGCGGCGCGGCTGTTTTGCCGGATGTGGCGGCTGCCGTTCGGGCGTGCACGGCCCGGCACAACCTGTCCCGGGAGCAGATTTTAGGACTTGGCATCGGGGTTCCGGGTCCCGTGAGCCGGGACGGCGTGGTAAACCGGTGTGCCAATCTGGGATGGGGAACCTTTTCCATCCAGCAGGTGCTGTCGGATCTCACGGGGCTGCCGGTGAAAGCGGGCAACGACGCCAATGTGGCGGCACTGGGCGAATGCTGGAAGGGCGGGGGACGGAGCTACCACAGTATGATCCTGGTTACCCTGGGCACCGGAATCGGCGGCGGCATTGTGGTGGACGGGAGGATTCTCTACGGCGCCCACGGCGCCGGTGGGGAGATCAGCCATATGCCCATGCGGAAGGAAGAAACAGACATGTGCAGCTGCGGCAAGCGGGGCTGCGCGGAGCAGTACGGCTCGGCCAACGGCATAGTCCGTCTGGCCCGCCGCCGGATGGCGTGTAGCGCTACGCCGTCTCCTCTGCGGGAAATGGAGCATTTCACCTGTAAGGATATTTTTGACTTATGCGCCGGGGGTGATACCCTGGCGCTGGAAATCCAGGAGGAATATTTCGACTTCCTGGGCCAATTCCTGGCAGATGTGTGCTGCGTAATAGACCCGGAGGCCGTACTTTTGGGAGGCGGCGTGTCCAAGGCAGGCCGCCCCTTGCTGGATGGCGTGCGGAAGCATTTCCTTCCTTACATGTTCCATACTGGACGGGAGATCACCTTTGCCTTGGCCGAGCTGGGCAACGATGCCGGCATTTACGGCAGCTTTAAACTGGCGCTGGATGCATTTGGGAGGTAAGACGATGGATATTTTGGTGTTGGGCGGAGGACCTGCAGGGGCGACTGCGGCCATTTACGCCGCCCGGGCGGGGAAAGCCGTGACGTTGGTATATCAAGATGGCGGCGCTTTGGCAAGAGCCGAAAAGATCGAGAATTTTTACGGATTTCCCGCTCCGATTCACGGCCCGGCGTTGTTTGAGCGGGGGCTGGAGCAAGCTGAGGCCTTGGGTGTGACGGTGCTCCGCGCGCAGGTTTTGGGCTTGGGGTTTGGTCCGGAGGGTCTGGAAGCGGAGACGACCCATGGGACGCTGTCTGCAAAGGCGGTTGTTTTGGCAACCGGTACCCAGAGAAGACGGCCTGGGATTGCAGGCCTGGATGCCTTTGACGGAGCCGGAGTCAGCTATTGTGCGGTGTGCGACGGTTTTTTCTGCCGCGGAAAGCAGGTTGCGGTACTGGGCGCGGGGGCGTATGCACTGCATGAGGCCGGAGTTCTTTTGCCTCTGGCCGGGCAGGTGACGCTGCTCACCAATGGGGAGAGCGCCCCGGACGCCTTGCCCCAGGGCTTGCAGGTGGATGTGCGGCCTGTGGAGGCGCTGGAGGGGAAGGAAGGGATTCTATCTGCCGTTCGGTTTGCCGGCGGGCAATCTCTGGAGGTCAGCCGCCTGTTTGTGGCGTTGGGCACCGCCGGCAGCGGAGACCTGGCCCGAAAGGTGGGGCTTCTGACGGAGCATGGAAAGATTGCGGTGGATGAGGCCATGGCCACCAATGTGCCCGGTTTGTTTGCTGCCGGGGATTGTACCGGAGGACTGCTGCAGGTGGCCAAGGCTGCGGCCCAGGGCGCCCAGGCGGGCCTTTCCGCCGTGCGGTATGTGAACGGCCGGTAGCCGTCCTTCTTGATAGAGGTAAGATCTCATACATTAGGCCCGCTGCAGCTTGGCAGCGGGCCTCATTTTGTACCGGAGGGTTGGAATTTAGGAACGACTACCGGCGTCTAGAAACTGTTGGGGGATCACCAGATTTCCTGCGGTCAGGCTGACAGAGACGCCGGGGTAGGGGACCGTTTTGCCGCCGGCGTCCTGAGGCGTCCGGTATCCGTCCGGGTAGGCGTCGGTGCATTTATGGAAAAGAGCAGGATGACGGCAAGCAGCACCGGGCAAATCTTTCGACGGTTTGTCATGGGGCCACCTCCTTTTCAAAGTTCCGAGTGGGGCAGCCGTTTTTGGAGATGAATTGCCGGCGTGGCTGTTCTGGAGAGGCGTGGGGGGTGTTGTGTCTATTGCGTGGCTTCCTCCAAAAGGGCGGAAATTTTCTTGGCGATTTCACAGGTGTTTTGGTGAACACATGCGCCGTAGCAGCAATCCGCGTCCAGAAGGTCCCGGTCTTCCCACTCAGTCATGACCATGCGGCTCTGATCCAGAACCCGGCAATAGCCGGAGAAAATCATTTCTTTCGACATCCTTCAGACCTCCAAAGCGCAAAAACCGTTGGGCAAGAGGATCAGAGAATCCGGAGCGACGGTCTCTAAATTGTGGCCCAGTAAAAGCCGTCCGGGGGTGATCTGCCAGGGATCTCCCGTTCGGTTTACATAAACTTCCACCCTCTGTGCCAGAGACCGGTTGGCGGAACGAAGGAAGCCCAGACGGCCGTCTGCGGCGGCAAAGAATTCAATTGCAGGACTGCGCAGGGCGGGGTTGTCCCGCCGGAGCTGTCCCAACCGCCGGTAATGGGCCAGCAGGTCCGGATCCTCCCGTCCCCAGGGGTAGGTTCTCCGGTTGAAGGGATCGGCATAGCCCTCCATGCCGGCTTCATCTCCATAGTACACCGAGGGGGCGCCGGGCAGAACGAACTGGAGGAAGGAGGCCATCCGCAGCCGCTCTTTGGCCACCAAAAGCTGCCCGGGGGACAGGTGGCGGGCGGCTTTTTCCGCCCGGCTGCCTTCAAAGTCATCCATCAGCGCCGTCAGGATCCGCGGCGTGTCGTGGGTGCCCAGGTGATTCATACAGCAGGCCAGTACCTGGGGCGGATAATTCTCCGCGATGGTCATGACGGCCTCCCGGAATCCCTTGCCGTCGTCCCGCTGGCGCAGGAAGTCGATGACGGCCTTCCGGTAGGGATAGTTCATCACGCTGTCCAATTCACCGTCGACGAAATAACGGCGGCGGGTGTCGTAAGCAATTTTATTGGAGGCGTCCTCCCAGACCTCGCCCATGAGCAGGGCGTCGGGCTTAATTTCCCGCATTCTCTTTTTCAACCGCAGGACGAATTCGTCCGGCAATTCGTCCACCACGTCCAACCGGAAGCCGTCGGCTCCCAGGCGAAGCCAGTGCGCGACCACGCTGTCCTGGCCGTCGATCATATATTCCAAATAGGAGGGGTCCATTTTGTTCACACAGGGAAGGGTATCAAAATTCCACCAGCAGTTGTAAGAGTCGGGGTAATGATAAAACTGGTACCAGCTGCGGTAGGGGGAGTTGGGGTCGGTGTATGCGCCATGGCCTCCGAAGGCGCCGTAGCGATCGAAGTACAGGCTGTTGGAGCCGGTATGGGAAAAAACGCCGTCCAGAATGACGTGGATGTTTAATTTTCGGGCCTCCCGGCACAGCTGGATGAAATCGGCGTGGGTGCCCAACATGGGATCGGGGGTTTTATAATCGCCGGTGTCGTACCGGTGACTGGAGAACGCTTTGGAAATGGGGTTCAGGTATAATATGGTGACGCCCAAGGAGGCAAGGTAAGGCAGCTTTTCTGTAATACCCCGAAAATTTCCGCCGAAGAAATCGTTGTTCAGCACTTCTCCCCGTTCGGTAGGCTGCCAGTGGACTTCTTCATTCCAATTTTGGTGAACGGTATAGGGCTCTAATTTCCCGGTGAGGTCACAATTGCCGGATTTTGCGAACCGGTCCGGAAAAATCTGATAAATGATAGCCCCTTGCGCCCATTCCGGGGTTTCCGCGTTTTTCGGGACGCAGCTCAGCTGCCACCAGTCTCCGGCTTCCATATTGGTGTCCTCTCCCTGACGCAGGAGGGAGAAGGTCTCGTGGGCGGTGGTGATCCGGAAGAAGTAGAAATATAGGCCTTCTTCCAAGGTGAACCGGCAGGACCAGGTTTCATAGGGGGACTGGACGGCGATCCGCTGAAGGGGAACCTCCGTGTGCAGGGACCCGTCTTCCCGGAGCAGGCGGCATGTTGCTTCCCGGGTTTGGCAGTGCTCGGGGATCTGAACCCGCAGGGTACAGAGTTGCTCCGGGGTGATCGTACCGAAAGGTTCTTTATAGGAGGCGTTCCGGCTGTTGAACAGAATACGAAGCATAAATGCGGCTCCTTATCAAAGAAATAGAGGCCGGCCGACACAGCATGTACAGGCCGGTGTATTCCTGTGAAACAGTGGGCGCGCCGCAACACATTACGACGCGCCCGCCACAGGAAGAGAGAAATCAGCCTTTCAGCCGATGGAACAGCTCCATGTATTTTTCTGCGGGCTTTTTCCAGCTGAAATCAGCGGACATATCCCGGCGGATCAAGTCGTTCCAGCCGTCCCGGTCGTGCCAGTACAGACCCAGGCAGCGGTCGATGGCGCCCCAGAAATCGTCTCCGTTGTAGCTTTGGAACGTGTATCCCAAGCCGGTGTTGGTCGTGGGGTCCACAGGAGGTACGGTGTCCTTTAGACCGCCGGTGGCATTGACCACCGGAACGGTGCCGTAGCGCATGGCGTTCATCTGACTCAGCCCGCACGGCTCGGATTTCGACGGCATAAGATATACGTCCGCACCGGCGTAAATCCGGTTTGCCAGCCCCAAATCAAATTTCAACTGGGCCGAGACTTTGTCCGGATACTCAGCGGCCAGGCCGCGGAAGAAGTTTTCAAATCGCTGCTCGCCGGTCCCCAGGATGACCAGCTGTACATCCATGGACAACAGACGCCGGGCGATGTAACACAACAAATCGATGCCTTTGTGTCCGGCCAACCGGGTGATCATGGCCATCATGGGAGGCTCGGGCCGCTCCGGTAGACCCAGCTCCCGCTGAATGGCGGCCTTGTTGGCGGCCTTACCGGCTGCAAAATTCTCCATGGAGTAGTTTTGCGCCAGGGCCGGATCGGTGGAGGGATCGAAGACCGAAACGTCTACGCCGTTGGTGATGCCCACCAGCTTGTACCAGTAGCCGGACAAAACGCCGTCTAAACCGTGGGCATAATAGGGATAGCGGATTTCCTGGGCATAGGTCTCCGAGACGGTGGATACGGCGTCGGCGCATTCTATGGCGCCCTTCATCATATTGACGCCGCCGGTCAGGTCCAGGATTCCGCGGAAGGACTCCGGCAGCCCCAGGACGTTGTCGAAGAAGTCCGGATTGGCCCAGCCCTGATATTCAATGTTGTGAATGGTAAAGACGGTTTTGGTATAGGGGAAGACGCCCCGATATTGCGCGTTCAGATATACCGGAATCATAGCGGTCTGCCAGTCGTTGGATTGGATGACATCGGGATAAAACTGAAGGACCGCCATGGCGTCCAGTACGGCTTTGGAAAAATAGGCATACCGCTCGCCGTCATCTAAGTAGCCGTAGAGGCCGTCCCGGCCGAAATAGTACTCATTGTCGATGAAGTACACCGTGGGCAGTTTTTTCCGGCCCTTCGTTTTCAGCTTATGCAGCCCGGCGTACTGCTCCCGCCAGGCCAGACCCACGCGAAACTCGGCGCAAAGCTCCGTTTCATAGGCCGGGTTCTCTTTGATCTTCTTATAGTAGGGAAGAAACAGACAGACCTCATTGCCTGGAATTTTCGCCAACTCATGGGGCAGGCCCAGCATGACGTCGCCCAGACCACCGGATTTGGCATAAGGAGCGGCTTCAGAGGCGGCGATTGCAATTCTCATACAATTTCACCTCGCTTGACCACGATGGGATTTTCCGGTGTGCCGATGAGGCGGACGCCGGGACGGACGACGACATCCTTATCCAAAATCGCGCAGTACAGCTCCGCGCCTGCGCCGATGGAGCAGTCGTTCATGATGACGCATTCCTTCACCTCTGCGCCTTCATCCAGACGGACCTGCCGGAAAAATACGGAGTGATCGGCGATCCCGTCCAACTGGCAGCCGTCGGCCACGATGCAGTCGTCAATTTGAGAATTTTCCCCGTAGGTGGCGGGAACCCGGTCTCGAACTTTTGTATAAATATTCCGGTCTGTGCGGAACAGGCCGTGCCGCGTGTCAAAATCAATCAAGGCCAGATTGTTGCGATAGTACTCCTGGGTGCTTTCGTTGAACATGGCCACGCCGTCAAAGTTATATACGCCTACCGTCAGGTTTTTGTCGTTGAATTGCTTCAGCAGAAAGTCCCGTTCGAAACGGTAGCGGCTCCGGGCCACGGATTCTTTTACAAAGTAGATGAGAAGCTCCCGGCTGATGACGAAGATGCCCATGCTGGCCAGATAGTCCGGACCGGCGCAGTAATCCACCGCCATGTCGGACACCTGTCCCTTCTTATCCAGGCGGATGCCCAGGTCCAGCTGCTTGGAGCCGTTGGCAATGCCGGCCTTGACGGCAACGGTAACATCCTTGCCGCTTTCCACGTGCTGCTCCAGGACTCGATCCAAGTCAATGTTACAAAGGACGTTGCTGTCGGCCAATACGACATAGTCCTCCAGGGCGTTTTCCAAGAAAATCATGGCGGAATTCAGGGCTTCTACCTTACCCCGGTAGCTGCCGTTGTGCCCCATGGCGAAGGGCGTCAGATATTCCAGCCCGCCTTCTTCCAGCTCCAAATCCCATTCCTGGCCGGAGCCGATATGATTCATCAGGGACTGGTAGTTATACTTTGTGATGATTCCGATGTGCCGGATGCCGGAGTTGGACATATTGGACAGGGTGAAGTCGATTTGGCGGTACCGTCCGCCGTAGGGCAGGGATGCGATGGTACGTTTGTTGGTCAGCTCGCCCAGAGAGCTGTCGTAAATATTGGCAAAGATAATGCCCATAGCTTTCATCATAGTGTACCTCCTTTTACCGGACTTCGCCGGGAGCAATTACGGTGTTTTCCGGAAGCGTCTGATTTTTGCCCAGAACGCTGATTTTCCGCTTTGCTCCGTCCGGGAAGGTGCCTCCCACCACAGCGCCGGAAGAAATGACACAGTTTTCCCCGATGATGGCATGGCGGACAATGGCGCCCGGTGCAATGGAGACGTTGGGCATAATGACGCTGTCCTCTACCAGGGCGCCGGCGCCGATGGTGCAGCCGGTGGAAATGATGGAATGCCGCACGGTACCGCAAATCTCGCCGCCTTCGGCGATGAAGCAGTTGACGGTTTTGGCCCCTTTGGCAATATAGCTGGAGGGCAGCGCGTTGTTCCGAGCGGAAATTTTTTCGCTTTCGGGACCGCGTATGTCGAAGTTGGGATGCGTGCCCAGCAGGTCCATATTGGCTTCCCACAGAGAGTCGATGGTGCCGACGTCCTTCCAGTAGCCTTCAAAGGCATAGGCCCACAGCTTGTACCCGGAGTTCAAAAGAGCGGGAATCACATTTTTACCAAAGTCGTTTTCAGACTTGGGGTCTTCCTCGTCGGCAACGAGGAACTTTTTCAGAACGCTCCAGCGGAAGATATAAATACCCATGGAGGCGTTGTTGCTCTTGGGGTGGGCGGGCTTTTCTTCAAATTCATAGATGGAGCCGTCGGGGTTTGTGTTCATAATGCCGAAGCGGCTGGCCTCTTCCATGGGCACGGTGCGGACGGCAATGGTGCAGTCTGCGCCGGTTTTTTCGTGAGCAGCCAGCATAGCGGCGTAGTTCATACGGTAGATATGGTCGCCGGAGAGAATGAGTACGTTGTCGGGGTCGAAGCGCTCAATAAAAGGGATGTTTTGGTAGATGGCATTGGCGGTGCCTTTATACCACTCGGACTTCTTGCTGCGGGCATAGGGGGGCAAAACCTGGGCGCAGCAGTGGGACTTATTGAGCCCCCAGGGCTGGCCGTTGCCGATGTACTCGTTCAGTTCCAGGGGCTGATACTGGGTGAGAATTCCCACCGTGTCAATCCCGGAATTGACGCAATTGGACAGGGGAAAATCAATGATGCGGTACTTACCGCCAAAGGGAACGGCAGGCTTGGCGGTGTTTTCCGTCAAAACCTTCAGCCGGCTGCCCTGGCCTCCGGCCAGGAGCATGGCAATACAGCGTTTCTTCTGAAAATACATGAGTCGCCTCTCCTTACTATAAGCAATTGAATGGTGTGGTTTGTTGGACGTTTTCTAAATTGAACCGCTGGACAAAGCCCGGCGGGAAAACACATGCAATGAGCCGATGCTCAGTCGGCCGGCTTGGCCGTCTCTTCTTTTGGCTGGGCGCTTTTTTTCGGCGGATTTTCCCGGACATAGAAGGTAGCGGACATGGGAGGGATGTCAAAGCAGGCGGAGAGCTTATAATCCCGGAAGCTGACCCGTTCGCTGACGGCGGGGCGGATCTCCGCGCCGGTGCCGCCGTATTTCAGGTCATCGGAGCACAGGACGGGCTTGTAGATACCCCGGCGGGGAACGCCTAAGCGGTAGTGCCGCCGCTCCACCGGGCAGAAGTTGCACACCACCAGTACTTCCCGGTTCCGCCGGTCAATCCGGCGGAAGGCCAGCAGGTTATCGTCGCCGGCGTCGGGCTGAATCCACTGGAAGCCGTTCCAGTCCTGCTCGTTTTGCCAAAACTGAGGGTGGGAAAGGTAGAAGTGGTTCAGGTCCCGGACAAAGGACTGCATCTGACGGTGCCGGTCGTAGTCCAGCAGAAGCCAATCCAGCTGCTCGTCATAGCGCCACTCGATAAACTGGGCAAACTCGTTGCCCATAAAGCTGAGCTTTTTGCCGGGGTGTGCGATCATATAGGCGTACATAGCCCGCAGATTGCTGAATTTCTGGTCATATTCTCCGGGCATTTTATTGATCAGGGAAGCCTTGCCGTGCACGACCTCGTCGTGAGACAGGGGAAGAATGAAATTCTCCGAAAACGCGTAGGTCATGGAGAAGGTCAGATTGTTGTGCTTGTATTTCCGGTAAATGGGATCGGTTTGCATATACTGAATGGTGTCGTTCATCCAGCCCATGTTCCATTTGAACAGGAAACCCAGACCGCCGTCAAAATCAGGCTTGGTGATCATGGGAAAAGCGGTGGATTCCTCGGCTACCATCAGGGAGTTGGGCCGGGTGCGGAAGGCGGCTCGGTTGACCGAGCGCAGCAGCTCCATAGCCTCCAGGTTTTCCCGCCCGCCGAAGCGGTTGGGCTTATAGCTGGTCCGGCCGTAATCCAGGTACAGCATGGAAGACACTGCGTCCACACGTACGCCGTCAATGTGAAATTTCTCCAGCCAGTACACGGCGTTGGAGACCAGGAAGCACTTAACCTCCGGCTTGCCGAAGTCGAAAATCCGGGTTGTCCAATCCGGGTGTTCGTTCATGGTGGGATCGGAGAGCTCATAGCAGCAGGTTCCGTCGAATTCGTAAAGGCCCTGCTCGTCTTTGGGGAAGTGGGCGGGGACCCAATCCAGAATGACGCCGATTCCGGCCCGGTGCAGGGTATCGACCAGCACGCGAAGCCCTTCCGGCTCTCCGTACCGGAAGGTGGGGGCATAGTACCCCGTCACCTGGTATCCCCAGGAGGGATCATAGGGATACTCGGACAGAGGCATAAACTCCACGTGCGTGTATCCCATATCCTTCAGGTAGGCTGTCAACGGCTCGGCCAGCTCGGCGTAGGTGAAGGTGCTGCCGTCTTCCTTCCGTCGCCAGGAGCCCAGGTGCATTTCGTAAATGTTCATGGGCGCCGTGAGCGGGGAGCGCAGGGGGAAATCCCGCATCCATTTTCCGTCTCCCCAGTTGTGTTTGTCCTCTGTGCAGATTAGGCTGGAGGTATCCGGCAGGCAAGCGGCCCGAGTGGCGTATGGATCCGCTTTATAGACGGTGGAACCGTCGGGGCGGGTGATATAGTACTTGTAGGGGCAGCCTTCATACCCCCGGGTGGTGAAGACTTCCCACACGCTGTCATCCAGGCGCTCCATGGGCAGGTCTTCCGGGTTCCAAAAGTTAAATTCCCCTACAACGCAGACCTGCTTGGCGTTGGGAGCCCAGACCCGAAAGACATAACCGGCTTTTCCCCGGCGGGTAATTCGGTGACAGCCCAGAAGATCGTAGGCGCGGATGCAGGTTCCACTGTGGAAATCCTTTAATAGCTCTTTTGTTTTCTTATCCATATTGCTGTCTTTCTCCCTTTTTCACAAAATGGGCGGGGGGGAGCCTGCGAAGGTATCGTGAGGTCCTCTATCTTCTATATTATACCGTTTCTTGGCGGGAACTGCAATCCTTTTTCGTCGAAAAGGACATATTTTTCTGAGACTAGAGGCCGCGCTTTGTCGAATCTGAGAAAGCGTCCGGGAAGAGCGAACATTTCTCCTTTATAGAATACCACATTTTTCTTTTTGGGGGAATAGTCAAACTGTATAAAATATGGGTGAAATCTTTGTTCTATTCCACCATAGACAGGTGAGAACATCAGACAGAAGACAGACGTCTGTTTGCGCATGTTTTGTCTGAGACCGGCGAAAGACAACAGTTGACATTTGCTTGCGTGTATTATATAATCTGATATGTTATATTAGATATGGCGTTTGCCGCACAGCGTCTGCCTGTGCAGGCATAGGATCTTATGGAGAGGGCTTTTTATGAATCAGCAAAAAATTGCTATTTTAGTGGATTCCGGCTGTGACGTGCCCCAGGCGGTGCGGCAGGCCTATGATATGCGGGTTCTGCCTCTGAAAATCCGGTATCCTGAGGGAGAGTATGACGACCAGGTGCATATTACGGCGCAGCAGGTATACGACCGGTTTCCGGAAGAAATTCCCCAAACTTCTCTGCCGGATGGGAAGACCATTTTGGCTGCGCTGGACCGGGCCCGGTCCGACGGGTATGAGAAAGCGCTGGTGATCTGCATTTCCTCCGGTCTCAGCGGCACCTACAACATGATACGCCTGATATGCCGGGAATATCATGAGTTGGAGACGTTTGTTCTGGATACCAAAAATATTTCCTTCGGAAGCGGAGTTTTTGCGCTGCTTGCCGCCCGTTGGATTGCAGAGGGGGTTGACTGGCCGACGCTGCAGAGGCGGCTGACGGAACGCCTGGGAGACAGCAAGGTGTTTTTCTGTGTCGATACCCTGGAGTACTTGCGAAAGGGCGGCCGGTTGGGCCTGGTGGCTGCCGTTGTAGGTACGGCGTTAAAGCTGAAGCCGATTATTTCCTGCAATGCGTCCGGTGTCTACTACATGGCCGGGAAGGCCATGGGCCGGAAAAAGGCGCTGGACCGGATGCTGGAAATGGCGGCGGCCTTTGCCGGGGGCGGGCATGGCTCGCAGGTGGCGCTTCTTCACGGCGGCGCTCCGGCAGAGGCGGCGGAAATGAAGCCCCGCCTGCTGCAGCGGACCGGCTGCTCGGACCTTCTTGTAGAGGGGCAGATCAGCCCGGCTTTGGTGGTTCATACCGGTCCGGGCCTGCTGGGAATTGCCGTTTTGAAACATGGATTCTCACCGGAAGACGCTGTCCGGTAAAAAGGGAAATAGATATCCGGCTGGAAGCCATTGGACTTCCAGCCGGATATGGTTTGGGGATCGGAATGATACTGTGGTTACCGGATGTGGGCGCGGTCTTAAGAGATGTCTTGAGGCCGTGTCTTTTTTTACTTGTAGCGCCTAAACGCCGACGTGTTCGTGAACCAGCCGGGCCGGGCGGTCCCAGGTTTCCTTGGAGGTGTAGGCGGCGCCCACGGTGCGGGCTGTCTGCATAATTTGCAGGGCCAGCTGATTGGAGTCGATATGGTCCTGGTTGGAAACCGGGTAAGCGACGCTGACGGCGGCGATGATTTGACCGGCGGCGTCTTGGACCGGAGCGGCGGTGGCCCGGATCTCCGGCATGTATTCGCCGTTGTCCACGGCGTAGCCGGAGCGCCGGATGCGGTTGAGCTCTTCTTTCATGTCTTCCACCGTCATAATGGTGGTCTCTGTATAGCGGATCCCGTACTGGCTGTAATAGCGCTGAATGGCGGCGTCGTTTAGGCAACACATCAGGATCTTGCCGGAAGCGCCGGCGTGCAGGGGGAACAGCGCGCCGCTGTCGATGCTGATGCGGATGGGGCGGGTTCCTTCCACAGAGGCGATGGTGTAGCTTTGCATGCCGGATAAGACGGTGAGCTTGACGGTCTCCTGAACCTGCTCGGCCAGAAACCGCAGGTGCGGCATGGCGGCCTCCCGCAGGCGGCCGGCGCGCTCATCCATGGAAGTGTAGGCGGCTGTGAACTTGGGGCCCAGCGTGTAGACGCCGCTGGTGGGTATGTAGGTCAACAGCTCGTTTTCCGTCATGGAAGTCAGCAACCGGTACAGGGTTGTCTTGGGGATGTTCTCGGTGCGCAGCAGCTCGTTGGCTCGCAGGCCGTTTGGGGAGGCGAGGATGCTGTTTAAAAGACTGGACATGCGGTTGATGATTGGAATGGGCGAATAGTGACTGCTCATCGGATATATACCACCACTTTTTCTTTCGAATGTGCCGGATGCGTTTGCATCAAGCCGCAGGAAAACTTTTGTAACTTTACTATAACATACCAATTATCAAAATGCAAGTTCCAAATGCGGGTCTCTCTATTTTCATAAATGGAACTCCCGGTTGGCAAGTTGCACAAAAAGTGCCGCGAAAAATGTGAAATAATTACGGATTTACAAAGAAAAGCTGGCGTGCTATGATTATATCCAAAGAGGGAACAGATGAATTTTGGAACTCTGAGTATATAGTAGTTCCAAATAAGAAACTACAACGTGGATCTCAGGAGGCGAGCAGATTTCAAATGAATGTTATGGAAGAACTGAAGGGCTATGGCTTGATTCCGGTTACGGTGCTGGACGATGCGGCCCAGGCGGTGCCTCTGGCCGAGGCTTTGGAGCAGGCGGGTCTGCCTGTGGCGGAGATTACCCTGCGCACCCAGGCGGGCCTGGCGGCCATTGCAGCCATCCGGCAGGCAAAGCCTCATTTCCTGCTGGGCGCCGGTACGGTGCGGACCCTGGAGCAGTGCAGGGCGGCCGTCGATGCAGGCGCATCGTACATTGTCTCGCCGGGGTTTCAGGCGGAGCTTGTCCGCTTCTGTATAGAGCGGAACGTAGCGGTGATTCCCGGCTGTGTGACCCCCAGTGAGTTGGAGCAGGCGCTGGAGATGGGAATTCATGTGGTGAAGTTTTTCCCTGCCAGCACCTACGGCGGCGTCGGCGGGTGCAAGGCGCTGTACGGCCCTTATGCTTCGGCGGGCGTTCGGTTTATTCCCACCGGCGGCATCGGCCCGGACAACCTGACGGATTATGCGGACAAGCCCTTTATTCATGCGGTGGGCGGCGGCTGGCTCACGCCGACGGATGCCGTTCGGTCGGGGCAGTGGGACCGCATTACCGCCATCGCGAAAGCTGCGGTAGACCAGCTGCTGGGCTTTGAACTGGCCCACGTGGGGATCAACCTCTCCGATGAAAAAGAGGCGCTGGCTGTGAGCGGTCAATTGGAAGCCTTTTTTGGGTGGCCTGCCGAATTGGGAAACAGCTCCATTTTCAGCAGCAGCCGGATAGAAGTGCTGAAGAGCAAGGGCAGAGGCACGATGGGACACCTGGCAGTGCGCACCAATTGCGTGGACCGGGCTCTGGCCTATTTGGAACGCCGGGGCCTGGCGGCGGACCCTGCCAGCCTTCGCCGGCAGGGAGACCGGACGACCTTTGCCTATCTGAACGGGGAAATCGGCGGCTTTGCCGTACATCTGTTACAAAAATAGGGTGAGGAAGATGAAAGTATTAACCTTTGGCGAGATTATGCTGCGACTCAAGGCGCCGGGACAGGAGCGGCTGTTTCAAAGCCCCATGCTGGAGGCGACCTTCGGCGGTGGAGAGGCCAACGTGGCGGTGTCGCTGGCGAACTACGGGATAGAGACGGAGTTTTTGACCGTTTTGCCGGATCACGACATTGCGGACGCTTGTATCCGGACCCTTCGCTATTTTGGCGTCCGCACGGATAAAATTCTCCGGGGACCGGGGCGCATGGGGATCTACTATCTGGAAGGCGGGGCCAATCAGCTGCCCAGTAAAGTGACCTATGACCGGGCGTATTCTGCCCTGGCTCTGGCAAAGCCGGGAGATATCGACTGGAACGTGGCCTTTGCCGGCGTGAACTGGTTCCACATCACCGGCATTACGCCGGCTGTTTCCGAAAGCGCCATGGCCTTGTCTCTGGAGGCGGTTCAGGAAGCAAAGAAGCGGGACATTACCGTTTCCTGTGACCTGAACTACCGCAAGAATCTTTGGAAGTACGGAAAACAAGCCGACCAGGTCATGCGGCAATTGGCCGAATATGTGGACATTGCCATTGCCAACGAGGAGGACGTGCAAAAGTCCCTGGGAATTACCTCAGAGGTCCGGGTTGAGTCCGGGCAGCTGGACCTGGCGGCGTATCAAAGCCTGAGCAGCCGGGTCCTGGAGGCGTACCCCCATATGAAAATGATTGCCATCACCTTGCGGGAGAGCCACAGTGCCGATTGGAACGGCTGGGCGGCATGTTTGAACGACCGGTCCCGGTTCTACGTGTCCAAGAAATATGAGATCCGCCGTATTGTGGACCGGGTTGGAGGCGGAGACAGCTTTGCCGGCGGCTTGATATACGGCCTGAACACCTATGAAAGCAAGCAACAGGCGCTGGAATTTGCTGTGGCGGCCAGCTGCCTGAAGCATTCGGTCATAGGCGATTTCAACCGGGTTGGTACCGCCGACGTGGAAAAGCTGGCCGGCGGCGATGGAACCGGCCGAGTGCAGCGATAAAAGAAAGGACGATGATGCAACATGGAACAAAAATTTGACATCCCCTATTTGAAGCAGGTGCTGTATAGCGGGATCCTCTGCGATGTGCTGGACCAAAAGGGATACCGCAATCAGGCGCTCAGCAACGAAATTATGGGCCTGCGGGATGAGACGGTCATCTTTGGACCGGCTTTCACCAGCATTGGCACGGAGGTGTACTCCATGCCGCCGGATCCGCTGACCGCCCAGTGCAAGGTGGTGGATCAACTGGGGGAAGGGGAGATCTATGTACTGGTCACCCGGGGGAATTACAACTGCGCCGTGTTTGGCGAGCTGTTTGCCACGGCGGTACAGGGCCGCAAGGGCGCCGGCGTGCTGTTGGATGCCTACAGCCGGGATATGAAGGCTTTGAAGGAAATGGATTTCCCCCTGTTTTACCGGGGAAAGAACCCCAAGACCTCCAAGGGCCGCTGTGAGATCAACGAGTGCCAGATCCCGGTTACCATCGACGGCGTGACCATTTGCCCGGGCGATTATATCTTCGGCGATGTGGACGGCGTGGTGATCATTCCCAAGGCTGTGGTGGCGGAGGTGATCCAGACGGCGTTGGACACCATTCAAAAGGAAAATGAGGTGCGCCGCCGCCTGCGCAACGGTTCGTCTCTGCAACAGGCCTATGCAGAAATTGGTGCAATTTAAGGAGAATACAGCATGCGAGCAAATGTATTAACGGATTGGGAAACCTTGCACATGATGGATGTGCCCAAGCCGGTTCCCGGAGAAGGCAAGGTGTTGATCCGGGTGCTTTACGCCGGTGTATGCGGATCGGATATTACGGTTTTTCATCACCGCCATTTGACTGCCACCGTTCCCCGCATCATGTGCCACGAGATCCTGGGGGTGGTGGAGGAAATCCATACCAAGGCTCCGGTTCCCTATCAGGTGGGCGACCGGGTTGTGGTGCACCCTCTGGAGAATTGCGGCATCTGCCCGGCCTGTCTGGACGGAAATTTTCACGTCTGTCACGACCTGAAAATTATGGGCTTACATATTGACGGCGGTTTTGCCGAGTATGTCTGCGCCGAGGCGAAGCGGGTGTTCCGGGTGGAACCGGACATTCCGGACCGGGTGGCCATTTTGACGGAACCGCTGGCAGTGGGCTTCCACGCCTGCACCCGGGCAGGGGTCACGCCGGGCGACCAGGTTTTGATCATTGGAGGGGGCCCCATTGGGATCCTGAGCGGCGTATGCGCCCGTTATTTCGGCGCATCCCGAGTGGTCATTGCAGAGGTGAACCCGGAGCGTCTGGCTCTGATTCGTTCTTTTGGATTTGACGCCATTGATTCCGGCAAAGAGGACCTCTGCCGGGCTGTGGGCGATATGACCGGAGGCAATGGGTTTGACCGGGTTTTTGAGGCGTCCGGTTCCAAAGCCGGGTCTCTGGCCTTGTCTTCGGTGACCAGAATACGCGGTACGGCAGTCACCGTTGGCATTCCCTCGGTGCCCAGAGAGTATCAGACCAATCAAATGGTGCTGCGGGAGGTTTCCATTCTGGGAAGCCGGGTGCACACCTTGCAGGATTTTGCCAGAACCGTGGAAATGGTCAAGAAATTGTACCATGCCGGCGCCTTTGATTTTGAAAAAATGATTGCTGCGGAATTCCCCCTGGAGCAATTGGGCGAGGCGCTGGCGCTTCAGGAGTCCGGCACGAAAAACGGAAAAATTCTCATTCGGATTGGAGGCGGAGCGTCAAAATGATTTTGGATCAGTTTTGCTTAATGGGTAAAATCGCTCTGGTAACGGGCGCCAATGACGGCATTGGCCAGGCCATTGCGGTGGGACTGGCGGAAGCCGGAGCGGATATCGCGGCAGTCTACCGCTCCGACATCACCAAAACACAGGAGCTGGTTGAGGCCCTGGGCCGCCGCTTCTTTGCGGTGCGGGCGGATCTGTCCCAAATGGAATCGGTGGAAAAGGTTTACAGCGCGGTGATGGAGCACTACGGCCGGATTGATATTCTGTTTAACAACGCAGGCGCCATCCGCCGGGAGGACTCTTTGCATTTCACGGAGAAGGATTGGGACGATGTGATGAATCTGAACATCAAGACGCTGTTCTTCCTCACCCAGCGGGTGGCCGGACAGATGATCAAGAATCAGATTCCCGGAAAGATTGTCAATACAGCCTCTCTGTTGTCCTTCCAAGGGGGAATTCGCACTCCCTCCTACACTGCATCCAAATCCGCCGTGCGGGGCATCACCATGACATTGGCCAACGAATGGGCGCAGTACGGCATTCAGGTCAACGCCATCGCGCCCGGCTACATTGCCACAAAAATCACCACGGCCCTGCGCAGCGATCCGCAGCGCAGTCCGGAAATTCTGGCCCGGATTCCGGCGGGACGTTGGGGAAGACCGGAGGACTTCAAGGGAATCGCCGTATTTCTGGCAAGCCCAGCGTCCGATTATATCAACGGCTGTACCATCGCGGTAGACGGCGGTTGGATGGGCCGATAGATGCAGTATTTTGCAATTTTACATTGTGAAATAAATAAAAAATGAAAGCAGGAGGAAATTATGAAAAAACGCATGATCGCATTGACGCTGATTTTAGCGCTTGCTGTGGCCGGACTGGTAGGCTGCACCAACACCCCCGCAGCGGACACAACAGATCCCTCCGCCAATGCCGGGACGCAGGGCTCCTCTTCGGCGGAAAACCCAACCGCAGGGAAGACCCTATCCATTGCCCTGAGCGAAAACCTGGTCACCCTGGATCCGCTGGATGCCAACAACGCCCCCGGCTATCAGCCCCGTAATATGTGTTTTGATATGCTGGTGGAGTCGGACCACGAGGGAAATTACACCCCCTGCCTGGCGGAAAGCTGGACGTTTTCTGAGGACGGCACGGAAATCACATTTTCCCTGCGGAAGGATGTCAAATGGCATGACGGTACGGACTTTACCTCTGCCGATGTCGTTTGCACGTTCCAACGTCTGATTGACGATCCCAACCTGAACATTGCTTCCATCTACTGGTCTCTTCTGACCGGAGTCGAGGCCTCCGACGACTACACCGTGACCATCCAGTTGTCTGAGCCCTATGCCCCGGTTATGAACAGCCTCTCCGTCACGGCGATCATTCAGAAAGCGCAGTGGGAAGCCGAGGGTGAAAGCGCTTTCAACAACCAGAACTTTGTGGGCACCGGTCCCTGGATCTTTGACGAGTGGATTGACGGCCAGTACGTCCATGTGACCAAGAACGAAAACTACTGGGGAGACTTCGACTCCTACTATGACGACGTTTACCTGAGATTTGTCCTGGAGGCTTCCACGGCCATTGCCGGACACCTCAACGGAGACGTGCAGGCCTACATCGCCTCCAGCGGCATCGCGGCGGATAACCTGGGGCTGTACGAAGGCAGCGAGGATACCATTGAAATGGTCAACATCAACACCGGTACCGTGCAGTACTTTGGGTTCCAGTGTGGCGACGGCTCTGTTTTCCAGGACAAGAACGTGCGTCTGGCCTTTGCCCACGCCATTGACCGGCAGAGCATTGCCGACTATGTCTTCGGCGGCCAGGCCTCCATCACGGATAGCTTTGCTGTGGAATCCGTCATCGGCTACACGGAAGATGCCGTTCACTACGATTACGATCCGGAGCTGGCGCAGGAATATCTGTCCAAGAGCAGCTACAGCGGGGAGCCTGTGGTTCTGGTTTCCAACACAGGTACCCAGAAGTCCCAGGAGAGCCTGCTGGCGGTTTCCGATATGCTCCAGGCCGTTGGCTTCAACAGCTCGGTGGAAGTGGTAGAGACGGCAACCTTGACGGATCTGCGGGCCACGGGCGATTACGATGTATTCCTGGTGGCGACCATGCAGGAAAACGGCGAGCCGTATAAGTACTTCAACATGCGGGTACTCAACGACGCGCATCACAGCGACTTTGTGGATGAGGAGCTGAATGCCAAGATTCTGGCTTCCAATTCTGAAATGGATGCCGACGCCCGCCGTGAATTGCTGGAAGAGTGCGTGGTTCTCTGGAGCGAGGATCTGGTCCACTTCCCGCTGGTCCGCCTGTCTTCTACCTATGCAATTACCTACGGCGTAGAGGGAATTGAGCTGTATCAGGACGGTCTGTTCAATTTCAAATACGTCACCCACGAATAATTTACCCCATTTAGCCGCGCGGCACCGGCGGCGCAATTTGCGCCGCCGGTGCGGCCGCAGGTCAGGCCGGCGCTTTTCCTGCGGCTGGCGGTGAACGCTGCAAGGCTTTTGCAGAAGCCGACGCCGACGGAGGATTACTTATGATATTGCGCTATATTGGCAAGCGAGTCTTACAGACTTTGATTGTCCTGTTTTTTGTATCCATTTTTGCCTTCCTCCTGATTCGCATGGCCAGCGGCAGTCCGGCACGGATGATGCTTCCGGATGACGCAACCGAGGAACAGGTGGCGGCCATGGAGGAAAAGCTGGGATTGGATAAGCCGCTGTACCAGCAGTATTTTATCTACATTTCCGGGGTCTTACAGGGAGACCTGGGCACCTCCACAATTTATAAGCAGCCGGTTGCCGATATTATTGCCAACCGTCTGCCAGTTACCGCACAGCTGACGTTTTGGACCATTTTGGTTTGCCTGTTGGTCAGTATTCCCCTGGGGATTATAGCCGGCTCCAAGCAGGGGACGGTGACGGACTTTATGGCGATGTTTTTTGCCATTTTTGGACAGTCTATGTCGCCGGTCTGGCTGGGCATTCTTCTGATTTATATCTTCTCCTCACAGCTGGGCTGGCTGCCGGCCATGGGCTACGGCGGAATTAAATTTGTCATCTTGCCTGCCATTACGCTGGGATATCCGGTGGCGGCGGAGATTACGCGAATCGGACGCTCCGGCATGATCGACGTCCTGAAGGAAGATTACATTACAGCCACCTATGCCAAAGGGATGAGCCGCAGGGAAGTTCTGTGGAAGTATGCCTTTAAAAATGCGCTGATTCCCATTATCACCTTGGTGGGCGTACAGATCGGCGTGTTCCTGGCCGGGACCGTGGTGGTAGAGACGATCTTTTCCTGGTCCGGCTTGGGACAGCTGGTCAACCAGGCGGTCAGTACCCGGGACTATCAGCTGGTGCAATCGTCCCTATTGATCATTGCGGCGATGTTTGCCATCATCAATCTGCTGGTGGATATTATTAACTCCATTGTAGATCCCCGTATCACGCTGGAATAAGGAGGGATTACGTTGAATCAAAATATTATTTTGCGCCGGATGCGCAGAAGTCCCTTCTTTGTGGTGGGGTTTGTTTTGGCCCTCAGCATTTTGCTGATTTGTTTTGTATCGCCTCTTTTTGTGGCCTATGACGCGGAAAAGTCATCCATCAGTGAGCGGCTGCTGTCCCCGGTGGGGTTTGTGGACGGCTGGTCCGGCCACATTCTGGGCACGGACCAGCTGGGCCGGGACGTGCTGACCAGGCTTTTGACCGGCGGCACGGCATCGCTTTTGATTGCGGCGGCGGCAGTTTTTCTGCAGGTGCTGGTGGGATCGGTGCTGGGAATTGTGGCCGGGTATATCGGCGGTGTGGCGGATAAGATCATCATGCGCGCCTGTGATGTGTTCTTAGCCATACCAAACATCATTTTAGCCATCGCCGTTATGGCGGTGATGGGAACCAGTGTACTGAACCTGGTGGCGGTCCTCACCATTTCCGGTTGGGTGCGCTACTGCAAGGTGGTACGCAACAACGTTATGGTTGTAAAGAAGCAGGAATTTGTTTCGGCTTCCCGGGTTTTGGGCGCCTCGAATTTCCATATTATGTTTTCCCAGATTTTGCCCAATGTCACCACGCCGATTATCATTTTGGCCAGCAGCCGCTTTGGCAATGCCATTCTGGTTGAGGCGACCTTGAGCTTCCTGAATTTGGGCATTCCGGCTCCCACGCCCTCCTGGGGCAACATGATTGCCGATGGACGGGCATACCTTGCCACCTGCCCCTGGCTGGTTTTGGCGCCGGGTATTGCTCTGATGCTGACGGTTCTGGCGTTTAACTTCCTGGGCGACGGCCTGCGGGATGTTCTGGACCCCAAAAAGGTTTGACGGGAGGATATGCCATGGAAGAGCTGTTAAAGATTTCGGACCTAAGCGTCGAGTTCAAAACGGAACGGGCGACGGTCCACGCATTAAATGGATTAAATCTGACCATCTACAAAGGCGAGAGCCTGGGCCTGGTGGGGGAGGCCGGAGCCGGTAAGACGACGGCGGCCCTGTCCATTTTAAATCTTCTGCCGAAACCGGCGGGAAGGTTTACAGGCGGCAATATCACCTACTGCGGAAAATCTGTCTTTGAGATGCGGGAGAAGGAGCTGGAAAATCTGCGGGGGAATAAAATCTCCATGATTTTTCAGAACCCCCTGACCGCCCTAAACCCCGTGTTTACAGTGGGCGAGCAAATCGCCATGGTGCTCCGCAAGCACGCCGGTATGAACAACAAGCAGGCCAAGGCCCGGGCCTCGGAGCTGCTGGAGATGGTGGGCATCATGGGAAACCGGATCAAGGATTATCCCAATCAGTTTTCCGGCGGCATGCGGCAGCGCGTGGGCATTGCAGCCGGTCTGGCCTGCAATCCGGAGCTGCTGATTGCCGATGAGCCTACCACGGCCCTGGACGTGACCATACAGGCGCAGATTCTGGAGCTGATGAAGCAGCTTCAGGTGCAATACAATTCCTCTCTGCTGATGATTACCCACAACTTGGGGATTGTGGCGGAGCTGTGCCAGAAGGTGGCGGTGATGTATGCCGGGCGAGTGATCGAATACGGAACGGTCCGGGAGGTATTTCAAAATCCCGCCCACCCCTATACGGCCGGACTGCTCAATGCCATTCCAAAGCTCACCGGCGCCAGAGAACGGCTGCACGCCATTCCCGGGCGGGTGGCGGATGCGCAAAACCTCCCGACCGGCTGCCCGTTCCATCCCCGCTGCAGCATGTGCACAAAGCCGTGCACCCAGACGCATCCCGGTATGGTACAGCTGAGCAAAGATCATTTTGTAGCCTGCTTTCAACAGAAGGGAGGGAAGTGAAGATGCAAACCAACGGTCAACGGCCTCTCATGGAGGCCAAGAATTTAAAGATGTATTTTAACATCAAACGCAAGGGAAAGCTGCATGCCGTGGACAATGTGAGCTTTGAAATCTATCCCGGCGAGACGCTGGGGCTGGTCGGAGAATCCGGATGCGGCAAGAGCACCATCGGCAACGTCACCATGCGGCTGCTGAAGGCCACCGGGGGAGAGCTGCTGTTTGAAGGCGAGGATGTGTTTCAGGCAAAGGGAAAGGAAAGCCAAGCGTTCCGCCGGAAGATGCAGATCATCTTTCAGGACCCGTATTCCTCGTTGAACCCCCGAAAGACGGTGCGCAAGATTCTGCGGGAACCGTATGAGGTGCAGCATATGGGGACCAGCGAGCAGATCGATCAGATGGTAGACAAGCTCTGTGAGCGGGTGGACATCCCCCCCAATTTGCTGGATCACTATCCCCATGAGCTGGACGGCGGCATGCGGCAGGTGGTGGGGATTGCCCGGGCGCTTTCCCTGAATCCGAAGCTGATCGTCTGCGACGAGCCGGTTTCCTCTCTGGACGTATCCGTTCAGGCCAAGATCATTAATTTACTCATGGACATTCAGAAGGAAATGAACCTGTCCTACTTGTTCATTTCCCATGACCTCAGCGTGGTGCGCCATATCTCCAACCGCATTGCCGTCATGTATCTGGGGCAAATTGTGGAGCTCTGCGATACGGATACCATGTTTGAAAACACCATGCATCCGTATTCCATTGCCCTGCTGTCTGCGGTGCCCCAGGTCAACGTGGATGCCAAAGTCAACCGGATTTTGCTCAAGGGCGACGTGCCCAGCCCCATGAACCCCAAGCCCGGCTGCCGGTTTGCCCCCCGCTGCTGGATGGCGCAGGAGCGGTGTTTTACAGAGAGTCCGGAGCTCCGGCAGGTGGCGCCCAATCACTGTGTGGCCTGCCACTATGCCCAGCAGTCCCGCCAGCGGATGCAGCAGGCGGAGACCAGCTCTCTGAAATAAGGAGGCGCGAGAAGATGGCATTTAGACTTTTGGTGTACCACGATATGCCCGCGTTTGCCGTAGAACGGCTGCGGGAGCATGGGATTGAGATCAAACGCGGGGCGCAGCCCACAGAGGCGGGGATTTGCCGGGATATTGTGGATTGCGACGGCCTGGTGGCCTTTGAGCAGCCGGAGCATGGTTTTAACCGAACCATTATGGACGCGGCTCCGCGCCTGAAGCTGATTGCCCGGCGGGGCGTGGGCTACGAAACGGTGGATACGGCCTACGCCGAAGAGCTTGGTATTTATGTGACCAATACCCCGGGGATTAACAGCCGGACAGTGGCGGAAGCGGCGATTATGCTGATGCTGGAATGCGCCAGAAATGCCCAGCGGGTGAGTGAGCGCTTCCGCAGGGAGCGGGGAGCGTACCGCATGTTCACTTCCGACGTGTCGGCTCGCGGGTTCGAGCTGACCGGGCGGACCCTGGGGATCATCGGCTGCGGCAACATCGGCCGCCATGTGGCGCAGATTGCCTCGCAGGGCTTCGGCATGCGGGTGCTGGGTTATGACGCCTACGCCGGTGTTTTGCCGGGCTATATTGAGCGTGTGGCGGATTTGGATCTCATATTCCGGGAATCGGACTTTGTCAGCCTGCATTTGCCTTCCACGCCGCAGACCCGGGGCTCGGTCGGCATGGCGCAGTTCCGCAAAATGAAAGCCAGCGCCATACTGATTAATACCTCCCGCGGGGATGTGGTGTGTGAACAGGAGCTGATTCAGGCGCTGCAGGAGCGGGTGATTGCAGGCGCGGGCTTGGATGTCTTTTCGTCGGAGCCGATTTCCCCGGCCTCCTATCCGCTGTTTGAGATGGAGCGGGTTTGCCTGACGCCCCATAACGCCTCGTTTACGGTGGAGAGCCTGTATCACGCGGTAGACAGCGTGGTGGAAAGCGTTCTGGAGGTAGCCGGCGGTCAGCGGCCGGCGCATGCGGTCAATGCGCCGGCACACCCCAGGGGATAAGGGGAGGCCGGTATGAAAGTAAGCTTGGACCGGTGCGAGGAAGTCGTCGCGTTGATTTTCCAACGGGCCGGGCTGCGCCCGGAGCGAGCTCGGCAGCAGGCCGATTTGTTTGTCACAACCGAGGCGAAGGGGGTCTGGTCCCACGGGATCGGTCTTGTTTTGAAGTACACCCAGCAGTTTTTAAAGCAGACCATCCAGACGGAACCTCGGATCCGGGTGCTCCGGCGGACGCCGAATGCTGCGGTGCTGGATGGAGACCGGGGACTGGGTGTCACGGTGGTGGAGCACGGCATGGAGCTTGCCATGGAAATGGCGCGAAATACGGGGATCGGCTGTGTGACGATGACCAATCTGCAGCATTACGCCGCCGGCCTCTATTACGCCCAACGTCCCACCCAGGACGGAATGATTCTGATGATGATGGCCAATTCACCCAGCTCCATGGCGCCTTTTGGCGGCACGCGAAAGTATTTCGGCACAAATCCCTTTACCTTTGCCGCACCGATGGGCAGACTTCCGGCATATTGCCTGGATATGGCTACCTCCGTCTGCGCCGGCAACAAACTGGAAAACGCCATGAATCTGGGGCAGCCGGTGGCGCCGGGACTGGGCCTGGACCGCAACGGACGGACCTGCACGGATCCGGAAGAAATTCTCCGCCACGGTTCCCTGTTGCCCTTTGGCGGGGCCAAAGGCTCCGGCATCGCCGGAATGATCAACATTTTAGCGGGTATTTTGTCCGGCGCGGCGTATCAGGACGATGTCATCAGCTTGTGCCGGGATGTCCGCAAGCCTTCCAATTATGGCTGTTACATGCAGGTGCTGGACATTTCCAAGTTTATGGATTTGTCGGAATATACCCGGCGTGCGGAAACCTGGGCGCAGGCGATTCTGGACAACCCGCCCGGCGAGGGCTTTGACCGGGTGGTCTATCCGGGCTATCCGGAGGGAATGCGCTGGCAGAGGGCCAAGGAAACCGGACTGGAGCTGACCCCCATCGGCCTGCGGAATTTAAAGCTGGCCGGCGAGCTGGTGGGCCTGGATGTGGAAGAGCTGTTGGAAGAACCGGGAATGGAAAACAACGCCGCAGCGCAGCGGCAGATGGGAGAATAATATGAAAATTACCAGTGTCGATGTCATTCTTGTGACTCTTGGACGTGCAGCGACCGAGAGCTCTCCCTGGAACCCCACAATCATTCGGATTCATACCGATATGGGGATCAGCGGATATGGAGAAATGGGGTTGACCTACGGCCGGGCCAAAAACGCCGCCTACGGCATGGCCCAGGACTTTGGCAGACTGATTCTGGGTATGGATCCCATGGATAACGAGAAAATTTGGGATAAGCTGCACCGCTCCACCTTCTGGGGCCTGGGCAACGGCGGGATTGTGATGAGCGCAATCAGCGCCATTGACATTGCGCTTTGGGACATCAAGGGCAAGGCCCTGGGGGTTCCCTGCTATCAGCTGCTGGGCGGTAAGACCAACCAGAAGCTGCGGGCTTACGCCAGTCAGATTCAGTTTGACTGGGGCAAGGAGAGCCGCTGCCTGGTGCGGCCGGAGGAATACGCCGAAGCGGCCCTCAAGGCCATAGCCGACGGGTACGACGCCGTGAAGGTAGACCCGGTCGGCTTCGACAGCCGGGGGGTGTGGTACGGCCACAAGACCTACGGCATCATGGATCAAAAGCATTTGCGTCTGTCGGTGGACCGGCTGGCGGCGGTGCGGGAGGCTGTGGGGCCGGACGTGGATATCATTGTGGAGCTGCACGCCAAAACCGACGCCAATAGCGCCATTCAGTTTGCCCGGGCCATTGAGCCCTTCCACTGCTTCTATTACGAGGAGCCCACCTCTCCGATGAACGATGGAAACATGGACCTGATTTCCAAGAGCATCCGGCTGCCGGTTGCCAGCGGCGAGCGGATCTACACCCGTTGGGGCTACCGGCCGTTTTTTGAAAAGCATGCGCTGCAGGTCATTCAGCCCGATCTGGGCAACACCGGCGGCCTGACCGAGGGCAAGAAGATTTGCGATATGGCCCATATTTATGACATTCCTGTACAGATGCACATCTGCGGCGGCCCCATTGCCACAGCGGCCGCCCTGCAGCTGGAGGCGGCCATCCCCAATTATTTAATCCATGAGCACCACGCCGCCGCCCTTCTGGACGAGAACATCCGCTCCTGCAAATACGACTACCAGCCGGTAAACGGCTACTTCGACGTACCCGATCTGCCGGGCATCGGCCAGGAGCTGTCTGACGAGGCGTTGGAGACGGCGGAGATTACCACCCTGTGCTGATTTTGCACAGCTTCCATTGTGTTGGGGATTTCTCCCGCCTATGGTCTATAAAATGAAGCCTGACAAAACGACTGCGCGGGGTGAAATATAACAAAAACAAGTTCTGCGGCGGATCAAACTGCCGTGGAACTTGTTTTTTTGTAAAAAAGCGTTTTTTGACCAGTGGAGTTATTTCAGCGGCCCATTCCAATTTTTGAAAAGAGCCACATGCCTGAGGTTCCGGCGTTGTAGAAAGGGGATTTCGGCAATGGCTCCCGGTAACGAGTTGTCAACGGATTTTTCGGCTGGTATCGCGGACGTAAAACTCATGTATAATGTTGCGGAACGGAGTAAAATCATCCTCCTCGTCCAAGCTGTCCATTCTGGCGTTGATGGCAATCAGCCGGACGCCTTTCTGCCGCAAAATCTCCACGATCTGACGGATTTTTAGATATTTACACCATAACCGGCTCGTGTCCTAAATGACGATGACCTCCACCCGTCCGAACGCAACTTCCTCCATCATCACCAGAAAGCCGGGGAGAACAAAGCAGGTTCTAGAAATGCCGTCATCGGTGGAGTGCGTGGGGGCCGGAAGGCCGTTCGGGCAGGCGTATTCCTCCAATATCTGCTTTTGAAAAGCGATTGTCAAGGACAAATTGCTCTCCTAGTGATGAGTGGGATCGAAACTACTTAATTAAGCTCGACAAAGATGCATATAAGATAATTTGCGACGGACATATATACTATATTATATAAATATTACGATGATCACATAGCTTTTGCCTGCGCGGGTAATTCCCCCCCTGTTTTGCTCGGCGATATAGTATTCAGAAGTGACAATGCTGGAATCCTTCGTTCCCTCTGCTTTGCAAAAGATTTACGTTGATTTAACACCGTTGCGGTTGTAGGGGGAGTTCGGCTCTGCTATATTTTACCATAGCTTTTTATACCCTGGCGAAATTTTCTGCTGTGACCCCGAAAATCCGGCGACGCGTCCGTATCCTTCTGCCGGAGGGGGATGGAGGGATGGAAATGGTGCGGACAGAGCACGACATCGCGGCCCAGGTGCAGGCGGCAAAAACGGACACAGAGGCAGCGGACGGACTCATCCAGCAGTACATGGGCTTCATCCGCTCGGAGACAGTGAAATTTATTCACACCACCCCAGAGAACGGCCACGAGGACGAGCTGAGCATTGCCATGCTGGCTTTCTATGAGGCGGTTCTGGCCTACGAGAAAAGCCGAGGTGCCTTCCTCTCCTACGCCGCCCGGGCCATCCGCAACCGGCTCATCGACCAATATCGGGCGGAGAAGCGCCACGGGAATGTGATCTCTCTCCATGCGCCCCTGGGCGTGGAGGAGGACGGCGGTGAATTGCTGGACACCATCCCCGACACGGAGGATCACGCCGAAGCGTATGAGACACGCACAGCCAGCCGGTGGGAGATTCAGGAGTTTTCCCGGAAACTGGCCCAATTCGGCTTGACCTTCTCCGACGTGGCAGACAACTGCCCCCGGCAGGAGCGGACCTTTGCCGCCTGCCGTCGCGCGCTGGACTTTGCCCGTTCCCAGCCGGAGCTGTTGAAGCGGGTGGAGGACACGGGCAAGCTGCCCATGAACGAGCTGGCTACAGGCTCCGGTACGGACAGGAAAACCATGGAGCGGCACCGGAAGTATTTGGTGGCCATCCTATTGGCCTTCACCAATGGTTATGAGATCATTCGGGGACACCTATGCCAGATTGGATCGAAGAAAGGAGGTGGAGAGGCGTGAACTATCTGGTTATGGAGACCCATCCGGCCTATGCGGTGGTACTGGACGAGGGAGGGCGTTTCCTAAAAGCGGCCAACCTGCGCTATCAGGTGGGGGATACGGTGCAGGAGATCGTGGAACTTCGGACACCACAGAAGAAGCCGGTCCCTTTGTGGAAACCTCTATCCGGCCTGGTGGGCCTAGCCGCCTGTTTCTGCCTGGTGTTCTTTGGATATTATCAGCCTAACTTTATCCCCTACGGCGCCTTGCGCATCCAGATCAACCCGGATGTGGAGCTTACACTCAGCCGCACCGACCGGGTGCTGGAACTGGAAGGGCTCAACGAGGATGGTCAGGATCTGATCAACGGCTACAATTACAGTGGCAAGGATCGGGAGGACGTGGCTGGGGAGCTGGTGGAGCGGGCCATCCACATGGGTTACCTCTCCGGGGGGGAGACGGTGGCTATCACTGCCACCAGCTCCGATGCCGGCTGGCAGGCCCGGGAGGAACTGGAGGCCCGGGATGATTTGGAGGAGCGGTATGGGGATACCATTGTGATCCAGATCGGCTCCATGTCCCAAGAGCTGCCTCAGACGGAGGTGGTGATCCCGGTGACGCCGCCCACGCCGGAGACCATGCCGGAATCTACACTGGAGCCTATGCCGGAGCCTCCTCCGAAAGCGACCGTTCCACCAACTGTTCCGGCGGCTACCGATTATGGCCCCGGCTCAGACGGAGTGACCGACTACACCGACACCGACTATGGCCCCAGCAACGACGGGGCCACTGACTACAAGGACACAGATTATGGGTCGAGCACTGACGGGGCTACCAACTCTGCGGATACCGATTATGACCCATACAATGATGGTGTCACCGATTATGAAGACCGAGATGATGAAGATGATGATAGGGGCGACTGGGATGAGGGCGACTAAAAGACGAAAAATTTTTTCTGAGCGGCCCCGGTTTTAAGGTTCCCGTCCCGTATCCTTCCCACGGAGAGACGGAAAGCAATAAAAAACTTCTTGACGACCCCGTTTTTCCTTCTGCGGATCCGTAATCTATTGACAAGCAAAGGCAAAATGCCAAATAAAGAATGGGAGATGAACAATATGAAAAAGACTTCGCTGACCAAACTGCTCGGCCTCACCGTGGCCGCCCTGACCCTGACCATCCTGACCGCCTGTGGGAGCCACTCCGGAACGGCGGCCCTCTCCGGAAGCTCCAATACCACCGACCCGACCCAGGAAACCACCAACGGCATCGCCGGAACCGTACTCCTGAGCGTGAACCCGGAGATCGAGATGGACTATGATGACCTGGGCAACGTGGTGGCCTTGAACGCCCTCAATGATGACGGACAGTCGGTGCTGGCCGGCTACACCGACTACGAGGGCAGGCCCTGTACCGCCGTGATCAGCGACTTGGTTGGTCAGATCAACGCCGGCGGATACTTTGACGCCACCGTAGGCGGCCATGAGAAAAACATCATCCTGAAGCTGGAGCGGGGCTCCGCCTACCCCAACGACCAGTTCCTCAACGATCTAGCCGAGGCGGTCCGGTTGGTGGTAGAGGCTGATCAGATCGGCTCTCAGACTGTGGCCCTGGATCTGGACGACTACGACGATACTTATGGCGACAGAGGATACATCAATGCCTCCGCAGCCCAGAGTATCCTCGCCACCCAGCTTGGCCGGGATGACCTCCAGTTCGTGGAGAAGGATTACGACTTGGATGACGGGGAGTATGAGGTGGAGTTCGTCCTGGACGGCGTGGAATATGAGTATGAGGTCAACGCCGTCACCGGCAAGGTGACCGAGATGAATGCCGAATACCAGGACTATGATGACACGGACTACGGCCCCAACGCCGACGGAGTCACCGACTACGACGACACGGACTACGGCCCCAACGCCGACGGAGTCACCGACTACGACGACACGGACT